>ONZS01000707.1_pt1 | contig 26518 bp, 25 predicted proteins | sample 1670921 | NCBI WGS metagenome assembly ONZS01 (sample SAMN06348104, study PRJEB24527) | human gut metagenome | biome: human gut; feature: ankylosing spondylitis patient; material: feces | host: Homo sapiens | place: China | collected 2015-10 | reverse complement strand
GGGGCGAGGGATATATCGCCTACAAGCTGCCAAAGGAGAAGATGGGACTCAAGACGATGTGGCCCATCGCCTGCGGAATGCTGCACAACTCCACCCTGAAGCGCCTTTTGCAATTTGGTATTGCCATCAAGCGGGGCGGGGCTTCCCTGCAAGACCGCATGGACAAGGAAAAGAAACCCTACATTTTCGTTGGACTTGTCTGTGTGTGGGAACAGTATCAGGGGCAGGACTATATGCGAAAGGTGCTGGACCTTGCCTTTGCTGAGGGCGACCGGCTGGGCGTGCCGGTGATCCTGGAAACGGATGCAAAAAGCAAGTGCGACAAATATGTCCATCTGGGCATGGAACTTGCCGGAGTGCGGGACATCGGCGAATTTGGAAAGCTGTATGACCTGATCAAAAAACCGGACGCGGAAAAGCGGCAGTCTGTCAGTACGGAGGCATCAACATCAAAATGAAAATCACGGTTCTTGTAACGCTCATGGTATTTCTGGCATACTTTCTTGTTTTATACGGCGGGGTGGGTTTCATTCAGGACAAGCGTTTTTTCTCATCCGCACCAAAGGAAAATCTGGACGCAATCCCCGATACAAAGGAACGATTTCCCGGCGCACATAGTATCGGCTGGGTGATTGAGATCATTGCCATCCTGCTTTTTCTCGCTGCGGCGGCACTAAGCGTATGGGACGGCGTCAGAAACGGCTTCGGCTTCCTGGACTTCTTTGTGCGGTTTCTCGCCGTGCTCTACGCCATGGAGACCTACGATATCATTTTCTTTGACTGGGTGCTGCTGTGTCACTCCAATTTCTTTCCGCATTTCTATCCGGAGCTGAAGGGCGTGGTCGGTCCGCATATGTTCGGCTATAACAAGCGAACACATATCCGGCACTTTGTGATCTACATTCCCGCCTCCGCTGTGGCAGCGTGGCTTTGCGCACTGCTTTGAGGACGTGTGACAGAAGCAATAGTTTTGGGAGGCAGAGATTTTCTATGCGTGTGATAAAAAAGTCCTGCATGAAAAAAAGAAAAACAACAGAAGCCCATATCCAGCAGCTTCAGCATAAGGGAAAACAAGGAATCCGCTACACCGCGATGATGCCAGATGCCCGATTCGCACGCAGACTGAGAGGAGAAAAACAATGATCGTACTGCAACTGCTGCTTTATTGTCTGCTGTTTACCGCAATGATAAAAATCGCTGTGATCGGTGGTGCTGTCAATGGACTGTACTTTTATCCCAAGGAGGTGCAGGATCGCGCCATCGAACTGGGACTGATCGACCGCAATACGATGAACCGGAAACGAAAATGCTTTATGATACCGTTCTTTATCGTGATGCTTGCTGCTCTTGTGCTGATTATCGGTTTGTGGAACGGGGCTTCCTCCTTTGGTGAGGCCTATTGGCAGGCGCTGCTGTTTCTTGAGGTCATGAATATCTATGACGGCGTTGTAATCGACAAGCTATGGGTCGGGCACAGCCAGTTTTGGGTGCTGCCAGGGCTTGAAGATGCGTCGTTCGTGCAGACCTGGAGGCAGGTGCTGAAAAAGCGAAGTATACTGGCGCTGATCTGGGTTGCGGGAGCGGCAATTGTCGGCGGTATTGTCCATTTGATTTTCTAAGAAGTTGGAAATTGCCCAAATGAAAAGCAGAATCATGAACTGCAATCGGAGGCAAAAAAGATGAAGACGGAGAAACCGAAAAAGCTGATTCGATGGTACATTCTCGGTGCGATCGGAGCAGTGCTGACGATCCTGGCGGCAGGCATCGTGGTGCCCGCCTTGCCCTATCTGCTCAGCTTTGCCGCCGGAGCCATGCTGTATGTGGTGGTGGAGGCGCTGATCCCGGAAATGTCGCAGGGGCGGCACTCTAACGTCGGCACGGTGTTTTTTTGCGGTAGGCTTCAGCGTGATGATGGTACTGGATGTGGCACTGGGATAGCGCATGGTTGAGAAAATTGCGATGCAAGGGGCGAAGAAAGGAAAAACATGAAAGACAGGGATCTGCCAGTTGACCACAGCTGCCATTCCAAGCCCTGCAAAAGACGGATTGTGGAGATCGGATTGAATAAACAGTATGATTGATATCATTTTTCATGACAAAGCGGGGGTCACTCCCTATAATCCCGGACAAACAGGCGGCTTTGAAAATGCGGCTGGAAGTGGAGAAATTCACTATTACCGGCTGTTTGATGGCGTGGGGATCATGCTGCTGCGGCTGGAGATGGAGACCTATACGGAAATCCGCACGCAGATCGGTATGATAGAGATCAATTTCTGCATCAATGGCCGTTTTGAAACCAGCTTTTCCATGCGTGATAGCGTTCTGCTAAAGCCGGGGGATATGGCCGTCAGCTGCTACGACGGACGGCATGGAACACGTTCAGAGTCACGGTTCCCGCTGGGCTGTTACGAAGGGCTGTGTCTGGAAGTTGATCCAGCAGCCGCTCAGAACTGGCTTGAGAAGAACGCACCGGGCTTTTCGGTGGATTTTGCGGTACTGAAGCAGAATCTTCTGGGAAACCGATGGTTCATGTTCGGTACGGCAGGACCCCGCTGTGAGCACGTTTTCCGGGAATTGTACGAAAATGCGCCCTACATGGATCTCCGGTTCCTGCGGCTCAAGGTGGTGGAGCTGTTGATGCTGCTGAGCCGCATTCCGCAGGAGGAAGGAACGGACTTGTACTGTTCTACCGAACAGACCGAACTGGCACACCATCTCCGGGATCACCTTCTGACAAACCGGGAGGGGTATGTCTCCCTTGCGCAGCTGGCAGAAGAACACGGGATCTCGGTTTCGCACCTGCAAAAAATGTTCAAACAGGTCTACGGTGTGCCAGTATACCACTATATCAAGGAATACCGTCTGGAACAGGCTGCCGTAGAGCTTGTCCGGAGCGCAAAGCCCATTACGCAGATCGCACAGAATGCAGGATATGACAACGCCAGCAAGTTTTCGGGGGCTTTCCGGAAACGATATGGAACGACCCCGTCGCAGTACCGCACCCACGCAAATGGACTCGCAAAACGGAGCAGGGAAATCAGAATGGAGTAGTCCACGGCCAAAAAATATGCTAAAGTACAGAGCGGTTAGAACAAACTTACTTTAAAACCGGAGGTACTTTCATATGATGATGAAAAAGAAATTTGTTGCAGTGGCCTTGTCTGCGGTCTGCCTGCTGTCTGCTGTCGGCTGCGGCCAGCAGAGCGCAAGCACAGCGTCTTCGGCATCCAGCGTTTCCTCATCGGTGGCTTCTTCGGCTTCCGCAAGTCAGGTAATGGATGCGGAGGATTATCTGTCTGGTATCAGCGGGACTTATGTGGAACTGTTCCCGGAGATGGCAAAGAGTGAATACCGGAATTTGTGGATCGACGCTGCGACTCCGCTGGTAGGCGAGGACAATGCGGAATCGGCTACGGATATGCTGCTGGGAATGTGCATGGCAGAGCCGTATGGCGAGGAGGCTGTTGAAAAATATGCAGCAGATCCGGACAGCACGGCGTTCAACTGCTATTTTCTGGGCGGCGTGGAAAAATTCGTGATGAATGGCGACACCATCACCGGTCTGGATGCGCAAGGACAGGAAGTGTTTGCACACACCTACCAGAAACTGGATGTGGACAATGAAAACAGCTTCCTCTTCTACCAGAGCGCGGATGCGGATTCCGGGGAGTTTACCTACTTTGCCTTTGCGCCCGATACGATGGAAACGACGTATCATCTGGAATTCCGCTATGCAGAGGATCTCGACGACCTGCAGAGCTGGTATGAAGGAAATTATGCTTATTGGAATGCTGCCGCCATCGCAGAGGACTATGATCAGGCAACTATGGAAAATGTCATTGAACTTTTCGCCACAGAAAATTTGTCTGAGGCAGAATAAGCGGCACATGTGCACCCAATCATGTCAGGCGGTACGCATGGCAATATTACGGTAAGGATGTGATTTGATTGAAAAAACGATCGGACTTTTCCCGGCTGATGGGTTACGCCGGGAACTACCGCTATTTTACCTACGCTTCGTGGGTGCTGTCTGCGGTCAGTGCGCTAGTGGCGCTGGTGCCTTTTGTGTACATCTGGAAGATCCTGCGGGATGTGCTGAACGCCGCGCCGGACTATGCGCAGGCGGTGAACATCCCCCATTACGGCTGGATGGCAGTGTTGTTTGCAGTGCTGTCTTACCTTATTTACATTGCAGCGCTGATGTGCTCCCACCTGTCGGCGTTCCGGGTGGCGACCAATCTGCGGCTGGCGGTGTCGGAGCATCTGGCGGTGCTGCCGCTGGGCTTTGCCGAGACTTTCGGCAGCGGTAAGCTGCGCAAGATCATCCACGAGAGCACCGGAGCCGCCGAGACCTATCTTGCCCACCAGCTGCCCGACCAGTACAACGCCATCGCCACCCCGGTGGGGCTGCTGGTTCTGCTGTTGGCGTTCGACTGGAGGTTGGGGCTGCTGAGCCTTGCGCCGGTGGTGCTGGCTTTCCTCATTATGGCGACCATGACCGGCAAGCGGATGGTTGAAAAAATGCGGCAGTACGGCAACGCCTTGGAGGCCATGTCCAACGAGGCAGTGGAATACGTCCGGGGCATTCCGGTGGTCAAGACCTTCGGGCAGAGTGTATTTTCCTTCAAAAAATTCAAGGCCGCCATTGATGATTACGAAAAGTGGGTCATCTCCTACACCAAAGACCTGCGCCTGCCCATGATGTTCTACACCGCCGCCGTCAACGGCGTGTTCGCCTTTTTGATCGCAGGCGGGCTGCTGTTCACGGCTCACGGCGTGACCCCGGAATTTCTGCTGAACCTGCTGTTCTATATCATCATCACGCCGGTGATCTCCCTGACTTTGACCCGCATAATGTACATGAGCGAGAACAAGATGGTGGTAGCGGATGCGCTGGCACGCATCGACTCGGTGCTGGAGGCAGCACCCATGCAGGTTCAGGCTGTTCCGCAGCACCCACAGGATGCTTCTGTCGCGCTGCAGAACGTGCGTTTCAGCTATGACGGAAAAAACGAGGTCATCAAGGGCGTTTCGCTGGAGATCCGGCCGGGACGGACTGTGGCTTTTGTAGGCCCTTCCGGCGGCGGAAAATCCACGCTGGCAAACCTTGTCTGCCGGTTCTTTGATGTGCAGAGCGGCAGCGTCCGGGTGGGCGGAGCGGATGTGCGGGATATCCCTAAGGAAGAGCTGATGGATACCATCTCCTTTGTGTTCCAGAACAGCCGCCTGCTCAAGGGCAGCATTCTGGATAACGTCCGTCTGGGCAGACCGCAGGCCACCGAAGCTGAGGTGCTGGCAGCGTTGAAAGCAGCGCAGTGCATGGATATTATAGAAAAGTTCCCGGCGGGTATCCACACTGTTATTGGCACCAAGGGCGTGTATCTGTCCGGCGGCGAGCAGCAGCGCATTGCCATTGCCCGCGCCATGCTGAAAAATGCCCCCATCCTGATCCTAGACGAGGCCACCGCCTTTGCCGACCCGGATAACGAAGCTAAGGTGCAGGCAGCCTTTGCGCAGCTTGCCAAGGGCAAAACGGTGCTGATGATCGCGCACCGCCTGTCCACAGTCGCTAACGCCGACTGCATCTATGTGGTGCAGGATGGGCAGATTGTGGAATCCGGCACAAAGGACGAACTGTGTGCGCAGAACGGTCTGTTTGCCCGGATGTGGCAGGAGTATCAGGCGTCGGTGCAGTGGAAGGTCGCAAAGGAGGGGTAAGGAATGATCGAAAAAATTCAACACGCCACAGCCAGCTCCCCGGAGGGCGCAAAGGGGCTTGTAAAGGGCGTTCTGGCCTGTGCGTTCCAAAACATGGCGTTCATGCTGCCCACCGGGCTGCTGTATCTCCTGGTAAAAGATCTGCTGGCAGGCTCCACGAGCGGGAAAACCGCCTTTTATCTGCTGGGGTGTGCGGCCTGCTTTGTGCTGATCTTGCTGACCACATGGTTCCAGTACAACGGCACCTATTTTACGACCTATAAAGAGAGCGGCACTCGCCGCCTGACCCTTGCGGAGCGGCTGCGCAAGTTACCCCTGTCCTTTTTCGGCAAGCGGGACCTTGCCGACCTGACCAGCACCATCATGGCAGACTGCGAGGTGTTGGAAAAGGACTGCTCCCACTTCATCCCCGGTCTGTTCGGTTCCCTCATCTCTACCGTGCTCATTGCCCTGAGCCTGTTCGCCTTTGACGGACGGATGGCGCTGGTAGCCCTGTGGGTCATCCCGGTATCCGCTGCCATCGTGATGGGCAGCTACCGGGTGCAGGACAAGGTGCAGGCCAAGACCATGGCGGCGAAAATGGCTTGTGCGGACGGCATTCAGGAGTACATCGAGACCCTCCGCGACCTGAAAGCCAGCAATGCGGAGCAGCGGTATCTGTCCGGTCTTTCCGACAAAATTCGGGCTGTGGAAAAGCAGTCCATCGCGGCAGAGCTGGAAACGGCGCTGTTCGTGTCCTCTGCGGGCATGGTGCTCAAGCTGGGCATTGCGTCGGTGGCACTCACCGGCGCGGTGCTGCTGGTGCAGGGCAGTATCGACGTGCTGACCCTGTTTCTGTTCCTGATGGCGGCTTCCCGGATGTACGACCCTATGCAGGGCGCGTTGCAGAATCTGGCGGCGGTCATCGCCATGCGTACCAATGTGGGGCGGATGAATGAGATTCTGGACGCTTCCCTGCAGACCGGCAGCGAGCAGCTGACCAATCAGGGCTGCGATATCGTGTTCGACCATGTGGGCTTTGCCTATAACTCTGGCGAGACGGTTCTGCGGGATGTTTCCTTTACCGCAAAGCAGGGCGAGGTCACGGCACTGGTGGGCCCCTCCGGCGGCGGCAAGACCACTGTTTCCCGGCTGGCAGCACGGTTCTGGGATTACCAGAAGGGCAGCATCACCGTGGGCGGCATGGAGGTTTCCCAAATCGACCCGGAAAAGCTCATGAGCCTATATTCCATCGTGTTTCAGGATGTGACGCTGTTTGACAACACGATCCTGGAAAATATCCGTCTGGGGCGCAAGGGTGCCACCGACGAGGAGGTCCTTGCGGCGGCAAAGCTGGCAAACTGCGAGGAATTTGCCGAAAAGCTGCCGGACAAATGGAACACGAACATCGGCGAGAATGGCTGTGCTCTTTCCGGCGGCGAGCGTCAGCGCATTTCCATTGCCCGCGCCTTCCTGAAGGATGCGCCCATCATTCTGTTGGACGAGGCCACCGCCAGTCTGGACGTGGAGAACGAAACTGCCATTCAGGAGGCTCTTTCGCGGCTCATAAAACACAAAACCGTCCTTATCATCGCCCACCGGATGCGCACCGTAGCTGGTGCGGATCAGGTGGTGGTGCTGTCGGGTGGCATTGTGGCCGAGCAGGGCAGCCCGGCAGAGCTGTACGCCCGGAAGGGGTTGTATACCCACATGGTGGATCTGCAGTCGGCAAGCCAGAACTGGACGATTTGAGAATGAGGGCGGCTTTTATTTGGGAAAAAGTCTTGCATTCAGTTAAAAACTGTGGCATATACATTATACGAAATACTATTTTGAAAGAACGCTCCACCGTTCAATGATGTATAAATGGGAGGTGCCTGCCATGACCGCCGTGATCTATGCTCGCTATTCTACTGATAGTCAGCGTGAAGAATCCATCGAAGGGCAGATTCGCGAGTGCACCGCCTATGCGGAGAAGAACGGCTTCACGGTGGTAAAGCACTACATTGACCGTGCCGTCTCTGCAAAAACGGACAACCGCCCGCAGTTCCAGCAGATGATCAAGGACAGCGACAAGAAGCTGTTTGACATTGTTCTGGTCTGGAAACTCGACCGCTTTGCCCGGAACCGTTACGACAGTGCCCGATATAAGACCCAGCTGAAGAAGAACGGCGTCAAGCTCGTTTCGGCAACAGAAGTCATCTCCGAGGGGCCGGAGGGCATCATTCTAGAATCGGTGCTGGAGGGCTATGCGGAATACTACTCTGCCGACCTGTCAGAGAAAGTGATTCGTGGCATGACAGAAAATGCTCTCAAGGGCAAATTCACCGGTGGTGCCATTCCCTTTGGCTACATCATCAACGCAGACCACCGCTTTGAAATCGACCCGTTGACTGCTCCCTTTGTGGCAGAAACCTTCCAGCGGTACAACGATGGCCAGACCATGCGGGAAATTCGGGATTGGCTGAACGAAAAGGGCGTCAAGAACCAGCGCGGCGGGCCGATGACCTTCAATACCATCCAGCATATGCTGAATAACCTCCGCTATGTCGAAAAGCTGAAATACCGTGACATCCTGATTCCCGATGCGATTCCGCCTATCGTCTCCGTGGAACTTTTCGACGATGTGCAGGAAAAGATTGCCAAGAACAAGAAAGCCCCTGCCCGGAGAAAGGCAGAGGACGATTACCTGCTGACCACCAAGCTGTACTGCGGTTACTGCGGTGCACTGATGTTTGGTGAAAGCGGTGTCAGCCACACCGGGAAAATGTATACCTATTACAAGTGTGCTGCTGCCAAGAAGAAAAAGACCTGCGACAAAAAGGCAGTGCGGAAACAGTGGCTGGAAGATCTGGTGGTCAACGAAACCATGAAGCTGGTGGAAGATGACGCTTCCATGAATGCCATCATTGCCAAAGTCATGGAATTGCAAAATCAGGAAAGCACGGATTTGCCCATCTATGAAAAGCAGTTGAAAGAAACGGAAGTCGGCATCACCAATATGCTGAATGCCATCCAGATGGGCATTCTGACCAGCTCCACCAAGGAGCGGCTGGAAGCTCTGGAAGAGCAGCGGAAAGAACTGCAAGCCCGCATTGCAGAGGAACGGCTGGCCAAGCCGAAGATGAAAGAAGAATTCGTCCGGTTCTGGCTGCTCCGTTTCCGCAAGCTGGATATGACCCAGCCGGAACAGCGGCAGGCATTGGTGGATACGTTCATCAATGCGATTTACCTGTATGATGATAAGGTTCTCATTACCTTTAACTATAAAGAAGGGACACAGACCGTGACTTTTGGAGAAGCGTCAGAAGTCGCATCCGAGGGAAATGGTTCGGATTTGGATTGCATTCCTGCACCACAAGGAAGACAGCTTTTGATAGCTGTCTTTTTTGTTTTATATGACCGTTTCACTTTAGCTGCAACAGCGGATAAGAGGACTTGAACAGCACGGCCCCACCGTAGGCGGGGCAACAAAAGCCCCAGTGGGGCTTTTGTTAGTGCGCGGTTCCCAACCTGTAGGAATGTCTACCGGGAGGCAGACTGTCCACTGTCTTTTTTGTTTTACATGACCGTTTCCCTTTAGTAGTAACCGCGGATAAGAGGGCTTGAACAGGGCGGCGGCGCACAGCGGTCTGAACTGGATTATCTTATTTACAACGACCCTCTGGCGTATGCAGAACTGATTCTGAACGGCGAACCAGAGGAATATCTGCGGAATGTAGCAGGAAGTCACGGGCTAGAAGATTAAAGGCAAAACAAAAACAGGGTGCGCCCCGAAAGACGCACCCTGCCAAAATCCACATACGATAGCGATATGTACAACAGGGCGTTCCCCATCGGGAACGCTCTGTTTTTCTTTGCCGGAGATGTGAGCCTGTTCCGCCTGCCATGCGGCAAGCTCGCGTTTGCGCAGCGCAGCGGAGCAATGAAAGCCCCAGTGGGGCTTTTAAGCGACCGAACGGTCTTGCGTTAGCAAGATGGAGGGGCCTCGCCCCGACAAGTGACCGCTGGCCTTCCTCGCTGTTCCAGCAGGCAAGAATGGCCGGGTAGAATGCCCGTGCCAGACGTTCGATGGCTTCATCGGGGTAAGGGGAAAGATTTGTGGATTTTTTCTTCTTGTTCAAACGCACGCTCCTTTGATCGTCCCACCGCAGCAAAGCCGGGCAAGAAAATCAAAGATTCAATTTTTATCAGGCGCAAGGGCGCAGAAGTTTTCTGCCCTGCACTTGCGGCTGGTGGCTCGTTGATGTCTTACAAGTGCCTGTCGTTATGCGACTTTTTCGTCGTTCAGCATTTCTTCAAACTGTGCCATATACGCCTTGTGCTGCTTCAGGATCTTCGTGGTCTCCACTTTCACATAGGCATCATCAGGCACCTTGGGGAGATACTTCATCAGGAAATCAACATCCTGCTGGATTCGCCGGACGGCAGCTTCCAGTGCAGAATAGTTGATCCCGTAGATGCGTTTCTGCGGAGAAGGGCGGTCCTCCGGGTGCAGAATCTCGTGCACAATCTGCTTGCGATTCGGAAAATCTGCCCTGGCAAGACGGTGCATATCGGCATCACGGACTTTGAACTGCCCGGACAGGATCTTCTCTTTCGTACCGGGCATCATCTGCTCTATGATCTCCACGCCCCGCATGAACTTTTCCGAGCGGACAACATAGGATTCGCTAACGTTGTTCCGCTCTGTAATCTGCTTGCGGATGCTTGCTTCCGCAGAGGTGGGAGGAATTGTGTCAATTTGACACAATTCCTCCTGAACGGCTTCCTGAGTGGTTGCTGTATACTGATTGTTGCCGTTTCCACCGGGCTTTCGATGCTCCACACTGTACTGCTTTCCAATGAGGAACTTCTTCTGCTCCGGAGTGAGGTTTCGCCGTCCCAACTGATTCCGGCAAATCCACGCAATGGCTTCTTCGCGGTTCTCAAATCGGAGCGGCATGGTGGAAAAATAAATCTCAGGATGCTTTTGGAGAATGGCATAACGATTGTGGCCGTCAACGAGGGTGTTGTTCCACACGATCAAAGGAGAGAGCAGCTTGCCTTCTTTGAGGATATTTTCTTCAAGCTGCTTGTACTCATCGTCCGTCAGCGGCGGGATCTGATTCTGGAACTCCGGGTCAATTTTCAGATTGATCATACGCACACTCCTTTATCTCTCCTGCTGCGCCGGTTCTTCCTCCCGGAAAAAGGACGCAACATTCTGCTTTGCGGTTTTCAGTTTGAGCAGTTCTTCCTTGGTTTCCTTGTACTGCTCGTAGAACTTCGCCTTTTCGGATGCCAGCTGCGCATACTCGGCTTCCAGTTTCTTCGGGCTGGGCAGCTTGGCGATATCATTTGCCTTGAAATAGGCTGCTGCCGCCCGGTGCGCTGTCAGCTCTGCACGGTGCTGCTCTTCAAAGGCTGCGGGTCGTTTTGCAGCTTTTAACTGCTGTGCAACGCTCTTGGTGCTGGTATAGGCTGCGACATGATAGCGCAGCTCTTTGTTGAATTTCATGCGACCTTCGAGGTCTTTCACCACTGCCAGTGCATCGTGATACTTGGTTTCCAGTTCAGCGATGCGCTGGTTCAAGGTGTCCTCGTCGGTCAAGCCCTTTTCCTGCAGAAGCTTCACGGTCTGTGCCATAACTTTGAGATTGTGTTTCGTGAGCCAACGCTTATAGCCGATGCCCTTGCCCTCGGTCATCCTCGACTGGATGTCGATCAGTTTCCCGATGGTATCCTGCTTGAACTGCGCCTTGGGTTTGCGTTCGGTATTTGCCTGCAACGTGGCAAACACGGCTTCCTTGTCGTAGTTGTCACCGAGATGTTTCGCCCGGATGAACTTTGTCCTTCCGGCGGGCAGATAGCTGAGCCGCCCACGGCTTTCCTTGACCGTGATGCCGTACTGTTGCATAAGCCTGTCAGAAAAATCTTCAAAGCTCGTGGCGCAGTACAGCACCGAAGAAATCTGTTTCCGTACTTGCGGTTTGCCAGCAGACAGGCTGTTGCAAAGGAGAAATCGCCACACTTAAGCGTATTGAGCAGATACGATTCCCGCAGCTTCGGCTTGCCCTGTTCATCCAGAAGTTGCTTTCCGGTGAACGCATCGTGCTGGTAGATCAGGTACGCTTCAACGGCAGAGTAGTCCGAATTTTTAGAGGCGATATGCTTGAGCGTTGCCATACAGTTCACCCAGAACTTTCTCGGCGTGGAGCCGGAAGGCGGTCAGGTCTGCAAGTTCGTCAAGGATTTTCGCTCGGATCTGCTCGGTGTCCGCACCGCCAGAATTGAAGCGCCTTGCAAGCTGGTTGAGGTTGGTGCCCACCCTGCTGCACTGGGCAAGCAGAGTGGAAACGGCAGTCAGGGTTTCTTCGCCACCGCCGGCAACGATGACCGTTTTCTCGATCTTGACGTTGTGGATGGCGCGGCGGATAAAAGTGGAGAGGGAGAGATTCAGGAGTTTGCAAGTGAGTTCCAGTGACGCTTTTTCCTCCGCTGTCACACGGAACTTGATGACGTGCGTTTTGTTGTTCGGCGTGTCGTGGCGCTGGGAATTGCTAGGAATCGGTTGAACATTCGTTTTGGTCATTGTACCTCCTGTCTGTTCGATAACTCCTCGGTGAAGTTATGTAAAGCACGACACGCCGTTGCTGTTCGCGCCGTCAGGTGCGAACCATGAGCAGGGTTTGGGGTGGGACCGCGTTTGCGTAGCGCAGCGCAGCAATGAAAGCCCCAGTGGGGCTTTTAAGCGGCAGCGCGGTCTGCGATAGCAGATGGAGGGGCGTTGCCCCGACAAGCGCTACCCCAACAAGATCACTTCGGAAATGCAGACGCATTGAAGAAGTGAAGTCCCGGATGGACAGGAAATTTTCAAGAATTGAAAATTTGTGGCCACGGGACGGTTCTTGCCCTCTACCGCTGCGCTCAAAATCAACTTTCGACAAATGTTTCCGAATTGTTAAGACGCAAAAATAAGTAGAGGTGATGCTGCTCATGCAAGGGGTCACCGTTTGCTCCGAACGAAGTTCCTGCCCCTGTTTATGCAGCGGCGTTGACAAAAAGCCGGTATCACGTTCGGACGGCTCATGCGGTTGTCAAGGTGCAACTTTCCAGAAAAGAAAAATACCGCCACGCAGTACAGGCAAAGAATTTTGTCGGGGTGAAACGGCGGCAAAATGATCGGGTGTGTTGCGGGGCGGTACGTTCTTTCTGGGCAGTCATCCGCTGAAAGCGGTGGTTATCACGGTGAGAACCACCACTTTTCGGCAGGATTTGGAATAAAGGGTAGCATGGAAGTGTGGGTGCGTCAAGAGAGTTTTGCAAAATTTATCGTGATAAAGCAATGATGGTAGAGCTTATACCCTCGAAACTTGGATAAAGGCACAAACACCGTTTGATTATGAGTAAAGTACCATGAAGAAAAGTTTGATTGGTTTGTTCCTTTTGTAAGTCACAATAATAGCGGATATTACTGTAGCTGTTGAACGCTTTTGCTTGATTGTTGGAAAAAGTGCGATATAATGAGTACAACCGATTCATAATTGTGAGCAGGGAACAAAGGAATTCCGCATGAACAAGAAAATCACGATCCGTGACGTTGCGCAGGCAGCAGGCGTTTCTATCAGTACAGTGCATCAGGCCCTGAACGACAAACCGGGCGTCAGCGATGCCACGCGGGAACACATCCGCATGATCGCCGACAATCTGGGCTACCGGCCCAACAAGATGGCTTCCGGCCTAAAGCGCCGAACCCAGCACATCGCTGTGCTGCTGCCAGATGAGAGCGGCCACAACCGCTTCTATTACCCGCCTCTGTGGCAGGGCGTGCGGGACTATCTGAAAAGCTCGGAAGACCTGAACGTGGAGTGCCGGGAATTCCGCTTTCCGAATGAAGTTGACCCGGCTTCCTCCGGCGCGGTGGAGCAGGTGCGCGCCCTGCTGGCAGAAGACAAACTGGACGGCCTGCTGACGGTGGGCCATCTGGAAGCACTGAGCCGGCAGGAGTGGCAGCATGTCCGCGACAGCGGTGTGGCAGTGGTGCAGGTGGGTTTCAGCAACCCGCAGTCGGCACCGCTGTGCAGCGTACAGCCGAACTACGAGGTCATCGGGCGGACAATGGCCGAGCTGATCTTCAGCCATATTCCTGTGTTCGGCAGCGTGGTGCTCTGCGCGGGCAGCCCGAAATGGGAGCAGCACGCCCGCATCGTGCAGGGCTTTGAGGATTACATGCAGGAGAACGGTGCACAGAACCGCATCTATCTGGATCACTCCTGCTATATCAGCCCGGAGGCGCAGGCATCCATCCTGCATCTGCTGGAAAAGCCGGACGTTGCAGCCTGCTGCAGCGTGCTTTCGCAGAGCAGCGTGATGCTGGCGCAGGCGCTGCAGCAGTGCGGCAAGGCTGGCCGGATCTTTGCAGTGGGCAGCGATGTGTTTGCGGAAAACATGACGGCCTTGCAGGACAAAGTACTCAACAATCTGGTGCAGAAAAACCCCTATGCACAGGGATACCTGGGCATCAAGACACTGGTGGAGTATCTGGTGCAGGGCAAAGCGCCGGAGCAGAATACCATCTATGTTGGCTCCGAGGTGGTATTCCGCAGCAATGCCGTAATGTATGACAGCGGCAACTTCCGGGGGCTTCTGATTTAAAACAGAATGCAAACGAAAAGGGGCTGCTGCACAAGCTCCAACAAAAAGACCAGAGTTATTTAGCCAAAAGGCTTTACAACTCTGGTCTTTTGCTTTAACGTTGACAGTACGAAATGAAACGGATAAAGCAGGAAAAAGGGCTGCTGCACTGGCTTATATCCTTGTGCAACAGTCCTTTTTCCATGGAGATAATGGGGTAAATGGGAGAGAAAAATGAGCAGGTAAGAAAATAGCGATTTGCAGATCAGCCCTTATACTCGAGCTTACGGTAGCTGCGGCAGCTCTTCTCGATGAGATCCCAGTCTAGCTCGGCGCCGACGCCGGGGCCCTGCGGCACATGGATGATGCCGTGCTCATCGATGGGCAGCTTGCCCTTCATGGGCAAGGTATAGTTCTCTTCGGGCACAAAGTACTCAAAGTATTCGCAGTTCTTGATGGCGCAGCTGACATGCAGGTTGACCAGATCCATGTAGTTCATGGTGGTGGTGTGGATCTCGCAGTTCAGGCCGAAGGCTTCGGCCAGATGGGCGATCTTCAGTGTGCCGGTGATGCCGTCCTTCCAGCTGACATCCGCGCGGACGATGTCGGCGGCGTGCTGGGCGATGACCTGCGCCACGCCCCAGTGGCAACCGCGGGTGGTCTCGGTGGCAGCAATGGGAATATCCAGCGTGCGGCACAGCTCGGTGTATTTGTACAGTTCAAAGTCGCGGAAAGGCTCTTCGAACCACTTATAGTTCAGCTTTTCCAGCTGGCGGCCAACGGTAACGGCCTCGTTCAGGGTATAGTCGCCCACCGGGTCGCTCATCAGCAGGTAATCGGGGCCGACAGCATCGCGGATAGCCTGATGCACTTCCATGTCAAAGCTGACCGGTCCGCCCGGATGTGCCTTGTAGCCGGGGATGCCTTTGCTCTGGTAGTACAGGGCTTCGTCCACGTATTCCTTGACTGTGCCGTGGAAGTTGCCGCTGGCGTAGACCGGCAGGCTGTCGCGGCAGGCACCGATATACTTATAAAGAGGCAGGCCGGCTTCCTTGGCGCAGATATCCCACAGGGCCACATCCACCGGGCCGGGCAGGAACACCGGGAAAAACGCTTCGTGGCGGTCGATGGTCCACAGCTCCTGGAAGATGGCCTCGCGGTCATGGGGATCACGGCCCAGCACCACGGGACCGATGCTCTCCTGCAGGTAGGCTTCGCTCACAGCGCCGCTGCGGGCAGCCATACAGGTGGCAACGCCTTCAATGCCGGTATCGGTGGTCAGCTTGATGGCAATCACATCCCAGCCCATCTTAGCGCCGCCCTGACGCTTTTCGTCAAACAGGCAGCGGCCGCGCTCGACCCACCATGTCTCGAATTTGGTAATAATCATCAAAAGCACCTCTTTCTTTTTGGTACAGGAATATTCCGGCTGAATCTCTGCCTTGCGGCAAAAATTGTTTGACGGAACTGCGTCGATTAATCAAAACGAAACGTTTTTGCTTGATTATAATGCAAAAGGCGATGGATGTAAAGCATTTCCAGAATTTCGGTAGTAAAATCGGCACACCGCCAAAACGGTTTTGCCAAAAACTGTGCTAATTGACAAAAATTAATGCGAAACAGGAGAAAAAATCCGAAAAACGTTGACCTCAGGGTGGGAACGTGCTAAGATATCGACAATGAAAGTCGCAAAAACGTTTTTGTGACAAGGGCGCGGCGCGGCACGAGGACGCCGTCCCCACCCCGGTTCCACACGATTCCAAACAGCCAAAGAGAGAAAAAGGAGATTTCTTATGAAAAAGGCAATTTCTCGTCGTGACTTCCTGAAGGTCGTTGGTGTTTCTGCAGCTGCTCTGGGCATGACGGCATGCGGCGGTTCTTCCGCTTCCACCTCTACGGCAGCTTCTTCCACCGCTGCTTCTTCTGCTGCAGCTTCTGCAGCGGGCGCAGGTGAGGGCGGCTCCGGCAACGACTTCACCCTGACCTGGAACGAGGTCAACGGTGAGGACTACGGCGCAACCGTGGGCGCACACACCTTTGCCGAGAAGATCGAAGAGCTGTCCGGCGGCCACATCAAGATCGACCTGTATATCAACGGCACTCTGGGTTCCGAGGCCGAGTCCATGCAGGGCATCCAGATGGGCACTCTGGATATCTTCCGCGGCAACGCTTCTTCCCTGCCCAACTACGGCGCAGAGCTGATCGGCACCACCGGCCTGCCTTACGTCTTCAAGGACATGGCACAGTTTGAGGATGTTGCCGAGAGCAGCCTGGGCGACGAACTGCTGCAGAGCGTCGAGGATGCAAACTGCGGCTACGTGGCTCTGGGCTGGCTGGTCGAAGGCCCCCGCAGCATGTTCATCACCCCGAAGGTCTACGAGCGTCTGGGCAAGCCCACTGAGTTCACCCTCGACCTGATGAAGGGTCTGAAGGTTCGCGTTCCCGAGACTGACCTGATGATCAGCACCATGGATGCTCTGGGCGCTTCCGCCACCGCAATTGCTTATTCGGAGCTGTACACCTCCCTGCAGTCCGGCGTCGTCGATGCCGCTGAGAACGGTGTCACCTCTTACATGAGCAACAGCTTCAACGAGGTCGCGCCCTACTTCATCACCGATGCACACACCTTCGGCTGCGGCGTCATCCTGATGAACGCCGACAAGTGGAACGGCTTCAACGACACCGAGAAGGGCTGGATCAAGGAAGCTGCTCTGGCAGCCCGCGCAGCCTGCTATGAGTACAACCAGAAGCAGGAGCAGGCATGCTTCGATTCCTTCGGCGACAAGGGCATCACCCTGCTGGAAGTTGCCGACATCGAGAAGTGGCAGGAGGCCTGCGCACCTCTGTATGCAAAGCAGAGCACCGATGCGCAGGATATCATCGCAAAGATCCAGGGCGGCAACTACTAAGCTCCGGCAGACCGTTCTGACGGATCAATAAGGTACGAACGTTCCCCGCGGCTGGCAACGGTCGTGGGGAATTTTAAAAACAAGCAATAAGGAGTCGATTATGGACAAATTCAGAGCCGTTTGGGAAAAGGTCGACGCCGCACTGTTCCAGATCCTGCGCCACATCTGCGCGGTCATTCTGGGTGCACTGGTGGCCGTGGTCTTTTACATCTTCTTCGGGCGTTATGTGCTGCACAACTCTCCCATGTGGGGCGAGCCGTTCTCCCTGCTGTGCCTGGTGTGGCTGAGCCTGCTGGGCAGTGTGCTGGTGGTGCGCAAGAACGAGCATCTGGCTGTGACCATGTTTGACGAAAAGCTGGGCAAGACCGGTGTGTTCCTCACCGACATCCTGTCTACTGTCTGTGTGGTGGGCTTTTCCATCTTCCTGATCGTGTACGGCATCAAGCTGGCACAGCAGGGCGCAAACAACAACATGGCAGGCATCAATGTGCCGTATTCCTTCATGTACAGCGCACTGCCCGTGACCGGCGTGCTGAACATCTTTGCCGTGATGGGCCACTGGGTACTGGGTCGAAAGGAGAGCAAGTAAATGTCGACTGCAACGATCGCAACCATCCTGCTGCTGGGCGTGTTCCTGGTGCTGGTGTTCCTCCGTGTGCCGGTGGTCTACGCCATCGGCGTGGCATCTCTGCTGGACTTCTTCTATCTGGGCATCAACCCCATGCAGATGGCTCTGAAATTTGTCAGTAACCTGAACTCTTATACCCTGCTGGCCGTGCCCTTCTTCATCCTGATGGGTGAGCTGATGAGCGCCGGCGGCATCACCGATACCCTGATCGATTTTTCCAAAGAGCTGGTCGGCTGGATGCACGGCGGCGCTGCCATGGTCAACGTGGTGGCATCCTTCTTCTTCGGCGGCATCTCCGGTTCTTCTTCCGCAGACTGCGCCTCCCTTGGCCCCATCGAGATCAAGATGATGGAAGAGCAGGGCTATGACCGCGAGTTCTCTACCTGCCTGACCATGGCATCCTCCGTGGAAGGCATTCTGGTTCCCCCGTCTCAAAACATGGTCATCTTCACGCTGGCAGCTGCCGGTGTCACCACCGTCTCCATCGGCCAGCTGTTCGTGGCCGGCTACATGCCCGGCGCTGTGCTGAGCATCGTGCTGATGGTCTACTCCTACTACTACTCCAAGAAGATGAACATCCCCGTCACCGGCAAATTCAACCTGAAAGCCTGCATCAAGGCCTTCTTCCACGCCATCTGGGGCATGCTGGCCGTCATGTTCGTGGTCGTCGGTGTCATCGCCGGTGTCTTCACCACCACCGAGTCCGCAGCAGCTGCTGTTGTGTGGTCTCTGTGCGTCGGCCTGTTCATCTACAAGGGCTTCTCCTTCAAGGATATCCCCCACATCTTTGCAAACGTTGTTGAGACGCTGGGCAAGGTGCTGATCCTGCTGGGCGTGTCCGGTGCATTCACCTACCTGCTGACCTACCTGCGCATCCCCACCATGATTGCTACCGGCCTGTTCTCCATCACCAGCAACAAGATCATCATCCTGATCCTGCTCAACATCCTGATGCTGTGTCTGGGCTGCCTGATCGAGATGGCCTGCCTGATCCTGATGCTGACCCCCGTCATCCTGCCTATCTGGATGCAGCTGGGTCTGTCCCCCATCCATCTGGGCATCGTCATGGTGCTGAACCTCGGCATCGGCCTGCTGACCCCGCCGGTCGGCTCCACCCTGTTCATCGGTTCCGCCATTTCCGGCATCAAGATCGAGACTCTGTCCAAGAAGATGGTGCCGTTCTACATCACCATGTTCATCGCGCTGATCATCCTGACCTACTTCCCGCAGACCTTTATGTGGCTGCCCAATCTGCTGTACTGATTGCCGATGGAAACAGTAAAACTGCCGCTGGGGGCACGGCTCTGGTTTGCAGATGCCCCTGAAGACCCCAAAGGCATCGTGCTCATCTGCCCGGGCGGCGGCTACCAGTGGCTTTCGCCGCGTGAGGCCGAGCCGGTGGCCAACGCCTTTACCGCAGGCGGCTGGGCGGCGGCGGTGGTGTACTACACCGTCCGCGAAACGCCTGCGCAGCCCCCGCTGGGCACCCTGCCGGTGCGCCAGCTGGGCGAAGCGGTGCAGGCTGCAAAGCAGCGCTGCCCGGCACTGCCGGTGCTGGTGTGTGGCTTTTCGGCAGGCGGCCATCTGGCAGCCAGTCTGGGCGTGCACTGGCGTGAGCTGGGGCTGCCCCGCCCCGACGGTATGATCCTGGGCTACCCGGTGATCACCGCAGGCCGGTATGCACACCGCGGCAGTATCGAAAACCTGACCGGGGCCGATGACCCGGCGTGGTTCTCGCTGGAAAAACAGGTCACGGCCGATACGCCGCCCGTGTTCTTCTGGCACACCGTCACCGATCCGGAAGTTCCGGTGCAGAACAGTCTGCTGCTGGCAGGTGCGCTGAGTGCGGCCGGTGTGCGCTACGAAATGCATCTTTACCCCCGCGGAGTGCATGGCCTGAGCCTGGCAACGCCCGAAGTGGACGAGCCGGAAAAGCACCGCGTTGCAGATCCCCACATCGCCGGCTGGTTCGGGCAGTGCCTGGAATGGCTGGATACCCTGAGAACAATAAAGGAGTGACTTCCCATGGCTATGTGGAAAAACGACGACGAAATGTTCGCCCTGATGAAAGAAAAGCTGTATACCCCCGTGGTGGGCGATATTCTGGACCAGATGGGTTATAAGCACCAGTTCCTGCCTGCTTCCATCCGTCCGCTGGCAGCACAGGTGCCCACGGCACCCTACATCCTGCCCGGGGAGACCGAGGACAAGCGCCTGAAGGTGGCCGGCTATGCCTGCACCGTGCTGGAGAACGATGTCTTTGAGTACCCCGAGGATAAGCCGTTTGGCTATATGACCGAGGCACTGGACGATCTGAAACCCAACGAGATCTACATTGCCACCGGTGCGCACAACAGCGCCCTGTGGGGCGAGCTGCTCACCGCCTGCGGCAAGGCCCGCGGCGCTGTGGGCGCTGTGCTGGACGGCTATACCCGCGATACCCCCAAGGTCATTGAGCAGAACTTCCCGGTGTTCTGCTCCGGCACCTGGGCACAGGATTCTTCCGTCCGTACCTATGTGTTCAAGTGGCGCTGCCCCATCGAGATCGGACAGGTCACCATCCACAACGGCGATATCGTGTTTGGCGACATCGACGGTGTGCTCATCATCCCGAAGGACGTCGCCCCCGAAGTGATCGAGAAGGCGCTGGTCAAGGCCAGCACCGAAAAGACCATGCGCAAGGCCATTGAGGACGGCATGATGGTCACCGATGCCTTTGCCAAGTTCGGAGTGCTGTAACATGGACGAAAAGCAGAACGCCTTTCAGATCGACCTTGCGGACAATGTGGCAACCGCCCTGACACCGCTGGTGCCCGGTCCTGTGGAGCTGCGCGGCGATGCCTGCGCACCGGAGGTACAGGCCACCACTGAAGTGCCGGTGGGCCACAAAATTGCCCTGCGGGATATCTGCAAGGGTGAAGATATCGTAAAATACGGTGTGGTCATTGGCCGCGCAACAACAGATATCCCGGCGGGTAGCTGGGTGCATCTGCACGTGATGCGCAGCGTGTACGACCAGCGTTCCAGCCATTTGGATGTCCGGACCGGTGCGCCCAAGGACACAAAGTACGAGTAAAGGAGAGGCTTTTATGGATTGGAATGAACTGCAAAGCCTCACCTGGCCCGGCTACGCCCGCAAAAACGGCGCAAAAGGCATCCGGAACCGGGTGCTGGTGATCTATACGGTCAAGTGCGCCGAGTTTGTGGCCCAGCAGATCGTGGCAAAAAGCGGCAGCGCCGAGGTGGAGCTGCTGGGGTTCGACGGCTGCACCGATAATCAGTATGCCGTCAACCTGCTCATCAGCTTTATCCGCCACCCCAACGTGGGCGCGGTGCTGGCGGTGGGCCTTGGCTGTGAATATGTCCAGCCGGAATGGCTGTCCAAGATCGCGGACGAAGAAGGCAAGCCCACCAGCTGGATGTTCATCCAGAACGAGGGCGGCACGCAGCCGGCCATCCGCAAGGGTGTGGACTGGGTGCAGAATACCCTGAAAGAGCTGGAAAACACGCCCCGCGTGGAGATGTCGGTAAAAGATCTGGTCATCGGCGCAGAATGCGGCGGCAGCGACTACACCAGCGGTCTGGCTGGCAATGTGGTTGTGGGCCGGTTCTACGACTGGCTCACCGATCAGGGCGGCACGGCCATCTTTGAGGAGATCGTCGAGGCCATTGGTCTGGATTATCTGCTGCTCAAGCGCGCTGCTTCTGAGCAGGCCGCAAAAGAGCTGCGCTATACCTATGATAAAGCGCTGGACTATTGCCGCAGCGTGCGACAGTATTCGGTCAGCCCCGGCAACTTTGCGGGCGGCCTGTCCACCATTGAAGAAAAGAGCATGGGTGCCGTCATCAAGAGCGGCTCCCGGCCCATTCAGGGGGTCATCAAGGTGTCCTGCCCGGCACCCCACCCGGGCCTGTGGCTGCTGGATTCCACCCCGGACCCCTACTGGATGCAGTTCGGCATCACCAACCCCAATGACAACGAAGGTCTGATGGACCTTGCCAGCTGCGGTGCCCACATCGTGTTCCTCGTCACCGGACGCGGCAATGTGGTGGGCAGCGCCGTGGCACCATGCATCAAGATCACCGGCAACGGTGCGACCTATGCCCGGATGGAAGGGGACATGGACTTCAACGCCAACCCCGTGCTGAAGGGCGAGTGCACCCAGAGCGAGCTGGCCCGCCGCCTGACCGAGCTGGTGGTAAAGACCGCCGCCGGTCAGCCCACCAAGAGCGAAGCGCAGGGCCACCACGAGTTCTTTGTACCGTATAAATATCAGGAAAAGCAGGTCGCTTTCAAGCGCGCCTGCGAAGAATGAGGAGGGCTGTTTCCATGGCAGCATTTACCGAAGAACAGGTGAAGGAGTTCAGCATCAAGAACTGGTACGACCTGTCCGGCCAGGTGGCTGTTGTCACCGGCGGTGCAACGGGTCTGGGCCTTGCCATTACCCGGTGCCTTGTTTCCGCAGGCGCAAAGGTGGCCATTGTGGCTTCCCGCGCTCCTGAGCTGGTGGCCGATACTCTGGCAGAGTTTGGCGGCAAGGCTGTGTACTATCAGTTCAATATCACCGATACCGACCACGCTCAGGAACTGGCCGATAAGATCACCGCCGAGCAGGGCCCCGTGAGCATCCTTGTGAACAACGCAGGCAACCATTGCAAGAAGTTTATCTGGGATATGACCGTGGACGACTACAAGCGCGTTCTGGATGTGCATCTGGTGGGTGCATTCGCACTGACCAAGGCTTTTGTTCCCCAGATGAAGGAGCAGGGTCATGGCCGCATCATCTTCCAGGCCAGCATGACCAGCTATATCGGCCAGCCCCAGGTGGCAGGCTACTCCACCGCAAAGGCCGGCTATCTGGGCCTGATCCACACCCTGACCGCTGAACTGGCCGAGTACGGCATCACCGTCAACGCCATTGCTCCGGGCTGGATCGACACCCCCATGTTCCACAAAGCTACCGACAACGATCCGCCGCGTCTGGCCAAGATCATGGGCCGCATCCCCGCCAAGAGCGTGGGCGACCCTATGGATGTCGGCATGTGTGCAGCGTTCCTGTGCAGTGACGCAGCCCGCTATATCAGCGGCACCTGCATCCCTGTTGACGGCGGCGCTCTGATCGGATTCTGATGAAATGAGCCCACCCATCTCCTGAACAGACGGGTGGGCATTTTTGGAGGATATTTATTATGAATGATCGTTTCAGCGAAGAGCTGTTCCTCACCAATGAGACCGGCAAGATGCTCTACCACAAGTATGCAGAGCATATGCCGATCATCGATTACCATTGCCATCTGCAGCCCGTGGAGATCGCCGAGAACAAGGAGTTTGAAGATCTGGGCGAGATGTGGCTGCGCGGCGACCACTACAAGTGGCGCTGTATGCGCACCTTTGGCATCGACGAGAAGTACATCACCGGTGACGCCAGCTACTACGAAAAGTACATGAAGTTTGCCCAGATCCTGCCCCAGCTGGTGGGCAACCCCATCTACATCTGGTGCGCACTGGAGCTGAAGCGCTATTTTGACATCGACGAGCCACTGACCGCTGCTAATGCGCAGGAGATCTACGACCGTACCAAGAAGCTCATCACCGAAAAGCACATGACCCGCCGCTGGTGCATGGAGCACAGCAATGTGCGTCTGGTGTCCACCACCGAGGATCCCATCGACGATCTGCGCTATCACAAGGCGCTGAACGAAGAAAAGATGTTCACCCGTGTGATCACGGCGTTCCGCCCGGACAAGGCCATGTTCTGCACCAATGCAGATTTCGCAGCCTATCTGGACAAGCTGTCTGCAGCCGCCCAGCAGCCCATCGGCAGCTTTGCCGACATGCTCGGTGCGCTGGAAAAGCGCCTGCAGTATTTCCAGCAGGTCACCGGCACCACGGTCAGCGACGACGGCATCCCCTACTTCAACTGGGCCGATTACACCCCTGCCGAGGTGGAGGGTATCTTTGCCAAGGCCCGCAGCGGCGGCAAGCTGACCCGGCACGAGATCGACCAGTACCAGAGCGCCTTCCTGTTTGAGATGGCCCGCATCTACAACCGCAATCACTACGTCATGCAGCTGCACATCGGCACCTATCTGGATGCCAACACCAGCCATGTGAAGAGCGTGGGTCAGTCCACCGGGTTTGACTGCTGCGACGATGCCGCTCCGGTCAAGGGCGTGGGCGAACTGCTGAACAACCTGACCACCATCGGCGAGCTGCCCAAGACCATCCTCTACCCGCTGGACGGCACCAAGATCGAGACCTGGGCCATTCTGGCTGCAGGCTTCTGCGACAACGGCACCAAGGCCAAAGTCCAGCTGGGCGCACCCTGGTGGTTCAACGATCAGGCTTTCGGCATCCAGCGCCAGTTCGAGGCCTGCGCCAACCTCTACCCCGTGTCGCTGTCCGTGGGTATGCTCACCGACAGCCGAAGCTTCATCTCCTACCCCCGCCACGAGCTGTACCGCCGTGTGCTGTGCAGCTATCTGGGCAGCCTGGTGGAGCGCGGAGAGTATTTCTCCGGCGAGGAAGAGCTGAAAAAGATCATTGAAAATGTCTGTTTCAACAACGTCAACGAATTCTTCGACTTCAAGGTCGAGATCTGATAGGAGGAGATCACTATGGCAGATCTGAAGGGAAAGGCCGGTATCGTCACTGGCGGCAGCAGCGGTATCGGGTTCCAGATCGCGAATGTGCTGGCCGAGGCCGGCGCAACGGTCTATGTCATCAGCCGTACCGGAAAGCCCAAAGATGGCGTGGGCGAAAGTGCCCCGGGTGTTGTACACCTGAAAGGCGATGTGGGCGATGTGGAGGCCATGAAGGTCATGGTCGCAGACCTTGCCGCAAAGCACGGCGGCTGCCTTGATTTTCTGGTCAACAACGCCGGTGTCAGCTTCAAGTGCCGCGCCGAGGACTTCCCCATGGAGCAGTTTGACAACATCATGAACGTGAACGTCAAGTACCTGTTCGAGATGAGCGTTGTCTGCTACCCCTACCTGAAAAAGAGCGCCGACAAGGGCCGCATCATCAACATCACCAGCATGAGTGCGCATCTGGGCTTCAGCGAAGTGGTGCCCTACTGCACCAGCAAGGGCGCTGTGCTGGCCATGACCCGCGCACTGGCTGTGGAGTGGGCACAGGACAACATCACCGTCAACAGCATTGCTCCGGGCTGGTTCCGCAGCAAGATGAACGAGCAGGTGGTGGATGCCGCCCGCGAGCAGAAGATCCTGAACCGGATGCCGCTGCACGCATACGGCGACACCCGCGATCTGGGCAAGATGGCCGAGTTCCTGGTGGGCGACGGTGCATCCTACATCACCGGACAGGATTTTGCTGTCGATGGCGGAGCACTGGCCTTTGGTTATTGATTCCTTGGTTTAGTTCAGGATATAATTGGCTGGAGGAGGTAATAGAGAAGCCAGAGCAACCGCGATGGAAAAACTCTTCAGCGAGAATCTGTAAATGAGAAAGGCCCATCTGTCTGCTGCAACGACGAGCATAGCAGACAGGTGGGCCTTTTTTCAGAACAGGGGATTTTTCTATTACATTATTCCGCAAAATATGGTATATCATTATACGAAGCAAAATTTTGAATGAACGCTCCACCGTTCATTGATGTAAAAGAGAGGTGTCTGCCATGACTGCCGTGATCTACGCTCGTTATTCCACTGACAACCAGCGAGAAGAATCCATCGAAGGCCAGATTCGTGAATGCACTGCCTATGCGGAGAAGAACGGCTTTAAGGGCGCACAACATTAAGAATTCGATGGGCGGGGAGATGTCCTACAATACGATTCAGCGGATGCTGAGTAATCGCCGGTATATCGGCGAATTGCGCTTGCGGGATGTGGTACAGCCCAATGCGATCCCGGCTCTCGTGTCAGAGGATTTGTTCAACAAGGTGCAGGAAAAGCTGGCAAAACCCAAAATCAAAGAGGAATTTATCCGCTTCAATCGCAAGGGCAGGTTTGGAATACTGTTCTAACCGGCATATTTTGCGATATGCAATCCAACGATGTTGCAAACGCTTAAAAAGTTGGATTGCGATGGCTGATGCGCTTCCGCAAGTTGGACATGAGCCTGAAAGACCAGCGGCAGGCATTGGTGGATACCTTCGTCAATTCGATTTATCTGTATGATGATAAGGTTCTCATCACCTTTATTTAACTATAAAGAAGGTACACAGACCATCACATTTGAGGAAGCGGCAGAAGCTGCTTCAAAGGGAAATGGTTCGGATTTGGATTGCATTCCTGCACCACAAAAAAGACAGCTTTTGATAGCTGTCTTTTTTGTTTTACATGATCGTTTCCCTTTAGTAGTAACCGCGGATAAGAGGGCTTGAACAGGGCGGCGGCGCACAGCGGTCTGAACTGGATTATCTTATCTACAATGACCCGCTGGGCTACGCGGATTTGATTCTGAATGGCGACCCGGAGGAATACTTGAAGAATGTGGCAGGAAGCCACGGGCTAGAAATCTGAATGAATGCTGGACATTACCGTTTTTTGCGCTGGTGATGTCCGGCATTTGTTATTTGGTGTTGATCGATCAATTTTAATGGAATCTTTATACTTCTACAATTTTCTTTACGGCTCTTTTATTTATTCCATGCTAATCTTTATGCACACGGATAGGTAAAGGAGCTTTTATGATTCAATATCCTC
>ONZS01000641.1_pt1 | contig 28906 bp, 17 predicted proteins | sample 1670921 | NCBI WGS metagenome assembly ONZS01 (sample SAMN06348104, study PRJEB24527) | human gut metagenome | biome: human gut; feature: ankylosing spondylitis patient; material: feces | host: Homo sapiens | place: China | collected 2015-10 | reverse complement strand
ACATGCGGACTCCAATCCGGACGCCCAAGCGTCCAACTTTCCGTCCGCATCCCCGTTGCATGAATATTGCGCACAGTTGCGGGGGCGGAACTGGAAAGCAGACGAAGCTTTTGGCGCTACGCATAAAGCAACATACAGAGATGTAGGGAATGCCATGAACCACGAATACACGGATGCCGCCGTTGAGCAGCGCGAATCGCACGAAGACGAATCTCAAGACTGGGATCTGCTGTTCGTGGGCCTGGCCTGCTGATTCTCGTTTGCTGTTTTCTTTTCTTTTGATTTTAAAAGCAAAAGAAAAGCAAATGGCAGGCAAAAGAGATTTCGTTGGAAAATGGCCGTTTTGGGATGATGTCGGTCTAAAACGCCAGTAGCGAAGCAAAAGAGCGAGGGCATCGTTCGCCGCGTCCGGCGCGCGCGGCACAATAGGGGGTTATGACTGATGCTGAAAACACCAAACCCGAACTGCCCAAGAACGTTCGTGTTCGCTTCTGCCCGTCGCCGACCGGAACCCCGCATGTCGGCATGATTCGTACCGCCCTGTTCAACTGGGCGGAAGCTCGCGCCACCGGCGGCACGCTGATCTTCCGTATCGAAGACACCGACGCCGTGCGCGACTCCGAAGAAAGCTACAACCAGATCCTCGAATCCCTGCGTTGGCTGGGTATCGACTGGGACGAGGGCATCGATGTGGGTGGCCCTCACGGCCCGTACCGCCAGTCCGAGCGTACCGCCATCTACAAGGATGTTGCCGCCAAGCTGCTCGAAGCCGGCTACGCCTACGAGTCCTTCTCCACTCCTGAGGAAATCAAGGAGCGCAACCTTGCCGCCGGCCGTCCGGCCGAGTTCGGCTACGATGGCTACGACCGCAACCTGACCGATGAACAGAAGGCCGCCTTCCGCGCCGAGGGCCGCAAGCCTGCGCTACGTATCAAGATGCCTGATGAAGACATCGCCTTTGACGATCTGATTCGTGGCACCATCGAGTTCAAGGCCGGCTCCGTGCCGGACTACGTGATCGTGCGCCCGAACGGCGACCCACTGTACACGCTGACCAACCCGGTCGACGACGCGATGATGGAAGTCAACGTCGTGCTGCGCGGCGAGGACCTCCTGAGCTCCACCCCGCGCCAGATCGTGCTTTACCGTTACCTTATGGAACTCGGCATCGCCAAGGAGATGCCGCTGTTCGGCCACATGCCGTACGTGATGGGCCAGGGCAACAAGAAGCTCTCCAAGCGCGACCCAGAGTCCAACCTGTTCAACCACCGCGACAATGGCTTCATCCGCGAGGGCCTGCTCAACTACCTGGCCCTGCTCGGCTGGTCCATTGCACCGGACCGCGACGTGTTCTCCATGGACGAGATGACCGAGAAGTTCGACGTGCGCGACGTCAAGGCCAACCCGGCCCGCTTCGACATCGACAAGGCCATCTCCATCAACGCCGAGCACATCCGCATGCTTGAGCCGCAGGACTTCCTCAACCGTTCCGTGCCGTACCTGCACCGCGACGGTGTGGTCTCGGCCGACAATTGGGATGCGCTGACCGACCGCGAGAAGGTCGTCCTGACCGCCTCCGCTCCGCTGATCCAGCCGCGCGTGCGCCTGCTGGGCGAGGTCGCCGGCATGGTCGGCTCCCTGCTGTCCACCGAGGAGTATCTGGAGCCTGCGGACGACGCCAAGAAGCAGCTGAAGGATTCTGCCGGCGAGGTGCTGGACAAGGCCATCGCCGCACTCGAGGCTGTGGATGAGGCTGACTGGAAGACCGACAACCTGCATGAGACCCTGAACAAGGCTCTGGTTGAGGAGGGCGGCTACAAGCCGCGCCTCGCCTTCGGCCCGGTGCGTGTGGCCATGTCCGGCCGCCGCGTCTCCCCGCCGCTGTTCGAGTCCATGGAGATCGTCGGCAAGCCGGTTTCCCTCGCTCGCCTGAAGGGCTTGCGCGAGCACCTGTGAGCTAAGGTTCCTTCCGTGCTCGGCTGAGCTGTAAGGACACTCAAGGTGGGCGTCTGCATGTGCAGATGCCCACCTTTTCTTGTATTCAGTGATGAGCTGGAACAGCTGGAAAGTCTTACCGCTGCGCCGCATGCCAGTGAGAATATGTACGAGGTTGAACATGGCTGGTTTGTGCAGTGAGGTCACGAAACGTGCCTTGTAGGTGGTTTCGCCTTCATGCGTCCATGAAACGGTTGATAGGTAACCGGGCGGCGGTCTTTGACGTGACATTGCATTACAAGCATCGCGACGCGCTCGCTGTCGCAAGGGAACATAAGCGCCTCATTTGGTTCTTGAAGGCTGATTTGCCGGCTATGAATGTGCAAGGCAAAGATCATTGCCTCATCTGCAATTTCATCAGTGCATTAGATGGTAATTCATCAGTAGTGCTTACTGATAATCCGTCAGTAGAGTTCATGCAAATTCATCAGTAGTGGCAGCGTAGCACTTGAAATCGTTGAAATTCCGCGCGACACGCCGTAAGTTGCGTAAGGGTGAATACTTGCGTATATTTATCACTCGTTGCGCGGTTCACCGAGCAGCCGGTTGAAAAACTGAATATGCCCCCATCGTCTAGTGGTCTAGGACTACGCCCTCTCACGGCGCCAACACCGGTTCAAATCCGGTTGGGGGTACGAAGGTGCTATAATCCCAATCGGTTACAGCATCTAGCCAAATTGGGATGTGGTGTAATTGGCAACACAGCTGATTCTGGTTCAGCCATTCTTGGTTCGAGTCCAGGCACCCCAGCCAATAACCCTCGCGGATTAGCGAGGGTTTTTTGTTTTCAGGGAAGTAGCCGCTTGAAAAGCGACTTCCCTGCACATGAGAGCACATGAGAGCGCTAAGGGCGCATACGTGTGTATGAAAGTACGAGAACGAAGGAGATCGAAGTATGTCCGCTGAGCAGCGGACTGCGCCGGCAAACAACGCCAACAATGCAAGCAATGAAGGCGCTCAGAAGAAGCACATGTCTAAGGCGGCCCCTCGCCATTATCGCCGTGGTGGTCGTGGCCATTATCGTCGTGGCCGGTGTGTTCGGCTTCCGCGCCTACTCCGATGCTCAGTACAACAATGCAGTCGCCGCTTGCGCCGCCGCTTCCGAAAATGTGCGCAACGCCACTAATGACTACAACAACTTGGTCAATGGCGATGCTTCCGAAGCTGCTGCGCTCACCAAGAAGGATGTAAAGGATGCCTCCACGCTGGACGCCCTCAACAAGGAACTGAGCGTGGAACTGCCGGTATACGAAGGCTGCGTAGCTGACGACACTGCCGGCTTCAAGTCCGCTACTGCGAAGCTCAACGAGCAGGCTGATTGGTACAAGGCTTATACTCAATCGCTGCAGAAGGCTGTGGATGCCGTGAACGCTTCCAAGAAGTAAGCGAGCACAGCCTCACCATTGTCGTCAAAGCCGTCTTGCGGTTGCGCAAGGCGGCTTTTGCTATTTTGCTCAATCGGCTTGCTGCTGTAATGCTGCTGCATTGATTGCGTCGAATGCAGGTAAATTCGTCTTACTTTTTTTGCGCAGTTTTTCCCTGCGCGTGTCGCGATGATGCGAATATAGATGTGAAGGTTAACAACGTAGTCGTTTATTGGGTTTTGTGATTTCACTCACGTTGTAATTCAATGTCAAATATGTGGCGATTCTCCGTATTTGCTGAGATTGCTATTAAGAATAGCTTCTTGTAAAGTGTCTTATCGTAATTGCGAATGCGTATTCTTCAATGAAGAAGGCATCTGCTTCACCTCGAAGAAGAGATTAAGGAAAATATAGTTAATGAAAAAGAAGAAGACTATATCGGCTGCGCTGGCAACAGCGTTAGCCTTAACCTGCATGGGCAGCGGGGGAGGTACTGCGTTCGCAGTGCCCCTGTCTGATGCTGACTTGCAGACTTTGGCAAGTCAGATTCAGCAAATCAACGATACTTCTGATTCTGCAACTGCTTCCGAGACTCCTTCCGCACAAGCCGATGCGGTTGAAGGCTGGACTATTGATTCCAACATCGCTCAGGGCGGCGAAATCCTGGAGATGGCAAACGGTTGGCTGCACCTCAAGTCCACTGCCTCTAACGGTAATGCGGCAGCGAACCCCAGCTCCAGCAACAACTGGCCGGCAGTAGCCGTATGGGGCACAGATTACGACTTCTCCAAGGCCGGCTCCTTCCACGCCACCATCAAATCCCCGCAGGAAGGCTCCGCCAACCGCTTCGGCTTCTACCTGGGCTACAACGACCCGGGCAGCGGCCTGTTCATCGGCTACGATTCGGGCGGCTGGTTCTGGCAGACCTACACCGGTGGCGGTAGCGGCAGCTGGTACAGCGGTGCTCGTATCGCTGCTCCGAGCGCCAACGAAGAGCACGACATTCAGGTCTCCTGGACCGACGCCAAGGTCGCCACACTGACCGTGGATGGCCAGAAGGCATTCGATGTCGATTACTCCGCAATGACGAACCTCTCCAACAAGCTTGCCATCAAGGCCGGCTCCTGGAAGGAGCTGAACGAGGTCACCGACGTGTACATCAAGGACTTCCCGGAGGTTGTCGAAGCCGCCAAGCACGCGGTTTCCGGCAAGGTTGTGGACGCTGGAGGCGCTGCCATTGAAGGCGCAACAGTGCGTTTGGATAAGACCAAGGTGAAGACCGGTGCAGATGGCACCTTCTCCTTCGCCGACATTGAAGAAGGCGAACACACGCTTTCGATTGCCAAGGAAGGCTATGAGGACGTCTCCCAGCAGGTGACGGTCTCCGGCGCGGATCTTGCCATCGATCCCATCACCCTGAACAAAACCGTTCAGGTCGCCTCCGAAACGCTGAAGACCAAGAAGATGGAAGTTCAGATTAAGAAGAACTTCCCCTCTGTGCTGCAGTACACGATGACCGATGGCAAGGTGATGTACGGCCAGTCCAAGGATGTGCGCACCGTTGAAATCAACGGCACCAACATCGAACTGGGCGATGACGACGTGACCTTCAAGAAGGTTTCCGACACCGAGGCCACCTACACGCTGAAGGTCAAGGATGAGGCCAAGAAGATTGACGCGGTGATCACCGTTCAGATCACGGTCAAGGCCAACCAGCTGCACCTCAACGTCACCAAGATCAAGAACAACCTGTCCGAAGGCATTCCTGAGGGCAACGGTGTGGAGGAGAACGCCATCCAGACGCTGTCCTTCCCGAACCAGAGTCTCGTTTCCGTGCGTTCCAGCCAGGAAAATGCCCAATTCACTGGTGCTCGTATGTCTTCCAACACGCAGAAGCCTGGCGATACCAACTTCGCAGTGACCGAAGATACTAACGTCACCGATAGCGACTACACCTACGGCTTCATCTCCGGTGCTGGCCTGAGTGCCGGCCTGTGGAGCAACTCCGAGCACGATGGCACCTATGTGGCGGCTCCTGTGCGCGGCGGCAGCCAGAACACGCGTGTCTACGCCACCACCCAGCAGACTGGTGACGCCACCTCCCTGGGCCTGGCCAGCGCTCCGTGGTACTACCACCGCACGGTCACCGATTCCAAGGGCAAGAAGTACACCGTGGCCGAAACCGCTCTGCCGCAGATGGCCGTGGCCATCGCCGGCGACGAGAACGAAGACGGTGCCGTCAACTGGCAGGATGGCGCAATCGCCTACCGCGACATCATGAACAACCCGTACAAGTCCGAGGAAGTTCCCGAACTGGTGGCATGGCGTATCGCCATGAACTTCGGCTCCCAGGCGCAGAACCCGTTCCTCACCACGCTTGACAACGTCAAGAAGGTGGCCTTGAACACCGACGGCCTCGGCCAGTCCGTGCTGCTCAAGGGCTACGGCAATGAAGGCCACGACTCCGGCCACCCGGACTACGGCGATATCGGCCAGCGTCTCGGCGGCGCCGACGACATGAACACCATGATGGAAGAGGGCTCCAAGTATGGCGCTCGCTTCGGTGTGCACGTCAACGCCTCCGAAATGTATCCGGAAGCCAAGGCCTTCAGCGAGGACATGGTGCGCCGCAACTCTGCAGGCGGCCTGAGCTACGGCTGGAACTGGCTTGATCAGGGTGTCGGCATCGACGGCATCTACGATCTGGCATCCGGTTCTCGTGTAAGCCGTTTCGCTGACCTCAGCAAGGAAGTCGGCGACAACATGGACTTCATCTACCTCGATGTGTGGGGCAACCTGACTTCTTCCGGTTCGGAAGATTCTTGGGAAACCCGCAAGATGAGCAAGATGATCAACGACAACGGCTGGCGTATGACCACCGAATGGGGTTCCGGCAACGAGTACGACTCCACCTTCCAGCACTGGGCAGCTGATCTGACCTACGGCGGCTACACCTCCAAGGGCGAGAACTCCGAAGTGATGCGCTTCCTGCGCAACCACCAGAAGGACAGCTGGGTTGGCGACTACCCGCAATACGGCGGCGCTGCCAACGCCCCGCTGCTCGGCGGCTACAACATGAAGGACTTCGAAGGCTGGCAGGGCCGCAACGACTATGCCGCCTACATCAAGAACCTGTACACCCATGATGTGTCCACTAAGTTCATCCAGCACTTCAAGGTGACCCGCTGGGTCAACAACCCGCTGCTGACCGCCGACAATGGCAATGCCGCTGCCGTGTCCGACCCGAACACGAACAACGGCAACGAGCAGATTACCCTGAAGGATTCCAACGGCAACGTTGTAGTAGTCTCCCGTGGTTCCAACGACACCTCTAGCGCAGCCTACCGCCAGCGCACCATCACCTTCAACGGCGTGAAGGTCGCATCCGGTGTGGTCTCCGCGGGCGATGGCAGCGCCACTGGCGACGAGTCCTACCTGCTGCCGTGGATGTGGGATTCCTTCACCGGCAAGCTGGTCAAGGATTCCGAGCAGAAGCTCTACCACTGGAACACCAAGGGCGGCACCACCACCTGGACGCTGCCGGACAGCTGGAAGAACCTCTCCAGCGTAAAGGTGTACCAGCTCACCGATCAGGGCAAGACCAACGAGCAGACCGTTGCCGTCTCCGGCGGCAAGGTGACGCTTACCGCTGATGCCGAAACCCCGTACGTGGTGTACAAGGGCGAAGCCAAGCAGATCCAGGTCAACTGGAGCGAAGGCATGCATGTGGTAGACGCCGGCTTCAACGGCGGCTCCAACACCCTCACCGACAACTGGACCGTCGCCGGAACCGGCAAGGCCGAAGTTGAAGGCGACAACAACGCCATGCTGCGCCTGACCGGCAAGGTCGATGTCTCCCAGCGTCTGACCGATCTCAAGGCTGGCCAGAAGTACGCGCTGTATGTTGGCGTCGACAACCGCTCCACCGGCGATGCATCCGTCACCGTAACCAGCGGCGGCAAGGTGCTGGCCACCAACTCCACCGGCAAGTCCATCGCCAAGAACTACATCAAGGCATACGGCCACAACACGAACAGCAATACGGAAAATGGCTCCAGCTACTTCCAGAACATGTACGTGTTCTTCACCGCGCCTGAGAACGGCGATGCCACGGTAACCCTGTCTCACAAGAGCACCGACGGAGCACACACCTACTTCGACGATGTGCGCATCGTGGAGAACCAGTACTCCGGCATCACCTATGAGAAGGACGGCACGCTGAAGTCCCTCACCAACGGATTCGAAAACAACGCCCAGGGCATCTGGCCGTTCGTGGTCTCCGGTTCCGAAGGCGTTGAGGACAACCGCATCCACCTCTCCGAGCTGCATGCTCCGTTCACGCAGGCCGGTTGGGATGTCAAGAAGATGGACGATGTGCTCGATGGCACTTGGTCTGTGAAGGTTAACGGCCTGACCCAGAAGGGCACGCTGGTCTACCAGACGATCCCGCAGAACGTGAAGTTCGAGGCGGGTGCCAAGTACAAGGTGAGCTTCGACTACCAGTCCGGTTCCGATGACATCTACGCCATCGCTGTGGGCCAGGGTGAATACTCTGCCGGCAGCGTGAAGCTGACCAACCTGAAGAAGGCTCTGGGTGAGACCGGCAAGGCCGAGTTCGAGCTGACCGGTGGCGTCAACGGCGATTCCTGGTTCGGTATTTACTCGACCGCAACCGCACCTGATCTGCAGGGTTCCACCGGCAATGCACAGGACTTCGGCGGATACAAGGACTTCGTGCTCGACAACCTGAAGATCGAGCGCATCGAGTCCCAGACCCGCACCAAGGCCGAAGCGCAGGACAAGGTCAAGGAAATCCGCGGCAAGTACGATTCCAAGCGTGCTGAGCTCTCCGATGCCGCATGGCAGCAGTATCAGGACACCTTGGTCAAGGCTCGCGTGCTCATCAACAAGAATGGCGCAACCGCTGAGGACTTCACCAAGGCATACGACATTCTCGTGGCCCTCGACGAGTACATGAAGACCGCTCCCGGCAACGAGAGCAGCGACAAGTACGACGTGGCAGCTGACGGCTCCGATGAGCTGGGTGGCTACACCGTGGCCACGGGCAGCGAAGAGCCTACCGCAGGCCTGCCGAGCGAAGGCCCGGCCGATCTGGCACAGGATGGCAACGACAGCACCCACTGGCACACCAGCTGGAGCAAGAACGCAGTCGGCAACGGCACCGCATGGTATCAGTTCAACCTCAACAAACCGACCACCATCAACGGCCTGCGCTACCTGCCGCGTTCCGGAGGTATGAACGCCAACGGCAAGATCAAGGGCTACAAGATCACGCTCACTCTGGCGGATGGCACCACCAAGGATGTCGTCACCGATGCTGAGTTCTCCACCACCACCATGTGGCAGAAGGCCAGCTTCGACGCCGTCGAGAATGTGACCGCCGTACGCTTGACCGTCCTGTCTTCCGCAGGCCAGAGCGACTCCCAGGCCAACAAGTTCGCATCCGCTGCCGAACTGCGTTTGACCACGGACCGCGAGGTTGAGGAAGAGACTGTCGCTCCGGACAAGACCGACCTCAACGACACCATCGCCAAGGCTAACGGTCTTAAGGAATCCGACTACACGGCTGAAAGCTGGACTGCTCTGGTCAAGGCCCGCGAAGCTGCACAGGCCGTGGCGGATAACGATAAGGCCACCGCTTACGATGTGGCTCTGGCGCTGACGAACCTCGAATCCGCTATCGCTGGTCTCGAGAAGACCGGTGAGGAGCCTGGCCCAGGCCCGGTTGAGGTGAACAAGACCGACCTGCAGACTGCAGTGAACAAGGCAAGCAAGCTCGAGAAGGCCGATTACACGACCAACTCGTGGGAAGCTTTCGCCGAGGCACTGAAGGCTGCACAGCAGGTGCTCGACAACAAGAACGCCACCCAGCAGGATGTGGATACCGCACTGAGCGCTCTTCAGGACGCCATCTCCAAGCTGGAAGCTGCCACCGAGCCGAAGCCGAATCCGGAACCGGGCGTGGTGGACAAGGCTGCTCTGAACGCGACCATCAACAAGGCCGCCGCCATCAACCTGGGTCTCTACACCGACGACTCCGCCAACGCTCTGCGCGCCGCGCTGAAGAAGGCCCGTGAGGTCTCCGACAACAGCAACGCCACGCAGAAGCAGGTCGACGCAGCTCGTGAAGCCCTGGAGAAGGCAATTGCCGCTCTGGTGAAGCGTCCCGCTGCCAAGGGTGATGGCAACGTTGTTTCCAACACGGGCTCCGATGTCGCCACGATCGCTCTGGCTGGACTGCTGCTGGCAGGTGCTGGCGCCGCCATCGCCTACCGTCGCAATCGCGAGCAGATGTGATCATGAAACCGTAAGGTTCGCGACCACATAAGGAGCACTCCTTATTATCTCGGCCGGTGCCGGTCAGCAATGCCCAGCGCCGGCCGTTTTTGTATGAATCAGTGTTTTCCGGTCACCCAGCGGGCATCGGAATGCACATGGGGGATCATCATCACAATGACCGCAATCAGACAGACGATCATCACCATCAAAATAACGTCCTCATGACCGCGCGTCTGCAGCGTGGCTCCAGTCAAAGCACCGAGCGCCAAAGCCAGCATTACAATCGCGCGCCGGCCAAGTTTGGACTGCTCATGACCATGCGCCGAAGTGTCAGCGATAATCCCAGTTAACGTCATCGTCAACACAGTCGTGGGCAAATCTGGCACCGAAAGCTTACGAGCAGTGGAATTCTGAATGCCCATAGCCGGTGCGAGCAGCACAATCAGCAGAATAATATGCAAATCAATATGCCGAGCAGTTGGGAAGTTCAGACTGGGCTGTGCCGTGCGGGCGATGGCTGAAGCATCAGTGCCACCCATCGACGGTTCAGGCGCAAACTGATTGAGCAGATAAATGCCGACGAGCGCAGCTGCCACAAAAGCCAGCTGGATTGACGTGGACACCAGCAGATGGCGCGCGCGGTTGGCGCCAAAGTAATGAATAATGCGTCCGCCGATGAACGCACCAATCATGAACGTGGCCAGCGTGAGCGCCGAAGTCCACCAGACGAAGCCCTGCGCGTGGGCGAATGCAAAACCAAGGAACACAATGTTGCCGGTCACATTGGCCACAAATACATGACCGAGTGCCAAGTAACTTAACGCATCCACCAGTCCGGCGACAAACGTGAGAATAACCAGAGCTGGGGAAAGCAGACCGTACCGATCATCCTTGCGGGGAATCAGTGTGCGTCCTGCTTCGGCAAGGTGTGAGGTCATGGTGGGAGAGGCTTTCCTTTGCTGTTTGGCGGTATTCAATAGCTGGCGCGCGGCCTTGCACATTATGAAGTGTGTGCCGGACGGTATATGTCAATGAGTCTGCGCTCGCATGCGGAGTGCGTGCAACAGTTCGCTATGAGTTCACCTGCGATTCGCTGAACGCGCATAGTTCGGTAACGCGATTTCGCTATATCTGGTCGTAATACCGATGAGGCTAGGAAAAGGAATGATTATGCAGTCAGATAACAGCCATCATGAAGCACATCAGAACGACCTGAACTACAGCAGTGAGTACCAGTACGATATGTATATGTATGCCGAGTACGGCATCGAGTGGTGATTGAGAGCCCCGAGTGAGAATTGGACTCACGACCTCTTCCTTACCAAGGAAGTGCTCTACCACTGAGCTATCGGGGCGATAATGTGCGCACGGCTTAGGGCCGTTGAACGGCTTGCACAACAATACACGCAATCGCGTATTACGCAAATCGACGGGTGTGCGAGGAAGTATTCGGGTGCTCTAAGTTGTACACATGAGCGCAATATTGGCTATTTTGCGCTCATGTGGCATTCGGATGTGCCACGTAATCGCATTTTCGTGTTTTTATGCGCTGTTGTGGCACGAAAATTGTGGGAATTCGGTCGTCTCGGAATATGTGCCATGCCACGCCACTGCAAAAACAGTGAATGTGCACGATTGTGCACATATTTGGACCGCTGCGTATATGCATGTGGGTGCGGATAACAAAAGGGTTTTGACAAAAGCCAAAACCCTGATGGCGGAGGATACGAGATTCGAACTCGTGAGGCTGTTACACCAACACGCTTTCCAAGCGTGCGCCATAGACCACTAGGCGAATCCTCCATGCACTGCAGTGCTTGCTAGAAGTAAGCTCCGTAGGCAACTCGAATAAGCTACCACAGCTTTCGGATAAATGCACATTCAGTGCCGGCTGCGGCGTGTCGCTTTGTGGACAAGGACCACCAATGAGTGCCTGCGCTGATGTGCAGGTCGTTCGTACGGCGTGTGCAACAGGTGATCTCACCGGGGGATGAACCAGTGCAAATCAAAGCGACTCAAGGCAAGTCAGCAAACCCGAGGCAAACCAGAATGAACATGCGCATGCCATCGCGTGAATTATTGCCAGCCTCTTGCCGTGATGCAACATAGTGATTTTAGGCTATGAACCTTGGTGAAACAGTTGGTCATGCAATATGAGGGATGGGGAGTGGCCAGTCGCGGGGAGTTCATAATTCGGGAAGTCTCCCATCTGTGAGCGGGACAATATCGAATATTGAGACAATCTGCGGTAATAATTGATCGAAAAACAGTGCCTAATACCTCTTAAATCCTAAAAAATCAAGACTGTTCCTCAAAAAAGTTTTTCTTTATATTGAGTAGTTGGTTTTTGATTACTTAGCCGCGCAGAGAGAGGGATAGGCATGGTTCGTCGCGCCCAGGCTGCTCTTCGGTCCGTTGAACACACCAGCGTGAGGCAGCTGCGAGTCCTGGCTGCGATTGTATTTCTGTTCGCCATGGTCATCGCCACTGTGGCTCCTGCAGTCACGGCTCCGATGGCCTTCGCCGACAGCAGCACCAGCTCGTCCAGCGTTGACTACGCCACCTGGGCCGAAGTCTCCAAGGCGATGGACAAGCAGCTGAACAGCGGTCTTGAGACGTACAAGGATGGCAACACCGCTGGCGCCACCTCCGATTTCATGGGCGCGTACAACAAGATTTACGTGGCCTCCAACTTCACCGCGGTCGTGCACGACACCATTGGCGCGGACAAGCAGCTCGCCCAACAGCAGGCATTCCAAAGCGTTCAGAATCTTTCCTACACGCCTAGCAACGACGATCAACTGGCTCAGCAGATTGATGCGTTGACCGCCGATCTTGACGCCACGGCCCAGCAGCTCGACACCAACGCCGATCTCGCCAAGCCGAAGGCGTACGCCGAAGCGCTGCAGGCGCAGCTGGCCAAAGAGCGCAAGGAGCTCGACGCCAAGAAAAAGAAGAACCCGGGCAAGGGCAATCGTTCATGGACCGACGTGGCCAACGAAATGACCCCGATTCTCGACAATGCATACAAAGCTTACGAAAAGGGTGATGGTGCCAAGGGCGCCACGCTCGTGAACAACGCGTACTACCAGTATTACGAGAAGCTCGGCTTCGAAAAGAACGTGATGAACGCCATCAGCGGCAACCGCGTCTCGCAGGTGGAATACCAGTTCAAGATGTGCCGCAAGTCCATGAACGCCGGCGCATCCCTGAAAGACACCAAGAAGCTGATCGACGACCTCAAGGCCATGCTGATCAAGGACGCCGGCATTCTTGACGGTGGTGCCGCCGATAAGGAAGACGGTTTCACCAAGCTGGTCACCAGCTCCTCCGGCCAGGCGTTCCTCGTGCTTATCCGTGAGGGTCTTGAAGCTCTGCTGGTGGTTGCAGCCATCGTCGCCTACTTGGTCAAGTCCGATAACAAGCGCTTCGTCAAGTGGATTTACTTGGGTGTGCTCGTCGGTCTGCTCGGCGCCGGCTTGGTGGCTGTGATCTTCGTGTTCGCCTTCGGCGGCTCCGGTCCGATTCAGGAGATCATGGAAGGCACCTGCGCACTGATCGCCATGGGCATGCTGCTGTGGACGAGTAACTGGATGCTGAACAAGTCCAGCGTGGAAGCGTGGAACCGTTACATTCGCAAGAAGACCGAGGCTGCTGTGGCTGATGCCGAAGCCGCCGCAAGTGCCGACAACGTGACGTTGAAAACCGTGGTCTCGCTGGCTATGCTGAGCTTCCTCGCCGTGTTCCGTGAAGGCGCTGAAACCGTGATCTTCTACGAGTCCATCTACACGATGAGCCGCGATACTCGCGGTATGTGGATCGGTGGTCTGACCGCCGCGGTGGTGCTTGTCGGCATCTTCCTGCTCTTCCGCTTCACCTCCGTGAAGATTCCGATTGGTCCGTTCTTCCTGGTCACTTCGATTCTGATGTCTGTGCTGGTGGTGGTGTTCGCCGGCGGCGGCGTCCACTCGCTGATCGAGGGCGACTTGCTGCCCGCCTTCTACCTGAACGGTGTGCCGACGAACGATTGGCTTGGCCTCTACCCGTACGTCGAATGCCTAGTGGCGCAGGCCATCGCAGCCGTTGCGGTTATCGCGCTGTTCGTGGTCGGCTTCATCAAGCAGCGCAAGCTGAAGGCGCAGGCTACTGCCGAGGTCCCGGCCGTGAAGGCGTAGCCCGTCTAGCTCGTCCGTTTCCTCCCATAACTGCAGACAACTGACAGACTTGCGGCACGGCCTCGGATCGATGCCAATTCCTCCAGCCCACGCCGCACTTATCTCATAACTGAATAATTGCAATTATCTAAGCGTGAATCCTAATTCACCAGAGATAGAGAAAAGGAATAACAATGATGAAGAACAAGAAACTGGCCGCTCTGCTCGGCCTGCTGCTCGCCGGTTCCATGACCGTGTCCATGGCTGCCTGCGGTTCCACCAACTCCGCATCCGACACTAAGGCTGACTCCTCCTCCCAGTCTTCCGACTCCTCTTCCTCCGATTCTTCCTCCGATTCCGGCACCGGTTTCGAAGAGGTTCCGGTTGGCCCGTCCGGTACTGCTGAAGAGCAGGATCAGGACGCCGGCCCGCTGACCGTGGGCGCTGTGTACTTCCAGCCGATCGATATGGAGCCGTCTTCCATGGGCCTGAAGGCTGCTGACGCTTCCTTCCACCTCGAGGCCGACATCCATGCCAACCAGAAGGGCACCGAGCTCGGCTACGGCAAGGGCGACTTCGTGCCGGATCTGACCGTGAACTACACCATCATCGATAAGTCCACCGGCAAGGAAGTCGAGGGCGGCACCGCCACCTCCGGTACCTTCATGCAGATGAACGCTTCCGATGGCCCGCACTACGGCGCCAACGTCAAGCTCGACAAGGCTGGCACCTACCAGCTGAAGCTCTCCATCGAATCCCCGGCCTCCAAGGGTTGGATGCTGCACGTTGACCCGGAGACCGGCGTCAAGGGCCACTTCTGGACCGAGCCGATCGAGGTCACCTTCGACAACTGGGATTACACTCCTCGCCAGTGGTGATTGACTAAGCGTAAAGCCCCCTCGTCAGAGGGGGCTTTACGCCGCTTTAGGGAGATAATTCTTAGGACGGTCTAAAACTCCCCTCAGTCCGCTTCGCGGACAGCTCCCCTCAGAGAGGGGAGCCTAAGGTGAACAGAGAAAGGACGCGAATGCTTGAACAATTCGTGGCAGTGATGCCGGGCACTTTGGCCCCCGCATTGCTGGTGATGAGCCTGAGCGTGATGCTCACGGTCGGCGAGGGGCGAGATAAGCCGATAAGCTCGCATTGGCGTCTCATCGGCCTGATCGCCGGTCTGATCGCCGCCATCGTATTCGCCGGCCTGCGCGCCTCGGCCGTGATCAATCAGCGCACGTTCGTCAACTACCCGGTGTTGTGGTGCGCGATCATTGCCGACATCCTGACCATCGTCGTGGTGGTGTTCGCACGCCGCATCACCACCAATTGGCAGCAGCACAAGGTGTTCATGCACATCGCTAACGCCGTGGCCGCCATCGACATCGCACTCACCCTGTTCTACGCGCTGCCGGACGTGATTCTGCAGCTCACCATCTGGGTGGAACCAGGGGAGACCGCATTCACTTCGGCCATGCTGCTGCGCGCTCTTGGTTTCCTGCTTGGCGTGGCCATGTCCATTATTGTGGCCGCCATCTTCCGCACGATGCGCACCACTGCCGTGCGCTGGGCGTTCACCGTGGCCGTCGCGGCCATGATGGTGATTCTGCTGATTCAACACTTCACTGGTCTTGCCCAGATTCTGCAGGCGCGAGGCTTCCCGATGAACCATACGATGTTCGTGGCGCTGGCTTGGTCCATCAACCAGAACTCCACGATGATTATGGCGCAGGCGCTGGTGTTCCTGATTCCCGCCGTGGCCTCCATCGTGGCCGGTTTCCGTATGAAAACCCATGATGTGCCGGGAGCCAACGAGGCCACGTTGCGCCGGCATAAGGTATTCCGCCGCCACGCCATCGCCGCTGCCGTGTGGAGCCTTATCGCAGCCATCGGCGTCACAGCAACCCTGACCGTGGGCGTTGCCGCGACCCATCAGACCATCACCCTTTCGCCGCCGGAAGCCTACTCGCTCAAGGACGGCGTGGCCACCATCCCCTTCAGCCAGGTCGAGGACGGCCACCTGCACCGCTTCGAATACAAGGCCAAGGACGGCACCGTCATGCGCTTCATCATCATCCGAAAGAACGGTGGCGCGTACGGCATCGGCCTGGACGCCTGCGAGAACTGCGGCGACGCTGGCTACTACGAGAAGGACGGCAAGATCATCTGCAAGAAGTGCGAGGTGGCCATCAACCTGGCGACCATCGGCTTCAAGGGTGGCTGCAACCCGATACCATTCCCGTACAAGACCGGCCACGGCAAGATCACCATTCAAACTACGGATCTGGACGCGCTGAGCGCCCACTTCCGGTGAGTCAGGCAGGAGACAAGAATCATGTTCTTTCTGCGCATGATTACTCGCTCGTTCACCCGACAGCTGCGCCGGCGCCTGCTTATCGCGCTGACCGTATGCCTGTCGGCGACCGTGTCCGTATCGATGCTGGGCGTCGTGTTCGACGTGGGCGACAAGCTCAACGCCGAGCTGTCCACCTACGGTTCGAACATCACCGTGCAGCCCAAGGCGGACGCGGTCGTTTCCGACCTGTACAACACCGAGTCGGGCGGCGCGACGTCCACCAGCGACCCGACCGCTTTTCTGAAGGAGTCGGACGCGGCCAAGATCAAGACGATCTTCTGGTCGTTCAACATCACCAGCTTCGCGCCGCAGCTCAACATCCACGCCACGGTGGACGGTACCAACGTGCCGGTCGTCGGCACGTGGTTCAACAAGAACCTCAAGATCTCCACCGGCGAGACTACCGTCGTGGGCGTGGAAGGCATGCGCTCGTGGTGGCAGCTGGACGGCAAGTGGCCCAAAGACGATTCCGACCAGGGCGTGATCGGCAAGACGCTGGCCTCCGAACTCGGCGCGACCACCGGCGACACCATCACCCTCAACAAAACCACCGCCTCAGGCAAGAAGAACGAGCAGAAAATCAAGCTCACTGGCGTCTACGATTCCGGCGACGAGGACAACGGCTCGCTCTACATCGCCTCCTCCACGGCCCAGGTGCTCGCCGACCTGCCCGATTCGGTCGACAAAATCGAGGTCAAGGCCCTGACCACGCCGGAGAACGACCTGGCCCGTAAGGCCGCCGCGAACCCGGCCGCGCTGAGCCAGGAGGAATGGGAGACCTGGTATTGCACCGCCTACCCGAGCTCGATCGCCTATCAGATCGAAGAGGTGATTCCGGGCGCGGTGGCCAAGCAGGTGCGTCAGGTGGCCGCGTTGCAGGGCAATGTGCTGCAAAAGACGCAGGCCGTGATGATTCTGATGACCGTGCTGAGCCTGATCGCCGCAGCCGTGGCCGTGGCCAACCTGATGGTCGCCTCGATCGGCGAACGGTCGGGCGAGCTGGCGTTGCTCAAGGCGCTCGGTGCCACCGATGCCGCGGTATCCCGCCTGATGCTGGCCGAAACGGCGGCAATCTCGCTGCTGGGCGCGATTGTGGGCGCGCTGCTCGGTTCCGGCGTGGCCCAGCTGATAGGCCGGGTGGTGTTCGGTTCCGGCATTACGATGCGGCCGATGGTGTTCGTGCTGGTGTTCGTGCTGCTGGCTGTCACCGTGCTGCTGGCGTCCGCCTCATCGATTCGTTCGATTCTGAATCTCAAGCCCGCGGAGGTGCTCCATGGTCGCTGAGTTTATCTACGTAGGTGTGGAAGGAGGGAACCGATGACCAACACCGGTATGTTCTTCAGAATGCTGTTCAGCGCCGTGTTCCGTCGGCGTTCGCGCGCGGTGATGGCTGTGGTGGCGTCGCTGGTCGGCGCAGCCACACTGTTCTGCCTGGCGATGATCTGCCTCGCTGTGCCGCAGCAGATGAACGAGGAGATGCGTGCGTACGGCGCGAACCTGATTGTCACGCCCACCGAATCGACCAATGCTGATGGCAAGGCCGGCATCGACAAGGCGATGGTGCAGCACACCACTGAAATGGTCAAGGCCAAGGGTTCCGCGAAATACGCCACCTACCGCTACGAGAACGTGCGCGTCAACGCCTCGCCGTACGTGATGGCCGGCGTGAATGCGGCGCAGGTCAAGAACCTCAACCATCACTGGGTGGTCGACGGCTCGTGGCCGACCGACGGCAAGGTGCTGGTCGGACGCGACATCGCCGACGCCATCGGCCTGAGAATCGGCTCCGCCATCACCATCGGCTACCGTGCATCCGATAACGCCAGCACCAACGGCACTTCGTCGAACTCCTCGATCGACCAGCAACCCAAAGACGGCCGTGTCTCCAGTGACATCATGGACACCTCCGGTACCGAATTCCGCGTGGCCGGCATCGTGGACACCGGCGGCAGCGAAGACTCGATCATCTACGCCACCAACGTCGACGTCAACAAGCTCACCGGCATCACGCGCGGCGTGGACGTCATCGAGTATTCGGCCGGCGCCAGCGACCTCGCAGGCCTGGTGTCCAGCATCAACGACATGACCTCCATGCACGTCAAGGCACAGCAGGTCACCAAGATCACCGCCTCCGACACCCGCATCATCACCATGCTGCAGACGCTGTTCTGGATCGTCTCGCTGGTGGTGCTGGTGCTGACGCTCGTCGGCGTCGGCACCACAATCAGCTCGATCGTCTCGCAGCGACGCAACGAGATTGGCCTGCGCAAGGCCCTCGGTGCTAGCTCGCGTGCCATCGGCACCGAGTTCTACATCGAATCGTCGCTCTACGGCCTGATTGGCGGCCTCATCGGCACCGCAATCGGCTACGGACTCGCCGGTTGGCTGTGCATGGCGGTGTTCGAACGCTCCATCGGATTCAACTGGTGGCTGGCGCTGATTTCCGTGCTGTTCAGCGCGCTGATCGCCATCGTCGCCTCCATCCCGCCCGTCCACCGCGCCACCCGCATCGACCCCGCCGTCGTGCTTCGCGAAGAATAAAGAAAGAGAAACGTCATGCTACTTGAACTCGACCACATCTCGAAGATCTACGGCGACCTGCATGCCGTGGACGACCTCAATCTGACCGTGCCGGAAGGCGAATGGCTCGCCATCGTCGGCTCATCCGGTTCAGGCAAGACCACGCTGATGAACATGATTGGCTGCATGGACACGCCCTCCAAGGGCTCCGTGAAGCTGGAAGGCCGCAAGCTGGAGGACCTGAACGCCACGCAGCTGGCCGACGTGCGCAAGAACCTCATCGGACTGGTGTTCCAGAAGTTCTATCTGGTTCCGCACCTGACCGCCGTGGAAAACGTGATGGTGGCCCAGTACTACCATTCGGTGGTCGATGAGAAGCAGGCCATGGAGGCGCTGGAAAAGGTCGGCCTGAAGGACCGCGCCCACCACCTGCCCGGCCAGCTCTCCGGCGGCGAGCAGCAGCGCGTGTGCGTGGCCCGCGCGCTGATCAACGACCCGAAGCTGATTCTGGCCGATGAGCCCACCGGCAACCTCGACGAGAAGAACGAGAAGATCGTGCTCGACCTGTTCCGCAAGCTGCACGAGCAGGGCACCACGATTATCGTGGTCACCCACGATGCGCTGGTCGCCAGCTGCGCGCAGCGCGAGATCATGCTCAACCATGGCGTGCTCGTCGGTGAGAAGTGGAATGACGAGGATGCGCGCAAGGCCTACGAGGCGGCCGGCGGCAAGCCCGCCTCCACGGGTGCACAGGTCGAGGGCGCGCAGAACGGCGAGACCGCCATTGGTTTCACTGACCCCACCAAGGCCGCGAAAACCGGCGGCGAGGAGTAGGGCCGTCAGGGGCATCGAGCAGTATGTGAGGAATACATGGCAAGCTGATGGTCTCTCCCCCAGTCAGCTTCGCTGACAGCCCCCCCTCGTCAGAGGGGGCTTAAGGAGCGTGAATATGACCGAAAAGAGTACGTTGAAGAAATCCGCGACATTGGCGGCGGCCGGACTGGTCGTGGCTGGCGCGCTGCTGGCCGGATGCGGCGAATCCAAGGCCGCGCCGATGGACGATGCGTACGCCGGCAACTCGGGCGAGACCGAGAAGTCGCAGGAAGAGCAGTCGCAATCCCAGTCGAACGGCTCCGATAGCTCCGACGGCTCCGATTCCAGCTCGTCGCACAACGACCCGTCCACCACCACGTCCGACAAGAAGGACACCGGCAACTACAAGGACGGCAACTACTCGATCAACGGCCAGTACGGCCCGGTAGGCGAGGATTCCATCGACGTCCATCTGACCATCAAGGACGGCAACGTCGAGACCGTCAATATCATTGGGCACCCGTTCACCACGATTTCCAAGAACCATCAGGACGACTTCGCCAAAGCCATTAACGGCGTGGTGGACGGCAAACCTCTGAAGGGTCTCAAAGTGGACAAGGTCGCCGGCGCCAGCTGGACCTCCGACGCCTTCAACAAAGCCCTCGAAGTCGCCCGCCAGGAGGCTTCGATTCAGGAGTAAGACCGCTACTTCAGCAATGCTGGCCACAGCAGATCGGCCATGCGCGAGGCCCAGGCGGTGTCGTCGTCCATTGCTTTGCCCTCGATGGCCTCATACGCCACCAAAGATCCGATAATCGTGGACAACAGCAACTTCTCGTCAACGTCCTCGCGAAACACGCCCTGCGCGACTCCCTGCTTGAGGAACGCCCCCACACGCTCCAGCCACGGGGTCACCACTTGGTCGACGATGTGCTGGAAGAACTCGGCCTCGCTGGACAATACAATGCCCACGCGCTTGACGTCGATGTCGTTGTCGCGCACCCAATCGACCAATCGCTGCAATAGTTGCGTGAAATGCTCACGCGTGGGGCTGGGCACTGGGTCGGAATCCGGGATGGCCAGATACATCGCGCTGATCTCGTGCAGCAGCTCGTCGGCATTATGATATCGGCGGTAAATCGTGGTTTTGGCCACACCGGAGCGCCGGGCCACCTCCTCGATGGTCACGCCGCTGATGCCGCGGTCCACCGCAATCTGCAGCGTGGCTCGCATGAGCTTGCGATCCGTCGCCTCGCGCGTGCGCTCACCGCGCGGTGTCGCCGTCGTGTCTGTCATCTCCGTCATCTCTTCTCTTCGAAATATGCTCCCGTACGCTCCCGCTGGCGAGAGCTGGCTGGCAAAGCCAGACTGAGGGTGGTAAGTCCATGCCGTTTGTAGGCAACTCCCGGATAATACCTACTAGCTCAGCACTTTAGTGCTCTCGACTTGGGCTACATACCACTGGTTGAACCGCACCAGTGGCTTCCTGAGCAACAGCCCAAGCAACAGTAGCGGCGGCACGAATGCCAGCAGCATTCCGGCGGCCCGCCAGTAATCCATGTCGTAGATGCCGGCGATGGCCGCACGCATCATCGTCACCGCATGGGTGAGCGGCAAGAGCGGACTGACTTTGGCGATGAAGTCGGGCAACATCTGCACCGGGTAGGCAGCGTTCGCACCCGAAATCTGCACGATGAGCATAAGCACGCCGATTGCCTTACCCACATTGCCGAAACTCACCACCATCGTATAGGTGAAGAACGAGAACACCAGCGAGGCCAGCCATCCAGACAACATAAACAGCAGCGGATGCACGGCCTGCACGCGCAGGAACAGCAAATCGCCACCGAGCGACACCGTGGATTGCAGCAGCGCAATCAGCGCGAACACCCCGTAATGCCCAAGGAAGAGCCGATGCGGCCGCGGATCGCCCAATGCTTTGCGCGTCCGGCGAGACACGGTGGTTTTCAGCGTCACCACCATCAGCAGCGCGCCCACCCACAGCGGCAGCAGCGTGTAGAACGGTGCCATCGACGAACCGAAATTCGCCACCGGGAATACGGCCTTGCGCCTGAGCTGCACCGGTGCGGCCAACGTACTGGCCAGCGTTTCGGGATCATTGCCCAGCACCTCTTTGACCATGCCCATATCGCCACTGTTTAGTGCGTCGCTCAGTGTGCTGTTGAACGAAGCCAGTTCGGCGCCGGCGGAACGCAGTTTGCCGGACACCTTGTCCAAGGTAGTGCGAGCGTCGCTGAGCATATCGCTGGCGTCGTCGGAAGTCCCTTTCAGGTCGCCGAGCGTGGAGTCCAACTGGGTGGCGCCGGAACTCAGTATGCCGGAGGCGTCAGCGACGGTGGACGACAGGGAGTCGATTTGCGGTTTCACCGTGGCCGAGAAATCTGACTTGATATTGGCAATACTGTTCTGTGCTTGATCAGCCAGATTCTTGACCTGCGCATGCTGATCCTGCGCGTCCTGATTACCTTGGCGAATATCGGTCGCCGCTGTATTCAGCGCTTGCCGCAGCCTGTTCTGCCGTGCGATTGAACGGTCAATCGCCGTGATGATGGATGAGTCGTTGCCCAGTATGCCGGCCAACGTGTTGCGAATTTCAGTGTATTTCTCCGTCTGCTTGCCAATGGCCGTGGCTTGACGGTCCAATTCGTCGGCGACCGTGGTGGCACCATCATTCGCGTCGGAATACAGCTTGTCTATGGAATCGGACACCGCGCCGAAACTGGAGGCGCTCGCGTCCAGTGAGCTGCTCATCGCGTCAGCGGTGGTGCCCAGGGCTCCGACCACGTCGGTGACTCCCTGCTTGGCGCTGGCGAGATCCTTGCCTCCTTGTTTGGCGGCAGAGGAAACCTGCGTGATCAGCGAGTTCGAGGTGTCGAGCAAGGCGCCGGCCGTATCGGTCAATGCGCTGTATGTGCCAAGCAGATCCGCAGTATCGTCAAGCTGTGTGGCGAAATTGGCGATGTTGGCGTTGAAGGTATTCAGTTGCTCTTTGGCCTCGGGCTTGGACAGCTGATCGGCCAGCGAAGACGCGATTTCCAGCCCGGCCGAAGTGATGGTCTTAGCGAACGTGGTGTTGATTTCCGCCGCAACCTCATCCGTGCCCTCGTTGAGCAGATTCGGTGCCAGCGCGTTCTTCTTCTCGTTGCGGTAATAGGTCAGTTCGGCATGCTGCACGTCGTCGGAGAAGAAGGTCATCATGTCTTTGCTGAACGACTTCGGAATTACGATGGCCGCGTAGTATTTGCCGGATCGTGCGCCCTCGACGGCATCGGCTTTGGACGTGATCGTCCAATCGAGCTGACTGTTGGCGCGCAGCGCGTTCACCACCTGATCGCCGACCGTGACTTTCACCGGGATCAGGTCGGAACGATACCCCTCATCCACATTCGCCACCGCGAATTTCAGGTTCTTCATATTCGAGAACGGGTCCCAGCATGCGGCCACGTTGAACCAGGTGAACAGGCCGGGAATCATCACCAAGCCGATCACGATGATGATGGAGACCACGTTGCTGGTCAGGCGTTTGATGTCGCCGGTAAACAGTTTCCACATGGTGTTCATCGTGCGTGCCTGCCTTCCTTGGTCGGCGGAATAGTGGGGATGATTGCGGTAACAGCGGCGCTCGGGTCCGCTTCTTCGTGGCGTTCGGCGGAGGTGTCGCGACGCTTGGCCTTATGCCCGTACAGCATGGCGCGGATCGACTCGTCGGAGAGGTTGCCGAGCTCGGTTTGGCGGCGGATGGAATCGCGCATGAATTCCACGACCATCAGGAAGCCCATGATGATGAGCACCCATGCCAGCCATGTGCCCATGACTACGATTTTCTCGCTGGTGGTCAGCGCAAACACGATAATGAGCGCGGCCGGCACCACGAATCCGGCAATAAGCGCACCCAGCAGCAGCCGGGGATAACGGTAGGCGAATTTGGCGGCCCGACGTTCGATGGCATGACGGTATTCGTCGTGGTCGGCCAGTGCTGCAATGGCCTGAGTGACACGGTATTCGCTGCCGGGCAGATGCACCGGCTCGCCGATAATCATGTCGCTTTCCTTGATTTCCCGCGCGAACAGGCGGTTGAGATTGGCCAGTTTCGGCCGGGCGCCGAGGCCAAGCGCAAAGGCCAGAACCACGAAAACCAGCAATTTGCCGATATAGGCGAACCAGAGGCCGTCGTAGAAGCCGCCGATGGTTTCACGCATCGCGTCAATCGAATAGGTGAACGGCAGCAGCGGGTAGATGGCGCGGAAGAACGCGGGCATCATTTCAATCGGGTACAGGCCGGAGGCGCCCGGCACCTGCAGAATGACCAGCGCCACGCATACGCCTTTGCCCACGTGCATGAACGTGGTGGAGAGGGCGAAAATCACCGACATATACACCAGTGAGGTGATGACGCAGGTGAGCAGAAACACTGGGGCGCTCGCGCATTGAATGCCGATGACAAGATCGCCGATGGCCGTGACCAGGCCTTGGACGGCAGCCAGCGTGGCCAGTAGCAGGAAGCGACCGAGATAGCCTTGGGTTGGTGTGAGATCGTCGATGCCCTCATCATCGGTTTCGAGTTTGGGAATGACCACGAGCACGAACGCGCCCACCCACAAAGACAGGGTGGTGAACAGCGGTGCCATGCCGGAACCATAGGAGGCGACCGGGTAGACGGCCCGTTCGCTGATAACAGTGGGGGAGAGCATGAAGTCGGCGATTGTGGCGGCATCCAGTTTGCCGTCGGTGCCGATCAGGGAACTGAGTGAACTGGAGATGCTCAGGGCTTTGATGTCGGTGACCAGCGTATCGAGCTTGGTTTGTACGCCGGCCAGCGCCTTATCGGTGTCGCGCAGCGCGGTCACCGTGGTGGAGGCTGCTTTGTCGAGTTGGTCGAGGGTATGCTTCGACTGATCGATGAGTGAGCCTTGCGACGTGATGCCGGTCGACAGAGTGCTGGCGGTCGAGCTGAGGGCGTTGAGACCGGTGTTGAGCTGAGGAATGGCGCCGGAGGTGATGGTGCCGCGAGCGGTATTGGCCTCGCGCACCGTGGTTTGGGTGGCGGTATTGAGATGCTGCGCCAATCCGGCGGTGTCTGTGGAGGCATTGCCGATAGTGGTGTTCAGGCTATCGAGGTTGCCCAGTGCGCCGGCAAGCTCGCTATTGCGGCTTTCCAGTGTGGCAATGGCGGATTGCAGCGGTTCTCGATTGGCGTTCGGCAGCCCTTTGAGTTGGTCGATGATGTCGGCGTTCGCTTGGTTGATGTCTTCCGCCGTATTGATCAGTCCGCCTACCTGCTGATTGGCGGCGCTGATGGTTCCGGTTACCGTGCCCACGCTTTGGTTGGCCTGTGCTGCGGCTTGGCTCAGCAGGCTTGAGCCTTGGTCAAGCGCTTCGGACGTGGAGGTGACGAAGCCGTTCAGACTGGTCTGGGTAGTGCCGATCAGGGTGGAGACGCCGGCCAGACCTTCTGCAGTGTCGATGCCAAGTGTGCGCGCGTCGTCCAGCGCCTGACGTGCGGTGCGTGTCTGCTCTGGGGTGTCGGTGAGTTTGGTGGTGAGCTTGGCGATGGTGCTGCGTGTGTGCTGCACATCGTCGGAGGCCTTGGCAAGGGCCGTGAGGGCCTTGGCTTTGGTGGTGTCTTCGGTACTGATGGCTTTGCCGTCAACCGTATTGATGACTTCGGTAAGTACTTCGGATACGGTGGAGACGAATGTGGAATTGACCGTGCGGTCCACAGTGGACGCGCCGACGTCGGTGACTTTGGGGGCGATGGCGCTGGCTTTTTCGTTGACGTAATACTCCAGAGTGGGCCGACTCTTGCCGCCGGTCACCACGCCGGCGAGATCGTCGGAAAAGTCTTTGGGAATGATGATGGCTGCGTATGCCTTGCCGGATTCCACTTGGTCCATGGCCTCGGCTTCGGTGACGAAGGTCCAGCCGAGCTGGTCGTTGCTTCTCATCTGCTTGACGATTTGATCGCCGAGGTTTTGCTTGCCGATGAGCGCGTTGTCGGTGCCGTCGTCATTGTTGGCGATGGCGACGGTGATGCCTTTGGTATTGCCGTACGGGTCCCAGAAGCCGACGATGTTGTACCACGAATACAGTGGCGGGATGAACACCATGCCGAACAGGATCACCCATGCGGCCGGCACCTTGAACAGGCGCAGGAAGTCGCGTCTGAGGACCTTGAAGATATTGCCCACTGATACCTCCGGAGCTTGGTGTTGCTTGGTTGCTACGTTTTCCGTAGCGATACGTTAATCGTAGCGCTACGTTTGTAGTAGCGTAATACGACTGCCGGAGATTAATGGGGTGATTGATGATGTTTTTGGCGGAATAACGCTGCTGCCCAGCGGCTTATCGTGTGTCGCTGGGCAGAGCGAAAGGCGTTCTGGAACTTATTGACAAGATTTCTGGATGGTTTTTGGACGTTTCCTGAACGCGATGGATAGGCTCGGTGCTCGGCAATGTAGACAGACATGTACCGACCGCCCATCAAGTTCAGCAAAACCGCAATCGGGTGATAGGGTGAGGGGACGCTATGTGGGGAGGAAACCATGGTTGAATTCAAGGACGATGGCACGGCCACTACCCCCGGCAAGCCGCGGGAGAACCGTGACGCCGAGTCCGCAGTCGTGGCCGATCTGGTGGCCGTCGAACTGGACGACGTCGGCTTGAACCTGAACACCAAGCGATTACCGATTCTGGCGCGCATCTATGGCGCGGTCGTGCTGCTGGACGGACTCGCCACATTGCCGATTATGGTGATTTCCATCCTCTATGCCGTGCGCGAGATTCTGGATGGTCATGTGCACGTCGATGCGATGAGCCTGACCTTCATCCTGTCCGCGATTCATGCGGTGGTGCTGGTAGTCAGTGCCGCATGCCTGATTGTGTTCGGCGTGATGCTGCTGCGCAATCATCGCCGGTATGCCGCGCGCTGGACCTACGTGCTGATGCCGTTGACATTGGCCGACGGCATGCTGTCGCTGGCCCTGACCGGCCTTGGCTTCAACCTGCTGCTGCCGCTGATTCAGATGATTATTCTCGTCGTGATTTCGGTGACCGCCGATCCCTCCCTGAGCGAGGAACGCCGTCTGCAGCGCGCGCTCAGGCGTATGGACGATCGCGATGATTATGAATCGGCTGTGGCGGCCGGCATGCTAGGCCGCGACCAGTCCGGCAAGGGCTATATTGCGCTGGACTTTTTCAATATCTTCTGGCTGTTTACCATCGCTTCGGTGGGTGGCCTGATTGTGGAGACGATCTACCATATGGCGCTGTATAACGGTGAACTTCAGGACCGCGCTGGTTTGCTGTGGGGCCCGTTCTCGCCGATTTACGGCTGTGGTGCGGTATTGGTAACCGTGTGCCTGAATCGCCTGTGGAAGGCGAATCCGTTCTTGATTTTCTGCGCTTCGGCGGTGATCGGCGGCGCGTTCGAATATTGCACCAGCTGGTTCATGGAAGCGGCGTTTGGTATTACCGCGTGGGATTACACCGGCCGTTGGCTGTCCATCGACGGACGTACTTCGGGCCAATTCATGTTCTTCTGGGGACTGATTGGTGTGGTGTGGGTCAAGTGGCTGTTACCGCGACTGCTGGCTCTGATTAATCGCATTCCATGGAAAGTGCGGTATTCGCTGACTGCGGTATGCACGGTGCTGATGGTGATCGACATTGCCTTCACGCTGATGGCCTTGGATTGCTGGTATGGGCGCATGGCCGGCCAGCCGCAGGATTCACCGGTCGCGATGTGGTTCAGCGAACGCTACAGCGACGCTTACATGGCCAATCGCTTCCAGACCATGCATATCGACCCTTCCAAGGCCGGGCGTATGTGAATGGCCGGCAAGTAATTACGCTTCGCGGGCAGAAGGTGCGTAGAACCTAAGACAGCCCTCGCGTGTGGGTGGTAAGCGGGATACACTTTCAAGCGTTGAAGGAATGATTCCCTCCGCTGATGCGCTGTTTTGTGACGCGCGTGATGACGATGGGACAATCAAACGAAAGGCAAGGCACATGGCCGAAGCTACAGCAAACATTGGTGTGATTGGACTGGCCACGATGGGCTCCAATCTGGCGCGTAATCTGGCGCACCATGGCAACACGGTGGCGTTGTTCAACCGCCACTACTCGCGTACCGAGAAGCTCATGAACGAGCATGGCACCGAAGGCAACTTCGTGCCGGCCGAAACGCTCGAGGAATTCGCCGCGTCCCTGAAGCGTCCGCGTACCGCCATCATCATGGTCAAGGCCGGTGCTCCGACCGACGCGACCATCGCGCAGCTGGAAGAGGTGTTCGAACCGGGCGACATCATCGTCGACGGTGGCAACTCCTTCTTCAAGGACACCATCAAGCGTGAGAAGGAAGTACGTGCCAAGGGCTTCCACTTCGTGGGTTGCGGCGTGTCCGGTGGTGAGGAAGGCGCGCTCAACGGCCCGTCTCTGATGCCCGGTGGCACTGCGGAATCCTGGAAGACCTTGGGCCCGATTCTTCAGTCCATCGCCGCCAAGGTGAACGGCGAACCGTGCGTGACCCACATCGGCACCGATGGTGCCGGCCACTTTGTCAAGATGGTGCACAACGGCATCGAGTATGCCGATATGCAGGTGATTGGTGAGGCGTATGACATTCTGCGCCGTGGACTCGGCATGGATGCCGAGGAGATTGGCGACGTGTTCGCTGAATGGAACAAGGGCGACCTTGACTCCTACCTGATCGAGATCACCGCTGAGATTCTGCACCACAAGGATGCCGAGACCGGCAAGCCGTTCGTGGACGTGGTCGTGGATCATGCCGGCATGAAGGGTACTGGTACGTGGACCGTGCAGACTGGTCTGGAATGTGGTTCTCCTGTGGCTGCCATCGGTGAAGCCGTGTTCGCTCGTGCACTGTCTTCGCACGGTGAGCTGCGTGAAGACGCTCAGAAGGAAGGTCTGGCTGGACCGAACAAGACCATCGATCTGGCCGGAGAAGACAAGGCCGCGTTCGTCGAGGACGTGCGCAAGGCTCTGTTCGCTTCCAAGGTCGTGGCCTATGCTCAGGGCCTGAACGAGATTCAGGACGGTGCCAAGGAATACGGCTGGGATATCAACCTGTCCGAAGTGGCCCGCATTTGGCGTGGCGGCTGCATTATTCGCGCCCAGTTCCTGCTCGACCGCATCACCGAGGCCTTCAAGGGCGATAACCCGCCGGCTTCCCTGCTGTTCGATCCGTACTTCGAGAAGATCATCGGCGAATCGCAGGACGCATGGCGTCGCGTGATCGTTCGCGCGGTGGAGGCCGGCATCCCGACCCCGGTGTTCTCCAGCTCCCTGGCGTACTACGATGGTCTGCGCTCCAAGCGCCTGCCCACCGCTCTGACCCAGTCCCAGCGTGACTTCTTCGGTGCCCACACCTACGG
>ONZS01000639.1_pt1 | contig 28938 bp, 25 predicted proteins | sample 1670921 | NCBI WGS metagenome assembly ONZS01 (sample SAMN06348104, study PRJEB24527) | human gut metagenome | biome: human gut; feature: ankylosing spondylitis patient; material: feces | host: Homo sapiens | place: China | collected 2015-10 | reverse complement strand
CAGCATAGGTCGAACATCCTTGAGAAAAAAGTGTAAACCAATATTGACAATATCAACACTTTCTTTTCCAGCGTCAATTATTTCATCTTTAATCTCCTGCAAACACATATGAATCTCCCATTTTTCATTTTCTACAATATATATTCCATCTGTCTCTCTTTGGTTTTTAATCCCATTTTTTCATAGAATTTTTCCGCGGAGGTATTTCCTGCCCAGACATTTAATGTCACTTCATAACAGCCTAACCGTTTCGCTTCGCCCTTTACATATTCAAACAGGCTCTCACCTACATGCTGTCCTCTGGTTTTTGCATCGACGCACAGATCATCGATAAAAAGCGATGTAAACGGCACCATATTATTGGAGAATGGCTGCTGTTTCAACTGGCAGAAAGCATATCCTAAGCATACGTCATTCTCATCTGCAGCTACATAAACAGGCTTTGTATCATCTTTTAACATTTCTTTCAGTTCATCCTCTGTGTACTTTGTCGTCCCCGGAATAAAAATATCCGGTCTTATATCTGCATGGATTTGAAGCACCTGCTCTAATAATTCAATCAGTCTTGGGATATCTTTTTCGTTTGCTCTTCGAATATTCATTTCACTTGCCTCCATATTTTTCATTATATCTGTAGTTTGAGTTTCAGGAATTTATTTTGATCCCCGCTTCCATTTATACATTTTCAGACACTGCGGATGCTCAAAATACTCCTGATCAAAGATCCATGCAATGTCAGTTTCCGATAATTCTTCTGCCTTAAATCTCCGATATTTGCTGTTCAGCTATACACTTCCCACTATCTGGGCGTGTTCGGGACTTGCACCCGTTAGAGTGCGCCCATGGCGCGCAAACTAAAAAAAGGCTCCGCCAACAATAGCAGAGCCTCCGACATTTTCTTTAAAAACCCACGGTATCCAGCCGGATCGTGGTAAATGATAATCCAAAATTTTTGATTTCTATCTTACTCTTCTAAACTTTCCTTCATTCTGCCAAGCATACCTGATTTTTTCAACGGCAGAGTAATAATAATGGCAATGATCGTTCCTCCACAGGTGCTGATCAGAAACGGAACAACAAATGTGAATAACGCCGCTGCTTTATTACCCATGACAAGATATGCCACCGGATAAGAGAGCATTCCACCAATGATTCCGGTTCCAACTACTTCGCCAATATAGGCAAATGGAAGTTTTTTCCCATACTTATAGAGAAGTCCGCCAAGCAATGCACCACACATGCTTCCCGGGAATGCCAGAGGGCTTCCCAGTCCTAACAGATTACGGATCAGCGCCGCAATAAATGCCTGTGCCAGTGCCCACCACGGTCCTACGGTAACTGCGCATAAAATATTTACCAGATGCTGTACCGGTGCACATTTTGAACCGAATACCGGGAAGGAAAATAAACTTCCCACCACCGCTACTGCTGCTAAGATTGCTGTAACTGTCAATTTCTTTAAATTAAATTTTTTCATTTTGTCCTCTTTTCCCAGAATCTGCCACATACCACATTCTAAAAAAAGAATGATAAGACTGCAACAGTTCCTATTTTGATTTTACTGCCCCTGCAGCTTTTTCCACAATCAGGCAGAGAATGACTGTGACCACCATATCCGGCAGCGTATTTCCAACCGGCGTATCCACCTGCATCAATATGCGGTAAATCACAAATCCGGCAAGCCATACGATCAGATTACGCCACTGAAATGCAGATTTTCCGGCATCTGCTTTCTTTAAAATGAAGTAATCTGCGATCTGCACTGCGATCATCGGAGCAAAAACAGAACCGATCAGATATAAAAAGTTTGTAATGTTATCCATCGGATAAACGATTGCTGCGACAGTTCCAATCACAGTAACAACAATTGCCGCCCATTTTTCCTGAATCTTTGAGGAAATGGAAACACTAGAAACTCCTGCGGAATAGGCATCCAGGAAGGTTGTTGTAACCGTGGAAAATACAATAATGAGAAGTCCGACAACGCCGAAACCGGTTTTTAACATAATCTGCGCAATGTCATATTCACCGGTAAAAATAGCCGCTCCCATACCGATCATGTACATAAAAATGCTGACCAGACTGTAGACAATCACACTTGTGAGTGTTGCTGCAAACGGTTTTTCTGCTTCTCTTGTATAATCGCTGATCAGCGGCAGCCAGGAAAGCGGCATTGCCACTGCAAGCTCTACGGCTGCTCCGAACGTTAAACTTCCGTCATCCACAATCGGTGTCATGCTGCCGCTGCCAAAGAATATCACTTTAAAAAGTACCAGTGATAAAATAAAAAGTGCTGTCATGGCAACCGTATTTAATTTGCCAAGATTGGTCAGTCCAATGAAAATCCACACAATGATCAAAGCACCAATGATGACTGCCCACACCCAGTTTCCGGTATGTAAAACGCCGTCTGCCGCAAGTGCGCCATCATAGATCATGATCGCAGTCCATCCAACAAGCTGTAATACATTTAATACGGCAAAAAGAAGGCTTCCCTTCTCGCCAAAGCTCATTTTTACAGTTTCCATGGCACTTTTGCGCTCTTTCGCTCCGATCATTCCTGCCGCAAACATCATAAGTCCGCCGATCAGATGACCGAGCAGAATCGCTGCCATTGCTCTTCCAAAGCCAAGCGGTGCAAAGTATGTACCTGTCAGTATTTCGGCTAAAGATACGCCCGCACCAAACCAGATTAATCCGTTTGAAAAAACGGAAGTTCTCTTTTCATTCATCCTTCGTACTCTCCTTCGATCGCAAATGCATGGTTCATAGGTCCGCTTCCTTTTCCAAGGTCAAGCATGGCGGCAAGTGCGCCGGAAATATAATTTTTCGCATACCTGACGGAAGTTTCTAAATCCCTTCCTTTTGCAAGATTCGATGCGATTGCGGAAGAAAGCGTGCAGCCTGTTCCATGGGTATTTGGATTGTCAATTCTCTTTCCATGAAACCACACCGGCTCTTTTCCTTTCTGGAAAAGAAGGTCGTTGGCATCATTTAACTGATGTCCACCCTTCAATAAAACCGCACAGCCTAAAGTGTTACAAATGACTTCTGCTGCTTTTTCCATATCTGCTTCTGTTTTGATCTCCATTTCGGAAAGCACTTCTGCTTCCGGGATATTCGGAGTAATAACAGTTGCAAGAGGCAATAATTTACTTTTCAATGTGCTGATGGCGTCCCCGCTGATCAGTCTTGCCCCGCTGGTTGCCACCATGACAGGATCCACCACAATATTTTTTGCATGATACTCTGTCAGTTTTTCCGCAATTGTCTCGATCAGTTCACTCGACGAGACCATTCCGGTTTTGATCGCATCCGGATGAATATCCGTAAAAATACTATCCAGCTGCTCTGCCAAAAATTTCGGAGTTACCTCCATAATATCTGTTACGCCGGTCGTATTCTGGGCAGTCAGAGCCGTGATCGCACTCATCGCGTATACGCGGTTTGCGGTCATTGTCTTAATATCTGCCTGGATGCCGGCGCCTCCACTAGAATCACTTCCAGCGATTGTTAATGCTGTGTACATAGAATCCTCCTTGTTTTCTGAAGGAAAATGCGAGCCCATTGGTGAGCAGAGGATTTTCCTCCCTTGTTTTTTCTGCATTAATTTTGTATAGCGACCTAAGGTGGTGCCCCCAATCTGCCGCTGTAATATATCATTTATCTTCATGCAGCCTTATCGGCGCAATCGACCAAAAACAAAAAGTGCAGGAACCCAACCAAAGATTCCTGCACAAAAACCACTTGTGATTCATTATCTCCCTACGTTGGCATTATCCAAATCAGGTTCCGGGTTAAAGCGTCCGCTTACTCTCAGCCCGCCTGTGCGAGCACCCCATTTTTTGTTTTCGACATCACTTTTGTGATGATCTGTTTTTTTTATAACAGCTTTATTATACACGCCTGTTCTCAAAATGCAAGTTTTTTATCCTGTGACATATAAAGTTCCGTAAAATACGGATCTGATTTCATCAGTTCCACAAAAGTCCCCTGGCAGAATCACGAACCAGGCAGGAAAGATTCTCCTTTTCCAGTGCCATCATGATCTCATCGTCCGGGACATTTCTGTCAAATAAAATATTTTCTCTGATCGTCCCATCAAAAATCTGAAAATCCTGGGATAAATAAACAATTATTTTCTGAAAATAATCTGCCTTATAGTTCAATAGAAAAGAATTAAATACCCCAGGCACAAGATAGCCAGATGTAACTAATAAATTATGATCGATCACAGTGGTAATATTACATCAAAAACCGTTCCTCCAGACGGATTTGATCTGACTGTAATACTGCCATCATGCACTCTCACGATTTCACGGACAAGTGCAAGTCCAAGTCCTACACCGCCAAGTTCCCGGCTTCTGGATTTATCCACACGAAAGAATGGTTCAAACACGCGTTCCCTGAGTTCCTCAGGGATTCCGTTTCCCGTATCCTCCACGGACAGATAAACATGTTTTTCCTTCCGGTATGCAGTTACTGTAACCTGTCCGCCCGAATGATTATATTTTATGGCATTCTCAACAAGATTGTATACCAGCCTGTAAATAAGAATGTCACTTCCAACCATCGTTATATTTTTACATTTTCCAGTAAGTTTTATGTTTTTTTCCTGTGCAAGAGGATCCAGATCTGCTAACACTTCATCAACAAGCGCGTCAACCATAATTTCATCATCCCGTCCCACAGTCTGGAGTTCACTCATATCAAGGAGCGTTTTTACCATTTTACTGAGTCTTCCATTCTGCTCGGTAACCATCTTTATTGTCTGCAATGTGTCAGCATCATTATCCGGATGCCGTGTAGAATTATAAAGATCAAGCTGTACCTGCATCAAAGATAATGGCGTCCGCAGTTCATGTGCTGCATTTGCGGTAAATTGCCTCTGTATCTCAAATGCGTCCGAGAGACGTTCAAGCATCTTATTATACGAAACGCTAAGCTGGTTCAATTCTTTAACTTTATTTTCTTCTATTCGTGAAGCTGCCAGATTTTGCGCCTGTACTTCTTCAATTTTATCAGAAAATTCACGGATTGGTCTGAGTGCATGCCCACTTATAAAATATGTAACTACCCCGCCAATAAGAGCCAATATGGCTGATATCAGCAGACTGTTTTTTTTGTAATCTTCCTTATTATTATATGCCTGGATAGAAAAATCATTGGCAAACTCATCCCACTTATCATCTGGAATGCTGATATATATTTCATCCGTATCCTCCCCGTTATCCTCTCCCTGGGCATCCACAGTCTCCTGCAGGGAATCGATATAATACACTCCATTTTTATAGACAAACATCGTCAGACATCCACATATAACTGCAATATATACTGTAATGATACAGGTAAGCCTCCACTGCAGTGATATTCTTTTCATCGTTCAGACTCCTCCCGTATTTTATATCCCTCTCCCACCTTGTTTAAAATCGGATCATATCCAAGTTCAGCCTTAAGCTTTTTCCTAAGCGAAGACATGTGTACTCTGATGGCACCACTAAAGCTATCCACGGATGCATCCCAGACATGTTCCATCAATTCCTCCTGACTTACCGGTCTTCCAGGATTCAGAAGTAAATATTCCAAAATGCCATTTTCTTTTCTTGTCAGGGAAATCATTTTCCCTTTTGCATATGCCTCACGTCTTACCGTATCGAACTTTATCCCACCACTTTCCAGACACACATCTTTCTGCACAAATTTTCTTCTTGTCAGACTTCTGATACGCGCCTCAAGTTCCTGCAGATGAAATGGTTTTTCCATATAGTCATTTGCCCCTGCATCCAGTCCTTCAACCTTATCCGCAATCTGCCCTCTTGCAGATAATATAAGAACCTTTGTCTCCTCATTTCTCTGTCTGAGTTCCTTTAAAATCTCCATTCCATCCATACCGGGCAGATTCAGATCCAGAACAATCAGATCATAATTTTCCGTCAGGACACTTTCAAAAGCCTCTTCCCCATCATAACAGGTATCCACCTCGTACCCTGCATCATACAGCCGTTTTGCAACCATGTCACACATTTGTTTCTCATCTTCAACTATCAATAATCTCAAAATTCATTCACCCGCTTCTTAACACAAATTTTACAACAGCTATTGTATAATACTAACATCAGCTGGTCAATAAATACAACAAATGAAAGGAGTAAAATATCTTGAAGTGCAAAAAAATCTATCAGTCGATCCTGCTCATCTCAGGTATCACCATGATAAGTTACGGTGCGGTCAGAGGAGAAGCAGCTGTCGTGCTCGGTAAAGCAATAAAATTATGTCTGGAGTGTGTCGGAATTGGATAAAAAAAAGAATTTTCTATCAAAAAAAATAGCTGTACTACGCGGATGGATACAGGCAGCTGCCACACTGCTCACGAATATCCATATTCCTAATTTATGGAAAGGTAAAATATATCAGGGCAGCGTAAAAAACGTATGTGTACCAGGATTAAATTGTTACTCCTGTCCTGCGGCAACCGGAGCATGCCCAATTGGGGCTTTTCAGGCAGTTGTCGGTTCATCAGGATTTAAATTTTCATACTACATAACCGGATTTTTTATTTTACTCGGTGTAACACTCGGAAGATTTATATGTGGTTTTCTGTGTCCGTTTGGATGGTTTCAGGATTTACTTCATAAAATACCCGGGAAAAAATTTTCTACAGCCCGGCTCAGACCGCTGCGCTATTTAAAATATATCATCCTGATCATTTTTGTTATACTTCTTCCGATGCTGGTAACGAACTCTATCGGAATGGGAGATCCTTTCTTCTGTAAATATATTTGTCCTCAGGGTGTCCTGGAAGGAGCTATCCCTCTCGCACTTGGAAATGCCGCTATACGTTCTGCACTGGGAAAACTTTTTTCTTTTAAATGCCTTATTTTAATCACAGTTATTGTGTTAAGTATTTTGTTTTACAGACCATTCTGTAAATGGATCTGTCCTCTTGGAGCAATCTACTCATTATTTAATAAAGTCAGCTTTCTTTCTATTAAAATTGAGAACAGCAGCTGCATCGGATGCGGGCAATGCCAAAAGGCATGTAAAATGGATGTGGATGTGTGTAAAACTCCAGATCATCCGGAATGCATACGATGCGGAGCCTGTATAAAAGCCTGTCCTAAAGATGCGATCCACTACCAGTTTATGGGGAAATCATGTAAAAAAAAGAACAACAGTAACCAGCAGTCATAAACCAGTAACTATTAATCTTATTACAATTTAAAAAAGGAGCAATTATCCATGAAAGCAAAAATTACATTTATTTCAGTTGTCACACTCAGCATCGCACTGCTGCTTACATCCTGCAGCGGAAAAGAAACTGTAAGCACCACAGAACCACAGAATACCACGGCTGAAGACAGCACGGCATCTGCGGACAATTCCAACACGAAATTGGATGATTTATATCAGCAGGAGAACCGGATCTTTGCAGAGCATAAAGATATATGGGACAAATTATTTGGTCTGATGAATAAAAACACTGCAGATTCAAACGGAAATTATGCTGATTATCTGGCTGATACCGCTGACTCAAACAAAGATTCTTTTACTGATGACGAATTCAAAACACTTACTGATGATATTGAAACCATACGAAAAATTGAAGAACAGATCGCAGAAATTGAAAAAGAAACTACAGAATCCGATAAAAATGGGCAGAATACTAATTCTGAAGATGCATCACCATTCAAAAATTTCTCAGGTCAGGATTTCGATGGTAATTCTGTTGACGAAAGTCTTTTTTCCGAAAATGCAGTAACTGTCATCAATTTCTGGTTTACCGGCTGCAAGCCTTGTGTTGCTGAGTTATCCAAACTGAATGAATTAAATGATGCAGTCAGGGCAATGGGAGGAGAAGTAGTCGGCATCAACACAGAAACCTTCGATGGAAATGAATCGGCTATCAAAGAAGCTGCCTCTGTTCTTGAAAGCCAGGGTGCTAAATACCGCAATCTTTCTATTGATTCATCTTCAGATGCAGGCAAATATGCCTCCAATATCATGGCATTTCCTACCACAATACTCGTCGACAGAAATGGTAACATCGTGGGTGATCCGATGCTCGGTGGAATCGATAATCAGGATAACTATGATACTCTGATGAAACAGATCCAATCTGTAATCGATGCAGACAGCTCAAATAAATAACCCTTTTATGATACTCTTTTGTACATAACCGGCACATCATACCCAACGGTTCTATTTGCATTCACTCCCGGACTTTCAGATACCTCCCGGCAGGTATCTGAAAGTCTCTCCCATTACCGGTATAACTTTCTTTTATCTGCATTCTCCTTATGCTTTCTTAAGTCGTCCTCTTTAACGTTCCAATATAATCTCCATTATGATAAACAAATGGTCCGGGTTCTCCCTCTTCTCCAAAATATTCCGGTCTTAAGGACAAGATATCGAGCAGTTCATCAATTGTCTGCACCCTGGTTGCCTGATATGGCTGTTCAAATGCAATCTTTTCTACAAACAAATAATAATCACTATACTTTATCAGGATACCTGTATGACCTACAAAAACAGCATCCGAATATGGATCATATATTACGATACTAAGAAGTGATATTCTGTCATTGTCTATTTGAAATCCATATTCTTTCCAGCTGTCGCAAAATGCAGATTCCGGATGTCTGTCATCCGTAACACTCTTTTCACCATAAAGTGTGGTAAACATGTCTTTGTTCTCTTTTAGGATTTCATATCTGTCCACATTATCTATCGCTTCTGTATCAAACATCAGATAGGTTCCCTCATAATGATCTTCCGTTAATTCCGAGCGGATCACCCCATCTAACAGAAGAAAAGCTGTCATTCTACAGTCCGCATCTGAATAATCATGATTCTGTTCCCAGCCATCCATACATTTACCGATATCCGCTTTCATTTTTCCAGGATCTGACCATGTATCTTCCAGCTTCGCATTTTTTCCTGCGGAATCTGCAAAATCAACCGCCCATTCCCGAAATATGTCTACATGCGCAGCTCCCGCAGAGTCAAGTTCTTTACAGATCTCAGTAATCGTATTGTTCCCTCCCATATATGTTGCACCAGGTATCTTTTGTTTCTGCACTGTTTCTGTGCAGGCCTCCAGCATCATAAATGCAGACACAATCATAGCAATAACAGACAGCTTCATGGCTGTTTTGGTTTGTTTTTTCAACAGATATTACCTCTTCTCCCCTAAATGATCATGACGCAAAAATCGTTCCTGTCAATTCTTTTCATCCTCGATCGTGAGTGTTCCGGGTCTTACATTCAAATAGATACTGCCCTTGTCCACTTTATACATATCAAGCAGCATTACCCAGAGACGGTGTATTGCGTCAAGTAATACATTCGATACCTCTATGCTATATGGCAGCAGTGCATGAATATCAAAAAAACGCATGCCAAGTGGTGGTAAAAATACCATATTGCTTGATTTTACTTTCTGCTCTCCTATGCTTCTGTTTGCAGTTTTTAACATTTCATAAGTGATCAGACAAAAATCTTTTCCTTTATATCTACAATAGTAAGAAACATAGCACTCATCAATCGTCCAGTCTAATCCATCCTCATGCTCAACGGGTTTTTCTTCTGCCGGATTTGCCTCGGTAGTCATAACCTCTACACTCCAGCGGATTCTTCCTTCTTTTGTCTCTCCCATCATCTCCTGGATCTCACGAAAAATTTCTTCCTGTTTTTTCACATTAATCTCCATTCTTGCGCTGTCTTTTGCGCATCTCAAGTTTGTGCGTAAGCACAAATCTTGCGTGTGAAAAATCTTATTTTTCACACTAATCTCCATTTCTAAGCAGCTAATGATATTATTTTTTTCATAAAAGCTATATATTTTGCCCGGAAACAAATAGCCGTACTAATCCCTCACATAAATATCCGAAAGGTTCTCAAGGATCGCTCCTGCGACATCCGGTTTGTTCATCGTATAAATATGCACATGATTGACACCGTTTGCAATCAGATCGATGATCTGGTCTGTCGCGTAGGCGATACCTGCCTGTTTCATGGCAGCCGGGTCACTTCCAAAACGGTCAACGATTGCAAGGAAACGGCGCGGTACCAAACTTCCGGACAGGGCAATGCTCCGTTTTACCTGGTTTGCGTTGGTGATCGGCATAATTCCTGCTACGACAGGAACATCGATTCCATGTTTTAGTGCTTTGTACATAAAGTTATAAAGAATATTATTGTCAAAGAACATCTGTGTTGTGAGGAACTCACATCCGGCATCCACTTTTTCTTTCAGATGGATCAGATCTTCCTCTAATGTCTGTGACTCAGGATGTCCTTCCGGATAGCAGGCTCCGCCGATACAGAAATCTCCCTGTGATTTGATATCATAGATCAGCTCACTTGCATGTTTATACTGATTTGGCAGCGGGAAATCCGCATTCTGCGGGATATCTCCGCGCAGTGCAAGTACATTTTCAATCTGCTTTTCTTTTAACTCCTGAATCACAGAGGCAACTTTCTCCTTAGTCGAAGATGCACAGGTGAGATGTGCCAGTGCCGGAATATGATTCACATTTCTCACTTCATTTGCAAGTTCTACCGTATAATCAGAAGTTCCGCCGGTTGCACCATAAGTAACACTCATATATGCCGGTTTCAATGCTGCCATATCACCGACAATCTTTTTGTAGTTGTCTAACTGTGCACCCTGTTTCGGCGGGAACAGTTCACAGGAAATCGTTACATTCTCTGTATTTAATAATTCTGTAAGTCTCATAAATCCCTCTTTCTGCTAAAAGCTTCGTAATTTATCGGAACCGTCATCCACGGTATTCTCGATCTTTCGTATCACAACATAATAGGAATAATTCTCATTGACAGCCACTTCCACGCGGTCACCGACCTTATGTCCAAGCAATGCCTTTCCAAGCGGTGACTCATTGCTGATCAGATTCTTTAAAGAATTACCGCGGACGGTGGTCACAAGTTTATAAACTTCTTCCTCATCGTCCTCCTCAAAATAAACCGTCACCGTATTATTCATACCAACTTCATCCTCCGCAGAATCCGTTGAAATCACTTTTGCGGTTTTGATCATTCTCTCTAAATAGCGGATACGGCTCTCATTCTGGTTCTTATCTTTCTTTGCCGCATGGTACTCGAAATTCTCACTTAAGTCTCCCTGCGCTCTTGCCTCCTTCACTGCCTCTAAGGCCTCTTTACGCACCACAAGTTTCCGGTACTCAATCTCCTCTTCCATCTTTTTTATATCCTGTTCGGTCAATTCGTCGTACATGAATCTTCCTCCTTACTTGTCATTTCAGCGATTATTATAAATTCTTTCCAGTTTTCCGTCAAATAAATTTCTGTGTAAACATCTCTTTACTGATCCATTGAATTTCGCATTTTGTACATTTTTTCGCACATACTGACAATATATATCCACTTGCGGGATCATAGCTTTGCAGATACCATTCTCCCGTCTGCCCCGCTTTTAAAAATTTAACCTGATCCTGCAGTACACAAAACGATGCAAGATCCAATGCCATCCCTTTTCCAACCGCTTTGATATAACTTTCTTTTCTTGTCCATAACTCTGTAAAATAACAGTCTGCTTTTTTCATTTTTCCCTTTTGTAATGCCAGATATTCCTCCGGACAGAAAAAACGTTCTGCCACTTTCATCTGTCCTTTCCGGATCTGTTCCACATCAATTCCAACTTCTTCATCTGAAAAAACACCTGCCACATATCTTCCCGAATGTGACAGGTTAAAATGTATACCGGTTTTTCCATTTAATACCGGTTTTCCTTTCTCTCCGAATCTAAGATACATCTGCTGCATTTTCCCTGGTAACAGACTGATTCCATATTCCCTCAGGGCATACTCTAACAATAATCCTGCTGCTAAAGATCTGCACCGGTCTTCTTTTTTTTTCAATTGCATTATTTTATTTTTCCGGTCTTCCGTGATAAAAGGCAGCATCTGTGCAAATATCTTTTCATCCCCAAATGGAACAATATCCGTCATATAAATCTTCACGCGTCTTATTCTCCCTCGATCCGGATAATGCTTCTAAGATGTTCTCTTTCCCTGGACAATTCCTCATATACCGGCATCAGTCCATCATTTATTCCGGCACGAAGCGGCTCTACAATTTTTTCGACCGTATCAAACATCGGTGTGATTCCCATATTGGCAAAGACACCTTTTAAAGTATGTGCACAGTCAAACGCCTTTTTTCTCTCATCTTCTGCAAGTGCCTCTTTTAATCCATCAAAAGCCTCGTCCTCTGCCACCATCGGAAGGCAGCTTTTATATAATTCCTCATCTCCTAAAAAACGCTCTAAAGCTCCATCTAAATCGCATCCCCATGCTCTTAATTTTTCCAATACCTCACACATTTTTCTATCATTCCTCCGATTGTTCTTTTTCCTGTTCCATCTCCCTGTCTTTCGTTTTTCCGGATAATAACAGCCTGTATTTTTCTAATTCCCATTCCAGTTGTTTTGGTTCTGTCACATTTAAGAAAACACCATATATGATATGTTTATTTCCTACAATTCCTACATCATACAGCTTTAATGATATAAAAATTTCTTCTCCTGCTTCATTCTTCCTGGAAAATTCACATTGTGTTTCACGTCCTTTATCTGCTGTATAAAAAAAGGCATCCAGAATACGTTTATGATATCGTTTTGGAATTCCCTGAAAAATATCTTTTTTCTGACTGATATTCTGATATCCAAACACCTCATAATACGCATTATTTACGCGTATTATCTCAATCTGTTCTTTGCCGTACTCATAGACAGCCACACCCTGTTTCGCATTTAAAAAGAGTGACTCCAGCTGGGAGGCCGGCGTCCACAGGCTATCTATATCAACTAAGCGTTCTGTCTCTTTCTTTCTCTCCGCATGTGGTCTGTCAAACTGCAGTTTCTCGTATTCTTCCACAGGCATCGGTTTTGCAAAATAATATCCCTGTACATATTCACAGCCAATACTCCGCAAAAATTCCACCTGTTCGATCCGTTCCACGCCTTCCGCAACGACCGGCATATTGAGCCATTTTGCCATACGGATCACTGCCGCCATGATATTTTCTCCGCGTCCTTCCCTGTCATCACCGGCAAAAAACTTCATGTCCATCTTTAAAACATCAACCACAATATCCTTTAAAACATTTAAAGAAGAATAACCACTTCCAAAATCGTCCATCAGAATGTAAAATCCCTCTTCGCGCAAACGCTGCATCATATCCTGCACTGCTTTGGGATTTGTATTGTATGCGCTCTCTGTCAGTTCTACCTGAAACAGTCTGCGTGGAATCCGGTAACTGTCCACCAGATTGCAGATCACATTCACGATATCTTTGTTGTAAAGACTGATCCTCGAAAGATTGACGGATATCGGAAGCGGATTTTTTCCTTCATCCATCCACTTTCTAAGCTGGATGCAGGTCTGCTCCCACACATAATAATCCAGCTTTGTGATAAATCCATTCCGTTCAAATACCGGTATAAACTCTCCCGGTGAAATCATTCCCCGTTCCGGATGTTTCCAGCGAACCAGCGCCTCCGCTCCTGCGATCTGATTATCGCTGAGCCCGTATTTTGGCTGATAGAATACAACAAATTCATGATTTTCCAGTGCACTTTTCATGCTGTTTACGATCCGCTGTTCCTTCTCGATCTCCTGGCTCATCTGCCGTGTATAAAATGCATAGTTACGGATATAATTGCCTTTGCAGTGCTTTGCCGCAAGGTTGGCACGATCGTACATGTGATCCGGTGTTATTTTCTTTCCAGCGATCAGATAAACACCAAATATCGGTACAATATCAAAATCAAGCGGGTATCTGCTTAAGATATCACGCATTTTATCAAAACTTTCGACCAGTTCTTTTGTATTTTCATAGGATACGCAGAAGCAGAATATATCCGCATCCATCCTGCCAAAGGTAACGTCACTGCGGTTTCTGACTGCACATATCAAAAGGTCTGCAATATATTTCAGCAGCATGTCCCCTGCACTCATTCCAAAGAAAGAATTGATCAGCTGGAACTTTTCAATATCCATCCGCACAAAAGCAAAATGCCGGTCCGGATATCGCTCTAACATAGCAGATGTCGCCTGAAACATATTGGTCTTATTATAGATGCCGGTAAGGATATCATATTCTGCACGGTACTTTAATGCTTTGCTGATATTCTGACTGCTGCTGCCAATCACATTCTTCAGCCGGAACCGGACAACATCCACATCATACGGTTTCCGGATAAAATCCCACGCTCCCATGCCCAGGCATTTAATCTCTGTCTCAATGTCAATCTCCATCGTAAGTACAATGACAGGTATTGCCTGATACATCTGCGCTTTATGATACCGTTCCAGAAAATAATACCCGTCATACTCCGGCATAACGATATCTAAAAGTACCGCCGTTATCTCCGTGCTTCGTTCATAAAGAATCTCAAATGCTTCCTTGCCATTTTCTGCCTCTATCACCTCGTACGTACCGCTCAAAATTCTTTTCATCATGACACGTTCGACCTGTTTATCATCTACGACTAATACCTTGCTCTTTTCAGACATATTCTCACCTATCCGCCCCCCAAAAAATCCCATAAAAAAAACCTGACTTTATCATAGCAAAGTCAGAGTTTCTTTTCAATAGTCATCATTTAACCTTCTGCAAAAAAAAGGTCTATTTTTCCACAAAGGCAGATATCTGTCGAAGATGCGCCAACCTGAATTTCATACGTTCCATTTACCGGAACCGGCATCTTTTTGTCTGTGTCATAATGGGAAAAATCTCTTTCCTCCAAAATAACACAGATCCTCTTTGTTTCCCCGGCATCAAGCCCGACTTTTTCAAACGCTTTCAGTTCATGAACCGGTCTGTCTTTTTTCTGTTCCGGTGCCACATAAATCTGAACGGTTTCTTTCCCTGCATGTTCTCCTGTATTGGTTACCGAACAGGAAACTTTCACGGTCTGTCTGCCATTTTCCTGCTGCCGTATAATTTCAAGATCATTATAGGTAAATGCCGTATAGGAAAGTCCATGACCAAACGGGAACAGGACATCTGTTTTTTTTGTGTCATAATAACGGTAACCGACCATCACACCTTCCCTGTACTCCACACGGTCTTTCTTTCCAAATGTTCCGATCGTATGTGCCGGGCACTGTGACGCATCACGGATAAATGTTTCTGCCAGCTTTCCGGATGGATTTACTTTTCCAGACAAGATCTCTGCCAGGGCTGTTCCCCCTTCCATACCGGCATAGTAGCTCCAGAGGATTGCTTTTGCCTTTTCTGCCCACGGCATCTCAACCGGTGCACCTGCATACATGCAGACCACCGTATCCGGGACTGCCTTTAGCAAAGCATCGATTACTTCATCCTGCCCGTATGGCAGTTTCATGTTCACACGGTCAAGTCCCTCCACATCAAAATCGTGGTTCAGTCCGCCCACGAAAATAACAATGTCACTTGCTTTCGCCAGTGCAACTGCTTCCGCTAAAGCTTCCTGCTGTTTTTCATCCAGTGCTCTTCCACTTACAGTGCTTTCCTTTTCGGTATTTTCTGCAGTCTCCGTGCTCGCCGCCTGCCAGTTGATCTCAGATGTCTCTTTCTTATCCGGAATCACATAGCCCGGTGCGTAAGAAACTTTCACATTTCCACCAAGTAACTTTTTGATTCCCATAAGCGGTGAAATCTCATACAGTGCCTTGATTTCTGCACTTCCTCCTCCGTTTGAATGGATTGCAGCGGCATTTGCGCCGATCACGGCAACCTTACAGCCGGATTCTGCCTGAAGCGGCAATACCTGATCTTCATTTTTCAGTAAAATCATGGACTCGCGCGCCACATCGAGCACTGCCCTGCGGTGTTCCTCCATATTGTATGCGCCTGTCTTACGATGTTTTTTCTCCGGTCCGATCATTTTTAAGCGCAGCATCATGCGGAGGATATTGCGCACTTTCTCATCCACCAGCGATTCTTCGATTTCTCCATCCTTCACTGCTTTTAACAGAGGATCTGCCATGTACTGTTCGTCGAACTGATACTTGACATCCATCTCAAGATCCAGCCCGGACTCTGCCGCCAGTTTCGTATCATGCACAGCACCCCAGTCGGAGATTACCACGCCGTCAAATGCCCAGTCTTTCCGCAGTTTTTCATTGAGCAGGGATTTACTCATACAGCAGTGCTCACCGTTTAACAGATTATAGGCTCCCATCAGCGCAAGGGTGTGTCCCTTTTCTACCGCCGCTTGAAATCCCGGAAAATAAATTTCTTCCAGTGCTGTCTCATCGATGATTGTATCCACCCAGAGTCTTTCGGTTTCCTGTGAGTTTGCCGCAAAATGCTTCACGCATGCCGCAACATCGTTTTCCTGGATTCCCTCGATCATCGGTACAACCAGTTCTTCGATGAGTCCCGGATCTTCGCTCATATATTCAAAATTCCTGCCACAGAGCGGACTCCGCTTGATGTTGATGCCCGGAGCTAAGATCACATCTTTGCCCCTGCCTCTTGCCTCCTCGCCCAGCACTTCTCCGGCTTTCTTTGCCAGCGCACGGTTCCAGGTGGATGCAATGGCGCTGTTGCACGGAAGATAAGTCACATAATCTTCCGTCGTCCCGACATTCCGCCATTCATTGTCCGCAAATTCTGCGCGCACTCCCATCGGTCCATCCGACATATAGAGCGGTGGGATGGAAAGCCGCTCCACTCCTTCGGTGCGGAATAACCCCGCACCGTGGATCATGCCGATCTTTTCTTCTAAAGTCAGTTCATTTAAAATCTGTTCAATATATGTTTCCTGCATTAAAATACAACCTCTGCCTTGCCGTTACCGTCAAATGCTACGATGACATTTTCCCCATCCTGTGTATAGAATGCACCGGTTACCTGCTTTGGAGTGCCAACGTTCATCAATGCCACTTTGGATGCCTTATTACTCTCTACCGCGATCTGATAAGAAGATCCGTTCTTTACAACATTTGCAGATGCTTCTTTTTCATTTTCCGTTCCATATACGACAGTTTCTGCCTTGATGCCATCTTTTAATGCATATGCACGGAATGTCACACCATCTGCATAGTCATAAACTGCATTATCATTTCTTGCTCCCATAGCCACAATACTGCCCTCTTTGACATAAAGAGGAATACTTAAGTAACCATGTTTCTCTTTGTACCACTTACCTCCCTCTTTGACTTCTCCGGTCAGTAAGGATGTCCATGTTCCCTCCGGCAGGTAATATTCTGCGATACTGTCCTCGCGGAAGATCGGTGCAACGAGCAGGGAATCACCTAACATGTACTGTGTTGCTAAATATGCACAGTTTTTATCTTCGGTAAATTCAAGTACCATGCTGCGCATCATAGGAATACCTGTTTTGGACGTCTCGATCGCATTGCGGTACAGATATGGCATCAAAGATGCCTTAAGCTGTGCAAAGCAGCGTACCACATCCACTGCTTCTTCATCATATGCCCACGGCACACGGTAAGAAGTAGATCCGTGCAGTCTTGAATGGGAAGAAAGCAGTCCGAATGCACACCATCTCTTATAGACATCCGGTGTGGAGGTACTCTCAAATCCTCCGATATCATGGCTCCAGTATCCAAAACCGGAACTTGTCAGTGACAGGCCTCCGCGAAGGCTCTCCTCCATGGATTCATAATCAGACCAGCAGTCACCGCCCCAGTGAACCGGGAACTTCTGTCCGCCTGCAGTTGCAGAACGTGCAAAAAGAACAGCCTCTTTTTCACCTTTTTTCTTCTTTAATACGTTAAATACCACCTTATTGTAAAGGTATGTATAGTAGTTGTGCATCTTGACCGGATCAGAACCGTCGTAATATACCGCATCCGTCGGGATTCTCTCACCAAAATCTGTTTTGAAGCAGTCAACACCCATATCGAGCAGTGCCTCTAACTTTTTGCTGTACCACTCGCAGGCTGCAGGGTTGGTAAAGTCCACAATGGCAAGTCCCGGCTGCCACATATCCCACTGCCATACATCGCCATTTGGACGTTTTAAGAAGTAACCGCCCTCGACACCCTCTTTGAACATGGAGGACTCCTGTCCCACATAGCTGTTGATCCAGACACAGATCTTTAATCCTTTTGCTTTCAGACGTTTTAACATGCCCTCCGGGTCCGGGAATACTCTTGAATCCCAGGTAAAATCACACCAGTTGAAATCTTTCATCCAGAAGCAGTCAAAATGGAATACGGATAACGGGATCTTGCGGTCAAACATTCCATCGACAAAACTGTTGACTGTCTTTTCATCATAATTTGTCGTAAAGGATGTGGACAGCCAGAGACCGAATGTCCACGGTGCCGGAAGTGACGGTTTTCCAGTGATATCTGTATAGCGCATCAGCACTTCTTTCATCGTCGGCCCGTTGATCAGGAAATAGTCAAGGTTTTCACCCGGTACGGAAAATTCAACCTTGGTTACCATCTCTGTTGCAACTTCAAAGGACACGCGCTCCGGATGGTTTACAAACACACCGTATCCTTTATTGGAAATATAAAACGGGATATTTTTATAAGACTGCTCTGTGGAAGTACCGCCGTCCTCGTTCCAGATATCCACGCTCTGTCCATTTTTTACAAACGCAGAAAAACGCTCGCCAAGTCCATAGATCAGCTCGCCAACGGAAAGTGATAACTGCTCTCTCATATAAGCATCTTCCGATCCTTTATCATAGGCAAAACCTTTCCAGTCGGTCTTCATGTATGCAAGATCTCTCCATCCGCTTGCAGTGATTTTCTCCTCACCGCGGTAAAATGTGAGTGCTCCGTTCTCTTTCTGCACTTCCAGACGCAGTGTACCGCTTGAAATGACCAGTTTGTCCTCCGTATCTTCTGCCTTTAAATGTCCGCTCTCCGCAGGTGCGATCTCAAATGACGGTGCCTTTTTCTGCACGCCCATGTGATGATAAGTCTGAACCCTAAGCACTTCCTCATACGGTGCTGAAATCACGATCGTGAGGTTGATTCCGCCAAGGGTATCGCCGCGCTGTGTGATCTTGCTTGTCGGCGCACAGATCGTCACCTGATCTTTCTCGATTTTTGAAAAATATACTTCTGCCGGAGAAAAGCACTCGCAGCGCTCTTTCTGCAGCCAGCATCCATTACTGAATTTCATATGATAATCCTCCCTGTTTTCCGAAGGAAAATGCGACTGCTATCAGGCGCAGAGGATTTTCCTCCCTGTAATTATCTCATTTTGTCTCATCTTACTATACCCACCCTGCAAAAAATACCCTCTAAATTGTACATAAAACACTCGATAAATTTGACAAACAAAACGTTCGCATTTATACTTACGTTTAGTGCTTTTATCATTGGAACAGGAAGGTTATTTTTATGTATCGCGTTTTAATTGCAGATGATGAATCCATTATCCGGGAAGGTATCAAATGTCTGTTCGACTGGGAATCTCTCGGCTATACGATCGCCGGAGAAGCTGCAAACGGTGATTTGGCCTATCAGCAGATTCTTTCTTTACATCCGGATATTGTCCTCTTAGACATCCGCATGCCGGGAATGTCAGGGCTTGACGTCATCCGGGAGGCAAGAGCACAGGGTTTTACCGGAAAAGTCATTATCTTAAGCGGTTACTCTGATTTCAAATATGCGCAGGAAGCCATCCGTTACGGAGTGCAGTATTATCTGACAAAGCCGATCGACGAGGATGAACTTGAGGAGATTCTTCGTTCGATCAAAGAAAACTTAGACAAGGATGCTGCAACTGCAAATACCCGGGAACATTACCGTGAAAAGGCAAGAGAGACCATCATCCGCGATCTTTTAACGAATGATATCGATCTTTCCCACATAAATACAACAGATCTCCATCTGACAGCAGACACCTATCAGGTTGTGATCTATGAGAAATACAGTCACAATACTGCAGATGCCTCCTATCGTTTTTCGGATCTTCTGCGCGTGACGAATCAGGATAATAACTCCTATGATAACATTACGCTGCAATATCATGAGGTTATTTTACTGAAAGGCACTTTTGCCATTCAAAAATTTAATGATTTTCTGGAGCGTTACCAGAGAGAACGGCGTCCACAGGAGAATTCTCCTCTTGACAGTCTCTTTATTACATATGGTGCGCGTGTGTCAGACCTGTCGGAAGTCTATATTTCCTATATTCAGGCGAAACAGCTCTTAGAACGCCGTTTCTTCTGCGAGCAGGAACAGCACACGATCGGTTATGCCGAACTGCCGGACCCGGACAGTTTAAAATCCATCTTAAACGACGCTTTTTTAAACCGTTACGCTACCAGCCTGTTTGAATATCTTCAGGCATTCAACCGCAATATGTTAGCGGAGACTTTGACACAGCTTACCAATGAACTTTACCATGCTGCAGATTCGATTGATTCCATACGGCTTTTCCTGACAGATCTTTATCTGCAGATCAAGGAACAGGCAAACCGGCTTTACAATGGTGCAAATATCCCGTTTCCGAGCAATGCGGATATCATCCGTCTGATCGAAGAAAAATATTATCTCTACGAGATCATCCTGTACTTTACGGAACAGTTTGAGATGATCATGTCCTCGATCGGTAACTCTTCCCGTGAAAGCGTGCTGGATGATATTCTGCACTACATCAACCACAACTATGCAAGCAATATCACATTAGAAAATATTGCACCGCTGTTTGGTTACAACAGCTCCTATCTCGGAAAGATTTTCCGCAAAAAGATGGGTGAAAACTTCAACTCATACGTCGACCATGTCCGCATCAAACACTCGATGGAGCTTCTCTGTTCCTCAGAGTTAAAAGTTTATGCGATCGCAGAAAAAGTCGGTTACCGGAATGTCGATTATTTCCATATCAAGTTCAAAAAATACGTTGGAAAAAGCCCGGCAGAATACCGGAAAGAACATAAAAATGAATAAACTTTCATAAAAACTGCCGCCTCCGGGTGAATATATGTACCCTTTTCTCTGTAAGTTCAGAAAAAGGGGGACATATCACCGTGAGGCGGCAGTTTTTATTTATAAGATCCGTGTGTCAAATAGTGTTTTCCGGTTTTTCGATTGGCAAATGGCACCGCAGTGCCTGTCATTTTAAGAAATCATACTGTGACATATAAAGTTTGTAATACTCACCCTTCTGTTCCATCAGTGCGTCATGATTTCCACGCTCTAAAATATCGCCTTTGTCTACATATAAGATGCAGTCTGCATTTTTGATCGTAGAAAGTCTGTGTGCAATGATAAAAGAAGTCCGTCCCTTCAAAAGTTCGTTCAATCCTTTCTGCAAAAGCAGTTCCGTCTCTGTATCAATGCTCGAAGTCGCCTCATCTAAGATCAGGATCTTCGGATCTGCAAGCAGTGCCCTTGCAAAGGAAATAAGCTGTCGCTGACCGGCAGAAAGCCTGCTTCCTCTTTCATTCACTTCTGTCTCATAACCGTTTTCCATTTCCATAATAAAATCATGGGCGCAGACTGTTTTTGCGGCACGGATGACTTCCTCGTCCGTCGCACTGCGGTTGCCATAGCGGATATTATCCATGATCGTCCCCGCAAAAATAAAGCTGTCCTGCATCATGATTCCCATCTGGGTGCGCAGTGAATGAAGTGTCACCTTCGAGATATCAATGCCATCGATCGTGATTTTCCCGGAATCCACATTGTAAAAACGGCTGATGAGATTTACGATCGTGGATTTTCCTGCCCCGGTCGGGCCGACGATCGCATACGTTTCACCCGGTTTTGCCGTAAAATTGATATCCTCCAAAATCTTCTGCCCCGGCTCATAACCAAAGGACACATGGGAAAACTTCACTTCTCCTGCCACCTCCGGCATCGGGATTGCATCCGGCTCATCCCTGACACCCACCGGCTCATCGATCGTCTCAAAAATCCTCTCAAGATAAGAGATTGCTGTCAAAAGAGAATTGTAAAATCCGGCAAGTGTGTTGATTGGTGCCCAGAAACGCCCAATGTACGCGGTAAATGCGATCAGAACACCGACGGTCAGTGTCATATCCGGTGCTAAAATCCAACGGACACCCAGCACATAGATCAGTGCCGTCGTAAATGTCGAAATAATATCCACGCTCGGTCCCATCGTAAAGTTAAACATTACCGCACGCATCCAGGATTTCCGGTAATTTTTACTTAGGTTATTAAAGATTCCGGTATTCTCATTTTCCCTTACAAAAGACTGCGTCACACGGATTCCATTGATACTCTCCGCAATGTACGCATTTAAGTTTGACTGTTTGTTGCTCTGGATCTGCCATGCCCTGCGCTGTTTTTTCTTGATTAAGATAATCACAAATGCAAGAACCGGCAATCCGCACAGACAGATCAGCGTCAGCCGGACATCGAGTGCAAACATAAACATCAGAATAAAGATCAGGTTGCACAGATCTGTGAATGTGTTGACAATACCATTGCTCAAAAGATCACTTAGGCTGTTCACATAATTGACCACACGCACCTGAATTTTTCCATGTGGTCTGTCATCATAATAGGAAAATGGAAGTTCCTGCAGATGACAGAAAATATCATAGCGGATATCATGTACGATATTCTGCCCGATCACACTCATGGTCTTGATCTTGATCCGCAGGGAAATACCCGAATAAAGTGCGATCAGCAATGTCGCAATACTGTAAAATGTGATCGATTTCATATCTTTTTCCGGGATGCTGTGATCCATCACATTCTGGAAAAAGATCGGGATCGCCATGGTAAGTGCCGAGGAAGAAAGCATCAGAAGAATAACGCCTGCCATCTTCTTTTTGTAGGGAGCAATGTAACCTGCAAGACGTTTGAGCTGGTTTACATCAAAACTGTCCTCTAATATCTCATCCATATCATATCTGTTTCTTGCCATCTTATTTCTCCCCCTTTCCGTTTAAAATTTCCTGTGGGATCTCGCCATACTGGTTATGGAAAGCCGTCGCGTAATAACCTCCCGCCGCCACTAACTGCTCATGTGTTCCCTGTTCAATGATGCGTCCGTTATCCATGACAAGGATCAGATCTGCATCTCTAATGGAAGAAATGCGGTACGCAATGACAAAGATCGTGCACTTGTTATCTAATTTCTTCAACTGGCTCTGGATATAACTCTCCGTCTCCATATCGACCGCCGATGTCGTATCGTCAAGAATCAGAATCGACGGATCTTTCAGCAGTGCCCTCGCAAGGGAGATACGCTGTTTCTGTCCGCCGGAAAGTCCGACACCGCGCTCACCCACAATCGTATCATATCCATCCGAAAGTGCCCCGATAAAATGATTGGCATCCGCCATGATCGCAGCCTGTTTGACTTCTTCGAACGAACAATTCGGCCTTCCGTATGCGATATTTCCTTCGATCGTATCCGAAAAAAGGAACACATCCTGCATCGCCATGCCGATATTGTCACGCAGGTTATAAAGATCCATGTCGCGGACATTCACACCATCCACAAGCACTTCACCGGAAGTCGTATCATAAAACCGGCAGAGCAGATTCATGATCGTTGATTTTCCAGCTCCGGTAGAACCAATGATGCCGACGGTCTGCCCCGGTTTTACCTTAAAATTGACATCCATGACAATATCTTCGTCATCCGCACGGTAAGATACATTTTTAAACTCGATCTCACCTTTCAGATGTTTCTTCACTACTCCAGATACCGGTGTTTTTACATGCGGCTCTTCACTGTAAGTCGCATAGATTTTCTCCACGGACGTTGTAAAGTTACTGATATCGTTGACCAGCCATCCTGCCTGGCGCAGCGGGTTGTTTAACATCCACAGATAGCCGTTCACCGTCACGAGCTGTCCTAACGTGATCTCTCCCTGAATGACCATATATCCGCCGTAGAGGATCAGGATGATCGTCAGCGCATAGGAAAGCACCTCAAATATCGGCACATATTTCATCCAGATCTTTGACGCATCGATCTGCGCCGCACGGAATTTATCATTTTCCTTATTGAATTTTTCAATCTCAAAATCTTCTTTTGCAAATGCTTTTACCACACGGTTTCCACTGACATTTTCCTGCACAAACGCATTGAGTGAGGAAAAACAGTCACGGTTACGCTTGAATGCCGGACGTACCTCTTTCGTCTGACGATAAGTTGCAAATGCAGTAAACGGCAGTACCACAAGCATGGCAAGTGCCAGTTTTGTATTGACGGTAAAGATCATAAGTAGCGCAAACACAAACATCAGCACACTCTGATAAACCATGTAGACCACATACGCCACAAAATGACGGATTGCATCCATATCTCCGGTCTGGCGGCTCATCAGGTCTCCGGTACGTTTCTTATTGTAAAATGCAAAATCTTCCTCTAATAATTTCCGGTAGACTTTGTCTCTCATATCGTATAAAACGCCCTGCGACGCCGTCTCAAATGCGACCTGAAACAGAAAACGCAAGACTCCCATCACGATCGTGACTCCGATCAGACATCCGATAAACGGCATCAGTCTGTCATATTTTCCACCGCTTATGACCTGATCTACGATCTGCCCGGATATGTACGGATTTACCACCGAAAGCACTGATACCGCTGTGGTCAGCAAAATTCCAACTATCATTAATCCCCGGTACTTTTTCAGAAATGAAAAGAACCACTTCATTGGTGTCATAATAACCCTCCTACTCCCTTTTGTTTTTCTTTCGGATTTTCAGTATAGTACTTCTGGGGTAAAAAGGAATGTACTATCTTGCACCGTTCATGTTATTTTTTGCAACGGAGGGGATGGTTTCTGGTGGAGAATATGTTATACTGTGATGTGGATCACAAAAAGTGTATTTAGACTTTGAAACTGGAAATTTGCGCGAAGCTGGTTTTCATTTTGTTCCATTGTCCGAAAATAAGAAAAACTAAGTATGCCTGCTTTATGCTCTTTCAAAGTGACGTGTACGTCTTAAACGTGCCCTCCATGGCACGTTAAGACTTGCGCTGCCATCCGTGGCAGCACAACACTGTGTATTTACAGGCATACTAAGATTTTCTAATTTTCTCCCAAGTCACAAAAAGATCTCCAGCTTCGCGCAAATTCCCATATTTCACATTTTGACACACTTTTTATGATCCACATCGCATTGTATTTTAAATATAGACAATAAGTTTTTATCGGCGATAAAATGAAGAAATGGAGACCTTACTATGTGCTGTGACAACCGGGAACAACTGCTTGACCAACTGAATCCAACTTTTCTATTTACCTGGAAAGGCACACGTTTGAAAGATGAAGAACTCTATCACAGCCATGATTTTATCGAGATGGCATTTATTTTGTCCGGCCACGGCAAATACAAGATTGCGGACAGGCTCTATGATGTGTCCGAAGGAGATATCATTATTTTAAATCCGGGACAGAAGCATCAGGCACTCTGCACAGACCCTTCCAATCCGGCTACGGAATTTTTTGTTGGATTATGTGACGTCCGTTTTGGGGATTTCCCGGAAAATTATCTGCCGCTGCATTTAAAAGATCTCACCGCTGATCCTGCGGAGCAGTCTCCGATTTTACATACTTCCGGTGAATTACGGCAAAAACTTTTTAAGATCTGTACTGCCATGAGTGCTGAAAATGATATCTGCCGCTGCGGGCGTTATATCATGTTAAAAAGTTACCTGATGCAGATGCTGATCCTGCTGCTGCGGGAACAGAGTGAACCGGTAAAAATCAATACCGGCTGCTCTTTTGAATCTACCAGCAAAAAATATGTAGTTGACCAGATCGTAAATTATTTTGAGGATCATTACAGTGAAAAGATTTCTTTAGATCAGATTGCAGAAAATATGTACTTAAGTCCTTTTTATATCTCACGTATTTTTAAAAGTGAGACAGGCGATACACCGATCCGCCACCTGATCAATATCCGCCTTGAAAAAGCAAAAGAATTGTTGGAAAACGGCTTTGACGGCAGCATCCAGGAAGTTGCAGCCGAAGTCGGCTATGATGATGTCTATCATTTCAGCAAGCTGTTTAAAAAACGGTTTGGGATGCCGCCGTCAAAGATCCGTAAATTATTATGATTCATTTAAAAATTTTTTCCAGAAATCTTTCGAGCCTGCGAATTCCAGTTCCTTGCCATTCTGGAATCTTTTACTGATAATGCCATCCTCTCCAAAACTTGGTGTGTATGTCAGATTTTTATATATTCATCGTCATATATGGGGGAATGCATATAATTCCATCTTTTACAATTAAATTTCTTGGATGAATAATATAACTTTCCCCTATGCGCTCCTTGTATTTTTCTCTGAAATTATTTAATGAGGTCGTTTTGTATTGCTTTCCTGACTTCACTTCAATCGGAAACATCTTATATTTTAATCTGCGGTTATTTGAAATAATAAAATCAATTTCCATATCATTTCGATGCTTATTTTCATTATAGTGTGTATAAAAATATAACTTATGTCCATTTGATACCAGCATCTGGGCTATTGCATTTTCATAAAGCATCCCTTCATTAATCTGCAATTTGCCTGCCAATATCTGTTTATACACTTCATCTTCAAGTAATTCATTCTCATCAAACGCATGGCTTACCAAAAGACCGGTATCTCCCATATAACACTTTACATAGCTTCTTGTCTCATTTAATGATAACCCCACATTAGGATCATTACACAAAAAACACTCATTAGATATCATAGAATCCGACAGCCAGAAAAATGTTTCTTCGTACTGGTCTGCGTAACTACCATCCTGTAGCTTTTTGAATACAACTCTTTTTTCATGCTGTGACAGGAATCCAGGAATCTGGTCATAGATTGCAAGAACTTTGCTTCTATATCTCATATCTATCTTCATAATATCTTCCCGATACAATTTAAGAATGTCCCTTTTTTCTTTATCCGCTTCTGTAAAATCTTTTTTACTTTCAATAAATGCTACTACAGGCATAGGCATCCCACCAACAAGCATATACTGATGAAACAGAAGCATTGCCTGATTATGCATACTTCTTTCCAAAGGTTCTCTTTTTTCAAAGCAATTTTTTATATATTCAACCAGTAATTCTTCCTCTAATGCTATTGCAAATTCTTCGAAATCCAATGGATACATATTAATATGTCTTTCTTCTGATGGTATGACAATATTCTTTACATTTTCTCTGATAGATATCAATGAACCTGTCTCGATATAATCATATCTTCCATCTGCCACTAAATATTTTATCGCAGCTCTTGCCTGTGGAAACATCTGTACCTCATCAAAAATAATAAGAGAGTTTCTCTCTGTCAGTTTTGTTCCAAAATGTGTCTGTAATAACATAAAAAATGTATCCAGATCATTCAGATATTTCTCAAAATACCCCTCAACTTCCTTATCTTTTTTAGCAAAGTCAATCAGAAGAAAACTTTTGTATTCGTTTTTTCCAAATTCTTCGCAGATGGTAGACTTTCCAATACGTCTGGCACCTTCTATCAGTAAAGCTTTTTTCCCCTGACACTCCTTTTTCCATTCCAGTAGTTTTTTATATATTTTTCTTTTTAATATCATAGCTCCTCCAGATTATGCGCATATATATTTGTTCTATATTTTATGATTATACGCATATTGTAAATTGTTTTTTGATTATACGCAAGTATTATAACCCTATTTTTTATGATTATACGCACATTCTATAAAGTCATATGTTCATGCTTTTCCTCATTTCCAATCATAAATCTTACCTAATTATATCGGGAAAAGCATTTTATATTATATACTGTGTTATTAATTTTCTGGAATTTGCGATGATATATTATATAGTACTGATTCTAAACGGATTTTGAATTTATTTGCAGGGAGGCTTTTATATGTCAATGAATATTAACGGTTTAGGTAATACCTATAATAGTATCAATACAAATAGTAAACAGTATAAGGCATTGAAAGAAAAAGGCTGGTTATCTGGAGTAATTGAAAATGAATCCATGATGTCTCCGGAAGAAAAGATGATATATGAAATATTCGGTGGAAGGGATACGATTATTAAAAATCTGATGAAGCAGTTTGATTCGGACGGAGATTTACTGAATGCAAATGGTGTTGCAGGTATGGATGTGACTGGCAAGGGTACATCATGGCAGAAACTTACAAATGTATCCGAAGATCATCGTCAAAAAATGTTTGATAATGTGAAGCGGGAATTTATTCAGGAAAAAGGGCTTTCAAATGGTGACACAACGAAGCGTTCCGATATTTTCAAAGATTATCAGTTGAGTGTCAGCAAAGATAAGCGTTTAAGTGGTACATGGACTTTAGAACAATATGAAGGACAGTACAGAGCTGCTATGTATGCAGCCGTAAAATCAGCCAATCCAAATTGGAAGCCCGGACAAGCATTTGATACAGGCATTCTTGATAATGTCACAAGAGAATCCGTAGAAGCTACACTTGTCCAAAATGGTAATAGACTCGTTCATAATTCTATTGATGTATCGGTATAAAGGAGAGAAATGTATATAGGCGGCAAATTATTAACTAATCTGCCGCCCAACTTTTAGCTTCCTTATTTCTGATATTTACACCATTGATTTCACAGCATTTGCTATTTCTGTACACTATTCTTCATTATTAAAGGTGTCATTTTTTCCATGAGTGCATCCGCGATACCTCTGTTGGCACACCACAGGTGCGAACCCCTTCACCGACGCCGCGCTCGGCGGAATATTGTCAAGTGTGTATGTAAGATTTTATGAAATTGCTTCTATTCTCATCTGAATAAACTAAACTGAAAAATCAAATCTTCCGCCGATTTTATTCTCCTCCGACTTGATGGAATCCCAGTCAACGTTTTTGATCTTATCCAAAAGTTCTTCTTTTGAATTTGCCTGAACCGTAGTTTTTCTTACTTCGGTTTGTTTTGACTGTTCCTTTTTCTTTGCCTCTTTCTTCTCAGCAGCTTTCTTTTCCTGAAGCTTTTCAAGATATTCTTTCTGACTGGCTGATGATTT
>ONZS01000632.1_pt1 | contig 29119 bp, 30 predicted proteins | sample 1670921 | NCBI WGS metagenome assembly ONZS01 (sample SAMN06348104, study PRJEB24527) | human gut metagenome | biome: human gut; feature: ankylosing spondylitis patient; material: feces | host: Homo sapiens | place: China | collected 2015-10 | reverse complement strand
GACAATTTGTCTCGAAGTACAAAAAAGCGCCCGGGCGGCATGAAGCCACACGGACGCATGAAGTTACATATTCATTTATGTACTGTCTAATTTCACATTCATAACCAGACTGTCCCGGAGGGGGAGCTGCGCTTTTTTTAGCTGGTGTAGATCATGGGTACTGTGAAAAAAGGCAAAAATGGACACGGCGATACCTCCAAGATACCGCCGTGTCCTTAAAAAAGGGCGACTTTAATACGCCCTCCGTATTCTCATTTTTCAAAAGAAAACGGCGGTCTGAAATTTGTTATTTCAAAACCGCCGTAAGGCTACTTGTATTTTGTTTAGGCGCACAGATAGCCAGCCGCCAAAACAACGGTTTTTTTATTATCCCGTTGGGCGGTTGTTTCTATTTAGATTGCTTTGAGTTCTCGGTTAAAATAAGTAACACCCGAAATTATAATAAGCGCAATACCCGATCCAATCATAATCCACTGCAAAGGAAGAATATCCGCCAATGGGCCAAATATAGCCATACCAATCGGCAAAAAGCCGGAGTACATTGTTCCGAGTAATCCAAAGACACGCCCTTGCATAGAGGTGTTTGTTTTCTCTTGCAGCATAGTGGTAATTGCCGTTTGCACCATCGTCAATGCAACTCCGTAAAATACCATCAAGCCAAGGTAGAGAATAAAATTCTGTGAGAGGCCCATTCCGATTGCAAAGGAACCAAACGCCAAAAGTCCGACTGATAGAGTTTTCCCCCGGCTCTTAAATCCTCCCCAGGTGCTCATAACAACTCCGCCTGCCATCATGCCTGCAAACCCGACTACTTCTACTGCGGTAAGATACCAGTAAGTATCACCGAATACCCGCCGAACAAGAAGTCCTGCAAGATAGCCTGCAGGAACACAAAAGAAAGTGAATAGTCCGTAGATGATTAAAAGATTTCCAATTAGTTTGTCTGCAAAAGCGTATTTGACGCCAATTTTCATGTCAGAAAAGACGCTGGCCTTCTCAATGGAAGTATTTTGTTTCGGAAGTGCCAAGCAGGACAATAGGCCCGTTCCCAAGATCGCCGTTACAATGTCTATCATAAGCGTAGTTCTCAATGTGCTGATTGCAAAAACTGCACCTGCCGCCGCCGGAGCCGCGAAATTGACAATAGACTGCATGGTTGCATTGATGCCGTTGTACCGCATAAGCTGATCCTCCGGGACAAGCTGTGGAATAACAGCGTTGACCGCTGGAGTTTGTATTCCTGCCCCTAAAGATCGAATGACCGACATAACAAGCAGACCGCCAAGCAGAGCGGGCTCTGATGAAATATGCGGAATCGCCAAAACCATTATGAACGTGGCAAAAGCAATCAGCATATCTGCGCCTATAATCAATTTTTTCCTATGGTATCGGTCTGCCCATACGCCGCCTACAAACGAAATGAGAAATTGCGGCAGATAGGAACAGACTGTAAATGCGGCAACCCACGCCCCACTGGATGTTTGCATGGTCGCATACCAGACAAGCGCCATCTGAACAAGCGTAGAGCCAAAGAGTGTGATACATTGACTGGTCAAGAAAAGAAGTATTCTTTTCTGCCAGCCGGTGCGCTGTGTGTCATCCATTTTACATATCCTCCTGTTTTTTAGGAGGGAGCACAAAGCGTTGCGTTGGATAGCCAAACTCTGTCAGCAATTCTTTTTCGGCAAAACCAAGTTGCAATAGCATATCTCGATGCCCTGTATCGGCCTTGTCCTGTTCTCGAAAGGTTGTTGTGCTGATTTCCTGCCCTGGAAGATATGTTTCCAATAAGGCATCCAAGAATAACTTTTGAAGTCCGCGATTTCGATATTGCGGATGTACGCCAAGAAATTCTATACTGCCTGGAGAATAGGTAAATGCCATAGCTCCAATGAGAATATCTCCCTCCCTTAGCACAAGCGCACGCTTTTCGTCAATACTTTCTTCCAGTTTAGCTAAATAGTCATCTTCATCCATTACAGGATACCCATCAATAACAAGCCGCATTAAGTTCATCCAATCGACAATATCTTTCTTTTCTGCTAACCGAATATCCTGTATTGTAAATTCCATAGCCGTCGTTCTTCGATGTAAAATGAACCGCAACTGCAAAGGATAAAAGCTCCGTTCTTCACGATACTCCGCAGGTGGCGATTTATACATGGCCTTAAAAGCTAATGAAAACGATTGCTGGCTCTCGTATCCGCAGATAAACGCAATTTCGATAATAGGCTTATCCGAAAAAACCAGGAGTTTTGCCGCCTCTGTAAGTTGTCGGCGTTGCACATAATCATGGATTGTCATTCCTACGGTGTCGGTAAATAGTCGGTGCAAATGATATTTTGAATAGTGAACAGCCTCCGCAACCGTTTCTAATTCCAGTTTACCGTCAAGATGATTTTCGATATAGTCAATGACTGCCGCTATACTGATGACTGATTGATTGCCCATTTGTGTTCCCTCCTTTCCATTGAACATAATAACAAAATGGATCAATAATGTTTTAATAATTCTTGCGTGTTTTGAAAGTAGTTCTGAATACAGATGCTATTATAACTCCGCCTCATAAGGACAACAAGAATGGCTCTGCCTTGGGACACTTTGTCTCAAAGTAAGGTGGGACTATTATTAGCTCCGAGTAAAAATTATCGTTCTAATTTTATTGTCTTGAATTTGGTTTGTGCTTTTCCGTACTGAATATTATTATCAATCGTTACTTTGATGAGTCAGGTGTGCCAAAATTTTTATCAAGATACAGAACTAGTGTTTGCTGTACATTGAGAGATATGGTAGAATGTAAACAAGGAAAAGATATGTTTGCATCGCAGAAGAAATCAGCTATAATAGAAATACTGGACAATCAAAAAAATATATGAGGAATTTGGGGTATGGAAGGAAATTTAACAAAGGGACCTATTATGAAGACGCTGGTGAAGCTCGCTGTCCCGATCATGGCATCGGCATTTCTGGGGACGCTTTACAACATTACGGATATGGCGTGGATCGGTATTCTGGGATCAAAGGCAGTAGCGGGAGTCGGTGTCGGGGGAATGTTTACCTGGCTTTCGCAGGGGCTGGCGTCCATGGCGAGAATGGGCGGACAGGTTCAGGTGGCACAATGTATCGGGCGCGGGGACAGGGAAAAAGCCCATGGATTTGCCCAGGCGGCAGTGCAGCTTTCAGCGGCAATGGGAATCGCGTATGCGGTCCTCTGTCTTATATTTGTCAATCAGATGGTGGGATTTTTTAAACTTGAGGATGCGGAAGCCCAGGCGTCAGCGCTGGCCTACACAAAGATCGCCTGTGGACTGATCGTATTTTCATTTTTGACGTTGACGCTGACGGGACTCTATACAGCACAGGGAGACTCAAAAACGCCGTTTATGGCAAATCTGATCGGACTCATGACAAACATGATCCTGGATCCGGTCCTGATCCTCGGACCGGGACCATTTCCGAAACTTGGCGTAACCGGGGCAGCGATTGCTACGGTGACGGCCCAGGCGATCGTGATGAGTATCATGATCTTTGGGATCATTGCGCGGAAGAAGGAGAATGTGTTAAAAGGAACCCGGCTCTTTGCGAAGATCCCGGCTGAATTTTTAAGGGGGATCTGCAGGATCGGAATTCCAACCGCGATTCAGGGCATGGCGTATTGTGGAATTTCCATGATCTTAACGCGAATGGTGTCCGGATACGGTGCGGAGGCAGTGGCAACGCAGAGAGTTGGCGGTCAGATCGAATCGATCTCCTGGAATACGGCTGATGGCTTTGCGGCGGCGTTAAACGCGTTTGTGGCCCAGAACTATGGGGCCGGTGAGAGAGAACGCGTGCGGAAAGGATATCAGGTATCCCTGTGGACGGTCGGAATCTGGGGAGTGCTGGTCTCCGCCGTATTTATCTGTTTCCCAAATGCGATCGCGGATATCTTCTTCCATGAGCCGAAGGCGGTTGCGACAGCTGTGGGCTATCTCGTGATCATTGGATTCAGCGAGGCATTTATGTGCGTGGAGCTGACGACGATCGGAGCGCTGTCGGGACTCGGAAGAACGAGACTCTGCAGTGTGATCAGTATTGTGCTCACGAGTGCCAGAATTCCGCTTGCCATCGTTCTTAGCGGTATCATGGGGCTTGATGGAATCTGGTGGGCGCTTACGTCCACGTCGATCGTAAAGGGAATTATATTTACATGCACGTTTTTCTGGATCATGAGAGAAAAAAGCGTGTGAACAGGCAGTGCGGCAGGATGATTTGAGGCATGATAATAGAAAGGTTTCCTTTGCAGTGCCTGACCGAATGAGGAGACGGAAGTCTCAGAAAGTTCTGGTATGAGGAAAACAGTATGGAACGGTTGATATTTCATGTGGATGTGAACAGCGCCTTCCTCTCCTGGGAGGCGGCGAAGCGTGTAAAGGAGGGGCTGCCGGATCTTCGGGAGATCCCGTCCTGCATCGGCGGGGACCCAAAGCTAAGGCGCAGCATCGTTGTGGCGAAATCGATTCCGGCGAAAAAGTACGGGGTGACAACAGGGGAACCTGTGGCTCTGGCACTGCGGAAATGTCCGGATCTCGTGTGCGTGCCGGGGGATTTTGCGCTGTACCAGAGATGTTCCCGGGCGTTTAAGGAGATCTGCGCGTCCTATGCGCCTGCGATGGAGTCCTTTTCAATCGATGAAGTGTTCCTCGACATGACCGGCACCCATCTGATCTATCCGGATCCGGTGGCGGTGGCCCACGAGATCAAGGATAAGATCCGGGATGATCTGGGCTTTACGGTGAATGTCGGGATCGGAACGAATAAGCTGTTAGCGAAGATGGCATCGGATTTTGAAAAGCCGGATAAGGTTCATACGCTTTTTCCGCCTGAGATCCCGAAAAAAATGTGGCCGCTTCCGGTGCGGGATCTTCTGTTCCTTGGAAAGGCATCGGAGCAGAGACTTTTACAGGAAGGAATTAAGACCATCGGAGATATGGCGCGGAGCGGGGAAGCTGAGCTTAAGCGGATCCTGGGAGAAAAGGCCGGGCATCAGCTTTACCGGTATGCCAATGGCATCGACGATTCCCCGGTGCGTGCGGAGCGGGAGGAAGCGAAGGGCTACAGCGCGGAGACGACCGTGGAAGAGGATCTTGTGACGTATGAGCAGGCACTGGCGCTTCTGCTTGCCCAGTGTGATGTGGTGGCTGCAAGGATGCGCAGGGACGGGAAAAAGTGCAGCTGTGTGGCGGTGACCTATCGGACACTGGATTTTAAGACAAGGTCACATCAGAGAGCGTTTGAGGATCCTACGGATGTGACGGATGAGATCTTTGCCCAGGTGAAGAAGCTGTTATATGAATGTTGGAAGTGTGAGCCTCTGCGGCTGATCGGAATGGCTTTGACGGATCTGACAACGGATGATTTCAGACAGATCTCCCTGTTTGAGAATCCTGAGGAGCGGGAGAAGCAGAAGAAGGCAGATGAGGCGTTCGACGATATCCGCAGGCGTTTTGGGAATGGAATGATCGTCCGGGGCAGTACGATGAGCACGGCCGGGAAGGTTGCGAGAAAGGCGAAAGCGCAGATGGATCAGGATGTGCGGATAAAGAAGGAAAAAGAAAAATAAGAAATTCTTTACTTGCAAATTTTCAAAGATGCGCTATAATAAGTCTTACAAAAAACAGGGGAGCTCGTTGGCGGGCTGAGAGGAAGTAATCGAACTTCGACCCTTTAACCTGATGCGGATAATGCCGCCGTAGGAAGTCATGATGTGAATTTTTACAGGGGACATGCCGCGATGGGTGTCTCCTGTTTTTATGTCATCTGACTTAAAAAGTTCGGGATCATTGTGTTTCCGAAACAGGTGGCAGAAAAAAAGTAACAAAAACCATACTTTGAGAAAGGAGGAAACGGGATCCGCCAGCAGGCGGCGGGCCAAGGGGGAGCGCCCTGGGCTATGTATGAGATCAGCGATGGGAAGCCGTGTTCCGGCGTGAGAGGATGCCAGTAAGCATCGACCGCCTTCCATACAGTGATCCGGAGAGGGGAACTGTACATTTTTATGTGGAGTACATGGTACTTCGCCTGTGGAAGCGCTGTTGTCGTACAGACGTTTCCTAAAAATGCAGCTGCGCAGGGAAGCTTTGCGGCTGCGAAAAATTTTCAAAGGAGGAATGTGTGACGGTCCGAAGGAAGGAGCGGTCACGCAGAATAAAACATGAAACAGACAAATACGAAAAAATTAGCGATAGCAGCCGTTTTCTGTGCTGTCGCAGTGGTAGGAAGCTTATTTTCATTTCCGGTATTCGGGAGCAAGTGTTCTCCTGTACAGCATATGGTGAATATTCTCTGTGCAGTCCTCTTAGGACCGGGATACGGACTGGGTGCGGCATTCGCGGCGGCGCTGATCCGGAATCTTCTGGGACTTGGAAGCCTGATGGCATTCCCGGGCAGTATGTTCGGCGCGCTGATCTGCGGACTTGTGTATCAGAAGACGCAGAACATTCCGGCGACACTGATCGGTGAGGTATTTGGAACCTCTGTTCTTGGCGGACTCACGGCCTATCCGGTAGCGATCTTCCTTATGGGAAAGAGTGCGGCAGGTCTGGCATTTTACGCATATGTGATCCCGTTCCTTGTTTCAACCGCCGGAGGCGCGGTGATCAGCGGTGTGCTGATCTACAGCTTAAAGAAAGCCAATATCCTTGCAGGTATGCAGGAAGCAATGGGACAGTAGAGGAGAGAAGCATGTTAAAACAGATGTTTGATCAGGTGCGGGAGAAGAACCCGCTGATCCATAATATTACGAACTATGTGACGGTCAATGACTGCGCGAACATGGTTCTGGCCTGCGGGGCTTCCCCGATCATGGCGGATGACAAGGAGGAGGTCGCGGAGATCCAGACGATCTGCGCAGGCCTCAATATCAATATCGGTACGCTGAACAGCCGTACCATCGAGTCCATGAAGATCGCGGGAACACGCGCCAATGAGCTGGGACACCCGGCAGTGCTGGATCCGGTGGGCGTCGGGGCATCGACACTCCGGACATCGACGGCAAACGAACTCTTAAAAACGGTAAAATTCACCGTGATCCGCGGAAATATCTCCGAGATCAAGACGCTTGCGGTGGGAACAGGGACCACAAAGGGCGTGGATGCGGATATCGCAGACCGTGTAACCGAAGATAACCTTGATGAGGCGGTGGCATTCGTGAAGAAATTCGCGGAGAGGACAGGGGCTGTGATCGCGGTCACAGGCGCTATTGATCTCGTGGCGGACGCAAAAAAAGCGTACTGCATCTACAATGGCCATCCGATGATGTCCTCCATCACGGGAACCGGTTGCCAGCTTTCTGCTCTTACAGCAGCATTTGTGACTGCAAATCAGGAGCACCCGCTTGAGGCGGCAGCAGCGGCAGTCTGCGCCATGGGACTCGCGGGGGAGATTGCCCATAAACGGCTGACACCGCAGGACGGGAACGCAACATACCGGAATTATATTATCGATGCGATCTATCATATGGACGGGGATGAGCTGGAGCACGGGGCGAAGTTTGAAGTAAAATAGGACTTGAAATTATGCCGATGCCCACATATACTGTGTATAGTATTTCAGACAGAAGGAAATGAACAGCATGGTCATTGATGAAGAACTTTACAGACAGTATCTGCGCGGCGATGAAGCAGGACTTGAGGCTTTAATGAGAAAATACGGTAACCCGTTGACCCTATACATCAATGGCTATCTGCATGATGTCCACGAAGCGGAGGACCTGATGATCGAAGTCTTTTCCTATCTGTTCACAAAAAAGCCGCGTATCAGGGACGGTGGTCTTAAGGCTTACCTGTATAAAGCAGCGCGGCACATGGCTCTGCGCCATAAAAGCAGACATCGGCTTTTCTTCAGCCTCGATGACTTGACGGAAGAGCCGGATGGAAAGACGTTGGTGGAAGAGGTCATTCGGACAAAGGAACGGGATCAGATCCTGCATATCTGTATGGATGAGCTGAAGGCGGATTACCGGGAAGCTCTTTATCTGACCTATTTTGAGGGGATGAGCTATCAGCAGGCCGCCGAGGTTATGGGAAAAAGTGAGAAGCAGATCACCAATATGGTATACCGGGGAAAAGCGCGTCTGCGTGGATTGCTGGAGCGGGAGGGAATTACCAATGCGAAGTAATGAGGAACGGATCGCGGAAGTAAAACGTCGTATTGCGGAAAAAGAATACAAAAAAAGACTGCGGAGGGAATGGGCTGCCGCAGTTTGCTGCGTGGCCGCATGTCTTGCAGTGATCGCAGGTGTTTCCCTTTCCATGCCTGATATTGTCAGCCGGATCGAGATGGGAACTTCCTCTGGCTTTGAAACAACAGCGACGATGTTGGGCGGCAGCACAGCACCTGGATATATCGTGGTCGGACTGCTCGCCTTTGTCCTCGGCGTGTGCGTGACGGTGTTATGTTTCCGCATCCGCAGACTGTACGAAGAAGAACAGACAGGGGAGCAAAAGGGGGAAAATGCAAATGGAAGTCGTCAGTAACCTTTTGCAGGCCGCGGTTACCCTGTTGGGCTTTTGCCTGAGCGGTATCCGGTATCTGAAAAGCCGGAAACAGGAGTATTTCCTGCTGACCTGCTTTTATGGCTGTTTCTTCCTTGGGTCTCTCTACTGGACGATGTATCTGCTCTTATTTTCCAAAACGCCGCAGGTCTTTTATGTGTCAGAGTTCGGCTGGGTAGCAAGTGTCATTTTCCTTTCCATGCTGCAATACACGCTTTCTTCGGAAGAAGAACGGAGATTTCCGTGCAGGAAGGCCTTAAGTGCTGTCCTGATCGGTGTTCCGCTGTGTATATTTTACTGCACATTTGGAGATATTCTCTCCAATCTGCTCTGGTGCGGTATGATGATCGTTGTTTCCTATTCTTCTATCCGGGGGCTTGCCTATTCCAGAAGGCAGAGGGGAGCTGCACATAATATGAAATATTTTCATGCCTGGGTACTGTGCTATGCAACATTAGAATATGCCCTCTGGACTTCTGGCTGCTTCTGGCCGGGAGATTCCATTTTCAGCCCATACTGCTGGTTTGATCTTCTGCTGGCTGGCTGCTTGCTCGCTTTGCTGCCGACAATGGGAAAGGCGGTGCAGGAATGACGTATATTGAAAATGTTTTTATCTGTATGGCATCGCCGTTACTGATCGCCGCCCTGTGCATGGGAAAACGGCAGACAAAATTCTTTCTGTTCTGCCTTGCAGGAATGGGGGCGTGTCTTCTTTCCGCTTATATCAATACCTTTTTCGCTGCACTTTATGGTGCGGATACCTTTGCCGCCACTGCGGAGATCGCCCCGGTGGTGGAGGAAGTCATGAAGCTTCTGCCTCTGCTCTTTTATCTTCTGATATTTGAGCCAAAGACGGAACAGATCAAAATCTCTGCTGTGATCACAGCTCTTTCCTTTGCCACCTTTGAAAATATCTGCTACCTGATTCAAAATGGAGCCGGACATTTTTCCTTTATTTTTTTCCGGGGGATCGGAACAGGAGCGATGCACGTGATCTGCGGAGCTATTGTAGGCGGAGGCCTCGCGTATGTGTGGCAGCGGACCTGGCTGAAGATTGCCGGAACCTGCGGTCTGTTGGGAGCAGCCATCACGTTTCACGCGCTCTATAATCTGCTGATCGCTTACGGCGGAGCAGTGCAGTATGCTGCCTATGTTCTGCCTGTAGTGATTTTGGCAGCGGGAAAGCTGATTGCCCGCCGTCTGACACTGTAATATAATTTTATTTTGTGATTTTTGGGAGCTGTTTTTAAGCAGCTCTCATTTTTTTTTGAAAAATCTGCTTTTGGGGTGAGAGTTTTTCTGGATTTTTGTACCTATATAAGTGAAAGGCCTTTAAGCTGAGTGTTCAGAAAGGAGGTTTTGCGTGCATGTACGATACACAAAAGCGTGTTGCACTGGCAAAGGAGCGGATAGCGAAATCTCGCCGCCGACAGGCGCGGCGAAGCATTCGCAGTCTGTCGGCACTGTGCGCTCTGCTGTTTTTGTCTCTTCTGGGAACGGTAGGGACGGTGCAGAGCCAGCCGATGGATGCCGTGGGAATGTACGGGGCGATCCTGCTGCATGAGGGTGTTGGCGGATATGTGCTGGAAGCGGTCATTTCCTTTACCGCGGCAGTTGTGCTCACTGCTTTATATATCAAGTTCAGAAAAAGGAAACAGATACCATAGGAATGGGGGAAAATCAATGAGAAAGCCAGAAAAACAAAAGAAACAAAGAGAACGGATCTATGCGGCACTGCTCTGCATCTGTACGATGCTTTCTTTAGTTTCTGTGCCTGTATTGGCGGCAGAAATGAGAAAAGGAGCGGGCAGCCATAAACATACCCCGGAGTGTTATACGTGGATGGAAAAATGTGTCCATGAACATACGCTGGAATGTTATCCGCAGAAGGAGATAACGGAATCTGCCTCCACCTCATCTGATGCGGTGGAGCCCACCGAATGCGGCCATGTATGCAGTGAGGAAAGCGGCTGCATCACAAAAGAATTAAATTGTCAATATGACAGCGAAAGCACTCCAATCACAGCGAAAGCGCTTATGAAAAATAAAGCGATCGCCACCCGGTCCAATGCGCGGAAAGTCTCTTCTATCGATCGCGCACAGGATATGATCGATGCTTTGCCGGACGTAACGGATATCAATAACGATAACATCGAGGAGGTAAGGCTTCAGTTTAAGGCTGTTGAGGACGCAATGATACAGCTTTCCGTTGAGGACGAGGTCGTACTTGATATCGCTCGCTATCTGAAGGTTGCCGCGGTGCTGTATGGACCGTTTCCTGACATCCAGAATCCTATCCTCGGCACAGATATTAAATGGACGATCAGCAGAGACAATAAGACCATTACGATATCCGGTAAAGGGGAAATGCCTGATTTCGACAATACTAGTTCCGGTAAAAGGTGTCCCTGGGAGGACAAAAAGTCTAAGATTGACAAGGTGATCATAGAGGAAGGAGTGACAACGATTGGAAAAAATGCATTTAGTGGATGCATAAGACTCAGTGAGGTGCAAATTCCAAAAACAGTCAAAACAATAGGGACTGCCGCTTTTATGGACTGTAACACCCTAAGGCAGATTGATATTCCAAATAGTGTTAAAAATGTGATGCCCTTCGCGTTTCATAAATGCCCGCAACTTGGGCAAGTTCACACCCATTGGAAAGATCCGGATGAAGCAGAGTTGTCATTGGCATTTTATCTGCCCGGTGAATCATGGCCGGAGAATCTGAAGATATACGTTCCTGACGCGTATAAAGAAATATTTGCAGCTGAATGGAAAAATTGGAAAGTAAAGGGCGAAACTTACACAGTCTCTTTTGATGGAGGCGTAGCACCGGGATATATGGAGTCAGTGGAAGGCATATCCGGGGATTACGTTCTTCCAGAGTCTGGTTTTACATATCAATCAGCGATCCTTGATTACTGGGCGCTGGATAATCCTGATGGAGAGAAAGCGGGATGCCCGGGAGATATTTTTCCTGTTACGGAGAATGTGGTGTTTTATGCCAGCTGGAGACTTGTGATCGTGATACCGGAGCCCGAAAATCCGGATGTGTGTATTCACGCATGGGGCGAATGGCAGAGCAATGCCGATCAACATTGGAAGAAATGCATCCACTGTGAGGCAAGTGACATCAGGGAAGATCACTCCGGCGGAACAGCCACCTGCAAAGATCAGGCGGTGTGTTCTGTCTGCGGCGCGGCTTATGGGGAACTGAATCCAGATCATCACACGGGCGGCACCGAGGTGCGCGGCAGAGTTGAGGCCACCGCCAGCGCAGATGGCTATACGGGGGACACCTATTGTAAGGGCTGTGGTATCAGAATTGCGGCAGGACAGGCTGTCCCGAAGGATCCTACGACCCCGACGACACCTACGACCCCGACAACACCTACGACCCCGACGACACCTACGACCCCGACGACACCTACGATTCCGACGACACCTACGACCCCGACGACACCTACGATTCCGACGACACCTACGATTCCAACGACACCCACGGTTCCAACGGCCCCGACGACCCCGAAAAAGGACAGCAGCAGTTCCGGAAACAGCGATGATACCACCAGCTATACGCTGAACTTCCATGCGAACGGTGGCGGCGGCATAAGTGCAATTGGGGGAACCTACGGTAAGACGGTCAGCCTTTCCGATTATATTCCGACCCGTGAGGGCTATGCTTTTACCGGCTGGTATTCCGATCAGGCATTGACACAGAGGATCACGGAACTCAGGATGATCGGAAACAGGACGGTTTACGCCGGCTGGATAAAGAGCGATCCAGATGCAGGGACGAATCCATTTACAGATGTGTATGCGAACGATTGGTTTTATAAGGTTGTGATGTTTGTCTATGAGAAGGGATTGATGTCCGGAATCAGCGCAACGACCTTTGCACCGAACACCAATATCACCCGTGCCCAGATCGCGGTGATCTTCTACCGTATGGCGGGCAGCCCTGCCGTTGAGGGAAAGAACCACTTTACGGATGTTGAGTACGGTCCCGGTACCGTAGGGGTTTACGATGCGGTAACCTGGGCACAGCAAAACGGTATTATGGGAGACTCTGACGGCAAGAAATTTGGTCCGGATGATCCTGTTACGCGTGAACAGCTTGCATCGATCTTTTATCGCTACGCACAGGTCAAGGGTTATGATACCACGCAGAGTGGCATGGCAGCCGGCAGCGATCTTCTTGATCTGAAGGGCACGGTTACCCGCGCTGAGACTGCGGAGATGCTCCATCAATTTGTAGAAAAACAGGGACTGAAACCTGTTGCTGCGTCGACAGGCGCGACAGAATGGGTGAAACCGGCGAGCTGAGACGATACATCGGGCTGACTATCCGGTAAAAGGTGGAACCTGAGCACAGGCGGTTGATGACCTGTGTGTCCGGGTCAAAAAATGAATAAAAGACCTTTTGACATCGTTTGTTATTTTGTGTCAAAAGGTCTTTTTACTATTTATAAAATCTATGTAGTTCATGCTGGACGTCAGTTGTAGAAAGCATATTTCTGGGCAGGATGGAATTTCTGCAAACAGTCCTAAAAAGAGATGAAAGAGCAGGGATTTATTTTATCTGCGTGAAGACAGAATATCCACACCCCACACAAGCAGAATCAGTCCCAAAAGGATCGTTCCAGCCTTATTCCAGTCGTACTGGTTCATCGCGAAGATAAGCGGTGCGCCGATCCCGCCTGCGCCCACGAGTCCGAGAACGGACGCCTCACGGATATTGACGTCAAAGCGGTAGAGGACGGCGGAGCAGAATGCTGGGGCGAGCTGCGGGAGAACACTGTGGCAGACGGCTGGAACCGGGTGGACACCCATGGCGAGGAGCGCCCGGTACGGGCCGGGATCGATGGCCTCCAGACATTCGGTGAAGCGCTTTGTGAGAAGTCCGATGCTGCAGACGGCTAACGTCAGGACACCTGTGAAGGCGCCGGGACCGGAGACCCGGATAAAGATCAGACCATAGATCAGAAACGGGATCGACCGGATCGCCATGATGATCAGGTTAAAGAAAAAAGCGGTCGGAGCAGGGACAAAGCGTCTTGTGTTGAGAAAGGCAAGGGGTGCGGCAAGGAAAGCACCGATGGCTGTTCCGACAATGGCAATGCAGATGGTCTCAAGAAGCAGACAGCCGAGCCCGTCTTTCTTTGCGGAGAAAAAGAAGCTCCAGTCCGGATGCGTGAGTCCGGCTGCCATACTTTTTAAGGCAGCGGCACTTGTTCTTGAAAAATCCGGCGGAGTCTGTGTCGCTAGGCAGAAGAGGAAGAGCACTGCAAAACCGAAAAGGATCATCCGTCCAGAGATACGGGTCTTTTTGGACAAGTCCTTTCTGCCTGAAAAAAGTTCTGCGATCTGTCCGCTGTGGATCACAGCTGTAAAATACCGGTTCGCGGATTCGATGACACAGACGGTGAGAAAGAGCAGCAGCAGGATCGTTCCGACCTTGTGGAACTCCCGCCAGGAGATCTTTTCATTTAAAATCAGACCGATTCCGCCTGCCCCAACGTATCCGAGAATGGAGCTGTGCCGCACATTCGTCTCAAAGAGGTACAGGGCGTTTGTCAGAAACGCGGGCAAAATCTCCGGCAGGACGGCATGGATAAATGCCGGGAAACGGGCGCAGCCCATAGAGATAAGGGCCTGATAGGGGGCTGTGTCCGCATGTTCCGCATCCTCGTAGGTGAGCTTTGTCATGATCGCAAAGGTGTAGAGCGTGATGGCGAAGGTTCCCGCAAAGGTTCCGAGTCCGAAGAGAAAGGTCGCGGCGAGCGCCAGGATCAGCGCCGGAAAAGACCGGAGTATCTGGATCAGGAGACGCAGCAAACGCCTTGCCCAGGACGGAAAATGCAGGGATACAGCGCCAAAGGGGGAAACGATCAGTGCCAGCGCGGAACCGATCACGGTGCCTGTCACAGACATCTGGACCGTGTAAAAGAGCGGCAGCAGGATCTTTGGAAAATAGGAGAGATCCGGCCGCATCATGTCGGCCGCCAGATCTGAAAGATGGGAGCTCCTTGAAATAAAAAGAGCCGGATCACATCCGGTGAAGGACGCGGCGGCGTAAAAGCAGAGAAGGAAGAGGATCCAGCCGGCATGTTTTATATATTTTTTTCGATTTCTGTACATGGATCGCTTCCTCCTCTGAAATGCTTCTCTGCAAGGATCCGTTGGGACGGATAAATGCATAAATAGCAGAGTTCTTTTATTTGGGTTCATATTCATCACCTAAGATAGGTGGGAGTCTTCGAGACTGAGATAAATGTTTCTCAAGATTTCCTCATTCATTTCCGATGGCGTTCCATCAAAAACCACATTTCCATCCTTCAGTCCGATGATCCGGTCGGAAAACTCCTGAGAAAATTCAAGGTTATGGCTGTTCATAAGAATCGTGACGCCATCCTTTTCCTGAATCTCCTTTAAAAGAGTCAGGATCTGCCGCCCGGTGACCGGATCCAAGGAGGCGGCGGGCTCATCAGCCAGCAGGATTTTTGGATGACGCATGAGGGCTCTCGCGATGGCGGCGCGCTGTTTCTGACCACCGGAGAGATTTTTTACCGGTTCTTCTGCTTTTTCCAAGAGTCCCACGCGGTCAAGAAATTTCAGTGCTTCTGCCCGGCGCTTTTTTCCGTAGATTCCGAACACAGCGGGGAAAAATCCCATATCCGGCAGACAGGCAGTGAGCACATTTGCAAGGCAGGTGGAATTTTCCACGAGACAGAAATCCTGGTAGATGGTGCCGATGGATCTCTTTACATTCTTCCTGTCAGTTCCGGACATGGACGATATGTCGCTGCCATCAAAAAGGACAGCCCCGTCCCCCGGCGTCTCCATGCCGTTTAAGATCCGGAACAGGGTGGTTTTTCCAGCTCCGGACGGACCGATCACGGAGACGAACTCGCCCTGAGGGATGGTAAAGGTTACATGGTCCAGGGCGCGTGTCCCGTTTTTAAATTGTTTTCCAATGTTCTGAAGAACGATTTCCATGAAGATACCTGCCTTACAAATAATGAATCAGTAAAAACTGGAACCTGTTTAGTTCATAGACTTTAACATTTCCTGTGCGGCGCGTTCCCCGTCATAGTTCGCGTCATCGCCCCACTCGTAGCCGACCTGACTGAAGACTTTGATGATGTCTTTGCCTTCATCAGTTCCTGCAATTTCGATGAAGGAATCACCGAGAGCCTGACGGAAGTCAGCGTCCTGCATAAGGTCGGAAGTTTTGCTGTATGCGATCATATCGTTGTAGATTCCCTCTGTGACGCCGATGATGCCTGTCTGCTTTACCATATCATCAGTGCCGCCGAATTTCTCTTTCCAGTCCGGCGCATATTTTGTGCGGATATGGCCGTAGGAGACAATGAGGTCTGCCTGTCCGGAGGCGAGGCGGGCGAGGGAGGTGGTGTAGGAATCAGACTGGACCGTATTTGCGAGGTCAGCGATGGTCTTTCCGTAGCGCTCGTTTAACCATAAGGACGGATAAATGTAGCCGGACGCGGAGGTCGGTCCCATGACTGCCCAGGTGGCGCTGTTTAAGTCATCCCAGGTAAGTTCCTCGCCGTTGTTGACTTTTGCTAAAAGTTCCTGACCTTTTTCACTCGGTCCCGCGAGAATGATGGAGCGGTAATATGTGCTCATTTTGTCTGTGTTTTCCTCGATGGTGCCGTCGTTCCAGTCCTTCGGATCTTCGGAGTCCTTATTGATGGCGTAGCGGAGAGCCGTGAGGAGAACGTCACAGTCATCGGAGAACAGGACATAGTTTCCTCCGGAGATAAATCCGATATCAGCGCTTCCTGCGCTCAGTGCCTCACCGACAGCGGTGTAGCTTGTTCCGACGGTCATGTCGATGTCTTTGACATCGTAGCCTTTTTCAAGCAGTGTCTCTTTTAAAAGGTTCTCTAACGGCTCTGTTGCTGTCGTGATCGTATCTGCGTCCGCATACGGGGAGAAAGCGATCTTTAAGGAATCGATGGATTTTGTCTCTGCGGAAGCGGCTGCTTCAGAAGTGCTTTCCGCAGAAGCGGCAGCTGTGGTCTCCCCTGTGGAAGCAGCCGGTGCGTCCGTTTTGGAAGAACATCCTGCAGTGAGTCCGAGGCAGAGTGCCAGGGAGAGAGCCGGTACAACAAATTTTCTCATAATATAATACCTCCATAGCCCGTCAGGGCAGAATATATTTTCTGCTGAAAGAATGGGACACCGGGAAATACGGTGAAATAGTTTCAATATCCGCTAATGGTCAGGACACTGTGAGAGCGTGATCGTTCCGAATAAGAAATAGAACGCGTTCAGCTGCCATGAATCCGGAAGAAACAGGCGGATAAAGAAAAAGGCATGCTTTCTGCAGCATGCCGTAAAAATGACTTTCAGGCAGAATGCTGACAAGCCGCGGACATGGATCCGCGGCATGGGACGGTCGATCCTTTCTGGGATCCTCTCAGCCCGGAACACGGGCTCCCTCGCAATCTGGTCTTCGTCATCAAGTAATTGAATTGACCGCAGCACCAGGGCGCTCCCCCTCATGCTGCATTCCGTTAACCGATTTGGATTGTAGCACAGGAGATGGAAAAAGGCAAGAGAGGAAATTTCTGAAAGGCCGCCGGGAAAAAGCGATGGGCGGGGAACACAAGGCTGTAAGCAGGCTGCACGGAATACATGAAAAATATCGATGGATCCATGCAAAGTCCGTAGTCTTGAAATCATGTACGAAACCGGGTGCAAACTTGACTTTTCCGTGCGGAAAGTATATAGTAAATCTTGTCAGAAAAAAGAAAATAAACAGACCGGGGAGCCTGACGGATCAGGCTGAGAGTTGGCTGCATCGCCAAGACCCGTATACCTGATTTGGATCATGCCAACGTAGGAAGCTGCTGAAGAGAAAGAGTAGAAGTGGAGATACCTGCGGGTGTCTCCTTTTTTTACGCGAACAACGAGCCAAAGTCCGCGCTTGCGCGAGACCTTGGCGACTGTCGCGATAACAAGGGGAAACTCGCGAAGCGTGTTTTCACTTGTTATAACAGGAAATTCTGGGGAATTCCCTATTACACAAAAGGTACTGACGTGCCAATGCTGTGCACTCGCGCGAGGATGTAGATCGTCGCAAGCGGCCGCGCGAGGCGCGGGAATGTGCCAAGGCGCGTTTCATGTATTGTAGGAGGTAGAAGATATGAACTGCAGACCGGAAGATATGCTGCTCTACGCGGTGACGGACCGCGCGTGGTTAAACGGTGAGACTCTGGAGAGCCAGGTGGAAAAGGCTTTAAAGGGCGGCGCGACCTTTGTTCAGCTGAGGGAAAAAGAGCTGGATGAGGAGAAGTTTTTGGAAGAGGCGAAGAAGATCAAAAAGCTCTGTGCCGAATATCATGTTCCCTTTGTGATCAACGACAACGTGGATATCGCCCTTAAGGTAGACGCGGACGGCGTTCATGTGGGACAGAGCGATATGGAAGCTGGAAAAGTGAGAGAAAAGCTGGGACCGGATAAGATCATCGGTGTTTCCTGTAAGAATGTGGAGCAGGCGCTTCTCGCGAAAAAGCACGGGGCGGATTACCTCGGTGTTGGAGCAATGTATCCGACAGGAACAAAAAAGGATGCCACAGCGGTGACACCGGAGGCGCTTTCGGCGGTCTGTCAGGCGGTGGATATCCCGGTAGTCGCCATCGGCGGGATCAATAAGGACCGTCTGGAGCCCCTTAAGGGAACCGGTGTGGACGGCGTTGCAGTCGTCAGCGCGATCTTCGCGGCAGAGGATATTGAGAAGGCGACGAGGGAATTGAAAGAGGCGGTAAGAGAAATCTTATAATATAATTTTTTAAACACTACATTCAAACAAGCCAATAAGCCAGAAGAAAAATACTACTTGCCTGAAAATATGAATTCTAAATTCACAGAGCAGCAATTTTCCCTCTGGGTTTTGGAATAGATCAAGCGGAAAACACTTCCGCGGCGGCACATTGGGGGCACCACCTTGCGTCGCCTAATAAAAAGTTATTGATGCCTGAAAGGAGTTTTTATGATGAAGACAGCATTAACGATCGCTGGAAGCGATTCCAGCGGAGGCGCCGGCATCCAGGCCGATTTAAAGACGATGATCGCAAACGGAGTATACGGAATGAGCGCGATCACAGCACTGACGGCCCAGAACACGACCGGCGTCCAGGGGATTTTCGAGGTAACACCGGAATTCCTGGAACAGGAGATCGACAGCGTATTTACGGACATCCGTCCGGACGCGGTAAAGATCGGAATGGTTTCTTCTGCGGGACTGATCAAGTCCATCGCAAAGAAGCTTCATGAACACAAAGCAGAAAATATCGTTGTGGACCCGGTCATGGTGGCGACAAGCGGATCAAAGCTGATCAGCGACGATGCCATCGGCACATTAAAGGAATACCTGTTTCCGATGGCGGCGGTCCTGACCCCGAATATCCCGGAGACAGAGGTTTTATCAGGGATGGAAGTAAAGTCCGCCGAGGACATGATCGCGGCGGCAAAACAGATCAGTGAGACCTATCACTGCGCGGTCCTCTGTAAGGGCGGTCATCAGTTGAATGATGCCAACGACCTGTTATACCGCGACGGCAGCTACCGCTGGTTCAACGGTAAGCGTATCGACAACCCGAACACCCACGGAACCGGCTGCACCTTATCGAGTGCCATCGCCTCCAATCTGGCGAAGGGTTATGACCTCGATACGGCGGTGGAACGCGCAAAGGCTTACATCTCCGGAGCGCTGGCAGCCATGCTGGACCTCGGACATGGATCCGGACCGATGGATCACGGATTTGATTTTCGCGGAAAAGGATTTGCGGAGGAACAGGCATGACGATGACAGAACGCCTTTTAGAGGCAACAAAGGAGATCTGGGACGGCTATAACGAGACGCCTTTTGTAAAGGGAATCGCGGACGGCAGTCTGGATCATGAAAAATTCAAATATTATATGATACAGGATTATCTGTATCTTCTTGACTATACAAAGGTATTTTCCATCGGAACGGCGAAGGCGAAAAACCTCGACGCTATGCGCCTGTTCGCGGGTTATACCCATTCGATCCTGGACGGTGAGATGGATATCCACCGCGCGTACATGACGAGACTCGGAATCGCGAAGGAGGAGGCGGAGCAGACACCGGTCGCTCTTGATAATCTGTCCTATACCTCTTATATGCTTCGTGTCGCTTACGAGGAAGGAGAGGCGGAGGTCATGGCGGCGATCCTTTCCTGCGCGTTGAGCTATGAGTTTATCGCGAAGAAGATCCTTGCGGAGTATCCGGCCGCAGATAAGCATGAGTTCTATGGGGAATGGGTCAGCGGATATGCGTCCGATTCCTACCACGAGGACAATGAGGTGCTGGCAGACCTGATGAACCGCCTGACGGAGGACTATTCCGAAATGCGGAAACAGCATCTCGTGGACATCTTTACAGCATGCTCCCGCTACGAGGCGGCATTCTGGGATATGGCATGGGAAATGAGGCAGTAGGATGCTGAAATTTGACAATGTAAGCTTTCAATATGATGTGGAAGATTTCTCTATCATTGACCACCTTTCCTTCGATGTACAGGATGGGGAATTCGTGTCCGTCATCGGCGCTTCCGGCTGTGGTAAGAGTACGATCTTCCGGCTTGTGAACAAGCTTCTTCTGCCGGCTTCCGGCGAGATCCTGGTGGACGGAGAGTCCATTGAGAGGAAGAGAAACTACTGTGGATACATGCCGCAGCAGGATCTTTTATTTCCATGGCGGACCGTGAGGGAGAATCTCCTGCTGCCGATGGAGATCCGGGGCGGATATTCGAAAACGGAGATGAGAGAGAAAGCGGACGCGGCGCTGGAATCGGTTGGTCTTAAGGACTGGGGTGACAAGACGCCGAAGGAGCTTTCCGGCGGCATGCGCCAGAGAGCGGCGTTTGCGAGAACGGTGCTCACGGGTTCCGACCTTCTGCTCCTCGATGAGCCATTTTCAGCCCTCGATTATCTGACGAGGATCTCCATGCGGGAATGGCTTTTAGAGCAGTGGGAGAGGGAGAAAAAGACAGTCCTTTTTATCACGCACGATGTGGAGGAAGCGGTCTTTTTGTCCAGCCGGATCCTGGTTGTAGAGGAATCACCGATCACCCATCTGCGGTCCATTGATGTTCCGGCAGAATATCCGAGATCCAGGGACGAGCTTCGGAAACCGGAGATACTGTCCCTGAAGGAGGAGCTGATCGGTATGCTGAGGAAGGAGACGTCATGAGTAAGAAGATGAAGAAGGATCATGCGCGGGTTCCTTCCGGGGCTTCGCGCGGACAGACCCATAATTTTCTGAGTACAAACCTTCCGGCGGCGATTCTGGTGGCAGCTCTGCTGATCTTCTGGCAGGCGGCGGCTATGGGAATCGACGCGGCGTATATCCTGCCGTCACCGACCCAGGTGGTGGTACGGCTCTGGGAGCTTAGAGGTCCGTTATTTAAGGCACACCTTCCGGCAACGATGTCGGTGGTGGGGATCGGACTTCTGATCTCCATTATTCTTGGCCTTGGTCTGGCCGTTCTGATGGATGCCAGCGAGACAGCGGAAAAGGCACTTTATCCGCTTATCATCGCGTCCCAGACGATCCCGACGACAGCTCTGGCACCGCTTTTTGTACTCTGGTTCGGATATACGATCTGGAGCAAGGTGCTTGTGACGGTGCTGATCACATTTTTCCCGATCACGATCACGGTATTCGACGGATTTAAGTCGGTGAAGACGGAGATGGAAGAGCTTTTGTTTACCTTTGGCGCGGATAAACGCCAGATTTTTATGAAGTTAAAGGTTCCGGCTGTCCTGCCCTGCTTTTTCTCAGCGATCAAGATGGCAGTCCCGTTATCGATCATCGGAGCGGCCATCGGTGAATGGCTGGGAGCTCAAAGCGGACTTGGATACTTCAGCAGGAGGATGATGACACAGCTTGATGGAGCCGGAGTGTTCGCACCGATCTTATTGTTATCGGTGGCAGCGATGGCGGCTGTCTGGGTAGTCACACTGCTTGAAAAACGGATCATTCACTGGAGAAATGAGTAGAAAATGACAGAAGTTGTCTTTCGGTCTGGAAAGCGGAAGTTCAAGCTCCTGGCAGAATTTTGCGATTATATGGAAATGAGTTGGGCAGAGTCAGTATCTATGGAATGCATAACATGAAATTCTGGCCGACCAGTGAAAGAACTGGACAAATTATTTTGATAACGAAAGGAAATGACATGAAAAAAGGAATGAGAATCGCTGCAGCGGTGATGGCTGCGGCTTTCAGTATGACAGTACTTGCAGGTTGCGGTAAGAGTGAGACAAAGACAGCGGAGACGACGGCAGCGGCAGCCGCTTCAGCGGAAAACAGCAGCGCGGCAGAGACAGCGGCTGCTTCTGGTGAGAAAAAGGATCTCCGTGAGGTCAATGTGGTATTGGACTGGTATCCGAATGCGATCCACACCTTTATCTACACCGCCATCGAGCGCGGATATTATGCGGAAGAAGGACTTGATGTGAAGGTCCGCTTCCCGGCAAACGCGAATGACGCGCTGGCACTTGTCGCTGCCGGCAAGGCGGAGATTGGAATGTATTATCAGCAGGATGTGATCCAGGCAGTTGCAAATCAGGGAACGAAGATCAAGTCCATCGGCGCGATCGTGCAGTCTCCGTTGAGCATTGTACTTTCTTTAAAGGATAAGAACATTACAAGCCCGTCCGATCTTGTCGGAAAGACAGTTGGATACGGCGGAACAGCTCTCAGTGAGTCTATTGTGAAGACCATGATGGAGTATGTAGGCGCGGACGCGTCAGATGTAAATCTGATCGACGTTGGATTTGACCTGATGAGCTCTATGACTACCGGCAACGTGGATGCCACCATCGGCTGTCTTGTGAACCATGAGGTTCCGCAGCTGGAGGAAGAGGGCTTTGACGTCAACTATTTCATGGCAAACGGGTATGGCATTCCGAATTATTATGAGGAAGTGTTCCTCGCAAACAATGATCTGATCGAGAAGGAACCGGAGGTCTTAAAGGGTTTCCTTCGAGCTTCCGCAAAGGGCTTCGAGGATTTCAAGAATGATCCGGACGGCTGTCTCGCGATCCTCATGAATAACCAGAATGAGGAGAATTTCCCGCTGACACAGAGCGTTGAGGAGAAATCCTGTGAGACTCTGCTGCCGCTTATGGAGACGAAGGATGTTCCGTTCCTGACACAGACGGAGGAGTGCTGGCAGGAGAACATCGACTGGATGCTTGAGAGTGGACTGATCGATCAGAAGGTTGAGGTTTCTGATGTGATGGTGGACCTCGGGGAGTAGGTTCCTTGGGGAAATCTTATAGGAATTGAGAAATACCGGGATGGCGGGGAGACTGCTGTTCCGGTATTTTTATGGTCTGACTCAGGAAAAGAGAGATTGGGGCAACCTGCGCTGGGGATTGAAGGTGTAAGGATAGACCTGGAGGATGTATGATCTGGTTGTTACTGTGGGAAAGAACGCTTGTTCATATGAAAGATATGTATTATAATTGGGATTAGATAACGTTTTACGAGGAAGAAAGAGATACCTGGATGGAGGAAACTGTACTGTTTCGGTTTTTGAAAATCAGGCATCCGCGTCCAGCGGCAGTCTTGTGCTGGATATTGACGAGATTGAATGGGAGGAAGGGTATGACAGAACAGATGAAGAAGGAGAGGGCAAGGCGGCTGTTTTTGATCGCTTTCGTCCTGTTTACGTTTGCGAACGGATTTGGCGGCAGTATTATCTCGAACTATTTTAAGGGCGTGTATCAGGTGGACTCGGTGCAGAGGGGGCTTTTGGAGATCCCGAGGGAGCTACCGGGAGTTGTGGGAGTGTTTGTGATCACGGCGCTGTCGGGATGTGGAAATCTGACGTTAGCGATGATCAGTTTCTGCCTGTACGCGGGGGGAATGTTTGTCCTTGGTCTTTTATCTCCGGGATATCTCTTAATGCAGCTGTTTGTGTTTACCTATTCTCTCGGGGATCATATTGTCATGCCGGTCCGGGATGCGATCGCGATGGATCTCGCGGATGAGGGGAAGACGGGAACATTTCTCGGAAAATACCGGGGATATGCGACGATGGGGTCCATGGCGGCATCATTGCTTGTATTTATCGGGTTCCGGTACGGGGCGTTCTGGTTCCGGGCGGACAGATCGATCGTTCCGTCGTTCTGCGTGTCACTTGTAGTCGTTGCGGCGGCGTTATTCTTCCTGTGGAGACTGAGAAGAGAGGTTCCGGTCCTTGATGTGCGGAAGCATGATGAGAAGAAAAAAGGACTGCCGCTTAAGAAGAAATACATTCCTTATTATATCGTTACAGGGGTTTATGGTTTCCAGAAACGGATGCGTCTGGTGTTTGCACCGTGGATCATTATCGAGCTCCTTGCGATGGGGGCAGATACGGTGGCGCTTCTTGGAATCGCGGCGCATTTTGGCAGCAGTATGATTGCTCCGCAGATCGGAAAATTTCTTGACCGGTATGGTGTGAAAAAGGGACTTGTTCTGGAGAGTGTGACGATCGGGGCGATCTTTCTGTATGCGGCCTGGGCAGTCCATGGGATCACGTCAGGTGTGTTTACGGGGAGAGTGGAGCAGATCTTTGCGTTCACGGCATATATTTTTATTATGATCGCAGATCATTTTAACGCGGTTCATGTGATGTTAATGAAAAAACTCAGCGACTCTCCGGCGGACGTGATGGAGAACCTGTCCTTCGGCCTGAGTGTGGATCATGTGCTGGCAGTGACGGTCTCCGGGCTTTTAGGCGCTGTCTGGAAGTTTGTCGGTCCGGAGTGGGTGTTTGTATTGGGAGCAGCGGTCTGCCTGGTGCATTTCGGGGTGGCTGTGTGGCTTGGAAAGAGAGCATGATAAAGAAGACACAAAATAGCTGGCGGATATGATAAATTTAAGGAGAAACAGAATATGATCTTTGTATCGCACTATGATTCACCGCTTGGAATGATCTATATGGCGGCAGATAAAGATGGATTAAAGGGAGTCTGGTTCGAGGGGCAGAAGTATTTTGCTTCCGGGTTAAAAGAGAACGAGACAGAGGAGAAGGAGACGCCTGTTTTGAAGCAGACGAGAGAGTGGCTGGATCTTTATTTTGCAGGGAAAAATCCGAAGTTTCTTCCGCCACTTGCGCCGGAGGGCTCAGAGTTCCGGAAAGAGGTCTGGAAGATCCTGCTTTCGATCCCGTACGGGAAGACGATGACTTACGGAGAAATCGGCAGAAAAGTTGCTGAGATGACAGGAAAGAAGAATATGTCAGCCCAGGCTGTCGGAGGCGCAGTCGGCCACAACCCGATCTCGATCCTGATCCCATGCCACCGGATGGTCGGAACGAATGGCAGCCTCACGGGGTATGCGGGCGGAATTGAGAAGAAGATCGGACTTTTGAAACTGGAACAGACGGACATGTCCGGGATGTTTGTGCCGAAGAAAGGGACGGCGCTGTAGTTGAGAAGTGCTGTATGTTCGCGTGTATGGTTTCGTCTTCTGAGCTGTGAACAAAATATGCAGTAACATACGAAATGACGGGTGTAGTGTAGAAATGTGAAAATTTTGCATTACACCTGTTTTTTATGATATTATGGTAGCGGAAGAATCTAGATTGCGTTGAGGTGCGGCATGAAGATACAGAAAAAATGGCTCTATATACTGCTGACTGCAGCAGGTGTGTTCGGTGTGGTCACAATTCTCTTTTTTTCAGGCGAAAAATGGCTGCGTGATGGCTGGTATTATATCCCTGACAGGGCGATCGCCATTGCACTTGGGTTCTGCGTGTTCTGGCAGATCGTGCTGACAGCGGGGACATGTTTTTTTCTGGCGTGGATCAGAAAGAAATTCGACGGCTGGATGAGAATGATTATCAGGGTACCGGTGATCGTGGCGGCGGTATTTCTGTTCCTGTTTTTGGCATGGAACTGGTTTCTTTACAGTCTTGGATCTGAGCAGAAAGTGGAGCAGTATGATGAACACATTGCCCTGTATGTAACGAATACATTTGTGAGAACGAGATTCCGGTATCCGCATTATATGTATGAGGAAAACTGGCTGTTTATGAGGAGCCTGAGTGATGAGGAGCAGCAGGAAGCTGTTTTACAGTACGGAGATCCGGATGATTATTACAGGGAATATCATTAACGGAAGACGCAGATATGCGACGGAAGAAAAGCTGCAGTTGGAGAATTATGTGATTCAGAAAGGAAAATAAACGATGCGATATTTAAAACCACATTTTTACGATAAATTTGTCTGTACGGCCGGAGATTGCCCGGATACCTGCTGCGCGGGATGGCAGATCATGATCGATGAGGATTCTCTTGAGAAGTATAAAAGCGTGCAAGGAGAGTTTGGAAAACGTCTGCATAATTCAATCAACTGGGAAGAGGAGTGCTTCTGTCAGAATGACAGGCGGTGCGCGTTTTTGAATGATGGGAATTTGTGTGATCTCTATAAGGCACTGGGACCGGACGCGCTCTGCGATACCTGCCGCCTTTATCCGAGACACACGGAGGAATTTGAGGGACTCAGGGAATTATCCCTGTCACTTTCCTGCCCGGAGGCGGCGAAGATCATTCTTTCCTGCAAGGAGCCGGTCTGGTTCCTTGAGGAGGAGACGGACGAGGAGGATGATTTTGACGAGTTTGATTTTATGATGTTTTCGAGACTGGAAGACACCAGAGATGTTCTTTTCTCTGTTTTACAGGATCGAAATCTGTCGTTGACGATTCGCATGGCAGCGTGTGAGCAGCTGGCGGAGAGATACCAGATCTGTATGGAGAAAGGAAGAGAGTTTGAGATCGATGATCTGCTTCAGGAATGCGAACGCCATCACAGGGAGGGAACCTTGCGGGAGTTTATATCGGAAAGTCTCTCGGAAAAGGGCGTGGATGCGGCATCTTTTCATCAGTGGGAGTGGCAGAAGGAAGAACTTCAGGTGCTTTATGGCCTGGAACGTCTGCGTCCGGAGTGGGATCAGGTGCTTGACGGAGCGGAAAAGTGGCTGTATCAGGGAAGCAAAGAGGAATATTTTAAGATCTGCGAGGAATTTCACCGGATGTATGGGGCGATGAGCAGCCATAAGGAAGAGTGGGAAAATCTGGGCGAGCAGCTTTTAATGTTCTTTGTCTATACATATTTCTGCGGGGCAGTCTATGACGATATGGTCTGTTCCAAGCTGGAGCTGGCGCTGTTCTCTGTCCGGTGGATTCAGGAATTTTTGATCGCCCGGTGGCTGGAAAATGGAAAAAAACTGTCCATGCAGGATGTGGAGGAGCTCTCCTGGCGGTACGCGAGGGAGATCGAGCACTCCGATGATAATCTGAATGCGCTGGAGGACTGGCTGTTCGGGATGTATGCGCCGGAAGGATGCCAGCTTGCCTGAAACTGTCCGGAATCACGCGCCAAGTCTCACAGAGGTTCGACTTAAAAAAAACAGGAATTACCATATAATTTAAGTAGAAGCACAGGATCACAGCAATGGTTCAGCGCTGTAGTATGCACTGCTCTTGGGGAGGAGGTCATTACGATGAATAAAACCGTAAAAACATGGCGGATTTTTCTTTTGGGAATGTGCTGCATTTTGGCTTGCCTGTATCTAAAAAGAATTTTATGCTCATTTGAGATTATCAAAGGTGATTTTTTATCTGATCGTATTGTTTTACTTGCAGTAATCTGGTTTATAGCCGGTATTTTTCGCTTATACAAATTAAATCAGATATATCCAAAGGACAAAACAGTATTTTCTAAAGACAAATGGTGTATTGCAGAGGCTGTAATTGTCTTTATTATGGCAATAGGTTTAACATAAACAGGCGGTGGAGCACACAATGCTCAGCTGCCGTCCGAAAAATATCAAAGTGATGAAGAATGGAGGGGACGCATATGAGAAAAATAAAAGAGATCCTTTTTTCTGAGAATGGCATGAAGGCGGTTAATACTCTGTTCTTTTTGGCGATGTTTTTTTATTGGAGCGGCCTGCTGTTTGTCGCTTATATTGTCTGGATCTGTTATCTTGTGTTTTGCATTAGAAATACGGAATCCAGAGGGAGCAAGGTGGTTTATTCGGTGTTTGTTGGACTTGCAGTGGTTATGATCGGAGTGAGTCTGTATGGTTTGATACAAGGATGATAGATCATCCGGATTTCCTTTTGAACTTCCAATTTTCAGCGACTTTACTGCTACCGATGCATCTTCTGCACGTTCTTCTTTATTTGTCTCTGTTTCTTCATGTGCAGAATCTGCAGGGGCAATCGTAGTTATTTCCGGTATCGTCTTCTGAGCAGTCTGGCAGCCGGTCATAAACAAGCAGACAATTCCGAGCATTATAAATCGTTTTTTCATGTTATCACCTCCTGAATCACACGCGCTCAAATGACAGATATCTCGTCCCTTGAGAAGTAAGTTTTCCGATATTTCCTTCCGCCAGTATTCCATATTCTCTTCCTGAAACCTGTAGTTCCATCCGGTCACCGCTCTCTACCTGAAACGTGACATAGTAGCTGGTACTTGAAGTCGAATGGTAGCCATGCGTTCCAGACAGGTCACCCGCATTTGCATGGCTATGATGTGTGATATTTTCACGCTTTGCGACGATGGTTGCACTCACCGACAGACGCGGTGACTGATTGTTTTTGTGCCATGTTCTGATTCCGGTCACAAACTAAAAGATGATCATACCGAAAACGATCACAAGGATAATTGGAAACATATATTCAAACAGCATAAACATATCACTCACCCCTTCTTAATCTTGCGTCTAACGATTCCCCTGAGCACAGCATATACAACAATCACGAAAAGCGAGGCAGCGCTATACAGTAATGCTTCTGTATACCAAGGCGCAGAATTCTGTTCGTATAGTTTCGGAAAGCGCTTGTACTCATAGAAATCCATACTCGTTTTAATCACAATCACATAAAAACTCGCATAGATCATACATTTTAAGAAATCGTAGAGTTTATTCATATCATCACCTCCGCGATACACTGCTCAATTCTTTTGACTTCAACAAACTGAAAGTTTCCGTTGCTTATCTTGATTTTTATATAAAGCCTCTTTTTTTTGCTTCTTCAATCAATATAGGTTGAATTAAAGGATATGTCCAATTATCAACTAACTTATCTGAAATCAATATTTTCTCAATCTCACAATGTAATTCCACGAATGAGCTAATGTCTGCAATAAATAACATTCCAAAAGTTTCATCATCAATATTTTCATTTACTCGTGTCTTTCCTTTAACAGAATACACACATATTGGTTCAATTTTAAAATCAATTGCCCCTGTTTCTTCTTGTAATTCTCTTTTGGCTGTTTCAAAAATACTTTCTCCAGGTTCTCTGTGACCGCCTGGCACTTCATAAGTCTCTCTTTCTTTGTGTTTACAGAATACCCACTTGTTGTCTGTTTTTGATATTATTACTGCAAACTTCAAAAGTTCATCTGCGACATTGTCATAAAATTTAACTTCTACCATTCTACCAATACCTCGTCAAATTCCGATTGAGATTTCACCTGTTTTAAGAAATTTAATAACTGTTATATTTTATTATTA
>ONZS01000582.1_pt1 | contig 31672 bp, 25 predicted proteins | sample 1670921 | NCBI WGS metagenome assembly ONZS01 (sample SAMN06348104, study PRJEB24527) | human gut metagenome | biome: human gut; feature: ankylosing spondylitis patient; material: feces | host: Homo sapiens | place: China | collected 2015-10 | reverse complement strand
GATGCCTGGCGGCATCCCGGTGGCCACCACCGCCGTCGGCAACTCCGGTGCCACCAACGCCGGCCTGCTCGCCGTGCAGATGCTCTCCGCCTTCGAGCCCGAACTGGCCGACAAGCTTGAGGATTACCGTAACGAACTGAAGGAAAAGGTGGCCGAATCCAATGCCCAGCTTGTCTGAAGAAACGGGCGGCCGCGTCTCCATGCTGATGCCGGGCTCGACCATCGGCATCATCGGCGGCGGCCAGCTCGGCCGCATGATGGCTCTGTCCGCCCGCTACATGGGCTTCCGCGTCGGCGTGCTTGACCCAACGCCGAACTGCCCGACCGGTCAGGTGGCCGACTTCCAGATCACCGCCGAGTACGATGACAAAACCGCCATCCATGATCTGGCCGTGCAGTCCGACGTGCTCACCTACGAGTTCGAGAACGTGGACGCCGGCGCCATCGACGAGGTGCGCGGCATCACCGCCACCCCGCAGGGCACCGACTTGCTGCGCGTGACCCAGCACCGCGTGCGCGAGAAGCAGTTCATCAACGACCACGGCACCGCCACCGCACCGTGGCGCGCTGTCAACAACTTCGATGAGCTTGACGCCGCATTGGGTGATATTCATTATCCGGCCGTGCTGAAGACCGTGTCCGGCGGCTACGACGGCCACGGTCAGCTCGTGCTGCGTTCCGACGCCGACTTGGAGAAGATCCGCTCCCGCTCCGACCGTGGTGGCGGCTTCCCGCCGAGCATCCTGGAAGGCTTCGTCGACTTCGCATTCGAGGCTTCGATTCTGGTCTCCGGCAACGGCAAGGACTTCGTCACCTTCCCGATTGTGCGTAACGAGCACCGCAACAACATCCTGCATATGACCATCGCCCCCGCCGAGGTGTCCGAACATGTGGCTCGCGAAGCGCATGAACTGGCGATTCGCCTGGCCAAGGGCTTCGAACTGGCTGGCACGCTGGCCATCGAACTGTTCATCACCAAGGACGATCAGGTCATCGTCAACGAGCTCGCCCCGCGCCCGCACAACTCCGGCCACTACACCATCGAGGCCTGCTCGATGGACCAGTTCGACGCCCACATCCGCGGCATCGCCGGCTGGCCCATGCCCAAGCCCAAGCTGCTCTCGCCGGCCGTGATGGTCAACGTACTCGGCCAGCATGTGGAGCCGACGCGCGCGCTGATCGCCACCCACCCGGAGTGGAATGTGCACGACTACGGCAAGGCCGAAGTGCGCCACGACCGCAAGATGGGCCACATCACCGTGCTCACCGACAACCCTGATGCCACGGTTGCTGACCTTGAGGCCACCGGCTGCTGGGACGACCTGAAAAAGAAGGCGTGACCTTACCGATGGTTGAACATATCGAACGCCAGACCAAGCAGAAGGACGCGATTCGCGCCGCCTTGGCCGACTGCGAGGAGTTCATCTCCGCTCAGGACCTGCACCGCAGGCTGGAGGACGAAGGCTCGAAAATCGGCTTGGCCACCGTGTACCGCCAGCTCAACGCCTTGGCCGATGCCGGTGCCGCCGACACGATCCGCCTGGACGGCCAGCAGCTGTTCCGCCTATGCGGCGACGACGGACATCACCACCACTTGGTGTGCAGGCGGTGCGGCAAAACCGTGGAAATCGACCCGCCCAGCGAGGCTTGGCTGCGCAAAGTGGCCGACGGCCACGGCTTCACCGTTGAATCCCACACCTTGGAGGTCTTCGGACTGTGCTCTGATTGCCAAAAGGAGCAGAAAGCGCAGAAGGCTCAGAAAGCAGTGAGCGAATAACAAATGGGATCGGCTTCAAAGCCGATCCCATTTGTTATTCCGCTGCTATTCCACTGACTTCAGCGCGCCGAGCATGCTGTTTCTTTGAGGTCGTGTTCTGCACGATGCCTTTCACGCCGTCCAGCTTCATGAGCTTGGCGCTGCGCGACTCCACATTGGAGGTCTCGTGGTTCTTGAGCCGCACCATATAGGCGTTCGACTGGTGCTGCTCGCCGAACACGTGCTTATAGCCACCCGAAGTCATGAACATGAAATGCCCGAAGTAGGGAAGCCGGCTTGTCACGCAGCTCGCGCTTGGCCGCCACCCAGGCCGGTATCACGGCGCTCGCCCACGCCACCAGGGTGATGGCAGGGTGGAACGCCAGCATGACACGCCGATGTAAATGCAAATGATAATAATTCTCAATACATGTTATTCTGTCGTGTTGGTGGCTGGGCGATGATGCAGCAACAGCAGCATCGCCCAGCCGTTCGGCTAATTAGAGAGGAAAACCCAATCATGTCCATCATGTCCAACGCCAAGCGCGCGCTCGCCATCGCGGCCGCCGCGGCGACCCTGCTCTCGATGGCCGCCTGCGGTTCCAGCAACGCCGCCAGCGGCAAGTCCGATTCCAGCGGCGCCGCGTCTTCCGGCAAGATCGAGGTCGTCGCCTCCATCAACCAGTGGGGTTCCGTGGCCGAAGACCTCGGCGGCAGCAACGTCGAAGTCACCAACATCATGACCAAGACCAACGTCGAGGCGCACGATTACGAGCCCACCAGCCAGGATGTCGCCAAGTTCGGCACCGCCAAGGTAGCCGTAGTCAACGGCGCCGATTACGACCCGTGGGCCACCAAGGCCGCCCAGCCGACCAAGGCCACGCTGGTCACCGCCGCCGAAACCGCCGGCATCAAGGAAGGCGACAACCCGCACGTCTGGTTCTCCGCCAAGGTGCGTTCCAACACCGCCGACGCCATCACCGCCGCCTACCAGAAGGCCGACCCGAGCCACAAGGACGACTACGCCAAGCTCAACAAAGAATGGCACGCCAAGGAAGACCAGCTTGAGTCCAAGATCAAGGAGACTTCCGCCAAGACCGAGGGCCTGCCGTACGCCGCCACCGAATCCGTGGCCTGGTACCTGGCCGACGACCTCAAGATGACCGACGCCACTCCGAAGGGCTACGCCCAGGCCTCCGCCAACGAGAGCGAGCCGACCCCGGCCGACATCAAGGACTTCCAGGACACCCTGAAGGCCGGCTTCATCAAGATGTTCGTCTTCAACAGCCAGGAAGCAAACTCCACTACTGACCAGATCACCGGTGCCGCCAAGGACGCCAACGTGCCGATCGTGGAGCTCGCCGAGCAGATGCCGAAGCAGTACACCAACCTGCTCGACTGGATGAGCGCACTGGTCGACCAGTTCGCCGCCGCCGTGAAGTAATGCGGCAGTAGCCGTCAATCCGCAACAGCGATAAGGGGAATAATCAAGTCAGATAGCGAGGCGTTGTCTAGGGGAGAACAGAACACTTCGCTATCAGGGATAGGCTCCTTATATATCAGGGTGCTTCGGGGATGTCCCGAGGCACCCTTTGCGTTAGGGTGAATAGTTAGGAAACGGTAAGAAAAATAGTGGAACTATGGATTTTCCAAGGTTCAGCGGCAACAATATGCCCTTGAAAAGTCACATACGGAAACAGGCGAATGAGCGAGAACACTAGTAATACCACCACAGTGAAACCCCATTTCAAGCTTTGGGCCAAAAAGGTCGAAGCCAATGAAGTCACGCCCCAACACCCCCACAAGCCCTTCCCCGGCTGGGTGTACGGCGTGCTCTTCGTTATCTTCGACATCATTGTCGTGACGGCGCTCGAAGTGGGCGTTTCGTCCAGCTCCACCCGTGTGCAGCTGTCCAGTCCGACCGTCGGATTCGGCTTCGTGAGCAAGATGTGGACCGACGGCAATTTCGTATTCGTGCTCAACGTGATACTTGTCGCGTTGCTGTACCTCATGTTGCTGATGCTGTTCAACCGGTTCTGGACGGCAAGCATCGTGATTCTCGCGGTCGGAATCATCGTGGCCGCCATCGAACATTTCAAGGTCGAGATCCGTTACGAGGCCATTCTGCCCGCCGATCTAGGCTTCCTTGGCTCGAACACCGGCAACATGCTCACCTTCATTCCGGCCGGTGCGCATGTGACCATCCTCGTGGCACTCGGCGCGTTCGCCGTACTGCTCGCGCTGATTCTGGTGCTGCGTCATTTCGATGGGCGCAAAGGTCGCATGATTCGTACGGATAACCTGAGCCTGAACCTCACCTCCCGTCTGATTCTTCTGCTGCTGCCGATTCTGGTGTTCGCGTTGTACTGCATTCATGTGAGCACCACCGATTCGCTGGCCAACAAGTTCTCCCGCGCCTTGGGAGACACGCCATCCATGTGGGATTCCGTGTATGACGCGCAGCGCAATGGTCCGCTCGTGGCCTTCACCCGCCAGCTCAACCCGAAGATCATGGACAAGCCGAGCAACTACTCCGAGGAGACCATGAAGAAGGTCGCCGCTCGCTATCAGAAGGAAGCGGAGACAATCAACGCCTCCCGCACCAACAACCTCACTGATTCGACAGTGGTGTACGTGTTGTCCGAATCCTTCTCTGACCCGAGCCGCGTGCCGGGACTGAAGACCAATAAGGATTCGATGCCCAACATCCGCAAGATCAAGGCGGGCACCACCTCCGGCCTGATGCTCTCCTCCGGCTACGGCGGAGGTACGGCCAATCTCGAATACATGGGACTTTCCGGCCTGAGCATGGCCAATTTCGAGTCCTCCCTGTCCAGCCCGTACCAGCAGCTGGTCCCGAGCCAGCATTGGACTCCCACCATCAACCAGCTGTGGGGCGCGCCCGTCAACTCGCTCGGCTACCACCCGTACGAATCCAGCATGTACTCGCGTGCCACGAACTACAAGAAGTTCGGCTTCTCGCACTTCTACACGTTGACCGGTCCGGACGTGATCAAGTATCAGGACAAGATCGACGAGTCGCCGTACGTCTCTGATAAGTCTTCCTATGATTCTGCGTTGGAAGGCATCAAGTCCGGCAAGACGAACAAGTTCATTCAGATCATTACCATGCAGAATCACATGCCCTACCACGAGTGGTATGAGAATAACGACTACACCGCCGAATCCACCACGGGTACGCCGCTGGGTGATGATGAACAGCAGTCGATTGAGACCTATCAAAAGGGTGTGGAGATTACCGATCAGGCCACTCAGGAGTTCCTGAATGAACTGGATGCGCTGGATAAGCCCGTCACCGTGGTGTTCTATGGCGACCACTTGCCGGGCATCTACTCGTCCGCCAGCGAGGATGACAACAACTCCTTGGCCCTGCACCTGACCGATTACTTCATCTGGTCGAATAAGGCTTCCAGCTCCCAAGGCAATAAGGCAAGCGATGCAGCCTACTCCTCGCCGAACTTCTTCGTGGCGCAGGCCGCCGATCACATGAACGCCAAGGTCAGCCCGTATCTGGCGTTCCTGACCGAAATGCATTCCAAGATCGCCGCCATGGAACCGCCTGTGGTCAACAAGATCCAAGGCTGGGATCGTATCCCCGAAGGCCAGAACAGCTATCTTGATCAGAACGGCAACCCGATGTCCACCGATGACTTCGACAAGGAAACCAAGCAGTTGCTTGCCGACTACAAGCTCATCCAATACGACATCACCGCCGGCAAAAACTACCTCAAAGACACGGACTTTATGACGCTGCCGTAAAGCAGACAGCCTAGTAGGCTGTCTGTAGGCAGCGTGCGAGCCGACAGACGAGCCAGCAAGGCGCGGGGCGTAGCCCGTCCAAAATTGCAGTAGCGCTGCCGTAAAGCAGGGGGTGCTTTCATGACGAACCAGACTTTCGAACAACTGAAGAAGACTTACGAATCCGGTCGTACCCGGCCGCTGGCATGGCGCCGCGCGCAGCTGAACGCACTACGCCGTCTGGTTACGGAGAACCGTGATGCCTTTGTCTCCTCGGCTATGGCTGACTTGGGCAAGCCCGCGGCTGAAACCGTGCTCATGGAACTGAACCTGGTGGCTGGTGAAGCACAGTTCGTGCGCAATCGTCTGAGCCTTTGGACCGCCCGGCATCCCAAAGCGATGCATTGGATGTTGCAGCCGGCTGCCGGATGGACGATTGCCGAGCCCAAAGGCGTGGTGCTCATCATTTCACCGTGGAATTATCCGGTGCTGCTGGCCTTGGAACCAATGGCTGATGCGCTCGCTGCCGGTAACGCCGTCTGCTTGAAACCGTCCGAGCTTTCACCGAATACGTCCAAGCTCCTTGCTGAGTTGGTGCCGCAATACCTTGACTCCGAGGCCGTGCGCGTGGTCGAAGGCGGGCCCAAGGAAACCGGCGAACTGCTGAAATGCCCGTTCAACCACATCTTCTATACCGGTGGCGGCCACGTCGGCAAAATCGTCATGCGCGCGGCGGCCGAGCATCTGACGCCGGTCACGCTGGAACTCGGCGGCAAGTCGCCATGCTTTGTGGATCGCACTGCGGACATCAATGTGGCTGCACGCCGCATTGCGTGGGGCAAATTCACCAATGCCGGGCAGACTTGCGTGGCACCCGACTATGTGCTCGCCACGCCGGATGTGGCCGAGGCTCTGGCCGAGCGCATCGCCGTAGCCATCACCGAATTCTATGGCGAAGATCCGAAGGCCTCGCCTGATTTTGGTCGTATTATCAACGATCGTCATTTTGAACGACTGTGCAAGCTATTGCCGGTCGGCACCGTGCCGCCTGAGGAGCCGAGCTCGCCGCTGGTGCAGGTGGCATCGGCGGTAGGCGCGGCCATGGATATGGTTGGGCGGCGCTTCAATGCCGTGACTACTGGGCGCGGTGGCGCGGGGGAGATGGCCGGCAGCGCGAACAATGCGGCGAAGCCGACGGCCGGTTCGAATATGGCAGCCGCTGATGATGGTGCGACTGCCTCGGCCGCTGTTGAGCCGAGCGAGATTCACAAGGTGCCCGGCGTGTTCGACCTGGCCGGTCGAATCGTTTGCGGCGGCAAGGTCGATCGTGCCGCCCGGTATATCGCGCCTACCGTGCTGTACGGTACGTCGCCAGATGCGCCAGTAATGAAGGAGGAGATTTTCGGGCCGATTCTGCCGATTCTGGTGGTCGAGGATGCCGAGTCCGCAATCCGATTCATCAACAAGCGGTCCCGGCCGTTGGCTGCATATGTGTTCTCGCGCGATCACGAGGTTCGGCTGACTTTCGAACGTCAGACCAGCTCCGGAGCCTTGGGATATTCGCTGCCGTTGGGCCATCTGCTGTCCAGCCGGTTGCCGTTCGGTGGCGTGGGCGCGTCCGGCATCGGCACCTACCACGGCAAAGCAGGCTTCCTCACCTTCAGCCACGTCAAAACCGTGGTTACCAAGCCGCAGTTCCCCGACACTCTGCGCCTCGTGTACCCGCCCTTCAATGAAGCCAAGGCCAAACTGTTCGACATCATCGCCAAATTCAGCTAGCGTGATATCGCTCGCTGATATTGGGTGATGGCGTTGTCATAGTGACGTTCGCTGTCCCGGTAATTACGTCAATCGATTGATTCGTGTACCGGGCCAGATTTTTCTGTCCTAGTATTTGATTTCGGGTCATTTTTGCTTACCGGGACAAAACTGACGCCGGAAGTATCGTCCGCGTATTACGAAAATGGCGGAATAGTGCGGTTTCGTATGGAAGGGAATTTCAAATATTCCTATATTCGAGGGGTTCAGCTGTCCTGGTTTGCGAAAAAGAGCCGAAATCGGCTACCGGGACAGAAAAATCTGGCCCGGTAGCCACGTCAATCGATTGACATGTCTGCCAGGCCAAAAATATGCAGCAGATGCGCCGCTTCTGTTACTTCAGGGCTTTGAAGCCGATGTCGTGGCGGTAAAACAGTCCGCGCAGCTCGAGCTTGTCGATGATTGCGTAGACCTTGTCCTGGGCGGACTTGATGTCCGGAGCGGAGGTTTCGACGAGCAGCACGCGGCCAGAGTTGGCCACAAGGTTACCGTGCTCGTCAGAGGCGACGCCGGCGTAGTAGACGTGCGAATCCTCGTCGACTTCGATTTCGGGCACACGGGCACCCTTGATGACGTTCTCCGGGTAGCCGTTGGAGGCGATGACCACGCCGAGGGTGGCGTTGGACTCATCCCAGGTGAATTCGGGGGTTTCGCCGTCGAGAATGGCGGAGATGCCGGCACCGAGGTCGGAGGTGAGCTTCGGGAGCACGACTTCGGTTTCCGGGTCGCCGAAGCGGGCGTTGAATTCGATGACCTTCGGGCCGTCGGCGGTGGCGATCAGACCGGCGTACAGGATACCGGTGAATGGCGTACCTTCCTCGGCCATGCCTTCGACGGTGGGGCGCACGATTTTCTCGATGGCCTCGTCGACCACGGACTGCGGAATCTGCGGCACCGGGCTGTAGGCACCCATGCCACCGGTGTTCGGACCCTCATCGCCATCGTGGGCGCGCTTGTGATCCTGGGAGATGGGCATCGGCCAGAAATCGGTGCCGTTGACAAAGCTCATCAGGGAGAATTCCTGGCCGTCCAGGAAGTCCTCGATAACGACCTTGGCACCGGCGGAGCCGAAGCGATGGTCGATGAAGATGTCTTCGAGTGCGCGCTGGGCGGTGTGCTCGTCCATGGCCACGGTCACGCCCTTGCCTGCCGCCAGACCGTCGGCCTTGATGACAATCGGGGCACCGTGCTCGTGTACGTAGTCCTGCGCCATCTCGAGATCGCTGAAGGTCTTGTATTGGGCGGTCGGGATGTTGTGTCGGTCCATGAGCTGCTTGGCGAAGTCCTTGGAGCCTTCAATCTGGGCGGCGGCCTTGGACGGGCCGAACGCCTTGATGCCGGCGGCGGCGAAATCGTCCACGATGCCTTCGATCAGCGGGACTTCCGGGCCTACGAACACCCAGTCATAACCATTGTTCTTCACGAATTCGATAAGTGCGGCGTGATTCGACTGGCTCAGCTGCGTGGTGTGGATGCCGTCCTTGAGCATGCCCGGGTTGCCGGGAGCCACGGTGACTTCGTCGATGCTCGGTGCCTTGAGCAGCGTGTAGGCAATGGTGTGCTCGCGCGCGCCGGAGCCGATAACCAATACTTTCTGACCCATGTTGTTCCTTTCCTGCGGAAAGCGAGTTACTTCAGTACGATTTGCGTGCCGGTGGTGTCGGCTGCGATCTGGCCGAGCACGTAGGCGGGCTCGTTGTTGTCGGCGAGCAGCTTCAGCGCCTCGTCCTTGCGAGCGGGGTCGATGGCCAGCACCATGCCGATGCCCATGTTGAAGATGTTGTACATCTCCTTATGATCGATGTTGCCAGCCTTCTCCAGCACGTCGAAGATCGGGAGCACGGGCCAGGTGCCGAGCTCGATTTCGGCGGCCAAGCCGTCCGGAATCATGCGCGGGATGTTCTCGATGAAGCCGCCGCCGGTGATGTGGGCCACGCCTTTGACCACGCCCGCCTTGAACAGGGGAGAGAGGGCCTTGACGTAGATCTTGGTGGGGGTGAGCAGCACGTCGCCGAGCTTTTCGCCGCCCAGCTCGTCGAGTTCGGTGTCCACGGTGTAGCCGGCCTGCTCGAACAGGGCCTTGCGCACCAGGGAGAAGCCATTGGAGTGTACGCCGGTGGAGGGCAGGCCGATGAGCACGTCGCCTTCAGCGATGGTGGAACCGTCCACGATGGCGGACTTTTCGGCAACGCCGACCGAGAATCCGGCGAGATCGTATTCGTCTTCGTCGTACATGCCCGGCATTTCGGCGGTTTCGCCGCCGACCAGCGCGGAACCGGCCTGTACACAGCCGTCGGCCACACCGGCCACGACCTGCTCAAGCAGTGCCGGGTCGTTCTTGCCGCAGGCGATGTAGTCAAGGAAGAACAACGGCTCGGCGCCCTGGGCGGCGATGTCGTTGACGCACATGGCCACGCAGTCGATGCCGATGGTGTCGTGCTTATTGGCCAGCTTGGCGACCATGAGCTTGGTGCCCACGCCGTCGGTGCCGGAGATGAGAACCGGCTCCTTGTAGCCCAAGGAGGCCAGATCGAACAGGCCGCCGAAGCCGCCGATGCCGCCGACCACGCCGGGGCGGTTCGTGCGGGCCACGTGCGACTTGATGCGCTTGACGACTTCGTACCCGGCTTCGACGCTCACGCCGGCGTTCTCATATGCTTTTGGCATTTGGTTGGCCTTTCTACTTATTTTGGCTCCCCTCTGGAGGGGAGCTGTCGGCAAAGCCGACTGAGGGGAGGCAAGCGCCTCTGGTTCAAAGAATTGTTATTGAGTGGATTGGTGGTGAGCTATTCGGCATCCGGCTGCACGGTGTTGTACTCGTTGCCGATGTACTTGCTCTTGTACAGCGCGAATTCAGGCAGACGCACACGGTCCTCGGGCGTGAGGGACTTCAGGAAGTCGGCCTCGTAGTCGTCGAGCGCAGTGGGGTAGTCGCCGTTGAAGTAGGCGACGCACAGGCCACCGTATGGGGCGTCGGCGTTCAGTCCGATGGATTCGACCAGACCGTCGAGCGAAAGGTAGGCCAAGGAATCCGCGCCGATGTATTCACGGATTTCCTCCACGCTCATCTTGGCTGCGATGAGTTCCTTGGTGGTGGAGATATCGATGCCATAGAAGCAGGGGTACTTCAGCGGCGGGGAGCTGATGCGCATATGCACTTCAGCGGCGCCGGCTTCCTTGAGCAGCTGCACGATGCGCTTGGACGTGGTGCCGCGCACGATGGAATCATCGATAACGATAACGCGCTTGCCTTTAACCACGCTGCGCACAGCAGAGAGCTTCATACGCACACCCTGCTCGCGCAGTTCTTGCGTGGGCTGAATGAAGGTGCGGGCCACATACTGGTTTTTGATTAGACCCATTTCGTTGGGCAGGCCTGCTGCTTCCGCATAGCCGGATGCGGCGGACAATGAGGAGTTCGGCACGCCGATAACCATATCGGCCTCCACCGGGGATTCGGCGGCGAGACGTGCGCCCATGCGCTTGCGGGCGGAGTGCACGTTGACGCCATAGATATCGGAATCCGGGCGGGCGAAGTAGATGTACTCCATCGAGCAGATGGCCAGCTGCGTGTTGTTGGTGTACTGCACGATCTTGTAGCCGTGATCGTTGACCACCACGATTTCACCCGGGCGAATGTTGCGCACCAGCTCGGCGCCGACGACATCCAGTGCGCAGGTTTCGGAGGCGAGCACGTAGGCGCCGTTCTTCATCTTGCCGAGGGAGAGCGGGCGGAAGCCGTTCGGGTCGAGTGCGCCGATCATGGCGTCTTCGGTCATCAGCAGGTAGGCGAAACCGCCATGCACCGTGTTGAGCGCTTCCTTGAGCTTGTCCATAAAGGTGCGCTGCATCGAACGGCGAATCAAGTGCATCAGCACTTCGGTGTCGGAGTTCGAATGGAAGATGGCGCCTTCGTCTTCAAGCTTGCGGCGCAGTGACGGGCAGTTCGTCAGGTTGCCGTTATGGCACAGAGCCACGTCGCCGTCATGGAAGCGGAAGATGAACGGCTGGATGTTGTCTGTGGTGCCCGAGCCGGCCGTTGCGTAACGCACGTGGCCGATGGCGCAATTGCCCTTCAGTCGTTCGATTTCGCGCTCATCGCCGAACACCTGGGTGAGCAGGCCGAGTCCGCGATGACCGATGAGATGACCGTTATCGTTGGAGACGATGCCGGCACCTTCCTGACCGCGATGCTGCAGCGCGTGCAGGCCAAAATAGGTGAGTCGTGAGGCGTCGGGGTGGCCCCATACGCCGAAGATGCCACATTCCTCGTGAATGTCTTCGAGTTCAGCCGACAAGCCAAAGCTCCTTTTTCAAACAGGGGATTAACTATCTATCAACCCTACCAATCGGCGGCTACATCGCGTGTTGTGGGGTGGTGGAACTTGTTGGGGTTTGCGGACGCGGTTTAAGCACCAGATCAGTCAAGTATGAATAGTGGCTTAGGATTTTGGCCTTTCGCTGTTTGTGGTGGGTGGTTGTGGTGTGGGGTGATGCCGACGGGTAGGTTGGAAGCATGGATACCTCTTACCTGTTCACCGCCGCATTACCTGGTGCTCCACTTTGTGCTCAAGCGTGATACCGAATTGTCGGTGTGACGTGATCGGTTGACTTTCGTCAACGCAATTTGAAAGGCTCCGACGGTATTATCCGTCGGAGCCTTTCGTCGTATGAATCCGGTGCTTGTTTTTCGGCTTCGTCTCAGTGCCTGAAATGGCTGAAGAACTCGATGGTCTCGGGATCCTGCGACTCGTCCATCACCTCAGCGGGTGTGCCGTTCTCGGCGATGACGCCGTGACGGAGCAGTACGATGCGGTCGGCCGCTTCGTGGGCGAAGCTCATTTCGTGCGTGGCCATGAGGATTGTGGTGCCTTGGGCCTTTAACTCGGCAACCATGTTGAGCACTTCGCCGACCAGCATCGGATCAAGAGCGGATGTGATCTCGTCAAGCAGCAGCAGTTCCGGGTCGGTCATCAGTGCGCGCGCAATCGCCACGCGCTGCTGCTGGCCGCCAGAGAGCTGATCGGGGTAGGCACTGGCTTTATCGCGCATGCCGATGCGTTCAAGCAGTTCCATAGCGCGGGTTTCGGCGCGATCCTTGCTCCAGTGGTGAACCTTGATTGCGGCAAGGGTCACGTTCCTGAGCACCGACATGTGGGGGAAGAGGTTGAACTGCTGGAACACCACGCCGATACGTGCGCGAATCTTGTCCTGGTCGGCACGCGGGTCGGTGATATCGGTATTGCCCAGCCAAATCTGGCCGTCATCGACCTGTTCAAGCAGGTTGACGCATTTCATCAATGTGGATTTGCCTGAACCGGAAGGCCCCAGCAAAGCCACCACCTCATGTTGGTGAATGTCAAAGGAAATGCCACGCAGCACCTGCGTGTTTCCAAAGGATTTGCGCACGTCATCAAGACGCAGCACCGTCTTGTTGCTCACGGGGGAGTCACTCGCCTCGGTGGTGATATTGGTCATTTCGCTCATACCGTTCCTCCGCTGAGTTCGCGCTTACGCAGACGTTCCGTGTACCAGTCGTTCAGCAGGATGAACGGCACGCTCATCAGGATGAACAGCAGGCTGGCGACCACATACGGCGTGAAGTTGTAGGTGCTGGCCACGTCGATCTGTGCGGCGCGCACGGCATCCACCGCACCCAGCACGGAAATCAGGCCGACGTCCTTTTGCATGGAGATGAAGTCATTCATCAGTGCGGGCGCCACTTTGCGCAATGCCTGAGGAATGACGATCAGTCGGGTCGTCTGGCCGGAGGTCAGGCCCAACGAGCGGGCCGAGGCTCGCTGAGAAGGATGTACGTCGTTAAAACCGGCACGCAGCACCTCGGAGACGTAGGCGCTGTATCCCATTACCACTGCAATGGTGCCGAGTACCGAGGGATCGATACGGCCGAACAAGCCTAGGCCGGGAATGCCGAAACCGATTAGATACAGCACGACGATAATAGGCACGCCGCGCATCACAGTCGTGTAGATCAATGCCAGGATACGCAGCGGGAACAGAATAGGGGAGCGGCTGGTGCGCACCAGCGCGATCAGCGTGCTCAGAATCGCCACGCCGACCACTGCGACGAGCAGAACGCGGATGTTGAGCCATAGGCCGTCAAGCACATGGGGAAACGATTTGACGAAGTATTCGCCGGAGAAGAAGGTCTCCTTGACTCGTGGCCAGCCGGGGGAGAGCTTCAAGCCGATGACGATGACCACCACGAACACAATGGTGCTGATCAGACTGGTAATCGTCGATTGAATTTGCTGATGAACACGATATTGGCGTCGTTCGAGCTCGACCTGACTTACCTCGTGTCCGTCAGGGGCATTGTGCTGCCTGGTTTCGGTTGGTGCTGCGGTCATGTGATGAATGTCGCTCGCTTCCTGAATGCCGGGATGGCCGGGTGCCACAGGAAAATTCCCGCAGCGCCCGGCCAAGGTGTTGTGACCTTATGATGTAAGCCTACTTCACTTACTTCTTCAGTTCGGTCAGGTCGGTGGTGTACTCGGCCAGCCACTTGTCCTGAAGCTTCTTGATGGTGCCGTCGGCGTTCAGGTCATCCACTGCCTTGGTCACGGCTGCAGTCAGCTTGGAATCCTTCGGCAGCACGATGCCCATGCCGCTCTTGTCTTCGGAGTCAGGCAGACGGCCGAGCACCTTGGCGTCCTTGACCTGCTCGGACTGCACCATGTACACGCATTCCACGGTGCTGGTGACCAGTGCGTCGATCTGACCGGCGTCAAGTGCCTGAGCCAGTGCGGCATCATCATTGAACGTCTGGATGTCGTCCTTGATGTTCGCCTTGGCGTAGTCGTAGGCAAGGGTGCCGACCATGACGCCCACGGTCGCATCCTTCAGATCGGATACCTTGGTGGCGTTGGCGAACTTGCTGTCTTTCTTGACCACGACGGACTGGCTGTCGTTGTAGTAGCTGGACGAGAAGTCAACGGCCTTCTTGCGCTCGTCGGTGATGCCGAACTGCTGGATGTTGAAATCCCAGTCCTTGGCGCCGGGAGCGATGGCGGTGTCGAATGCGGTGCGGGTCCACACCACGTCGCTCTTCTTGAAACCGAGCTTGTCGGCCACTGCGTAGGCGACGGCCGCCTCGTAGCCCTCACCGCTTTCCGGCTTGTCGTTCATAACCCACGGCTCGTAGGCCGGCTGTCCGGTGGCGATGGTCAGCTTGCCCGGCTTGTACGTCTGCTGGGTGATGTCGTCCGAATCGGTGGAATTGGATGCGGTGGACTGGCCGGAACCGCAGGCTGCGGTGAACGACAGAGCCAGGATGCTGACGGTGGCCGCAATGGTACGGACGATGTGTCGCTTATTGAACATGGGTTTCCTCTCCTCAAGTGTTCGTCATGCACACGGTTCAAACCGTGCTTGATGCATTCGCGCCAATTGTATGGCTATTGGGTTACAAAACATCGATATTTTCGGATGCTGGCTATCGCCATTGCTTATGGCCGACTAGAGCCGCGCAATCTGGCGCGTAAGCGGACGGATATCTCATATTGGCGCAGAGCGAAATGGCGTTCACTGTTCGAGTGTGAAGCCGTCGAATACGAATCCCGGACTGACCACACAGGAGACCAGCGCATCGCCCTGGCCTGGCACTGTGCGCTGCCAGACGCCAGCCGGTACGACCGCATGTCCCGATACGGTTACGTCGGCCTGATCGGTGGTGATGCCGGAACCCAAGGTGATTACGGTTCGCTTGGATTCGTCGGATTCCGGAGTCTCGTCGCTGCCGCCGAGCTCCAGTTTGACCGATGCCGGGCCATGCCACAGCCAGACCTCATCCGCATCGACCTTATGCCAGGCGCTGGCATCTCCCTCGGGCAGCAGGAAGTAAATCAGTGACGATAGCGGTCGGCTTGAGGCCTCATCCGTGTGCGGGGATTGCCAGTCACGCGTGTACCAGCCGCCTTCGGGGTGGGTTTCCAGTCCAAGGCGTTCCACTATGGACCGGGCGTATGGACTCATGTCTTGCAAAGCGACGCTCATAATGAGATCTCCTGTTCTTGGCGGGTTTGCTGGTTTTTGGCTTCTTGATATCAGGTCAGGTCAGCGGTGTCACCAGGCGTTGTTGTAGGCTTCGCGCCCGGATATCACCGTGGCTCGGTTCGTGCCTGCGCCGTGCCTCACCAGTGTTTCCAGCGTTTCTTCGATGCCGGCCGGAGATGATGTGTCGACGGGGATGTCGAAGAACGCGAAATCAGCCAATGCGCCCGCGTTGATTTGTCCAATGCGGTTGCGGCCCACGTGCATGCCCATGGAGGCGGCGCCGCCCAGCGTCATCATACGAATCAGGCGATGTGTCAGATCGTCGCTGGCATAGCCTTGTTCGCGGGCCAGGTCGTAAAGCATCGACACATCATCAAGCAGATCGAGGGTCGGCGTGCTGGAGAGCGAATCGGTGCCCACGCTTACCAGATTGCCTTCCTCGAGGTATTCGCGCACCGGTGCATCTTTGCCGGTGTTGGTAATGCGATTCGATCGGGGGCACAAGGCCACGCCCACGCCGCGCTGACGTAGAATACGCCGATCCTCGCCATTGGCCCACACGCCGTGTGCAATGTGCACATCCGGTCCAAGCGAGCCAAGCTGATCGACGAACTGGATGGCGGAGGCGCCTTTGCCCACTTCCTTGAGCTGCCGGTAGCTTTCCCAATCGTGGTCACTCCAGTCGGCCGCCGAATAAGTGGTGAGCACCGGCGGATAAGTGCCGGCCTCGAGCGGGGTCTCCGCCAGATGGATATGCAGTCGCATGTTCAGCTGACGAGCAATGTCTGGAAGATCAACGAACGGTTCGGACTCCAGCGTATACGGAGCATGCGGGCTGATGCCGAGGTTTGGCAGCTGCTCCTCGTTCATCCGGCGCAACTGCCGGATGAGCTCAGTGCGGCCCTTTTCCATCCATTCGGCGTTGTGCCAGCCCATTACCTCCCAATAAGCGATGCCGTGCATGCCCTGCGAAGCCAGCGCGCCGGCGGCGTCCAAATCGGTGACGATGTCTGCGGCGGCCGTCGTTCCCGATTCGACCATCTGGCGAGCGCCGTCCTCGGCCCACTGCTTCCATGGCTGGGTCTTCTGCGCCTCGGCGTACACCTCGTTGAATGCCAGTTCCCAGGCGCGGAACCGATCGTAGGTGCCTTGCCCGACCTGCACCATGCCGCTGTACTGCAGATGAGTGTGCGCGTTGATCAATCCGGGGGTGAGCACCCCATCCCAATGCCGTTCATGGATGGTGCCGTGAGCCGTCATTTCCTGCTTCAGCGCCTTCAGCACCCAGCGGCGTTTACCTACATGAACCACGCGGTCGCCATGTATGGCAACTGCGCCATCGATGATGACGGGGCCCGTCACGGGGATGATGAGTTTGGCGGAATACAGTGTCACATCATCGATAAGCTCGGTATCGACGGTCGGCCAGGTGTTGTCGGTCATATTCTCCTCGCTGCGTTGTGTTCGGTGCCGTGTCTATGGCTATCGGTCGGCGTTCTCTCGGTCGTTTTCCGCGAATCTGGTCAGTCGCCAATTGTAGCCGTTGTCCTCCACGGCATGGCTGGCTCGGTATCCGCGCGCCTTGAGCGCGCTGGCGGCGATGCGCTGGTCGGTCGCTGCGTCAAGTCTGATAAGCGTGTGATCCAGTGTGCCTCGATGTTCCAGAAGATATGCGACGGCGCTGGCCTGTACGGCGAAGCTCAGATCCATGATCTCGATTGGATTGCCGCCTCCCACCGTGTAGTTCACGCCATCGCCGTCGGCGATTAGCGTGAGCGTTGGTCCGTCGGGAACATTGAGTTGCACGGTGTCCCTGTTGACCTGTGGGGTGAAGTCGCTTACCTCGTCCAAGGCGATTTCGTTGGCGATGCCGCCGATCACTGCGAGCGCCGCGCCCTCGTGCATTGCGCGCATGTGCTCAAGTGTGACCGTATGTCTCACGCCAGTGGCGGACACCACCATATCCGCGCAAGGGAGTGCCTCGTCAATGTCTTGTGCGGCGAAGCCGTCGAACACCGCTTTGAGTGAAGCCACTGGATCGATATCGCAGATGGTGACTTCGGCGCCAAGCGCGCGAATGCGCCGTGCGAAGCCTTGGCCGACCGGGCCGTAGCCGATGACGGTGACGTTCTTACCGTCGAATGCATGCTCGCCGAGAATGCGCTGCATGGTGGTCACGCATGTCTCCCCAGTGCCGTGGGCGTTGTCGAATCCGGTTTTCAGCACACTGTCGTTAACGGCTACGACCGGGTAGGTGAGGGCTCCCGCTTCCTGCATCTGCTGGAACGCGCGTACGCCGCTGGTCGTTTCCTCGGCCACTCCAATGAGGTTCGCCGTGAGTTCGGGGCGTTCGAGCGAAGCGAGACGGGCGAAGCTGGCACCATCGTCGATGATGATGTCCGGCTGTATTTCGTCCAGCAGGTGCAGGGCCGCCTCGTGCGCCTGTTCCGCGGTCCAGTCTCGGCTGGATTCGACCGTGATTCCTTCCCGGCGCAGCTGTTCCGCCACTCGGGGATCCGTGGAATCCGGGCCGCAATATACGCCGACGATTGCGCCGGCGGCCTTAAGCTTGCGCAGCAGAATCGCGGTCTTTGGCTCCAGTATCAGACAGACGGCAATACGAATGCCTGAGAAATCGACGCGAGTGGTGAGGCTATCCATGGTGTCGCGTAATACCGGCATGTGCTGTTCCGCGTACTCCATTGCCTCCAGTCCGCTTGCCTTGCGCATATCGGTGATGGAATCGATGCTTTGTGTGCCGTCGCATAGGAATTCCTCGTTGTGCTCGTCGGTCATCGTGGCATCTTCGACGGTCATGCCCCATTGCTGGGCCTGAGACTTGATTTCGGCATGCTTCTGTGGCTCCGGAATCGCGAGTCGGGCTCCTGCCAGTGATCGATTCGTCTTCTGGGATCGGGCTGCCGCCCACGCTGCAAAATCGCTGTCTGCTGTAATGCTTTTCTTCATATTCCCCATGGTACGCATGCATGCCGCTGCTCCGCCGCTGCGCGTGTGGCGTGGGTGAAGAGCGTGCTTGGGCGCGTTGCGTGCGTCGACTTCGGCAGCTTCGAACAGGCATGTCGCATCGAACAAATGTTCGACTGTGTTGATATGCTGGTCGGGCCAGCGGTGGTAAGGAGGTGATGGCGATGGGCAGCGGAACGGTATCGACGCAACGCGAGCATACCTATATTGCCATTGATCTCAAGTCCTTCTATGCCTCGGTGGAGTGCGTGGCTCGTGGGCTCGACCCGTTGACCACGCATCTGGTGGTGGCCGATGAAACCCGCACCGATAAGACAATATGTTTGGCGGTCTCACCCTCGCTGAAGAACTATGGCATTCCCGGTCGTGCGCGGCTATTCGAGGTAAAACAGCGCCTGAATGGAGTCAACATCGAGCGCGCGGTCCATGCTCCCGGCGGCCGATTAATCGGGGAGTCCTGCGATGCGTGCGACCTGGAACGCTCGCCGGGGCTCAAAGCCTCGATGGTCATCGCCAAGCCGCGCATGGCGCACTATCTGGAAATCAGCGGGCAAATATATGGCATCTACCTCAAATACGCCGCACCCGAGCACATCCATGTCTACTCGATTGACGAGGTGTTCATCGACGCCACGCCATATCTGCGCTCGCTGGGTATGGGGCCGCATGCGATGGCGCGAACCATCGTGCGCGAAATCCTCACCAAAACCGGCATCACCGCCACTGCCGGCATCGGCTCCAACATGTATCTGGCCAAAGTCGCCATGGATATCGTCGCCAAGCACATGCCCGCCGACAAGGACGGCGTGCGCGTGGCCGAACTGAATGAAATGTCATATCGTCGGCTGCTTTGGGATCATCGTCCGCTCACCGATTTTTGGCGGGTTGGGCGCGGCTATGCCAAGAAGCTCGAGCATGCCGGACTGATGACCATGGGCGATATCGCCCGATGCTCGGTGGGTCGTGCTTCGGATTACTACAACGAAGACCTGCTGTATCGCATGTTCGGTGTCAATGCCGAACTGCTCATCGACCATGCGTGGGGCTGGGAGCCGTGCGAAATCGCGGATATCCGATCCTATGAGCCAGGTGCGCACAGCATTAGCAGTGGGCAGGTGCTCACCGGCCCCGCCGACTATGCCACGGCCCGGCTGATCACCAAGGAGATGGCCGATGCGCTGGCCCTCGATCTGGTCGATAAAAGCGTGCTGACGAACCGACTGACGCTCGCCGTCGGCTATGACATCGGCAGTCTTGATTCGTCAAAGCTCGATTCGTGCGCTGATTATGCGATGAAACGTGCCGCTGAGCGGGCGGCGAAAAGCTATCAAGGGCCGGTGACCATCGACCGATTTGGGCGCAAGGTGCCCAAGAGCGCGGTCGGGTCGATTGGTTTGGGTGATTTCACCTCGTCGTCGGCACGTATTCGTGAGGCCATGACGATGTTGTACGAGCGCATTGTGGATTCACGCTTGCTTGTGAGGCGGTTGACCGTCATCGCCGATGATGTGGCCACTCCGGAGGAGCTGGCCGCCGGCAAACGCTATGAACAGCTCGACTTGTTCGGTGATGACGGGGCCCAATCGTATGGATCCGATTCCACCAGCGAAAAAGATGGAGAGCATGATATCCAGCGTGCGCTGCTGGATGTGAAACGTAAATTCGGCCGCAACGCCGTCATCAAAGCCATGGATATGGAAGACGGCGCCACCGGTCAGGACCGCAACCGTCAGATCGGAGGCCATCGCGCATGACCCTGCAAGAGACCCATGCATACGACGACATCATCAACCTGCCACACCATCAGTCGCGCAAGCATCCGCACATGTCCCGCCACCAGCGGGCCGCGCAGTTCATGCCGTTCGCGGCCCTGACCGGCTACAACCAAGTCATCGAGCAAACAGCAAAAAACGCCGAAACCGCCATCGCTCAGGCCGAAGCCCAAGGCGATACCGATTTCGGCGCTTGACAATCGCTCCCGTTGGAGGAAGTCTCAGATTCGTCAGCCCACGTGACGTTCGAAGCGGTGGAAGCCGGTGATCTTGTCGATTTCGGCCATCGCGTCAGCCGGAATCACAAAGCCCGCGGCCTTCATGTTGTTCTCCAGTTGGCTGGGCTTGGAGGCGCCGGCGATCACACAGCTGATCTCCGGGTGCTGCAGGATCCACGCCATGGAAAGCACTGGCAGGTTCGTGCCGAGCTCGTCGGCCACCTTGCGCAGCTGCTCGACCTTGTCGAGGTTCTCATCGGTCAGCAGATCGTTGATCTGGTGGTCGGACTGCCAGGTGGCGCGCGAGCCGGCCGGCAGCGGCTGGCCCTTGCGGTACTTGCCGGTCAGCAGACCCTGCGCGAGCGGGGAGAACGTGGTGATGCCGATGCCGAGCTTGCGGCAGGTGCCCATGATCTCATGCTCGATGTAACGGTCGTTTAGGTTGTACTGCGGCTGAACCACGGTGATCGGGTACAGGTTGTAGCGGTCGATGATGCGCTGGGCCTCTTCAAGGCGAGCCGAACCCCACTCCTCGGAAACGCCATAGTACAGCACCTTGCCTTGGGCGACCAGGTCGCTCATCGCGCGCAAGGTCTCGGTAAGGTCGGTGGTCTCGTCAAAACGGTGGCAGAAGTACATGTCCAGATAATCGGTCTGCATGTTCTTCAGCGTCTGGTCGATGCTCTCGAAAATGTGCTTGCGGGACAGGCCGCGGTCGTTCACGCCTTCGCCGGTGGGGAAGTAGACCTTGCTGGAAATGACCAGTTCCTTACGCGGGTACTGCTTCAGCGTCTTGCCGAGGAAGCGTTCGGCCGCGCCGCCAGAATAGGCGTCCGCGCAGTCGAAGAAGTTGACGCCGGAATCGTAGGCGAGCTTCACGGTCTCCTTGGCCACGTCCTCAGCCGCCGTGCCCTTGAGATCCGTGACCCAGCTGCCCAGTGCGACCTCGCTGATCTTCAGTCCCGACTTGCCAACGCTGCGATACTTCATGTGTGCTCCTTGATAATCAATCGTCACCGTCGTCTCTTCATGGCCGGCCGTGAACGCTAACAATTCTTATTGAAACAGTTCAACCCCACTTGAACGCAAGTTGGCGGCTATTGCGACACGCCGGTGGTGACTTCGCGGGCGCAACGAATGAAATCATCAATGACGCTCCACCGATACGATGTGGCCGGAACGCCGAACTGAATGGCATATGCGGTATCCGGGCCGCAATCCAGCACGCGCAAAGTACGCAACCGTTCGCCGTCAAGCAGCGCTGGCAGGAACCGCTCCGGGCATAGGCAGGCACCCATGCCGTAATGGCACAGTTCCAGCAGAGTCAGTACGTTATCCGAACGGGCTGTGACTTTCGGCTCAAAACCGGCACGGCGGAACAGCAGATCGGCAATGCGTCCGTCAATATCTTGTGGGCTGCCTAGGAGAAACGGGCAATGCTCCAGTGAGGAAAGGTCACCTGCGGCAATGGCGCGCTCGTCCGGCGCGGTTCTGACGGCATCGACTTGGCCATTCGCCGCGCCACCGGTAGCGGCCAAATCCATCCACAGTGATTGTGCGAGGACCAGCACCATGCGCTCGTTATAGAAATCCATAAGTTCGATGCCGGCCGGTTTCCCGGCGAAGTCCGCCACCGCCAGATCAAGATCGCCGTTCGCCAGCCATTGTTGAATCTGATCGTTGCGGCCCTCAATGAGTTCAACGATGATATTCGGGCAGTCACGTTGCATCGCCTTCACAATCGGCGGCATGATCGCCCGGCTACGCGTGTAGGCAACACCCACGCGCAGCACGCCGGCCTGATCGCCGGCGATGTCGCGCATTTCTTGGCCAAGTGCATCGCGATCGCGGCGGAATCGCTGCGCATATCGCGCGAACACCGTGCCGGCATAGGTCAATTCGAGCGGCACATGGCGTACGAAAAGCGCGCATCCGAGCTCCCGCTCTAGGGCGGCGATGTTCGCACTCAGCGTCTGCTGCGTGATCCCCAACCGTTTCGCCGCCTTGCTGAAGCTATGTTCCGAGGCCACGGCGGCGAAGTATTCGATGCTGAGAAAGTTCATGGCGATACTCCCGTGTGTATGGCGTTTGCGTGGTGTGTGTATGACGTGTCGTGGCGCGAATCAATGCCACAGTATTAAACCTGTAATAGATATCAGTTTAGTCTGTATTTCTCCTGTTATCTTAGGTCATGGCTCGTGCGAATAGCGTTGATGTTTGCGACTGCGGGTCATGAGATGGAATCTGAGATGAGGCTGTAGCCGGAAGAGGAGAGGATCGCATGCTGGAAGCGGGCACGATGTTGCTGTTCTGTGCGGTGCTGTTTGCCAGCGTCGCCCTCGGCTGGTCGATTATTCCCGCGCTGTTCGTTGGTGTGCTGCTGTTCATGGGGTATGGGCTGGTTCGCCGGTGCTCGTTGCGCGCGATGGCGAGCCGTGCGGCCGGCAGCGTACGGTCCGCGGGGACCGTGGTGGTGGCCTTCGTGCTCATCGGCGTACTGACCTCGCTGTGGCGGGCCAGCGGGACCATCGCCTTCATCGTGGCCCATTCGACCGCGGTGATTCACGCCGCCACGGTGATTCCGCTGTCGTTTCTACTGTGCTCGGCGATGTCGGTGCTGGTCGGGTCGTCGTTCGCCAGTGCGGCGACTATGGGCACCATCTGCATGTCGTTGGGATTGTCGATGCAGGCGAACCCGGTGATGCTCGGTGGCGCGATTCTTGCGGGCGTCTATGTGGGCGATCGTTGTTCGCCGGTTTCCACCAGTGCCTTGCTGGTCAAACAGCTTACGCATACGAACCTGTTCAATACTATTGCCCGCATGCTGCGCACGGGTGCGGTGCCGTTTGTGCTGAGTTGTGTGGTATACGTTGCGGCTGCGGTGGTGGAGTGGCTGTGCGCGAGCGGTGGTTCCGGATTTGGTGCGGCTAGTGCGGCTGCTACGGCTGGCTCGGCTGGCTCGGCTAGAGCGGCTGTTTCAACCAACGCAAGCAGCATAACCGATATCGGCGGATTGTTCTCATCGGCCTTCGATTTGCATTGGCTTACCCTAGTTCCAGCATTACTGGTCATCGTGTTGGCGTTGCTGCGTGTGGATGTTCGGCTGCTTATGCTCGCCAGCATTGCCGCCTCGGTCGCGGTATGCGTGGGCGTGCAGCACATGGAATGGGCAGAACTGTTGCGGCTGCTTATTTTCGGTTACCATGCGCAAAATCCGCAGGTGGCCGCACTCCTGGACGGCGGCGGCATCCTCTCCATGCTCACTGTGATGGCCACTGTCTGTATCTCCTCCGCCTACGCCGGCATTTTTGCCGAGACGCGGATGCTTGCTCGGCTGCAGCAGGTCATCGAGATGCTCGGTCATCGCATCGGCGCATGTGGTGCCACCATGATTACCGCGACTTGCGCGGCGGCGCTCGCCTGCAACCAAACCCTCACCATCATGCTCACTCACCAGTTGTGCGGTGGGCTGTACGGCGACGACGAATCCGAACGCTCCGCACAAGCTATCGATTTGGAAGACAGTGCCGTGGTGATCGCTCCGCTGATTCCTTGGTCGATCGCCGGTGCCGTGCCGCTTGCCACCATCAACGCGCCCACACTCAGCCTGGCCGCCGCGACCTTCCTCTACCTGCTGCCGCTCTCGCGGATGCTCGCCTCGGCTGTACGCCGCCGCTCGGGATTTCGGACTCGGCATCGATCCCAAAATCAAAACCCGGGACTCGCCATCCCACACCGGCCCAAACCCATGCTCCACATGTTCGCTCATGGTTTCCATCCTAAGTCGGGCGATTGAGCGCACGAGGCAATCAGGCCGAGAACTGTTTGCCGAATTCCGAGAAGAGCTGACGGCGGGCGAAGACGAGCAGGCCGAGCAGCACCAGCAGGGAGACCAGCCCGCTGACCATCACCAGTACATCCCACGGAGCCCAGCCGAGCGGAATGAACGTCAGAGGCATCAGACCAGCGACGATGTCGAACGCCAGATACTTGGCGTACTCGTCAATGGCCTTGGCCCGCAGCACGATAAGCAGCACCACGTCAAAGACCAGCGAAACCAGACACGTGATCGGTATGACGAACATGGTGACGACATGATTCATCGTCGCCACAAACCAGACCAGCGCAATCGCCAGCATGATATAGAAATATCGAAACATGAGGCGAAGCGGCCGCGGCACGTGCAGAATCGCACTATTGATGAACAGCACGCTGATGATCAGCGCGGCCGCCGATGCACTGGCAATCGGTATCGGCCACGAAAACAGATAGCTGAAGAAGCCATGCAGCAGCAAAATCGCGCCGGTTACAAACGTGATGATTTCCACCGCCAAACGCCTCGGACGCAGATAGATCTGCTGCGCGGGGAATGCGGCGGGGGAGGCCTCGCCGCGCAATTCGTTCTGGCAGAGCGGGCAACGGGCCATATCGCCGGTGAAATCGACGGTGCAGGCATCGCAATGCTTCATGCCGACGCTCCTTTCTCCACATGCACGCCAGCGATGTTCATACGGCCGCTGATGCCCTGCGCGGCGAGAATCCGACACAGGTTCTTGATGACGTTCAGATCATGGTAGATGGTGGAGATGCCGATGCTCAGGTCGTCGCCGAACGAGCAGACCGTGAAATTCAGGCTGGCCGGTGTGGTGAGGAAGCTCACCGAACGTACATGGCGCGCGAGTCGTTCGTCCAAGGTGACTCGGCCAAGGTTCGAGACGGTGGTCGTGGTCTCGCGGTCGGCGATGAACCGGGCCAGCTCCAGCACCCAGTCCTTGGCAGGGGAGGGCGCAAGACGCAGCACCGGATTCTTTTCCAGCGCAATCATGCGGTTCATATGCGATTCGACGCGCTCGCGACTGGTGGCATGGCCGAGCTGCTCCTGCACATGGCGGGCGATGTCGGCCAACGGCTCATCGGTCAGCAATCCACCCATACCGTTGCCGTGCGCGGTGCGGGCGGCGGACTGCTGGCCGTCGCCGGCTGCGTCTGGGCTTGTTGCGGAAGTTTTCGCGGAGTCCTCATCGGCTTCGATTTCGGCCGGCGTGTACGCCACGTAAGTCATGCCGTAGAAGTTGCGCACGGTCTCCGACCTGAAGAAGGCGCGCAAGTCGACCGGAATATCCACGCGAATCGCGCGATTGCGGGCGCGCGAGGGCATGACGTCGCGAATCGCGCACAGTATCGCGGCGATGAGGTAGGAGGTGAGACTCACTCCGCACTGATGCGCTGCACCAAGCACCTTGCTGGCGCTGACGTGGTATTCCATGAACGTAGGCGCGGCCCGGTCGATGGGGCCGGCCAGCCGGTAGATCTTCGTGCCTGGCGCAGCGCCGGCCTTGTCTTTCTCGTAGTATTTGTCGAAGCTGTTTTCGGCTTTGTCGCTATCCGAACCGTCGTAATCCGAAGGCACGCCCGGCACGTCGTATCGCTCGGCGATGTAGGCGTGCAGCAGCGACTTGAACAGGTTGATGGCGCCGCGACCGTCCGAAATGATGTGCGAGACCTCGAGATTGACACGATTGCGGAAATAGCTTACGCGGAACAGCATGCTTTTGGGCCCGTAATGCAGTCGCGAGCATATCGGCAGATGTTCCGGCTCCACCAGCGGCCGGCCGTCTGACTGTTCGAGGTAATGCCAGAACATGCCGTTGAGCAGGTGCACGTTGAAGCTCGGGAACTGGGCGATGGCATGGTCGAGCGCGTGCTGCAGGATGTCCGGATCGATGCCGTCCGCCAGCTCGGCCGAATAGCGGAACACGGTCTGCGAGGAGCGGCCAGCCTGGGAGGAGTAGAACTTGCCGATGTTGTCTAGTCGGTACCAAGTACGTCTTGCCACGCGTCGCCTCCCTCCGGTGCGTTGGCGGTGGTGCCGGTGCCGGGAGCTGGTTCCAGCGGTGTGCCGTCGAGGAAATGCTCGATGATTCGGTAGGTGGTGGCCACCAGTCCCACGGCCGACGTATTGAGCAGGTAGCCGTGGATGCCATCGTGAATTCGGTAACAGGAGACGTTGTCGTTCACCAATTGCAGGCGACGGGCGTACGCTTCGTCCTCGTCTCTGAGCGGGCAGTATTCGGCGGACAACACCAGCGTGCGCGGCTGATTGCTCAGGTCGTGCGCGGTGAGCGGCGCGAAATACGGATTGGTCAGATCGGCCACGGACGAACGGTACATGTCGATGTAGTCGGCCATGTCCTGTGCGGTGAGGATGTAGTCGGTGCCGTTGGTCCGCACCGATTCGAACGGGCTGGTCTCGGGATTGTAATCGTTGCCGACTACCGGGTAAAGCAGCATCTGCGTGCGCGGCATGAACTCGCCGCGGTCGCGGGCCATGAGCGAGACGGCGGCCGCAAGATTGCCGCCCGCGCTGTCGCCAAACAGCACGATGCTGTCGGGATCCGGTGCTGGGATTGTCGCAGATATATCGCCCCCGCCGGCGGGGGCTGTCGGCGCAGCCGACTGGGGGTGATCAACATCAACAGAACCACCCACCCCAGAAATCGGCAATTCCCCAGCAAACAGCTGCCGGGCTACCTCATAGCAATCCTCAACAGCAGTAGGGAAGCGGTATTCAGGAGCCAGCCGGTACTCGACTGAGATCACACGGCGTTGCAGACGTACGGCCATATGCGCGCAAGCCTGCGTGTACAGGTTGATGCCGCCTGTGGTCCAACCGCCACCGTGGAAAAACAGGATCGTGCCACGCGGCGTGACTGAGGGAAGTTCCGTGTTGGCATTGCCGGAAATACCGTCGGCGTTGCCGCTCGACGTGCTTTCCTTGATGAGTATTTTGGGTAGGACTTTGGGTAATACGGCGGGCAGAATCGCGGATATTGCCGAGGCCACGGGCGTGCCATTGGCGGAAGATTCCTCCAGGGCTTCGGGCAGGGGCGCTCCATAGGCGACCAGCGGCGTGAACACTCGCAATGGTACGGCATATCCATCCGCCATAGGCGCGAAGGCGTCCTCGACACGGCATTTCGGATTGTCGGGTGCCTGCTTGGCGATAAGCTCTTCCGCCACGCGCTGCAATTTGTACGACTTGCCCGCGTTGGGCTTGATGTAGCTGGCGGCCTTCATCGCGGCGAACAATGCCTCGTTGATCGGCATGACGACAGGTCCTTTCAGCGGCGGATTCGGTAGTGCGAACACCCCAACCTTAGCCCATGACCGGCATGAACAAAAAAGGGAAGGAACCCGAGAGTTCCTTCCCTGTGTGCCGTATCAGACGCGATACGCGCCGATTATCAGGCGGTGAAGTATTCCACGCCGGCCTCGAAGATCGGCTGGTACTTGTTGCCGGGCACGTTGACGTACAGGCCGTTGCCGGAACGCTCCGAGTGACCCATCTTGCCAAACACGCGGCCGTCCGGGCTGGTGATGCCCTCGATGGCGAGCAGCGAGCCGTTCGGGTTCACATCCAGGTCCATGCCGGGGGTGCCGGTCTCGTCCACGTACTGCGTGGCGATCTGGCCGTTGGCCCTGAGCTGGGCGAGCACCTCGTCGGAGGCCACGAAGCGGCCCTCGCCGTGGGAGATGGCCACGGTGTGAATGTCGCCGACCGAAGTCTTGGACAGCCACGGGGAGAGGTCGGAGGCCACGCGCGTGCGGACCAGTCGGCTCTGGTGGCGGCCGATGGTGTTGAAGGTCAGCGTCGGGCAGGCGTCGGTCATCGGCACGATGTTGCCGTACGGCACCAGACCCAGCTTGACGAGCGCCTGGAAGCCGTTGCAGATGCCGAGCATCAGACCATCGCGGTTCTTCAGCAGGTCACGCACGGCCTCGGTGACGGCCGGCGCACGGAAGAACGCGGTGATGAACTTGGCGGAACCGTCCGGCTCGTCGCCGCCGGAGAAGCCGCCTGGGATCATCACGATCTGGCTCTTGTTGATCTCGTCGACCAACGCCTGCGTGGATTCGGCGACGGCGGCCGGCGTCAGGTTGTTGACGATCAGTGTGGTCACATCGGCGCCGGCACGCTCGAAGGCGGCGGCGGAATCGTACTCGCAGTTGTTGCCCGGGAACACCGGGATCACCACATGCGGCTTGGCCACGGAAGAGCCGACGTACACGGTCTTCTTCGGCGCGTGGAAGTCGATGGTCTCGACGGTCGCGCCCTTGTCCTCGCCCTTGGAACGGTACGGGAACACGGATTCGATGCCGGACTCCCAAGCTTCCTGCACAGCGTCCAGGTCCAGCGTCTCGCCGGCGGCCTTGAACACGTACTCGGAGGTGGTGGTGCCGATTTCGCCGATCTCGACCAAATTGGAGACGGCCGGAAGCTTGGCATCGTCCGCCAGCTCGACGATGAACGAACCGTATGCCGGGGTGAACAGGTCGTCCACGGCGATGCTGTTGTTCAGGGTCACGCCGATGCGGTTGCCGAGCGTCATCTTGAACAGGGCTTCGGCGGTGGCGCCATAGCCCGGCGTAGAGACGGCCAGGGCATCGTGGAAGTCGGTGAGCTCCTCGATCACGGAGAACACCTCAAGCAGCGCATCCTTGTCCGGGGTCAGACCGTCGGCCAGGTAGCGCGGCGCGATGCGTACGATACGGTGATCGGCGTCCTTGAATTCAGGGGAGGTGGCGCGCTTCATGTTGCCCACGGCCACGGCGAAGGAGATCAGCGTCGGCGGCACGTCGAGATCCTCGAACGAACCGGACATGGAGTCCTTGCCGCCGATGGCGCCGGCGCCCAGGTCCACCTGGGCCATCAGCGCGCCGAGTACGGCGGCCGCCGGCTTGCCCCAGCGTTCCGGCTCGTCGCGCAGCTTCTCGAAGTACTCCTGGAAGCTCAGGTACGCCTTCTCGTGTTCGAAACCGGCCGCGACCAGCTTCGACAGCGACTCGACGACCGACAGGTATGCGCCGGTGAACTGGTTCTTCGACATGATGTACGGGTTGAAGCCCCACGCCATGGCCGAAGCGGTCGTGGTCTCGCCGAACACAGGGAGCTTGGCGACCATGGCCTCGTTCGGGGTGAGCTGCTTGCGTCCACCGAACGGCATGAGCACGGTTCCGGCTCCGATCGTCGAATCGAAACGTTCGGACAGACCCTTGTTCGATGCCACGTTGAGGTCGGTGACGACCGCGTTCATGCGGTCGGCCAGCGAGCCTTCGCGCCACGAGGCGGGCACCTCGTACGCCTCCTGCTCCTCGACGCGCACGACCTGATGCTTGGAGGCGCCGTTGGACGCCAGGAACTCGCGGCTCAGGTTCACGATCTTGTCGCCGTTCCAGGTCATCACCATGCGCGGGTCCTCGGTCACGGTGGCAATCACCGTGGCTTCGAGGTTCTCTTCGCGGGCGTAGGCCAGGAACTCGTCCACGTCCTCGGCGGCCACGTCCACGGCCATGCGCTCCTGGGATTCGGAGATGGCCAGCTCGGTGCCGTCCAGGCCCTCGTATTTCTTGGGCACGGTGTTGAGGTCCACGAACAGGCCGTCGGCCAACTCGCCGACCGCCACGGACACGCCACCCGCGCCGAAGTCGTTGCAGCGCTTGATCAGACGGCAGGCATCGCCGCGGCGGAACAGACGCTGCAGCTTGCGCTCCACCGGAGCGTTACCCTTCTGCACTTCGGCGCCGTCGAGTTCGAGCGATTCCACGTTATGCGCCTTGGACGAACCGGTGGCGCCGCCGATGCCGTCACGGCCGGTGCGGCCGCCCAGCAGGATGATTTTGTCGCCAGGGGCCGGGGTTTCGCGGCGCACATGGTCGGCCGGGGTGGCGGCCACGACCGCACCCACCTCCATGCGCTTGGCCACGTAGCCGGGGTGGTAGATCTCGTCGACCTGACCGGTGGCCAGACCGATCTGGTTGCCGTAGGAGCTGTAGCCGGCGGCGGCGGTGGTCACGAGCTTGCGCTGGGGGAGCTTGCCTTCCAGCGTCTCGGAGACCGGCACGGTCGGGTCCGCGGCGCCGGTGACGCGCATCGCCTGATACACGTAGGAGCGGCCGGACAGAGGATCGCGGATGCACGGACAGAGGATCGCGGATGCAGCCGCCGATGCAGGTGGCCGCGCCACCGAACGGTTCGATTTCGGTGGGGTGGTTGTGGGTCTCGTTCTTGAACAGGAACAGCCAGTCCTCGTCGTGGCCGTTCACGTCAACCTTGACCTTGACGGTGCAGGCGTTGATTTCCTCGGACTCGTCAAGGCCGGTCAGGACACCGTTCTTCTTGAGCCACTTGGCGCCGATGGTGCCCATGTCCATGAGGCAGACGGGCTTGGCGTCACGGCCGAGCTCGTGGCGCATCGCCAGGTAACGCTCGAAGGCGGCCTTGACGGTGGCGTCATCGATGGTCACTTCGTCCAGCTCGGTGCCGAACGTGGTGTGACGGCAGTGGTCGGACCAGTAGGTGTCGATCACCTTGATTTCGGTGATGGTGGGCTCGCGGCCCTCCTCGCTGAAGTACTTCTGGCAGAATTCGAGGTCGGCCAGATCCATGGCCAGACCGCGCTCGTCGATGAACTTCTGGCCGGCTTCGGCGTCCATCTCGTTGAAATCGGCGATGGTCTCGACCTTGCCGGGCACCGGCACCTGGGTCTTCAGGGTTTCCTTGGTCTCCAGGCTGGCCTCGCGGGCCTCGACCGGGTTGATCACGTAATGCTTGATGGTGTCCACGTCGGCGTCGGTCAGGTCGCCTTCCAGCGCGTACAGCTTGGCGGAGCGGACGGTCGGGCGCTCGCCCTGGGAGATGAGCTGGATGCATTCGGCGGCGGAGTCGGCGCGCTGGTCGAACTGGCCGGGCAGGAACTCGGTGGCGAAGACCTTGGCGCCGGCGAAGTCGGGCAGGTCGTAGGCCACATTGTCCACCTGAGGCTCGCTGAACACGGTGGGCACGGTCTGGTCGAACAGCTCCTGGGAGATGCCTTCGACGTCATAGCGGTTCACGATGCGCAGGGCCTTGAGGCCGGTCAGTCCGAGGATCGTGCGCAGTTCGCCCGCAAGCTGCTGGGCTTCGACATCAAAGCCGGGCTTCTTTTCCACGTACACGCGAAAAACCATGGAAATCCTTTCTTGAAATTAAAGACAATTGGCTCCCCTCGAGAGGGGAGCCAGATAATGCATTACTCGGCGACTTCGATGCCTTCGGACTTGGCGAGTTCGGCGAGGCGCTCCTCGATCTCTTCGTAGGCCGGGATGATGCTGCCGAGACCACGGCGGAACAGGTCCTTGTCAAGGTGCTCGACCTTGCCGGAGTGGTCCTTCTGGTCCCACAGACGGCAGGAATCCGGGGTGATCTCGTCGGCCAACAGCAGCGTGCCGTCGGTGGCGCGGCCCATTTCGATCTTGAAGTCGACCAGCTTGACGTCGATCTTGGCGAAGATCTCGATCAGGGCCTCGTT
>ONZS01000559.1_pt1 | contig 32867 bp, 28 predicted proteins | sample 1670921 | NCBI WGS metagenome assembly ONZS01 (sample SAMN06348104, study PRJEB24527) | human gut metagenome | biome: human gut; feature: ankylosing spondylitis patient; material: feces | host: Homo sapiens | place: China | collected 2015-10 | reverse complement strand
CGTTATGACCACTTCGATACCTCTCCAAACTGTTTAAGTTTGTTGCTCTCTCAACAGTGCTTTGCTAGTATAACTCTTTATTTTGGATTCGTCAACCCCTTTTTTTAATTTTTTTCAATTTTATTTTTTGAATTTCATTTTCAAGTACAAGATAATAACATTTATTATCTCCTGAAGCGTAAAAATGTTCTACTTTACCTTTAATATTACTTGAAAATTTTTTTATCCCATTCATTTTATAAATGACACATTTTGAATCAGAATTTAACATTATTTCATTTTTATCATTTAACTGTACCTGCTTATACTGTTCACTTAATTCAATCTTTAACTTTCTTTTTCCTGACAGTTCAAATACTTCCAGTTCATTTTTGTTTCCATCATCAGCATCAAGTATTACACCAATATATTTTGAATTATAAAACGCACTTTTTATTGATGTTCCATATTTTTTTTGAAATTTAACTTTCGGCTGACGCAGATTAGTCCATACACAATACCCGTCTTCTCCAAATACACATACATCATTATCATTCAGATACTTTACTTCTGATATGAGCTTGTCATTGTAAACCTGGGCACCCACAAGGAAATTGCTGTTCTTCCCTACATCCGAAAAATCATAAAATGCGACTCTGCTCTGTATCTTACTGTCATTTACGCTTACAAATACTGCTGCCACATTTACTCCGTCGTCAGATATATCTATTGATACCGGATAACCGTCATCAATATTTGTCGGTATCTCTGCCAGAAGCTTATTCTGCACATCATAAGGATTATAAATTCTTATAACATTTGAGGATGATTCTTCAAGTAATACGGCAACAACCCCTTGTTTTGATACTTCTGCCTGAACTATGGGATAATCTGTCGTTATTTCCTTTCCTGAATCATCCCCATTATAAACTATGAAATTTTTCTCTCCCACATCAGCGACGACCACATATTCTCCACATATATCTATTGCCGATGATGCCATGTCATAGCTGCCGTTCCACAGCTCTTTTCCCGAAGCATCCATTGCTACTATTCCGTCTTTGCTGTATTTCAGTATATAATCATTGTAGCTGGCATAAGAAGCTGAATTTTTATTTTTTATGCTGCTTCTTTCCTCTATTTTGTACCCATTATATTTTATATTAATATAATAATTGTATATCGCACCGAGTAAAACTGCTGCAAGTATGATTATTCCAGCCGATATGAAAAATGCTTTTTTATTCTTCTTTTTTCTCTCTATTATTGCTGCCACATTTTGAGAACGCCCTACTAAACTTTCCATATTAATCCTCATTTCTGCACATGTTTTTTGTGCATAGTGTGAAATATTATATATGATTTTCACACTATTCTCCATTATTGCACTTTTTGTGCATAGTGGGAATTTTTTGATTTTCAGCCTTCTTCCCACTTCCGTTACTGTTTTAAATAATATGTATTTGCAAAACTATAATAATCTGTAATTGAAGCATACAAATATAACATATAATTAGTTTCGCAATCACCTACTAACATAAACAGCAGCTAATCATTCTAATAGAGAGTATAACTTATCTTTTTAGGCATTGCAATATTCTATATAATATTCCATCTTTATCAGGTAACAGTTCAATAAAACTAAAAAATCAGCTTTTTCTCTAATTAGCACTGCAGATTTATACGGCAGCTTATTAATTATCTTGCCGGAAGTTTTATAACTTGTCCTTCTCTTATATTATCACTATTTTGTATTCTGTTTACCCTTTTTACCATATTCATTTTCTTCAATGTATGGTATTGTCTCCATACTATCGTGCTTAATGTATCGCCCTCTTTTACTTTGTATTCTGCATAGTTTCTGTGCGAACCTGTTATTCGCTTTATATTTTTTCTGTTATTTATCGTCTGTCTTGCAGCCTTAGACATCTTTCCTGTTTTTTTAATTTTATTCACTTTTCCTGCCGTTTTCTTTCTTTTTAACCTGTCTCTTCGTGCTGTACTTAAACTATTATTTTTTCCGGTACCTGTATTTTTATCATTACTTTTTCTCTTTTTTTCGGTATCTGATGACTGTACGCTATTTCCTGTTTTTTCCTTTGTCATACTTATTTTCTTTGCATTTTCCGCTTTATCTGCATTTTCTTCTTTGTCCCATTCTGCCACTATTCCTGCTCCCGAAACATTTTTACTATTGTCATCATCTCCATATGTCGTTTTTACATATCCCTGCAATACATCCACACTGTCCTCAAGACTGTTTATTTTTGAAACACTCTCAATCATATAATTTCCGCCGATGACAAACATAAATGCAATCGCCATCGTAAGTGCAGCTATTGCCGTCTTAGAAACAGAATCTTTCTTTTCGTTTTTATTTACCCTATCGCGTATCACTTCGGTGACAACATCATCATACTCTCTGTCTACACTTTCATTTTGATTTTCTCCGAGCACAAAATCCTGCATCTGCGGATTTTTTTCATAGTAAACATAATATCCCGTCTGTTCCTTTAGATTTCCATCTTTCCACTTAAATATTTTTTCTTCACATTCTGACAGGTCAAACAGGAACAATATATTACTTTCCTTAGAAAAATATTTTCTTTGAATTATATTTATCGTCGCATCAACTTTGCTGTTCCACATATAAACACCACACACCCAGCCCATCACTGTCACTCCGGGAAAGTATTTATATATTTTCTCATATGCTTCACTCCAGTCTTTTTCTGATATGTCAGTAACTGCATCCGTAACATTAAAATCCACCCCTATTGCACCATATATAAATGTACTGCCTTTTGCAAGTTCCTCCCCCTCTTTTCCGAGCATCAGTATTATCTTTTCCTCACTCTGTTCCTTAAATATCTGTCTTATATAAGTCATAACATAATCTTCTATATAAATCGGTCCGGAATACGGGCTTTCCCCTATCTGACGGATATTTTCCGGTTTTTTCACATACTTATGTATCATATCTTCCACAATTTCATCCCCCTATCCTTTACCATGTACTCTTTTAGGATTACGATAACATTTCCGACAGAAAAATTTTGTCAAAATCCCTCACCTAGTTAATGAATATTTTTATTTTTATGTGGAATATTATTTATATAATATCTTTTTTGAAAGGTTGGATAATTTTAATGAATATGTTAAAAGAAACTAAAGTCTCTTATTTTAACCCTGAAACCTCTCTTGCTTCTTTTCATTTTATACACACTTTAAAAAGCTGTTATAAAGAATGTTTTTCTTTAAATAAACATCTTGTCATACTTTGTATTGGTTCTGACAGAGTCATAGGAGATTGTCTTGGTCCGCTTGTCGGTCATAAACTTTCATCTCTTTTAAAAAGTTCAGATATTTCCATATATGGCACTTTGAATAATCCCGTTCATGCAAAAAATCTCAATACGACGATAAAAAAAATAAGAGCAACTATACGAAATCCGTACATCATTGCTCTTGATTCTTCTCTTGGTACAAACTCTCATGTGGGTTGTGTCACTCTCGGTAAAGGCTCGCTTTCTCCCGGCATAGGCACGGGAAAGAGTCTTCCGCAGGTGGGTGATATTTATATTACCGGAATCGTTAATGAAAGCGGTATCAATAATATTGCAACTTTGCAGACAACACACCTTAACACTGTCATGAGGCTTGCTGATTTTATCTCCAGCGGTCTTTACATGTCTGTACGCCCCTCTAAAGCTCGATAAAGCGTAATCTCGTCAATATACTCTAAATCTCCCCCTATAGGAACTCCACTTGCAATACGGCTCACTTTCACCCCCAGCGGCTTTATAAGTTTGCTTATATATGTTGCTGTCGTGTCACCCTCAAGCGTTTTATTGGTGGCAACTATGACTTCGTCCACATCTTTCTGAAGCCGCACCATAAGTTCACTGAGTCTTATATCCTGCGGTCCTATGCCCGCCATTGGTGAGATTGCTCCGTGAAGCACATGGTACACTCCCTCATATTTTCCTGTTTTTTCATAAGCAGCCAAATCTCTCGTGTTTTCAACGACCATTATCTGCTTATGATTGCGCTTAGGATTAGCACATATAGGACAAAGTTCATCATCCGTATATGTGCAGCATTCCTTGCAATATTTTACATTTTTCTTTGCGTTTGTCATTGCATCGGCAAGCCCCTTGACCTGCTCCTGCGGCATATTTAGTATATGAAACGCAAGTCTTTGTGCCGATTTATTTCCTATACCCGGCAAATGTGAGAGCTGCTCAACAAGATTTAATATCTGCGAACTGTAAAAATCCATCTTAGAACAGACCTCCGAGGCCTCCGCCAAGTCCACCTGTAAGTGCTGACATCATTTCCGAACTTTCTTCTTCTACTTTGCGGAGTGCTTCATTTGTTGCAGCTACTATAAGATCTTCAAGCATCTCTATATCGTCAGGATCAACAACTTCAGGGTCGAGTTTTACTGATAAAACTTCTTTCTTTCCGGAAATTTTAACCGTTACAGCTCCACCGCCGGCTGTTGCTTCCCACTCTTTTTCTTCCATTTCCTTCGTCTTTTCTTCCATCTGTCTCTGCATACGCTGAGCCTGTTTCATAAGATTGTTCATATTTCCCGGCATTCCGCCACCTGGAAATCCACCTCTCTTTGCCATTCTATCTTCCTCCATAAATTATTTTTTGTTGACTGTTTTTATCTTCCTGACTTTCATTTCGGAAGCATTATTAAATTTCATCCAGTCCTTTATTTTTTAAACTGCACATCAAAGTTTATTTTATCGATTAAATCAGATAAATCCAGAGAATTTCTGCTCTGCTCAGGACTTACAAGTTCTACCATTATCCCGGCATCAACTCCTACGATATTTGATATGAGAATTTTTAATTCATCAAGATTTTTCTTCTCGTCCATATTGAAATACGCTTCTGCCGTCGCATCCGTAAATTGCAATATAAGGGTCTGCCCATCCTGTGATACTGTCTTTTTGCATATGTCCGGTGACAAAAATGACTTAGCAGTAACTGACAATCCTGAGACTATCTGTCCCCACTTTTCATTTATCTTTTTCATGTCATCCGATACCATCTTGGGAAGTTCCACCTTAGGCTTATTTTCCTCAGGCGTCTCTTTATTGGCTTTTGCAGCATAAACTGTATCCATATTTTCTGCACTTGAAGAATTTACTACAATGCCATTTTCAAGCTTCTTTTCTAAAGCATCAAGCCTTGCAATAACACTGTCATCCTGCGTGTTTTTCTCCATCTGAGGTACACAGAGCTTTACAAAAGTAACCTCGGTAAGTACACGCTTCTGAGTTGCATATTTTATCTGATTCGATAACTCTGATAATATACGAATATACCTTATAAGACCTGTCTCGTCAACTTTTTTTGTTTCCTGTTCCATCTGTTCAAGCTGTTCGGTTGACGCATCGACCATCTCACGCCCGGCTGATGACACTGATATTATCATAAGGTTTCTCAAATACCATATAAGACCTGTTATAAACTGATTTAAATCCCTGCCCGATATCATTATCTCGTCAAGAAGTTTTACACAACCCATAACATCAAGTTCTGCCATGCAGTTAAACATACGGCTATATACCGCCGTATCGACTGCACCAAGCACTTCTATAGCTTTATCGTATGTAAGTTTTTCACCGAGGTAAAAAGCTATACACTGGTCTAAAAGGCTGAGTGCATCACGCATTGAGCCGTCTGCGACTTTTGCAATATATCTAAGTGCTTTCTCCTCCACTTCTATCTGCTCACGCTGCATAAGGTCTTTTAATCTGTCGGCTATCGTGTCTATTGATATTCTCTTGAAGTCGTAACGCTGGCATCTTGACAATATCGTTATAGGTATCTTGTGTGCCTCAGTGGTAGCCAATATGAATATAACATATGCCGGCGGCTCCTCGAGAGTTTTAAGCAGTGCGTTAAATGCCGCCGCTGATAACATATGAACCTCATCGATAATATATACCTTATATTTTCCCTCTGCCGGAGAATACTGTACCTCATCTATTATCTCTCTTATATCATCTACGCTGTTGTTTGATGCCGCATCCATCTCAATAACATTCATCGAAGTCTGGCTGCTTATCTTTTTGCACATCTCACACTCACCGCAGGGACTTCCGTCTACCGGATGTTCACAATTGACTGCTTTTGCAAGTATCTTAGCAACCGTTGTCTTACCGGTTCCCCTTGTACCGCAAAAAAGATAAGCATGCCCGATACGGTCAGTCCTTATCTCATTTTTTAAAGTTGTAACTATATGATCCTGTCCCTTTACCTCGTCAAATTCACCGGGACGGAATTTTCTGTATAAAGCCGTATAAGACATAATACTCCTTTTTAGGTAAATTTAGGGGCAACCTTGGATTGCCCCTTTATTTCTTAGTTTTCAAAACTGAAATCCATTTAATCCCCGAAACAGATTCCTAAACCTTTTGCTTCTTTTATTATTGACGAGTCAGGATCGACCATCTTAAGTTTTCCTGCTACCTCACCAAGCGGAACCGGAACTATCTCGCCATCTTTAAAACCTACCATATAACCATATTTTTCTTTGATGATAAGTCTTGCTGCTGCCGCACCTAGTCTGCTCGATATAACTCTGTCATATGGGCAAGGCTCGCCACCACGCTGCATATGTCCGGGAACTGTAATCCTTACTTCCTGTCCCGTTCTCTCCTCAATCTCTTTTCCTATCTGATAAGATATTGACGGATATGGATTTGCCTTTCTCTTTGCCTTAAGTTCTTTCTTTGAAAGTGCTGCATCTTCTTTTGATATTGCCCCTTCTGCTACTGCAAGGATTGAAAAACGCTTTCCCTCTTTTGTTCTCTTGTCAAGTGCTGCAACAACCGAATTTATGTCATATGGTATCTCAGGAAGAAGAATTATATCTGCCCCTCCTGCAATTCCGGCATGAAGTGTAAGCCAGCCTACTTTATGACCCATAACCTCGACAATAAATACCCTGCTGTGCGATGCGGCTGTCGTGTGAATACAGTCTATCGCATTTGTAGCTATGTTTACGGCACTCTGGAAACCAAATGTTATATCTGTTCCCCAGATGTCATTGTCGATAGTTTTTGGAAGTGTGACTACATTTAAGCCCTCCTCACTCAAAAGGTTTGCTGTCTTATGAGTACCGTTTCCGCCAAGTATTACAAGACAGTCAAGTCCCCACTTTCTGTAGTTTGACTTCATTGCCTCAACTTTATCAAGTCCGTTCTCATCAGGCTCACGCATCTTCTTAAACGGCTGTCTTGATGTTCCGATTATGGTTCCTCCCTCGGTAAGAATCCCTGAAAAATCACTCGGTTTCATTTTTCTGTAATTTCCATAGATAAGTCCTTTATAACCCTCAATGATACCGTAAATCTCCACATCAGAATATGTCTGGTACAATGTTTTTGCAACACCACGCATAGTTGCATTTAAGCTCTGGCAATCTCCACCGCTTGTTAAAAATCCAATTTTCTTCATAAACTGCCGCCTTTCTTTTCATCAATATTTTCCAGTTCTTTTTCTCTTTTCTTAGTATAACCGTATTTCTTATTTACTATTTTACTCATTATAAAATATCCCGCCGCTGCTACAAGTAACATTATAAACAATACTTCGGGCGATACAATAGATTTTACATTCATTTTACATACCGTTCTAGTCAAGATGCCATATGTCATCATTGTACTGTGCTATCGTTCTGTCAGATGAGAAGAAACCTGCCATAGCTATATTCTTTATCATTTTTCTGCTCCATGCAGCTCTGTCCTCATAATCCTTAAACACCTGCTCTTTGACACGGATATAATCTTTTATGTCTAATAGTGTCATAAACCAATCTTTTGTCACTATCTCCATGTAAAGTCTGATAAGACTCTTCTTATTTCCGACCGCAAACATCTTTTTATCAATGATAAAGTCAACAAGTTTTGCTATCTCCGGATCTTCATCATAAATCTTTTCTGCTGAATAATCGGCTTTTGCATAATGCTCAATAACCGTATCACTCTTTTCACCAAATATATAGATATTATCATCGCCTACAAGTTCATGTATCTCGACATTTGCACCATCCTCTGTTCCAAGAGTCACGGCACCGTTTAACATAAATTTCATGTTGCTCGTTCCGCTGGCTTCTTTTGATGCAAGCGAAATCTGCTCTGAAATATCTGCTGCCGGTATTATCTTCTCTGCATATGTTACATTGTAATTTTCAAGCATTACCACTTTAAGGTATGGGCTTACCTCAGGATCATTCTCTATAACTTTTGACAGACAGAGTATAAGATGAATAATGTCTTTAGCGATAGTGTATGCCGGTGCCGCCTTTGCTCCAAATACAAATGTAATCGGTCTTGCCGGTTTGTTACCTGCCTTTATATCCATATATTTATGAATAATATATAGTGCATTCATCTGCTGTCTCTTATACTCATGAAGTCTCTTTACCTGAACATCTATAATAGAGTTTTCATCTATCTCAATATTTTCTTTCTTAAGAAGATAATCTTTAAATTCTTTCTTCTTAGTCATTTTTATATCGGTAATTGCTTTAAGTACGGCTTCATCATCCTTAAACTGCATAAGTTTTTCAAGTTCATTTGCATCTTTCTTAAAGCCGTCACCTATCTTTGATGAGATAAGCCCGGTAAGTTCATGGTTGCTGTGAAGAAGCCATCTTCTAAATGTTATACCGTTTGTCTTATTGTTAAATTTGTTTGGATAAATATCATAAAACGGTTTTAACTCGCTGTTTTTAAGGATTTCAGTATGAAGTGCGGCAACACCGTTTACACTAAATCCATAATGCATATCTATCCTTGCCATGTGCACCTGCTGATTTTCATCTATAATTGCAAGTTCAGGATTGTTATTATATTTTTCTTTTACTTTTACATCAAGCATCTTAATGATAGGCATAAGCTGTGGAACAACTTTGTCAAGGAACCAAACAGGCCATTTTTCAAGTGCTTCCGCAAGTATCGTGTGGTTTGTGTATGCACACATACTGCTTACTATATCGATTGCCTTGTCCATATCAATGCCTTTCTTGACAAGAAGTCTGATAAGTTCAGGGATTACCATCGTAGGATGTGTATCGTTTATCTGGACAACCGCATAATCGGCAAGGTCATAGAGATTACTTCCCTTTGCAGCCGCTTCATCAATAATAAGCTGTGCGGCATTGCTTACCATGAAATACTGCTGGTATATTCTAAGGAGCTGTCCCTGATAGTCACTGTCATCAGGATAGAGGAACAATGTAAGATTTTTTCTTATATCCTCTTTGTTGAAATAAATGCTTTCTCCCTGAACGATATTTTCATCAACGCTGTCAATATCAAAAAGTTTTAATGTATTGCACTTATTATCATAACCAGTCACATCTATCTCATACATAACTGAATTTACTCTAAGTCCGCCAAAAATGACCTCATAGCTTGTATCTGTTCTTCTAAGCCAGCTTTTGTCCTTTATCCATGGGTTTGGAACTTCTTTCTGAAGATTTTTATCAAACTCCTGTTTGAAAAGTCCGAGATGGTAATTTATTCCGACACCGTCACCGTTTAAACCAAGCGTTGCTATAGAGTCGAGGAAGCAGGCGGCAAGTCTTCCGAGTCCGCCGTTTCCAAGTGATGGTTCAGGCTCAATCTCCTCAATCTCCGCCATGCTCTTTCCATGCTTTTTAAGAGCATCTTCTACCTGGTCATAAAGTCCAAGATTTATAAGATTGTTTGATAAAAGCTTTCCTATAAGAAACTCTGCTGAGATATAATAGAGTTTCTTCTTTCCCTCAATCTTTCCCCTCTGCTGCATTGCATTTTTAGTAAGCTCTAATAAACCGTAATAAATTTCTTCATTTGTACCGCGTGATGCGATATTTTCAATTTCGTTTTCGTACATACTCTCCTACCTTTCTTTATTGATGTACTCTCGGTATCTTCTCAAAACGAAACATTTCGAGAGCACACTATTGTGCCGGACATATATTATCTGATACTGTCCATACTTTTTCACTTATTATCCAGTGTAATGGCATGTTGCTATTTAGCCAAATGACGCAGAATGAATTTTTCATTCTACAAGGCGGAAGAATGAGCCGTAGCGGGCTACGGCAATTGATGACAACGCAGCAGATGAAAATTCAGGCAAGTTATTTAGCTAAATGTGAACAGGTCAGTACACTAGTGTAATGTATCAATAACTTTTGTCAAAATGTCATTTAACAAAACTGATACCACGGGTTGCTACATGACTGTCTGTTTTTGACAATTACATCTTTATAATACCACTTTACATTTTTTACTACAAGAAACAAGACTTCCCCGGAAGTGATTAAAATCGACTTATTGTTATTGTTTACAACTACGGTACGGTCAGCAACGATTTATTTTTAATCCGATCTTAAATATAGCGTACTGTATCAGTGACTTCTATCAATGATACAACAAATTATATATTGATAATCCCAAAATCATATGCCTTTCTACCCGATATGATACTCTACAATATCCTTAAGTTTTTTGCGTGGTCTTGCATCAGGACTTTCATCGGGATATCCAAGTGCAACCGCTCCGATAAGCTGTCCACTCCTGCCTATGTAATCCGTAAGTTCTTTATAGGCGAAACAGGTATTGCCTATCCAAAGCGAACCGATACCAAGCTGCTGTGCACGAAGCAACATATTTTCTATTGCCGCACCGATTGAGAGACTATCACATATCTCCGTAAATCTGCCGTCCATATCTATCGTTTCCATAGGACTTACACCGTTTGTATTTAATACAAATACCACTATAGGTGCACTCATCATAATGCGAAGCGTGTTGTCCGCATCCGGCAGCAGTCTTTTTGAGTCTTTAAACAAAGGTTCTTTTAACTCACGCTTTATGCCTGCACGCATCTTTTTTAAAATTTCTTTCTTTTCTTCACCGCCATATACAAGAAATTTCCACGGCTGTCTGTTTTTACCTGACGGTGCAACTCTCGCCGCATCAAGGATTTTTTCAAGTATCTCGCCTGAAATCTCATCTTTCTTATACTTTCTTATGCTTCTTCTCTGATATATGCTGTCACACAGCACATTTTGGTCATCCTTGCCGTTATCATTGTCATTTATGTTGTTACTGTTCATTCCATTGTTATCCTTACTATTTCTCTTTCTTTTTGTTATGTATTTATGATTTGCTGTTTTTAGTTGTACATTTACATTTTTGTTCGCAGATAATTTACTAATTCATTTTTTTGTTGGTCTTAAAGGATTTATACTCCATCTAATGATAAAGATTTCTATATTGCTGCCTGCTTTAATCCTTGCGTAATTTTAATATTACCAAGGAACAGCGTAACAGTTCAGCCATAAAAAGATAATTGGCAATACAATGAGCTTGTTCATTATATTGTTAAGTACCTTTTTATGGTAGAATAGCCTTTCATTTCTGAAATGAGTAAACATAAGCTGCAAAGCAGCGACTGACAGCTCGCTGGCAGGTTTATGAATGTAAGAAATGAAAGGCTGAACTGTTACGGAGTAGCAGTGCAAATTGTGAATATCCGTTCCACTTGTCTAAAACATATGATATGATTAATGATTACAGGCAGCCCCATCATCGGACTGCCTGTAAGATTTGCAACAAGGCAGATATTCGTGGTACGCTCTGCTGTCTGCTACTGTTAAATTTCATAATCCATACACATCCTTACCGCCGTGTACGGTCTTACATAAGTGTCTGCCACGGCAACATGAGCCGGATGCTTCTGATAACCTTTAAGCGACTCCTCACTGTCAAGCTCACAATCGAGCATAACATCAGCATTTGACGAGCCAAGTCCGTCAATTACAACATTAACCTTTAAAAGTCCCGGTACTTTTCCCACAAGCGACTCAAGATTTTCTTTAATTCCCTTTTTTACACTCTCTTTATCCTCAATATCCTCTTTTAACTGCCACAAAATAATATGTTTTACCATTGTATGCTCCTTTCTTATCCAAATAATTTTTAGGCGTTTGCGAAACTATCATAACCTGCGATTAACACAACATATAATTAGTTTCGCAAACACCTGCTAAATAATATGTTTAGTTCCATCTGTTGCACTTATCTCCACTCTTGCATCTCCCGGATAAAACTTAATGGTTCTGCCAACCGTTCCCCCGGTCATCTGTGCAACAACCGGTATCCCCATTTCTGAAAGTATCCTCTTTGATTGTATAACATTCTGGGTTCCTATGTCCATATTTTTATCCGAAAAATCAAAACTAAACATATTGGCACCACCAATAATTTTTACTTTTAAATTTCCACTGTCTGCTCCACGGACACATAATGTTTTGTATAATCTTTCAATTCCTGTATTTACATATCTTTCAGGGCACATATCCCGACGACCATCCATATGTTCCATAGACCCGGCATAAGCATCGGGGAGCATTGCGTGCAGCAGTCCACCTATATGCAGCCCTTCATCGTACATACATATCCCGACACATGAACCAAGTGCATAAGTAACCAGCTCATCATTTTTTCCACCTGTTTTTAAATCCGCAATCTCAACTATTTTCTGAGCCATAACACGCCTTTCATTTTCATTTTTATTAAAATAGATATTTGCGAAACTAGTGTACTGACCTGCTGACTTTTAGCTAAATAACTCAGGATAAATTTTCAATCTGCAAGACGGAAGAATGAGCTGTAGCGGGCTACGGCGATTGATGACAACGAAGCAGATGGAAATTTATACAAGTTATTTGGCAAAATATCAACAGGTCAGTACACTAGCATCATCTGTAATTAACACAACATATAGTAAAATTTCGCAATCAACCATAATTTGCATTTTATTTGTATTTCTTTTTTCACTATTTTCTAATATTTATATTGTATTTGTTATACCTTATTTTTGTCCTGTTAGCAAGTGAGCAGACATAAAATCTAATATTTATGGTACTAATTCTCTGATTTTTATTGTAATTATCACAATAAATCTTTTATAAAAATAGATTTTTATTGTCACTTTAAACAATTTATTGATATTTTACTACTCTTTTTCATTGCAAAATATCCTAAAATGTAATAGAATATATTTTGAAAACAAATACAGCAAAATGCACGTCAATTTTACTGTAAATTTTTTATATAAGGAAAGGATGTATTTTAAAATGACTAATTTACCAAAAATGAAAATAGGTATCGTTGCTGTCAGCAGAGACTGTTTCCCAGAGTCACTCTCAGTAACAAGAAGACAGAACCTTGTAAAGGCTTACACAGACAAATATGATGCTGAGGATATTTACGAATGTCCGGTATGTATCGTAGAAAGCGAAATACATATGGTACAGGCTCTTGAGGACATCAAGAAAGCCGGATGTAACGCACTTGTTGTTTACCTTGGAAACTTCGGTCCTGAAATTTCTGAGACACTTCTTGCTAAGCACTTTGACGGACCTAAGATGTTCGTTGCTGCTTCTGAGGAAGACGGACTTAACGGAGGTCTTATCGACAACCGTGGTGATGCTTACTGTGGTATGCTCAATGCAAGCTACAACCTTAAACTTCGTAATGTTAAGGCTTATATCCCAGAGTATCCTGTCGGAACTGCTGAGGAATGTGCAGATATGATTCATGAATTTGTACCTATCGCACGTACTATTTATGCATTAAGCAACTTAAAGATTATCAGCTTTGGTCCTCGTCCACAGAACTTCCTTGCTTGTAATGCTCCTATCAAACAGCTTTACAACCTTGACATCGAAATCGAGGAAAACTCAGAGCTTGACCTTTTTGAAGCATTCAACAACCATGCAGGTGATAAGCGTATTCCTGATGTTGTTAAGGATATGGAAGCAGAACTTGGTGCCGGAAACAAGAAACCTGAAATCCTTGAGAAACTTGCTCAGTATGAGCTTACTCTCCTTGACTGGATCGAAGACCACAAGGGTTACAGAAAATATGTTACTATCGCCGGAAAATGCTGGCCTGCATTCCAGACACAGTTTGGATTCGTACCTTGTTATGTAAACAGCCGTCTCACTAAGAGAGGCATCCCTGTTTCATGTGAGGTTGATATTTACGGAGCACTCAGCGAGTTCATCGGAACTGTTGCAAGTGAAGATGCAACTACTCTTCTTGACATCAACAATACTGTACCTGCTGATATTTATGACGCTGATATCAAGGGCAAATTTGATTACACACAGAAAGATACATTTATGGGATTCCATTGTGGAAACACAGCTTCAGACAAGCTTTCATTCTGTGAGATGAAGTATCAGAAGATTATGGCTCGTTCACTTCCTATCGAAGTAACAAACGGAACTCTCGAAGGAGACATCATTCCTGGAGATATTACATTCTTCCGTCTTCAGAGCACAGCAGATGCTAAACTCCGCGGATATATCGCTCAGGGTGAAGTTCTTCCTGTTGCAACACGTTCATTCGGTGCAATCGGTATCTTTGCTATTCCTGAGATGGGACGTTTCTACCGTCATGTACTTATCGAGGGCAACTATCCTCATCATGGAGCTGTTGCATTCGGTCATTACGGAAAGACATTATACGAAGTATTCAAATACATCGGTGTAGATGTTGACGAAATCGGCTTCAACCAGCCAAAGGGAATGCTCTACAAGACAGAGAATCCATTTGCTTAATCTTTTGAAAGCTTTAAACTTTATTGCAGTCAATTGACTTTAATTAATTGAGGGCGATGGCATATTGCCATCGCCTTTTGTTTTAATTTCTGACTGCAAGTCACTGTTGACTTAATGTTGCTGTTTCCACTTTGGTACGATGAAATAATTTGATTTTTATTGTACCTGATATGAGCAGCAGGTTAATGATTTAATTTATGTTATGAAATGAGCTTATAGCGAAATCTGTTTTCGTGACTTTTTGCTCAGAAATGAGGTTATAATGAATTATTTAATTGGTATCGATTTAGGAACTTCATCAACTAAGACTGTTCTTTTTGATGAGGATGGAAATGTTATCGCTTCTGCCGGAAAAGATTATCCACTCTATACTCCAAACAACGGATGGGCAGAGCAGAAACCTGAGGACTGGCGCGACGCTGCCCTTGAAACTATCGCAAAAGTAGTTAAAGAGTCAGGTGTAAATGCTGACGATATAAAGGGACTTGGTATCTCAGGTCAGATGCACGGACTTGTAATGCTTGATGAAAACGGAGAGGTTATCCGCCCTTCAATCATCTGGTGTGACCAGCGTACAGAAAAAGAGTGTGAGGAGATTACAGAAAAAATCGGTGCAGAAAGACTTATCGAGATTACTGCAAACCCTGCACTTACAGGATTTACTGCTTCAAAAATCCTCTGGGTAAGAAATAACGAGCCTGAAAATTATGCAAAGTGTAAGCATATCTTACTTCCTAAAGATTATGTAAGATATATTCTTACAGGCGAATTTGCTACTGAGGTATCTGATGCTTCAGGTATGCAGCTTCTCGATGTTCCAAAGAGACAGTGGTCTGACGAAGTCCTCGAAAAACTTGATATCGACAAGAGTCTTCTCGCAAAGGTTTATGAGTCACCTGAGGTTACAGGTACTATTTTACCTGAAATTGCTGAAAAGACAGGACTTTCAACATCAACAGTTGTAGTCGGCGGTGCCGGGGATAATGCTGCGGCAGCAGTTGGTACAGGTGTTGTAGAAGATGGCAAGGCATTTACTACTATCGGAACAAGCGGTGTCGTTTTTGCTCACAGCAGCAAGATTTCAATCGACCCTAAGGGCAGAGTTCATACATTCTGTTGTGCCGTTCCTGGTGCATGGCATGTTATGGGAGTTACGCAGGCTGCCGGATATTCACTTGCATGGTATCTTGATAATATGGGTGTCGGATATAAAGATGAAGCTAAAGAAAAAGGCTGTGGTGTCTATGACCTTATCAACGCTGATGTTGAAAAGACACCTATCGGTGCAAACCGCCTTATCTATCTACCTTACTTAAACGGTGAGCGTACACCACATCTTGACCCGGACTGCCGTGGAGTTCTTTTCGGACTTTCAAGTATGCACACAAAAGCAGATATTGTCCGTGCGGTAATGGAGGGAATCAGCTACTCTCTTACTGACTGCAAGGATATTCTCTCTGAGATGGGTGTCGAAGTTAATGATATGATGGCTTGCGGTGGCGGAGCTAAAAACGGTGTCCAGCGTCAGATGATGGCTGATATGTTCGGATGCGATGTTAATACTGTTACTGCTACAGAGGGACCTGCTCTCGGTGTTGCCATTCTCGCCGGTGTCGGTGCAGGCATCTATGACAGCGTTGAAAATGCCTGCCGTAAGATGATACATAAAGACCCTGCTAAGGAATGTAAGACAAATCTTGAGAATAAGGCTAAGTATGATAAGTTCCATGAGATTTATAAAAATCTTTACGGATGCCTTAAGGAGCAGTATAAGGAGATAGCGAAGCTGTAGGATTGCTTGACTTGGCTGATTTGACGCAAGAAATGATATGAGATTTTAGACTCTGGGACGGCTCTCGCCTCGGAGAACATCAGTAGCAGTACCTAAATGAGCATAATACGCTCATTAAGTACTGACAGATGTTCAACGCCCATCGCTAAAAATTCCATATCATTTCTTGCTGGTTTTGAAGTAATTTACGATTTTATAATTACATTTGCATACATATAATATTTATATCATTCTATAACTATTTACTCTTATATTAATCCTCATTTCTGTAAACATTTTTTATGTCTGAAAAATTATATTTTTTAGACTATCCCCTCTTTCAAATTAAAACTCCAAACTATCCGCATTAAGCAGAAAATACTTCATTCCCATTATTACAAAGCCTTCCTCATTTCTCCAAGGTTTTTTCGTTCCATTCACTATCACAATCTTTTTAAACGAATCCGGAATATTTCTAAATGAATTAAATTCCTGCGTCTGCTTTTCCTCAGAAGTCATGTCATAAGCCACCTGAATATAATACCTCTGACTACCCTGATTGACTACAAAATCAACTTCAAACTGCTTTCGGATTGTTTTTCCTTCATAATTTTTTGCATATACCTCTACAATACCAACATCCACATTATAGCCTCTGATAAGTAGCTCATTGTAAACAATATTTTCCATGATATGAGTAGGTTCCTGCTGTCTAAAATTCAATCTGGCATTTCTAAGTCCCACATCTGTAAAATAGTATTTCAGATTTGCCCCCACATATTTTCTGCCTTTAATATCATATCTGTCAGCTTTAGAAATCAAAAATGCCTCCACAAGATAATCTATATGGTTGGATATGGTCTTATTGCTGTAATTGATGCCTCGTTCACTTTTAAACGTATTTGATATTTTAGTTGGGTTAGTAGGAGCTCCTATCGCAGAAGCAAGGATATCTACTAAAGTATCAATCTCATCAACATTTCGCAGCTTGTTTCGTTCTACAACATCCTTAATATAAACATTTGTGAAAATGTTTTTTAGATACTCAGCCTTTTGGCGTTCCACAGAAAACTGTAGCACTTGTGGTAAACCACCATATATCATATATTCCTCCCAAGCATCATCATAATCTCCATCGAAAGCCGCATAGAACTCTGCGAAGGACAACGGATATATTCTTATCTCATCTCCTCTGCCTCTAAATTCAGTTACAATATCACTTGATAAAAACTTAGAATTACTTCCGGTTACATACACATCAATGTTACTGATACGAAGTAGGCTGTTCAGCACCTCCTCAAATCGTGACATAAACTGTACTTCGTCCAAAAGCAGATAATACTTCCGTTCATCTTTCATTGCATCTTTAATATGCCGGTAACACTTCTTTGGATCTCTCAACTCCTCATTTTCAATGCCATCTAAAGCAATCTCAATAATATGGTCATTATCCACACCACTCTCCAATAAATATTTCTTAAACAATACAAATAACAGGAATGATTTTCCGCATCTCCTGATTCCTGTGACAATCTTTATCATCCCATTATCTTTTCTTATCTTTAACTGTTCAAGGTAAGCATCTCTTTTAATCTCCATAAGCTTTGCTCCTTATTTTTGTGTATTGACACATTTTTTAGTAATAATATTATATCATTCAGTGTTTATTTAATCAATAGCTATTACTATTTTGTGTGTATTGGCACATTTTTATGCTGTTGTAAATCACAAAAAAGACAACGCATAACCAATTTATTGATTTGCGCTGTCTATACACACTATACCTATCTAAATAATCTTCCAATTCTGCTTGCAATCGACTTTACTCCACTTCCAATTTTGCCCGCAACTTTTTTACGGTAATCCCGTTCTCAACACAAAATGAATTTTTGCTTACCGTTCTTCCCGTAATAAGATTATAATATAATTTTAAAAATTCGAGTATTTTTATCTGTCTTATACAACTTTTATCACCCTTGTAATTATTTTTTTATTTGACTATATTGTATCACAGAACTTCGACAAAATATGTCGTTATGATATTTTTTCTTTTTTAAATTAGAGGGGTATTTGCATTTTCCTTTCTTCTTTGCTTTTACTACTCCTGCTGATGACACAGTTGCTATCTTTTTGTTGCTTGAACTGAAAGTTATTTTTGAACTTGTACTTCCCTGCGGAAGTCCATAACTTATCTTTCTCTTTTTACCTTTCTTTATGGTCATGCTTTTATCATCAGGTGTTATCTTTGATGGTTTTCTTATAATAACAGGGCAGAAAACTTTATTCTGCCCTGCTTTTTTCATATATTTAGTTGAAAAATTTCATCAAATTTACAAGGCAAAAGAACTTGTTCTCATACATCAAATTTGTGAACAATAAAATCATCAAGCATGGAGTGATGATATTTACAATCTGCTCTGCTGCTTGCTCATAATACTATTAGTGTACCAGCTTGTTGCATATTATATCGCATGAAGATTTTTAAGTGATATATCCATGATAGGAGCTGAATGTGTGAGTGCTCCACTTGATACATAATCAACTCCAACATCGATTATATTCTTTATGTTTTCCTTTGTGACATTTCCTGAACACTCTGTAAGTGCTCTGCCGTCTATTACTTTTATCGCTTCTTTCATCTGCTCAGGTGTCATATTGTCAAGCATGATAATGTCTGCTCCCGCCTCGGCAGCTTCTCTTGCCATATCAATATTTTCAACCTCAACTTCAATCTTGTTTACAAACGAAACATATGCTCTTGCTCTCTTAACTGCTTCTGTGATGCCGCCTGCTGCCCCGATATGATTATCTTTTAACATAACCGCATCTGAAAGATTGTATCTGTGGTTTGTAGCACCTCCGACTTTTACGGCATATTTCTCAAAAATTCTCATATTAGGTGTTGTCTTTCTCGTGTCGAGAAGCGTTGTCTTACTTCCTGCAAGAAGTTTTACAATGCTGTTTGTGTATGTTGCGATACCACTCATTCTCTGAAGATAATTGAGTGCCGTTCTCTCTCCTGAAAGAAGTGCTCTTATGTCACCGGTTACAACAGCCATAAGCTGACCTTTTTTAACTTCATCGCCATCTTTTACATTCATCTCAAACTCTACCGTATCGTCAAGAAGTTCAAATACTCTCTTAAATACTCCAAGTCCGGCAATTATACCGTCCTGTTTGCATATAAGCTGCACTTCACCTTTCTGGTACTCAGGCATTACCGAATTTGTAGAAATATCTTCACTCGTAATGTCTTCCTCAAGTGCCATCATAATATATTTATCTGCATTTAACTTTAATGTAATAGGATCATTCATGTCTGCTTTTCTCCTTATCTATCTCGTTTAAAACAAGTTCTTTATATTCAGCGGTTATCTTTTCGTCGTCATCATATAGGCTCATATCTATATCTGAAATATTGCTGTCTGCTTTTTTTGCAAACCTGCTTTCATCTGCTGCTTTCATCTTTTCCTGAATCTCATCTGCTGCTCTCTCTGCAAATACCATTGACTCTAGAAGTGAGTTACTTGCAAGTCTGTTTTTTCCGTGAACACCATTGCACGATGTCTCACCGACGGCATAAAGCCTTTCCATACTTGTCATGCTTGAAAGATTAACTTTTATACCACCCATAAAGTAATGCTGTGCCGGCACTACCGGAATACATTCTTTTGTAGGGTCATATCCCTCCTCAAGGCACTGCTTCATGATATTTGGAAAATGACTTCTAATAGTCTCCTCAGGAATCCTCTCCATAGAAAGCCATACAAATGGTGTACCGTCCTTTTCCATCTGTCTGTGTATATCAGCCGTAACAATATCTCTCGGTCTTAACTCATCGCAGAAACGCTTTTTATTTTTGTCAAGAAGTATTGCACCCTCTCCTCTGACCGACTCTGATATAAGAAATCTTCTTCCCGGTTTTTCAGAATATAATGTAGTCGGATGAATCTGTATATAATCTATATGCTCCATCTCAATACCATGTTTAAGTGCTATTGCGAGTGCGTCACCTGTTATATGCCTAAAATTCGTCGAATGTTTGTAAAGACCGCCAAGACCACCACAGGCAAATACCGTATATTTTGCTTTGATAACATCAATATCACCATCCGCATTTTTCACTATAAGACCATAACATTCATTTGTCTTTTCATCACATATAATATCCATCATCTTTATATGTTCTTTTATCGTAATATTTTTTCTTTTTAATGCATTGTCTAAAAGAGTGCTTGTTATCTCTTTTCCCGTCACATCTTTATGGTAAAGTATCCTCGGTCTTCTATGTCCACCCTCTCTTGTAAATGCAAGCTTATCACCGTCATGTTCAAATTCAACACCATAACCGATAAGTTCCTTTGCAATCTTTTGCGATGAACGTATCATGACCTCAACAGAAGCCTTGTTATTCTCATAATGACCTGCTTTCATAGTATCTTCAAAAAATCCGTCAAAATCACCATCATCCCTGAGCATACACATACCGCCCTGTGCAAGAAATGAGTCGCTCTTATCTGCCTCATCCTTTGTAATAACCAGCACATTTGTATCCTCCGGAAAATGAAGTGCACAAAACAATCCTGCTGCTCCCGTTCCTACTACGACAACATCTGTCTCTTTTACCATTTTATCACCTGACATCTTTTTATAATGTCTATAACAGCATACGCTGCCATCCTTTCCTTATATAAATGAAAATTTTCTTTACATTGTATCGAGTATAGCATACAAGCCTGTTTTAAGCAAGTTTACAGCATAAAAACTGCTATTTTTTGATAACAGTTCAGTCTCTCATTTTTTACATTTATAAACCTGCCGGCAAGCTGTCAGTCGCCGCAATGCAGCTTTTGTTTATTTACGCGAAAGCAAAATGAGGATGGAACAAATAAATTTGTTCCATCTGAGCGTGCTCGCGAGGGCTTTGCCCTCATATCAGAAATGAAATGCCGGACTGTTACTATTTGCTCATAAATGACATATTTATAATTGATTTTTTATTCATTTTGTTATATAATATGTATAAATTTATTTATATTTTTGTTTTTTAATGTTATTTTTGTTCATTTTCTTTTGGATGATTTTAAAATACAGTTTATAAATACTATTATGAAAAAATTTATAGATATGTTTATTTAACTAATATGCTAAATAAAGATTGGAGGCTTTATGAACATAAGAGATTTTATGGACTTACAAAAATTGCAGGACATTCAAGACAGCTTTTCAAATGCTACCGGTCTTGCAGCTATTGCGGTTGATAATGATGGTGAATATATTACGGAGGGGAGCAATTTCACCGATTTTTGTATGAAATACACAAGAGGCTCTGAACTTGGCAATAAACGCTGCATTAAATGCGACAATGAAAATCATGGTACATATTTCTGCCATTCAGGTCTTATGGATTTCTCTATAGATATTATGGTCGGTGATGAGAAAGTAGGTTCTGTTATAGGAGGACAGGTTCTTCCTTCTCCTCCTGATGAAGAAGAATTCAGAAAAAAAGCTGTAGAACTTGGCATAAATCCTGATTCATATATCACGGCTCTTCGCAAGGTTCCTATCAGAACTGAAGAACAGATTCACTCTTCTTGTGAACTTTTAAAACAGATTGTAAACCATGTTGTAAATCTTGAATATTTCAAGAATACAAACGGTGGTAAACTGAGTACACTCAGCGAAGAGATTAAACACGCAACTGATGTTATTCAGAAGATTAATACTAATACACGTTCGCTTAACTCTATTGCCAATAAGCAAAAGATGCTCTCGCTCAACGCATCTATTGAAGCTGCGAGAAGCGGTGAAGCCGGTGTTGGTTTTGCAGTAGTTGCAAAGAGTATGGGAGATCTTTCTTCTCAATCCGCAACTATATATAGTGACATTGAAAAATCTGTTGTTGAAATTACTTCAACTATAGAAAAACTTGCTTCATTATTTGAAGAAGAATAATTATATTGCTTTTAACTCCTTTGGAGTTTGACATAATTTGTTTTTTTGTTTTTTATTTTTCATGTGTTTCCTTGTAAAATAAGAGGTATGGCATCTGCCACACCTCTTATTTTCATTTATCCGTTTTTCCCCGAATATCTGCATTTCTGATTTATCAAAATAATATGCTCTCAAATTCTGATATAAGCCAGACGAATATTGTCAATTTGCTTCACAACCCGCCAATAACACTAATTGCTTTCAAATCATATTATAGAAAAATGCCTGATAGTTTTAAAATCTGAAATCTCTCTTACCATCATGTAATTCTTTGAGATATTCCATAGCTTTATTTCTTACATTTTCGTTTGGAACTTTGAGTATCTCCTCGGCAATAAGTGCCTCACCCTTTTTCTTTGTATCTTCTGAAGCATAATCTTCAAGATATTCCTTGAGTGTCATAAGTGCATTTGGCTGACAACAGTTTACTATCTGACCGCTCTTTAACAGAGACATAAATCTGTCTCCTGTTCTTCCTGCCCTATAACAAGCCGTACAGAAACTTGGAATATAACCAAGTCCGATAAGCCAGTTTACTACCTCGTCAAGTGAACGGGTATCGCTTACATCAAACTGCGATGTTGTCTCATCTCTGACAGGTTCAACATATCCGCCTACGCTTGTGCGTGAACCACCGCTTATCTGTGAAATACCGAGGTGTAAAACTTTTTCTCTTGTTTTCTGTGACTCTCTTGTAGATACTATCATTCCCGTATAAGGAACTGCAATTCTTATAACGGAAACTATCTTTTCAAATATATCATCAGGAACAGCATTTGAAAAATCTGCCGTATCAATATCATCTGCAGGACATATTCTTGGGACGCTTATTGTATGCGGTCCTACACCATGAACAGCTTCGAGATGCTCTGCGTGCATGATTATTCCGACAAGTTCATAGAGATATGTCTCAAGACCAAACAATACTCCAAGACCTACATCATCAATTCCACCCTCCATTGCTCTATCCATTGCTTCCGTATGATATGCGTAATTGTGTTTTGGACCTGTAGGATGAAGTTCTTCATAAGCCTTTTTATTGTAAGTTTCCTGGAATAATATATATGTTCCTATTCCTGCTTCTTTAAGTTTTGCGTAATCCTCAACCGTTGTGGCCGCAATATTTACATTTACACGGCGGATTGCACCATTCTTATGCTTGATACTGTAAATTGTCTTGATACTTTCAAGGATATATTCCAGAGGATTGTTGACCGGATCTTCTCCTGCTTCAAGTGCAAGACGCTTATGTCCCATATCCTGCAATGCTATAACTTCTTTTCTTATTTCTTCCTGTGTAAGTTTCTTTCTCGCAATATGCTTATTTTTAGCATGATAAGGACAATATACACATCCGTTTACACAATAGTTTGAGAGATAAAGCGGTGCAAACATAACTATTCTTCTGCCATAAAACTTTTCTTTAATATCAATGGCTATCTGTTTCATCTGCTCATTGCACTCAGGTATATCACACTCCATAAGGACTGCAGCCTCTTTGTGGGAAATTCCCTTTGCGAGTTTTGCCTTTTCAAGAATCGCATCTACAACTTCCCTATTGCTCTTGTTTTTCTTTGCATAGTCTATACATTCTAATATTTCCGCATCGTCTATAAATTCCTCTGCGTGCATTGATTTTGGATTGTAACTCATGTTTTTTTCTCCTTTTATTTTTTGGAATAAACCGCTTTGGCACTGACACCGTCTAACATTCCGAGTTTTCCTGAAACCGCACTTATCACATTGTTTGGTGCATCCATGACAATACTTATCACCGACACATTTTTTTCACGGTAAGGCATTCCCATCCTCCCGATAATATACTTATTGTACTCATGTAAAAGTTCGTTTACCTCAGAAACACTGTCCATATTTTCAACGATTATTCCAAGTATCGCTATCCTGGTTTCCATAAATAATACCACTCTTTCTAAATTTAAAAAAGCCATATCCCGGTAAGACATGACTTTTTATTTATAAACACAGTAAATTCAGCATGATATAACCATTCGACAATTATTTTCGATAAATATTTTCAATCTTAAATATACCGGTAATACCACAATAAGTCCAAACAGTGATGTATATGCCACTTTTACTTTACAATCTATAATTTATTTTTCATGCCTTTGCGTCAGGACTAACCTTTCGTTTCAGAGCCTTGAACAGTATAACACCATGATAAAAATTTATCAATAGGTTTTTATACTGACAACTGACGCCAAGAATATGTTTATAATTTTATGTTCAGGGACGCTTTCGCTCGGAGAACTGCATAACGGTACATAAGCGGTCACAATACGACCGCTAAATACCGATGCATTTCTAACGCCCTTCAATCAGAATTATAAACATATTCTTGGCTGACTATTGTAAATATATCAATTTTTATTAATAATATTGTATTTTATAATATGTTATTTATATTTCTCTCTCATAACACCACCAGTTTCCATCATAGAGCGTGCTTTCTCCGACTTTTATAAAGTTTAGACTTTTGTAGGCGGCAAGTGCTTTTTTGTGATTTTTGTCTACGAGGTAATGAGCACCTTTTATCCCTCTGTCCGCTATTATTTTCAGGAGTTCTTTTAACATCTTCGGTGCTATCTTTTTATTCTGCCACTCTGTTTTTACTACAAGTCTGGCTATTTCTACTGACGGTTTTAATGTTTTACTCCAACATTTTAGATTTTCTACTTCTTTGTCATCGTCTATTGATATAGCTCCGACTATTTCTCCCGTTTCTGTTTTCATGCAGAACAATGCATCTCTTTCTAAGTCTCCCCGTGCTATCTCCGTATTTGGATAATGCTCATCCCATGTGCAGAACTTTGAGCCTTTTGCCTGCTCATAAAGACCTGTTATTTCTTCTATATCACTTTCTGCTGCCTGATATAATTTTACATTTTCAGTCAATTTTTCTCTCCTGTCTTTTATCTTTTTATTAGGTAATTGCGAAACTATCATAAATCTTGATTAAATTGTGCAGATATAACAAATAGTGTTAGTCGGCATTTTTGTCGTCGTCAGCACTTAATCAGCGTTTTTTGCTGATTTATGTACTGCTACGAACGACAACATAGCGAGAGCGTGCCGACGATATTATTTGTTATATCTGTGCAATTGACACAACATATAGTTAGTTTCGCAATTATCTAATCTTTTTATTTACAAGTCTGTAAATTAACAATAATAAAAATACCCTCATATCTCAACTTTGAAATATAAGGGACATATTATAAACTATATCTATTTTTATCTGCTCTTTCCAAAAACAAGTATATTTTAACTTTTATTTAGAAAATATTTCTCACCACGGCTTTTAACTTACTTTCACCCGGTCAATAGTCGGTGTGACAGGATTTGAACCTGCGACCTTTGCGTCCCGAACGCAACGCTCTACCAAGCTGAGCCACACACCGTCATAACTGTTTATCAATCTTACCTCACAAACAACAATAGATATTATACCACTCTTTTTGCTGTTTGTGAAGTACTTTTTTTCAAGCGGACATTCCCTTGATGTAACAGTTCAGCCTTTTATTTATTAAATTCTGCTGCCTGCGTTCATATCATGATTAAACAATCTGTCCTCTGCAAGCTTCTCCCATTTTGTACCAGGCATTCCATAGTTACAATATGGGTCTATCGCAATTCCTCCACGCGGTGTAAATTCACCCATCACTTCGATATATTTTGGCTGCATAAGTTTTATTAAATCTTTCATAATGATATTCATACAATCCTCATGGAAATCCCCGTGATTTCTAAAACTGAAAAGATAAAGCTTAAGCGATTTGCTCTCAACCATTCTCTTGTCAGGTATATATGCAATCTTAATCTTTGCGAAATCAGGCTGTCCCGTAATCGGACAAAGACTGGTAAACTCCGAGCAGTTAAATTTAACATAATAATCATTTCCCGGATGCTTGTTTTCAAACGACTCTAGAACCTCCGGAGCATAATCATCCGGATATTTAGTTCCCTGATTTCCCAAAAGTGTAATGCTTTCTTCCTGTTCTCTTGTACTCATTTCCAATCCTCCATTTTTTAATTTTCCAATGCCGGGTCTTTCACTCCGTTAAGCCTGAAAGCTTCTGCCCTGTCTATACAGGTTCCGCATACTCCGCAAGGCTTGTCTCCGCCCTCATAGCAGCTCCATGTATATTTGTATGGCACTTTAAGTTCGAGTCCTATCTTTACAACTTCCGCTTTTGTCAGCTTTACAAAGGGAGCTTCAACTCTAAGCTGGTTTCCGCTTCCTATATAAATAGCATCATTTATGGCATTATTAAAACTTTCTGAGCAGTCAGGATATGCGTTGCCTGCTGCATCATCAGCATGAGCACCATAATAAATAACTCCGCAATCCTTTGATAATGCGATGCTTGCCGCCGTTGACAAAAATAGTCCGTTTCTAAAAGGCACATATGTTGACACCGGCTTTCCGTCCGTCTTTTCAAGCTGTTTTGCATACGACTCTTTTGGTATGTCCACATCTGAATGTGATAAAAGTGAGCAGTCACTATACTCAAATATCTTTTCAAGGTCGAGTGATATATGCTCAACTCCGTAATATTCCACAATCTTGTTTGATGCCTCAATCTCCTTTGTATGTTTCTGTCCATACAATATAGACAATGCAATAACATTATCCTTGCCATATTTGTCGATTGCCATTCCGAGACAGGTTGTTGAATCAACACCACCGCTAAATAAAACTAATGCTTTCATTGAAATCCTCCTGTTGTAATAAATTTTGCATCTAAAAACTTACATATATAATTTTTACATATATAATTTTTCTGACATTCTCTTTTCTGAGCATTTTGTTACAAAATAACACTATATATACACTAAGTAATTGAAAAACTGGCGTGTATATCCTTTGCAATTTTCAAATTTGAAAAAACTTGCGCATATGGTTTTTTCAGACTATAATCTCATATTAAGACACACATCATCTTTAAATCTGCCGCTAAGATTATAAGTCTTTGTTGTTGCCTGATTTTTCTTTATTCCTCTTGCAGTCATACAGCTATGTGTTCCCTCTATTATAACTGCTACATCCTCAGTATCTAAGATTTCTTTTAAAATCTCAGCTATATCTGAACCTATTCTCTCCTGAAGCTGCAATCTCTTTCCGACCATATCAGCAATCCTTGCAATCTTGCTAAGACCGATAACTTTTCCTTTAGGAAGATATGCAACCGTCACTTTCATATCATACATAAGTGCAAGATGATGTTCGCAATAACTGAATATATCTATATCTCTCACTATAACCATATCATCACTGCCCTTTGCCGTACCCGCATCTTCATTAAATGTTTTATTAAACATCTTGGCAATCTCATGATTTGTATAATTCATGCCCTCAAAGACTTCCTCATACATTCTTGCCACTCTGTCAGGCGTTTCCTTTAACCCCTCTCTGTCAGGGTCATCACCGAGAGCCACAAGAATCCCCCTGATATGCTCCTTAATCGCATCCGTGTCTATCATGTTTCCTCCTTTCATACTCCCCTCTCTTCCGGGTCCCATATAAACTTATGCATCTGAAGCTGCATACGCACATCATTAAGTTTATTGTCTTTCAGAAAATCAACTATGTCCGTCAATTCTATCTTTCCGAAAACCGGACTGAATATTATATTTACTTTTCCTATCAGTTCATATTTCTCAATAATTTCTTTTGCTTTCTTTAAATCATTTACAGAAGATGCAACAAATTTTAAAGTATCCTTCTTTCTGAGAATTTTGAAATTATCTGTATTCATATATTTTTCCATGTCACTCTCAGGAAGTTTATAATCCATTGTAAAACTTACATTTTCAAATTTAAGAAACGGCTTTAAATCAATACTTCCATTTGTCTCAATCTCAACTCTTATATCCTTTTCACTTGAAAATGCTTCAAGCAGTTTGTCCGCATCTTTCTGTAAAAGCGGCTCGCCGCCTGTCAATGTCACATTTTTTATGCCTGATTTTTTTACTCTGTCAACAATCTGCTCTGCTGTCATCTCCGCAAATTCACAATCAGGCTTATTTGCCCACATCGTATCACAATAATTGCATGAGAGATTGCAGCCTTTCATACGCACAAATACTGCGAGTTCACCAGCTCTCATGCCCTCACCGTTTATACTCTCAAAAATCTCAACGACTTTAAAACTCATCGCTTGTCCTCCTGTTTCCATGCTTATCTGTTTTTACTGTTCACATCTGCGATATGAACGGTAAACCTTTGAATTTATTCCGAATATGCGGCACAATTATTTGGTGTCTCATACACGCACACTTTACTTACATTGTAACCTTTCTTTTTTACTTCCTCAAAAAAGAACTTTGAAAAGTTTTCGGCTGTCGGACGAAATTTTACAAAAATCATTCTGAAATTTTCTTCGTTAAGTGCTTCAACTGTTTTTTCCTTAAGAGTTCCCTCCTCAACAATAAATGCGTGGTCATAAAAATCTGTAATTTCTTTTACATCTTTCTTTAAATCACCAAAATCAACGCACATTCCTCTCTGCTGCCCCTCGGCAATAAGTTCCTCACAGGCAACATCTACGACTACTCTCCAGCGGTGTCCGTGCAGATTTGAACATTTGCCATCGTAGCCGTGTAAAAAATGTGCTGAGTCAAAACTGTTTTCTACTGTAAGATAATACATTTTTTCTCCTCTCGCAAAATAATATTTTTTATTATGAAAAAAGACAGACATAAAACTGTCTGTCTTTAATGATACTATATTTTCTGACCGCTTTTACAAATCGGTCTTTTGCACTCTAAGTCAAGGATATTCGCAATCCACTTCGCTACCCGCTCATATAAAATTTGTGCGAGCAATAGTCCAATAATATCTAATTAAATACAGCCCTAGTTTTATTTATAGACAGGATGGTACTAATGAACTGTCTGTTATACGAGAACTTACTATATCACATCTGAAAAATTAAGTCAATTATTTTGATTACATTACCATCTTAACTTCTGTTACATCTGTGAGCTTATCAGCAGGGATGTAGTTGTCATCCTGTTTCTCGCCGTTGATGTAGAACTCTTTAAATCCGCTCTGTGCTCCGTCCTTATTTTCTACCTTAATGATAACTTTCTTTCCGCGGAAGTTTTTCTCAAATGAGAATTCTTTCCAGTCTGACGGTACTGTAGGTGCTACGCGGAGTCCGTCAAGGTCAGGACGCATTCCGCAGATACCCTCTACGCATCCTACCATACAGGTTGATGCTGTTCCTGTAAGCCAGTGAACATGTGAACGACCGTGGAATGGGCTTTCGTCACCTTCTGTGTACTGTCCGTGCACATATGGCTCAAGTTTACGGACTTCTGCCTTATCATTCTGTGATGATGGTGAGCTTTCCTCAAAATACTTGAACGCTTCATTACCATTTCCTAAAAGTGCTTCTGCAAGTATAAGCCATCCCTGTGTCTGAGAGAAGATACCACCGTTTTCTTTTGTTGATGGTGGGAAAAGTCCTGCAAGTGCACCATCAAAGTAATGGTCTACATATGAAGGAGCCATTATCTTTGCACCGTAAGCTGTGTTGAGTTCTCTGTCAACTGATGCCATAGCCTTGTCAGCCTGCTCTCTTGTTGCAAGTCCTGAGATTACTGACCATGTCTGAGGATTTAACCACATACTTGCCTCTGGGTCTTTCTTTGAACCGATAAGCTCTCCTGTCTCTTTAAATCCACGGTTAAAACGGTCATCCTCCCACCAGAGTTTGTTAATTTTTTCTCCAATGTCTTTCTGCGTCTTGTCAAGATAAGCGATATACTCAGTATCATTCTTTTTCTCAGCAAATTTACGCATGATGGTGAATGCATAGTAAAGCTGCATTGCAACAAATGATGACTCTCCGTTCTTTCCGAGTCTTAAGCAGTCGTTCCAGTCTGCATGGAGTCCTGCCGGAAGTCCGTGAGGTCCGAGATGATTCATTGAGAAGTCTATAGCTCTCTTTAAGTGCTCATAAACACTTGCTTTCTCCTCAACATTTGACCATGTTATCTCCTCATCCATAAATGCAAGATTTCCCGTCTCTGATACATATTTGTAAACTGTAGGGAAAAGCCAGAGTGCATCGTCTGCACGATAAGCGGGATGTCCTGTCTCTCTTACATAATCCGGATCATCAGGAGTTCCCTCATGTCCTGCACGCTCATCATGATCGAAACGGACAAGTGGAAGTCCGCCACCATTGTTTACCTGAGCTGAAAGCATAAATCTAATCTTTTCAAGAGCCGCATCAGGATCTGTATGGATAACACCCTGAATATCCTGAACCGTATCACGATAACCATATCCGTTACGCTCTCCACAATAAACAAATGATGCTGCTCTTGACCATGTAAATGTAAGGAAACACTGATAAGCATTCCATGTATTTACCATGCTGTTGAATGCCTTACTTGGTGTGTTTACCTTGAAGTTTTCAAGTTTTGAATGCCAGTATTTCTTTAATTCTTCGATTTCTTTGTCGCATACTGATACATCTTCATATGAAGCTATTATCTCATCTGCAACCGACTCTTTATGTCTTCCTAAAATAAAGGCAAGTGTCTTTGTCTCGCCCGGTGCTATCTCAAGTGCAGTATGTAATGCACCACAACTGTTTTCGTTGTAATTGCATACTCCGTCACATTTTCCTCTTTCAACGGCTATTGGATTGCCATAGTCATGATAAAGACCGATAAACGCTTCTTTATCTCCGTTGTAAGATGTAACAGGCTGTCCTGCAAGACCGAAAAATCTCTCTTTTCCGTTGCTTCCGTCAGGACCTTTATACCAGTTAAGGTTTATCTGCTGATAAATCTTATTTTTTCTGAAACTTGTGTTTGTCGTGCATAATGTGTACTGGAGATTTACCTGATCCTGATTGTAGTTATCATCATTTGAAAGCTCAGCATATCCGAATACTGAAATCTTTCTAGGCTTGTCTGAATTGTTTGTAACCTTTACGCACCATACTTCATATACTTTATTAAGAGGTACATAATACATAGCTTCTGACTTGATACCTGCATACTCAGCGAACATCTTTGTGTAAGCCGTTCCGTGGTGAACCTCACTCTTGTACTCATTGAGGTCTTTTCCAACCGGCTGCCATGAAGCTGACCAGTAATCACCGTTTTCATCATCCCTGAGATAGATATAACGACCCGGTGTATCGTCACTGTTAAAGTGATAACGAAGAATACGTCCGTTTGCTCCACTCTTTACGAAGCTGTATCCTCCTGCATTGTTTGAAATGATAGCACCATATTCCGGCGAACCAAGATAGTTACACCACGGAGCCGGTGTATTTGGCTTTGTAATGACATATTCTCTGTTTTCTTCATCGAAGTAACCAAAATTCATTTAATAATTCCTCCTTAAAATAAACATAAATTTTCCGTATCAATTTTATAATCAACTTTTCCATTGCCTTTCACATCTATGATGCGACTTGCAACTATTTCTTTTCTATTATATGTTAGTCCTCAAACGGGTGTCAACATATATTATTGCATTTTATAACACTATTTTGATGTTTACAAGTGTTGCACAAACACCATAAATGAAGATATTATACAGTTCTTTGGTACACTCCCACTCAAAGAACTGCATAGCGGTACATAAGCGGGTATTAATTTTTTTTAACACTTACAAAAAATTTCATTTTCTGTTAAAATATATGTATAAGCACTTAAACAAACAACTTAATATTTTCGTTGTTTTAGGATTGGAATTTGCACTGTGATTTCAATTCTATTTATTCCCACGAAGGTAAAGTGAGGATAGGACAAATAAATTTGTTCCATCCGAACACACCTGCGGGTTTAACACTCACAGTACAGAAATAGAGGTAAATTATGTTTGAAACCGGAAATGTTGTTCTCCATCCTTCTGAGGGAGTATGTGAGATTGATGATGTTCGCAGCGAACGGTTTGACGGCTCTAAAAAGCGTACATACTATGTTATGCATCCACTGTATGCAAAGATTAAATCTACTCTTTTTGTCCCAGTTGACAGTGACAAGATAGTTCTTCAGAAAATGCCGACTAAGGATGAGATTATAGAGCTTATAAAATCAGTGTCAGTCGAAAGCATAGAATGGATAGACAACTCAACACTTAGGAAAGATGCTTTTATGCATATTATTTATAATGGCGACACTAAAGATATAGTCGCACTTATAGCAAAGCTTCATATGAGAAAGAAAGAGGTCGAGACCGCCGGAAAGAAATTTTCTGCTACCGATTCCAAAATCTTAAAAGAGGCTGAAAAAAGAGTATATCAGGAGTTTTCTTATGTACTTAATACAGACGAAAAAAATATCCCTGAATTTATTCTTAAATATCTTAATGTATAACTTTTAAAAAGAAAGCCCCCGCTTCTATTGCTCTACGCAATAGAAGCGGGGGCTTTCTTTGATAGCTTTAAAGCAAAATCTTACTGAAAGAATTTC
>ONZS01000502.1_pt1 | contig 35494 bp, 54 predicted proteins | sample 1670921 | NCBI WGS metagenome assembly ONZS01 (sample SAMN06348104, study PRJEB24527) | human gut metagenome | biome: human gut; feature: ankylosing spondylitis patient; material: feces | host: Homo sapiens | place: China | collected 2015-10 | reverse complement strand
ATTTAATCATTAAATTACAAATCTCCCAGATGATCCAAAGCTTCGTCCGGTATTTATAAGGGGAAGAACGATACGAGTATAGTGTGTGCACGGAGCGAATGGACTTGAAAGCCTTTGTTCATGGGAGTTTAAACGCATAAACAGTGCATGAAGGCAACAAAACGAATGGTTAATTATGGTACATCGAAGGTTAATTCAAACTACATTATTAGAACATATTCATCAACTACTGGTAATTATAGGATAACTCCCTTTTCACTTTGATTCAGTAAGGGTATAGAACATACAGAAACTCCCATCTAAAGTTTATTTTAGGCTATTAGACGGGAGTTTCTGTATGTTGTTAGAATGAAGTAAATGTATTCAATAAAACTGTTTATAACCTTTTGTTTAGACCGACAATTCTCATAATTTTGCAAGCAAAAAGAAGGTTGGGTATGCAGTTGGGTACGCAGTTGGGTATGCAGTTGAGTGTTTTTTTTTACTGATTTAAGTATCTATAAGTGGTTAATTTTTGGTTAAAATGACATTAAACTAAGGATAAATACCCCTATAAGGACATATAGTAGGATACATACAACATACCAAATTTATGATTATCAGTGAATTAATAAATGTTCAAGTGTAAAATTCATTATTCTACGCTATAACTAGTGTATTTATGAAAAACAAAAAGCAATATCATTTGACTTTATAAATAGTATTGATACTTTATATACTATGTTTGATAAGAATACATAGTAAAATTATACTTTCCCCTTCAAAAAATCTCTGGGAGTAGTTTTTGTCATAGGTAAGGAGCTTCCTCCATAGTCTTCCGATGATGGAGAGGTAAAAGCCTCGGCGATATTGCTTTCATTATGTTCTATATCATCGCCTTGCTGCTGGGCTATTTGAGCTTTGAGATTACCGATTTGCTCGGACATTTCCATTATTTTTAAAGTTAATTCCTCTATTTTTAAGTCCTTCTCCTTTATTATCTCTTCCTTGCTATCAAGTTTATCCATAAAGCGCATAGTTATAGTGGAGTCAGAATGGGAACTCTCTATATTGCATAAATCAAATTGGTTTATTTGATATATCTCAATAAATCTATCAAGAAAAGAATCTGTAATCCCCCTGCTTCCATTTAATACGGAGTTTAGGTATTGAGGTTTAATATCTAAAGCTCTTGCAATGTCTGCTTTAGATACATGATTATGCCCTAAACGTTCAACTTCTTTTTTGAACCATCTCTCTTTAAGTAAAGCAATATTTTCCATTTATAACGCAAAAAGATTTATAAAAGCTTGCATATATAAACCAAATTGGTTTACTTTACAGCCGTTACCAAAAGAGGTAACGCCACAAATGTACGAATAATAATTCAAATAACGAGGATATGAAAACAGTAATTATCAAAGAGTACGAAATGCCGATAAAGCCGCCAGTGGGTTATAAAAAGGCTGTAGCAGTAGCCGCCAAAGTAAGTGAGAAAACCGTTTATAACGCAATTACTCGCGGACTTAAAGGACCACAAAGCGACAGAGTCATACAGGTTTATAAAGAAATGTATGGGAAGCCTATTAAAACAGAGGTCATTGATAAATAATAATTAATTGGTATCTGAAATGAAAATATTTAGAAAAATTCAGGCAGGTGTTGCATTTGTAGCTATGTGGACTGCCATTGCGATAAGCAATAATTACGAAGCTACAGGGAAAGAAATTTTCGCCTGCACAGTCTTAGCCGTGCTCGCTGGAATGGTAATTATCAACACCTTAATAGACAGAGCTAAGGAGGAAGTAAAATGAAGAAATATGTAATGTATATCAATGAATCTGATTTAGACAATTTCATGAAGGCTTATATGACTAGCGGTGGTTTTTTAGAAATTGGGCAAGTGTCTAAAACGGGCATGATTGAAATTATATCAGAAAGAGCGTTTTTGTACCAACAAATATTTTGATATAAGGAATCCCACTGGAAAGCTAGAGACTTGCATCCCGGAGCGAGAACGGGGTGGGAACAAACAAAAAATAGATGATTATGCCACATGAATGGAATAACATATTAGTAGTTACAAAAGATGAACTTGTACCAAAGTATTATAAGTGGAATAGTTTAAAATCAGAGATTCAACGCTACGAAACCAAACCTTATGGTATCAAACGTGTTCAACGTGCTTGCAATAACCGTCCGTTATTGATTAGCTTTGACAGCCTACCATCTGAGATACAAGACGCTATCGGTGACCCGCGCAAAGTTGATAGTATCCTAGAACGCTATTACATGATAGACCCGGATGCAGTTACCTTTTTTACCACAAAGAAGGTTAGCGCAAAGGGTACAATGGACGTAGAAGCACAAGAGGAATGTATCATTAATGCGAGTGTGTTACAGGCGGCTATTAAGCTAAGGAAAGACAGGGAGGTGGAGCGAATGAGCAAAGGTATGACGGTTCGCGGTATCATGGCAACCATCAGCAGCGATGTAAACAACTTTAACAAGGTTTTAAGTGCCAAATATGGTGTAAATCACAGTTTGCCATCTACTGCTAGCAGATTTGAGCAAAAGTTTAAAGACTTCCAAGAAAACGGTTATCAGGTACTCATTGATAAGAGATATAATAATATAAATGCAGTGAAAAATACAGATGAAATACAAGCATTGCTGGAAAGTCTGTTTATTTCCCAAAATCACAAGCCTACTCCTACAGAGGTAGCGAAACAGTATGACGGTTTTTTATCCGGCTATGTGGAGATAATAAACAATGAAACTGGCGAATGCTACAATCCTAAAGACTTCAAGAAACTAAGCCAACGCAGTATTACTTCCTTCCTATCTTCTTGGGAGTCCAAAGTAGCTACCTTTAAGAAGCGCGCTGGTAACCGTCAAAAATACATGGATGACTTTACCCCGTATGAGCAACTGGAACATGTACGCTACGCCGGAACAGTGATTTCTATCGATGACCGCCAGCCGCCTTTCAATTACGAGCCTAATAAGCGTATTTGGTTTTACAATGGCGTTGATTTGGGAAGTGAATGTATAACTACATGGGTTTACGGTAAATCAAAAGATGGTATCATTGTAGATTTCTACCGCCAAATGGTACGTAATTATGCAGAATGGGGGCTACCCCTTCCGTATGAACTGGAATGTGAAAGTAGTTTGAACAGCAGTTTTAAAAATACTTTCCTGCGCAATGGTGCAATGTTTAAAAAAGTCCGGGTAGAAGCCAATAATGCCCGCTTAAAAAGATGTGAACGTTATTGGGGAAATTTACGTTACGGGTTGGAAAAGAAGCGCGAAGGCTGGATAGCACGTCCACATGCCAAGAGTGAAGCGAATCAAATATCATCCGATAAACGAATACTTGTACCGTATGATAAACTGGTTAAAAACTGCTTGACAGACCTACAAACGTGGAATAACATGCCACACAGCATTTATAAAAATAAGACCCGTTGGGAGGTTTTCTTAGAAAATCAGCACCCGGATAATACCAACACTATAAACTACAAAGCCATCCTTCCGCATTTGGGATACAAGACGCAAACCAGTTGCAAAAAGGGACAGATAAAACTGGATGGTGGCTGGTATCTGCTAGGAGATGAAAACGAGATACAGACCGGAGATGCCCTGATAGGTTCGCTTATGCAGATCGAAGGCAAAGAGGTAGATGTGTACTGGTTGGATGACAACGACGGGAATGTACTCAAAGCACTTGTATTCCTTCGCGGTGATTCACGCTGTATCTGTGAAGCTATCGCCAAACCGACAACATCGCGTTCAGAACTGGAAGAAACACCGGAACAGAAAGCAAACCGCAATGTAATGGAGCATTACCGCAATACGGTGGACGGATACGCCACCCGCCGCAAAAACTCTATTGACAGGGTGACAGTTATAGACAACCGTCCAGTGACACTTAATAATAAATTCAAAATTCGGGGACTTGAACAACGCATACAGGAAACCGCGGAAGAATACGAAACGGATATATTACTCCCTTCTCCGGAAGAACAGGATGACATGGAATTTAATAGCGAAATTGATTTCAATTTAAACACTGTTCAAACCTCATTTAAAAAATCATTAGCAACCTCATTTTAAAATTATACACCATGATTGAAATAACTAATAGCTTCAAACTTGAAGTGCTTAACGCACTTAGTACAGCCCGTGAAAATTTTAGCGGGAGCGATGCTGCATTTGCAAAGAAGTACGGAATTAATAAAGCAATATATTGCGAACTGAAAAAAGGTAATACGACGGAAAAACTTTCTGCTGCACGCTGGTTGAACGTGGCGCGTATGCTTTCTGTTTCACCTAGTGAGCGCAAATGGAACATGGCTCGCACAGATGTTTTCGACACAATCGAAGAACAGGTGCTTTTCTGTAAGGAGTATGGCAAGTCCCGTATGTTCGTAGATGAATGTGCCATTGGTAAAACTTATTCTGCCCTCTATCTTTCCCGTACACTAAAGAACTGCTTTTATCTTGATGCGAGCCAGTGCAAGAAGCAAAGCGAATTTATCAGGGCGGTTGCCAAGTGTTTAGGGATTGATACATGCGGCACTTTATCGGATATTAAAGAAGCTATCAAATACACGCTTAAAGCCATCCCAAAACCTATTTTTATCATAGATGAAGCGGGCGATTTGGAACACAGGTCTTTTATGGTCTTGAAGGAATTTTGGAACGCCACTGACGGTTGTTGCGGTTGGTACATGATGGGAGCTGATGGTTTGCGTACCAAAATACAATACGGCAAGAACAGGAGCAAAAAGGAAGGTTATAAAGAGTTGTTTTCACGTTTTAGCAGCAAATACGGCTCTGTTGTACCAACAGGACGCGAGGACAAAATGGCTTTTTATCGTAAACTTATCAGTGATGTTTTATCCGTAAATGTATCAGACCAAAGTTTGATCGGGAAGATTACCCGTCAATGTCTTGCGACTGACAGTACAGACGGAGAAACGGGATTACGCCGCGCTGAAAGTCTTTTAATCTTAAACCAGCAGTAAAAGATGGCGCGTGCATTAACTATCAGAAACTTATATGACAAGGTATATAGTTACCTACCTCTCTCCGGTGAATGGCAAGCCATCGGAGAGGATACGGAAGATTCAGGACTTTGGCTCGTCTACGGCAAGGAGAAGAACGGAAAGACAACATTTGCCCTTAAACTTGCCAATTATTTGAGCAGCATATCCAAAGTCTTATATGTAAGTGCAGAAGAAGGGCTGTCTACCAACATTTCCCGTACGTGCCAGCGTGTCGGTATTTCGGTAACTAATAAAACACTCCATATCATAGAGTATTTGCCAATGGCAGAATTAAAAGAAAAGTTGAAAAAGCGCAAATCTGCTGACATCATCTTTATAGACAATACTACTGAATACCGCTACGAAATGAAGAATAACGATGTTTCCGATCTGCTGAAACTATTCCCCAATAAGCTATTTATATTCTTGGCACATGAAGGCGGCAAAGACAAAGGAGAACCGGATATCGCTCTGGCTAAATTCTGCAAGAAGAAAGCCAAACGAGTATTTCACGTGGTAGGATTAACGGCACAAGTGCTGGGGCGAACAGAAACGGCGGTGATTCCGGTAGAAAGCGAAACGGCTGCATTGTGTCATGGGGATATAGTAAACGATAACATTAAAACATAACGATTATGAGCGAAGAACAGGACTTTTTAAATGATGTATGGTATCCTCTTTTCTTGGATGACCTTTTTGCAATGGAGAATGTACAGAAAGCATGGGCGCAAGCCGTAGAAACAAACAATATTACAGAGCGTGCGAACCTGATACGAAGCATTTCTGCAACGATTGACGAAGCGTACAATACTAAAAAGAAAGAACTAGGATTATGAAAACCGTTGTATTAAGAATCTCAAAGACCTTTCCGGCTTCACACGTCAGACACGGACAGCCGACGGAACTACTGGAGAAACTTCTCAAATCGAAAATTCACACGATAAGGGAGAATTACGATTATTGGAAGCAGAAAGCGGAGCTAATAAATTCAGGTAAGGCGATTCTTTCTATCCGTTGTTGGTCCGGTCTTCCGTTTAGAAGTAAGCAAACCGAAGTTATGCGATTGACTAAAATAGATGTTCAAACCATTTCACTGGCGTACTGCTTCGCTGATGGAGTTATCACGGCGCAAATTGATGGTGAACCGTTGGAAGACATTGGTACATTATCCCACAATGACGGGCTGTCTGTCGATGACTTTAGAAGCTGGTTTTTTGCAAAGGAGAATGAATTTAACGGGGTGATTATCCACTTTACAGATTTGAGATATTAGTTATGGAAAGAAAACAGGTAGTATTCAATTTCGGGCGTTTCTACGGGCTTTTAAAGAGTCATCCGCACGCTGATAAGAAAACGCTGGTTTTTGGCGTTACAGGCGGGGAAACGGATGATTTGAAGCTAGTAACAAAGCAAGAGTATAAATGCCTGTGTGATTCTTTGGATGATTCGCGTAATATTGAGCAATGGCGACATTCAGGCAGTATCATGTTGGCGTTATTGCAAGACATAGGCGTCAATACAAGGGACTGGAACGCAGTTGATAAATACCTGATGCAGCCGCGTATATTTTCCGGTATCTGCCGCCATCCAAAACGGTACATTCAGACAACAACAGAGGAAAGGGAGCAATTAATTAAACGTCTACGGTCGATACTGAAAAAGATCGAGGAAAAAGGCATTGACAGGAGTATTCCAAAATATAAACTCAATTAACATGGGAGTATCAGAAGACAGAATACGGCGTGCATCTAAAAAAGTAAAACGCCTTGAGTGGGTGACATTCCGAAAAAGTGAGATAACGCGGATCATCACCGAAGTATCAACGGATGACATCGAAACTCTTCTACCAGAGTATGACAATTTACAGATAGAAGAGGACAGAATAGAAACGAATCTGAAAAAGGAATTTAAAACAAACAGCATAGCTGAAATTATAAACATTTTAAGAAAGAAAAATTATGGCGAAAAGAATTAAAAAAACGGTTATTACCGGGGTGACGAGTGAACAGGTAGAAACGGCATTAAGTGAGTTCTCACAGGCTGATTCTACGATTCAAAAAATTACGGCTGAAATGGAGCTGAAAATTACGGCTATCCGCGATGAACATGCGGATGAACTGGCGACCCTGCAAAAGCAAAAGGATGATTCAATGGAAGTACTTCAAGTCTTTGCGACGGAAAACAAAGAAAGTATGTTTTCGAAGACTAAAAGTTACAAGAGTGCGCATGGTGTATTCGGATTTCGTACAGGTACACCGAAGTTGAAACAGTTGAAGGGCTTTACGAAAGAATCGGTTCTTACTTTAGTAAAAACACTGCTTCCTGATTACGTTCGTTCAACAGAAGAAGTCGCAAAAGATAAACTGCTGGCAGATCGTAGTAACGAAGGTATGAGCGAAAATTTAAAGAAATGCGGGCTTGCCGTTGTGCAGGATGAAACGTTTTATGTTGAACCAAAAAAAGAAAAGGAGGATTAATTATGGCAGCAACTTGGTTTGAAGTGAAAGTACGTTACGAAAAAGTAATGGAAACTGGATTGCAAAAGAAAGTAACTGAACCTTATTTGTTTGATGCACTAAGTTTTACTGAAAGCGAGGGTAAATGTGTTCAGGAACTGACGCCTTATATTAGTGGTGAGTTTACCGTATCGGACATTAAGCGGGCTAATTATTCGGAAATCTTTTTTTCAGAGGAAGAAGCTGCCGACCGCTATTTTAAATGTAAACTCGCCTTTACTACATTGGACGAAAAGAGCGGTGCGGAAAAGGTGACAACCACTCAAATACTTGTACAGGCGGCAGACTTGCGTGATGCGGTTAAGAAACTAGATGAAAATATGAAAGGTACTATGGCTGATTATCAGATTTGCTCTGTTGCTGAAACGGCTATTATAGATGTTTTCCCGTATAAACCGGAAGAATGAGTAAAAAGCTAAACATTTATCAAATTTCTGTTCCTTACATTCCTAACACACAAAAGGAGTTTAAGGAACAGGAAGTGTTCCGGGGCTTCGATTGCAGTCACTGTCACGGAAATGGTTGGAATTGGGGATATGATGAAGATGGAGAACATGCAAATATCACATGTCCTGTTTGCAATGGAAGTGGGATATTAAAAGCAGTAGTTACTACGGAGTGGAAAGCTGATAAAAAGGAAAAATAATAGAGAAAGGAACTAATTATATGGCAAAAGACAAATTTACAAGGCAGTGGATAACTCAAAATGCGATAGAGATAGTTAGCCACTATGAAAAAGGAATATTGACACTTCGTGGACTTCACTATCAACTTGTTTCTATTGGCATGACAAACAGTATCAGGCATTACAAAAGAGTTGTTTCTGCGATGATTGATGCGCGTTGGGCTGGTTTAGTTGACTTTGATACATTTTCAGACCTTGACCGAACAATGGTAGGGGAAACAAAATACGAGGAAACAGATATTTACGATTCGATTGAGGAAGGAAAAGAAGCTATTAAAAACTGGATGGACATTTATTATAAGAATAGATGGGAAAATCAGCCATATTATCCCGAAGTTTTTATAGAGAAAAAAGCCTTACAAGGTGTTTTCCAGAGTCCGTGTATCCGTAGACAAGTTGCACTCGGAGCTTGTAAAGGCTATCCATCATTAACTTTTCTGAACGAAGCTACATTACGATTTAAAGAAGCCGAAGATCGGGGAAAGATTCCTGTTATAATTTACTTCGGAGATTATGACCCTTCCGGTGAGGATATTCCACGGGCGATTGAAGAAAACATTAAAAGGCTTGGTTGTGAAAGTATTGAAGTCAGACGTATTGCTTTAATGGAACATCAGGTTTTAATGTGGAAACTTCCTCCAGCTCCGGCTAAAGATACAGATAGTCGTACTGCTAATTGGAACGGGATAGGTCAAGTTGAACTTGATGCGGTAAAACCTGAAAAGTTACAAACCATGTGTAATGATGCGATTGATGAACTTTTTGACCATGACCTTTATAATGAATTAAAGGAGCAAGAAGATGAAGAAAGAGATGTTTATCGTACACGATTAAGGGAATACGTAAGCAGTCTATAATATTCAAATCAATAGAGAAAGATATGATTGAAATAACAGAAATACGAGAATTTACAGCCCATAGGGTTGAAACACAAGATAACACATATACGCGATACTCGTCTATGTGTTGGACTATTGTAATGGGAGAAAGCGAAGAACCAGTGTATAACTGTGCTGAACTAGAGGAAGCCTATCAGAAATGCAGATCAATAGAAACATGAGTAAAAATAATAAAGAACGAGCCGCCTACGCATGGATACATGACACAGGTCGGAATATTCCCCGAAAACTATTATACCGGATTAAACGCAAGTGGTGGCGGCATAATTACGACATCGGAGAAATGAGAGCCAAAAGAAAAAATCATTTAGAGTAAATAAAGATAGGTATGAATAAAAAACCATTTAGATACCGCCTTAACAGACTCTATCAATATAGAAGTAAACTCAAATATGAGTTGATTACCAACGGAGAAAAAATAGATAGTGTTCTTTTTCGTAGTCTTCTTCATAATAGCAAGAATCTGAAATATGTGAGATGGTCAAATAAGGACTTTATTTATGTAAATCCACTTGGAGTTAAATCTTTTTTTAAATGAAATAGAATATGAGCTTAATTAATAGGACTGAAGAATTAACAAGTATCCTGTGTGACAAATATCGCATGCAGGTGTGTGAAGACAATGGCGAGATATTTTGCTTTGGCGGTAAACTCATGAACTATCCTGTTCAGGTTTTTATCCTTCCTCAATTCGGTACTGCTCGTTTCGTTGTTAGGATAAAACATGATAGTTTTGTTTTAGTCGGATATATGCGTTATTGGGATACCGCGCCTATAGAATTTATACTTAATCTTTTTATTGAGAAATTAATCAAAGCTATTAATTATACAAGGTATGGAAAAAGCATGTAGAAAATTGGATAGTGATTAATCTTAAAAAAAGGCTGTAACAGTTACTCCCATCTTTTGGGATGGACGTTTTTTTAGCTTTGGATACTATTGGATATATGGAATCTAAGTAGAGTCTATCGGTGACTAGGTTTTATAATCATTCTGTATTCACTTTCCAATAAGCGTTTTACGCGAGGTTTATTAATGTGTTGTCTTGTTTCCTGCCTATTGATTCCGTTTTGTAGAAAAATAATCGTTTGTTTCTGCTGACAGACCACCAAGCTCAACATTACAATCACAAAGATAAATACTACGTAACTAAAAGCAATTAAATACACAACTTCCTTATAGAAATAGAAAAAGTTGCTGAATCTGTTTTTTAGGCTTACCATGCTCATGTTTTGTTCTTTAAAGTTAAAAAAGAACGTGCCCAATCCAATACAATGCTCTTCATAGAGGTAGCGGCAAAGAAACCTAACAAGGAAGCAAAGATACTAAACGGGCACGCATATTTGTGATAAGACAAAACGCGAACACCGTTCATTCTTACTCCTTGTTATGAAGAAAAATTGCCGCTTTTCTACGAAGGAAAGACTGAACGTCACATAATGCTCTATTTGAGCACCGCCGCAAATTTAATAAAAAGATAACAAAAACAGCATTGATTCTTAAATTTTGAATAAAAAGAAATGATATGGCAAAATTGAAATACAAATCTATTATACCTAACAACAAACCGTTTTGGCTGTTGAAAATCCAATATTTGGTTAGTGTACAATACGGGGAATTACTCCTTAAGAATGACCCCGGCGAATATGAAGCCCTGAAATACTTCATAGATGTCGGCATTGATACACTGATAAAGGAAAGGTTGATTTCACGCAGTGAGATAGAAACGGAGATTCGCACCGATGAAGGCAAAACGGTGCTGTTTATCAAGCGAAACGGAAAGATTATACAAATATATTATATTGAATAGAAATGAACGGAGAAACAAAGGAAAAACAGGAATTAAGCGAGGAAGAAATAAAGCAGTTGATATACTTCGGTCGCACGAGAGATGGCAGGATAGTTTTGGACTTGAAAAACAATAAGCGCATAGACTGGGCGTTCAGGCAAATGATAGACTATCTTTCTACCCGCACGCTTTATAACAGCGATGAGATCGAACGAGCCATATTTGAAAGGATAAACGCGATACATCACCTCAAATAAGCACAGAAAAAGCCGGATACATCAAAATATCCGGCTTTTTTGTTTCCCTATGTACCCAAATATGAATATTTAACTTTTAGCTTTTTAACGTTCTCACTACCTTTGTGATACAAAAGATACCTCATTATGGCATATAACCGCTTAAATATCCTCAAACGAATTATTGATGTTCAAAATATTACCATTGAGCATACAAAGCGCGGTGTTACCCAGCAATGGGTATATGAAAATGTAATCTACCCCAAATATGTAATCAGCATTGGTACATACTACAATTATCTCTCATGTAACGCCAAAGCCGAACTCCGCAGAATCGAAGCCGACAAAGGCAAGCAACTAGCACTTTTTTAAATTGAACTTCGGTTCGGGTGCAGGTACTTTTCTGGGAACTTCTACCGCGCTTTCATCCTTTGTACACGTTATATAGGCTTCAATACTTTCAATTATCCCTTCGTGGTTATGGTTCGTTATACTGTCCGTATTACTGAAACTTCCAAATCCTTCCCCGGAAAACTGGTGCAGGGCTTCGTTTATGCTGTCCAGCAAATCAAGATACTGCAAACCTTGCTCCTGAAAGTCACTGCCTGAATGTGTCGGATAAAGCCACTGGTCCACTACATGTAACTGTATGGCAATATTAGCCATCCTGTTACCGCCGCTAAGATGTTGCCACCTGATCGGAAGGAACTCAATGAAGCAAAGCGGAAAGAAGGAAGGCTGTTCCAGTTCCATAAAGTCCACGTTCTGATTCCATAGGTCGAAATGCTTGATAGCATATTCAATCGGTTCATTATCGTCTTTCATTCTTTGCAGTTCTTCTTCTGTTATAAAGATGATTTTCCCGTCCCTGATAATTAACTGCTGCAACCGCTTTACGATTGCTAAATATAGTTTCTTCCTCATGTTTGTACGTTATCTATTAATTTATTCAAATATGCCTGAATGTTTTCCTCCACGACTTCTTTGATTATCGCATTAACTTCCGGGCTTTCACCAACAAACTGGCGTGCAGGAATAACAATCTTATCACCTATCTTTTTTAGTGCCATTGCTTTAAAAAACTCCGCTTCTGCCGTTAATGCCTGGTTCTTTTTATTCTTCCGCTTGGTCCCGGTTCTCGTATATCCGAAACCGTTAGTCGCTTCATAGAACTTTGCCCAGAAAAATCTTTTCATTTTCGCAGTAATGGTTATTTCTCCACCTTCATTATGAATAGCTGCATAAACCTCCGAACTGGAATAATTTAGTTGTGATCCGTTCAGATCAGAACGCAACGAACGCCGCAAAGTTCCCGATCTGACCAGTAGCGACCCTTTCCCATCATCATATTTCTTCTTTGCCCATGCTTTGGTAAAAAAAGCCTTTCTTTGAAAATTCCGGTCAAACTCTTCATCAAGTTCCACCTTTATATCTTTCAGGCTGTTTGTAATGACATTCTTAGTAAAGTCCTGCACGTTCATACATTTACTCCTTCCTTTTGTCCTTTAGTTCCCTGATTACCCCACAAGCGGCACACAGTTCATTTTTGGGCGTTTTGGCAAGTTTAAAACCTGTATCGCTGCATGTTGAACACGATTTGATTGTATAGGAATTGTAAGCCGGATAAGCCGCCTGTTTCTTTCCCGCATTAAAGCGGAACATTTCAGAGTGCTTCCCCGCCGTAGCCTTATTCCCCTGTTCGATAGCTTGCGTGCTATCACTTTGTGAATACTTGCTTTTTCGTACCTTTACTGCATTACAACGGCATCCGAATCCGTTAGGCGGGTAAAAGCTGTCCCAAAACGGGTCACTTGCCGGAAGTGTCACGCCTTCCAGTTCCGCATGTGCCTTGCGTACTTTCCCGTCTCCCATTGTCCTGTATTGAAGATAATAACGTTCTTCGTCTTCTGCCAGCTCATTCCACTTCGCCGCCATTTGTGCGGAAGCGGTGGTAAAATCGTATTCGGCTTTTAAATAGTGCTTGTTATATCCTTCATTGATTGTTTGAACGTCATTTAAATACTGGTTAAACGGCTTTCTGTTTCCTTTGTCATCCAGTAATAAACTGGCGGCTTCCTTCATTTCGTGAAACGTTTTGAAGCCGGAGAAGACAAATATATTCTCTGAAAGGTTTTGCTTAAAATCTTCATCCACCTTCGTATCACCAATGCCGAAAGTTACCGCCTGACTTAATACTGCCGTAGTTTCCTCAATCAGGTTCACAACCGCTTTTCTTTTCATCATTTCCGGCGTAAATTCTTCTTTCCTGCTTTTATGCAGCCACTTGGTTGCATCAAGAAAAGCCTGTTCCAAATTCTTTGTATCAGGTTTTACGCTATCGGCTAGAGTGAGCAGGGAATCACCATAAAGCTCCCTTATACGTTTATGCAGCCCTTCATAATCGGAAGGGCTTAAACGAAAAAATCACTGTTCTCCCGGCTTAGTTTTTCTTTCTCCTGTTCTTTCGGCTCTTGGGGTGCTACTGTTGCCTTTCTGCCGATAATTGGGACGTTAAAGGTGTCTATGAAGTACTTTTCATCTACGACGTAATTATTCAGAATCATTTCCAAAATAGCTCTCATCTGCTCCGGTGTATATTCCTTTGAATCATCCCATTCAAAGCGGAATCCTTCAAACGGGAATCCATGTTTGATGCAGAATGGAATCAGGTTGATATTCACCCAATCTTTGAAGTCATCCGCGTAGGAATCTTTCAGTTCCTCGAATCCGTCTTCATGTACTTCTGCCTGTGATCTGCTGCTGCCGTCAAGGAATACCATCGTCTGACCGCCAAGGGCAATACAGATTTGTTTGTCTGCCAGTTCCACACGTTTGTCAAAGACCTGAAATGCGTCTCCCTTTGCTGTTTCAATGAGTTTTAGTTCCGTTCCTTCGGGGAAAAGACCCCACGCGGAATTACCCATGTTCCGGAGCATGTTTTCCATTTTGACAAGATCGCTGTTATTGCTGCTGGACGTATTACCGTAAAGAATAGGTAAGCCAAATTTTTCCGCGAAATTATCCCAAAAGATAAGTACATGCTTTTTTGAAATAGCCGCCGGAGCTACTTTCAGATAAAGTCCGAGGTCATCATCTTCTCCGGCTTCCAAACACCAGTCGGCTATTGTACCATTTTTATAATCTATTCCCTTTTTCGGTTCGTCACCAGCATTGGGTAACAATACGCCGTATTCCGGGCAGACATGGCGACGGGGTACAAGCTTCACTCCATTAAACCGGATTTGCGGAAATTCAACCACATCACCGAACTGTATAAGTGAATGCCCGTATTGGTATTTATCAATAAACAGCCCCTGTGATTTTTTAAACCATCCTGCCTCCAACAGGTTTGTTCTTTCAGCATCTTCTTTCCCGGTCTTAATTTCAACCATGCGGAATTTACGTTTACCGATTCCAAACTTAATGCGCCGTGTTACTCCTGTTACCTGTGAATCAAGGTCCACTGTATAATCATAGATATTATACAATTCTTTGCGGTTGGGATTCTCAACATTCAAAGCCATTTGGTGCGCGCGTCTCCATGCCCCGATGTCCTTCTTTACAAGCTGGTCACTTTGTATTTTTAACTCCGTTATCACCCGTTGGGCTTTCTCCAAAATGCGGTCCTGTTCCGCTTTCGTTATTTTTGTTGCTTTGTTAGCCATTACCAATCATTGTTATTTTTTGTACAACTTCCCCATTTCATTACGCTTGCCTGTGTCGGGTCGTAGTCTTCCTGCCCTTCGTCTCCCTTTAGTGGCAAGTTTGGGTTTAACTTTCCATCTCTTACTTCCTCCATCCATTTAACCGCACTTTCGTAACGCTTTTCACGGATAGAAAGCCCCATGTTGCCGGGCAGCCAGCTTGCCATGTGATACAGCGATATATCCATATACATCATTACAAGTCTCATATTACGGCTGTCCCCGATAGCGGCAAATGCCCGTTCCAAATTGTACCTGCCGCTTAGATAGTCGGTAAGTTCCTCCCGTGCCATCCCTTCGGCTCGTTTACGGTTTTCCACGTCTGTTTGCTGAAATACGGCTAATGCCTGTTTGTCTATCAGTGTCCCGTAATCCTGTTCTTCTACAAATGCCATTACCATAAATTATTATGAGTTCTGCCGCCAAAGCGCGGTTCAAACTGTGTTAATTGAATATGCTTGCTTAGTTTCTCAATAGCCGCCTGATCTGCATCCGGGCTGTCATCATGTTCCTTGCTTTTTTCTTCAATCGCTAGAAGCTGGGCAATACCTACCTGAATATCATTGTTCGCCTTTTCCTTGATATTGTAGTACACGCGCGACTGCTCGTAAAACGGAAGCATTGATACAATACGGTCAAACTTGTTTGTTTTGGACCTGTCAGCCTTTATAAGTGGTATGCTATGACCTCTTTCTTTTACTACCTGATCGTACACCATTTTTAGTGCATCGTTCCAAAATTGCGATTCAAAGTAAAAGTTGATATGTACAGTTGATGGCAGACTGTCGTTATAGTCAAACATCCATTTGATTGCATCGTACATTTTACATTGCCTTACAAATGCTTTAATCAGGTAAAATTTGTCTCCTTTGAGTCCCCAAATTTTAATAGCGTTAAAGTCAGCCGTTTTACTGTCACTGTAGGCAACGTCCCACCATGAAAGAATATGGTCGAAGTGATTAAGGTGTGGTATTTCAGCCCACTGAATCATTTCATTTTTGAAGATTGTTCCCTCTACATAAGGTTTATTATTGTATTCTGCCTGAAAAGACAACATACCTATCTTTTTGGCAAGTTTCAAATAAAACTCTTTGGTGTATTTTTCCTTCCAATATGGGTTAAACTCCGTGTCTGTTGCATCCTGTTGCCAATACTTAAAACCTTCGCGTGTATCTCTCAACTCTGTTAAAATAGTGAGTTTTGCAAAAACGTTATTAACGTCTATGAATCGGCATCCACGTTCATCCGCACATGGTATCAGGTCTTCACATATCCAGTTTGCATATTCACGTACCCTTTTGGGATTCTTGCAAACTTGTTTTGTATCAAGGTCATCACAGATGATATAATCCGGTCGAAATTGTTTGTACCGGATACCACGCGGAGACTGACCTACGCCGATAGCGAAAAACGCACAATCATTTGCCGTAATAAAATTACCGTCCTGCCAGTTTCCGCCTCCTAACTGATTGCCAAAGTCGTTTTTCAAACGTTGGTTTCCTTCCAGTTCGGCTTGTAAATCACCCAGCAGCTTCTTTGCTTTTTCTTCCGTTTGCCCGACCAGCAACATAACTCTCAACATTCCGTTACACCACAACCACAGAGGAATAAGTATATCGCAGTGAGTTGATTTGGCAAGCCCGCGCGCCCATGCAAGAAGCAAGGCTACAAACGGGTCACGTTTCACCATGTTTGCCAGTTTGATATGAAATGAAGCGCATTTACTTGAAGCGTAATGCGGAAAATAGTACTCAACAAACGCCTCATAGTCTCCCAATAGTCGTTTTATTCGCGCTTGCTGCTCTTCCGGCGTTTCAAAAACATCTATATCCGTTTGTTCCTGAATCTGCCTGACTAGCTTCCGGTAACGTTCAAGAGCTTTCTTATCTTTCTGAACGCTGGGTTTTATCATCCTTTACCTCCAGTGTCTTTTTTGCCTTCAATAAAGCGTAGGCTTAATTCTCCGAACTCTCTTAACTGTTTGGGAGCATTACGGCTCAACCATGCGCAGAAGTCTTCAAAGACATCTATATACACATGTGTAGGCGTATCACTAAACTTTTCAATTTCACGCATACATTCGGCTTTGGCGTCGGAAAGTGCCTTGTCAGGAATCCCGCCTTTATCGGCTACCTTCTTATTGATCGCATCCAGTTGCTTGTACGCTTCTTCCAGTAATGACTTTCGTGTGATACTCTGTATCTGCTTATCATTATCCCAGTCGTACTTTTTGCGCCACTCGCTGACTGCTTTTTCGGATACGCCGAGCAAAACGGCAATCTCCTTTTGTGTCATATTGCTTTTAACAAACAATCCTTTGGCAGTTTCCCGTTTTTGCTCCCTGCTCATTTCCTTTTCACTCATAGGCTCGTATTTTAATTGTGTTTATAAAATTGCAACACAAAGTACGCGCGTGTAGCGAGTATAAAAAACTATTTATCAAAGCGTTATAGTAAAGTGATTAAGCCTTTTATAGAAGTTTGTGAAGGGGCTTTTTGCGCTATATGTTTGCATCAAAATTAAGCGCGAGAAATGGCAAAATCATTTGTAATAGTAGACGAAAGCAGGGTTAATAGTTACGGATTCCGTACCATGATAGACGGTATTGATTTAAAGCAATACAAGTTGAATCCGATTTTATTGTGGATGCACATACGGGCGTACCGGGGCACTAAAGACGAAATCCTCCCACTTGGGCGGGTGGAGAACTTGCGTGTCGAAGGCGAGGAACGGGGGAAAAAGAAATTGATAGGTGATTTTGTGTTTGATGAAAAAGATGACTTCGCCAAGAAGATAGCCCAAAAAGTCGAAGACGGTTTCATCCGTATGGCAAGTGCCGGGCTTGACCCAATGGAATGGAGCGACGCGGTAGAATTGAAGTTACCGGGACAATCACGTCTGACCCTCACAAAATCGCGTATGTATGAAATCAGCCTAGTTGATATTGGTTCGGATGATGGTGCGCTCGCACTTTGGAAAGATGGTGAACTGCTTACCCTTTCTTCCGGCGGTGAAAATATAGCAATTCCAATTTTTAACAATAACGAAAAAACAGAAGACATGAAAGCAATCGCTTTAAAACTTGGTTTGCCTGAAACGGCTACCGAACAGGACATTTTGACAAAAGTCTCAACCTGTCTGGCATTACAGTCCGAGAATACGGATTTGAAAAAGGAACTGGAACAGATCAAACTTTCGACTATTACAGACGCGGTAAAAGAAGCCGTCGATGCAAAACGGATTACAGCAGACAAGAAAGAACATTTCATCAATCTTGGAAAGGCGCTGGGTGTTGAGCAACTCCGGGAAACGCTTTCTCTTATCCCTGTTGCAGTAAAACCGACACAGGTTATCAATCTGTCAAAAGACGGGATTCCCGGCGCATCCGTTACCGCTAAAACTTTGCGGGAACTTACTCCTGATGCAATGCTCCAACTCCGTAAAGAAGACCCGGAGCAATACGCGCAGTTGTATAAGGCTGAATATGGCACTGCACCGCGCTTTGAAGATTAACACGAACTGTCACAACTAAATACAAAATAAAAACGATGAAACTATTTACTAAATTTTTGTGCTCCCTGCTGGTGATGTTTACCATTAACTTGCTTATGGGAGATGTGTTTGCCCAATCTTTGGGTATTGATTCAAGAATCGGCTCTGCCGTTCTTATCGGCTTGGGCTGTATGCCGTTTGTTCCGGCTGGCGTAGCAATGGAAGGGGTATATGTGGAGTTATGGACCGGGGAACTAATCAAGATGTTCCGGCAAAAGGCTTCATGGCTGGGGCGTATCCGTAATAAAACGGCTTGGGTAGTAGCCAATGTAATTCACTTGGTTGATTTGGGTTCTGACCCGGACGTACTCATCAATAATACGACTTATCCTATTCCTACGGTAGAATTGGTTGATGGTGACGTGCCAATCAAACTGGACAGGTTCGATACAGAGAACACTCGTGTGAGACACGCTGATCTGCATTCGGCTTCCTATGACATTATTGATACACATGTAGAACGTCACAACGCAGCACTGGAACGCAAAACCGAATTAAAAGCGATTCATTCGCTGGCATTGCCTAAAAGCGGTTTGGAACAGTCCATTATTATCCGTACTTCCGGCAAAGACCGTGGAGATGGATTTAAACGGCTTACACCTGATGATCTTGCAGCCGCACATGTCGGATTGCTGGAAATCGGTGCTCCCGGTCCGTTTGTTTTGCAACTTGACTATAAACACACATTGGACCTTTTACAGGCAGACGAAACGTTTGTGAAGCAGTATAAGAATCTGCAAACAGGTGAAGTGCTTCCTTTATACGGTTTTGACATTTATCCGACTGCCGGCATTCCTTTCTATCGTGAAGATGACACGACAAAGGAATTGACAAAGAATCCGTGGGGTGCTGCTCCTGATGCAAGCAAGGACTTACGCGCCTCTACTTTCTTCCCGCTTGAACGTGCCGTACAATGTCGCGGTGATGTAGACATGTACAAACGTGAAGCAAGCAATGACCCGGAAGGGCGTGCAAATACTATTGGCTTCTCCATGTATCACATGTGCCTGCCTTTGAATTTTAAAGGTTTCGGCGCAATTATCGACGCAAAAGCATAATGGCAGTTCAGACAACAACTAAAACGGGAGTATCTGCTTCCGTTTTGAAAGCTGCATTAAAAGCGATGCAGACTTTGAAAGTAAACAAGGTGTATGTTACTCCTGACGGTTATATTTTCCCGAAAGAATGTGATGTGCGTTCGTATGTAGGAAAAGACGGGAAGTATGAAACTCTGACAAAAGCGGATTGCTTTCCTAAAGAGGTGAAAGCTAAAACCAAAGCTGACAAAGATAAAACGGAAGCAAAGACCGAAACAGGAACGGAATCAGGACAAAATGAAGAAAAGGGCGGTTCTGCCGACCGGGTGATTGACGAACATAAAAAAGAAGAGTAATATGTCATTGAGCAATGTAAATATCACAATTAACCGTAACGGTCTAGGGCAGGTCGCTGTTCAGAATGACGGGGCGGCTGGGTTACTGCTTTATGGCGTTGCGGTCGCTGATAAATTGGAACTGGAAACGCCATATTCAATTAACAGCGTAAAGGACGCCGAAGATTTAGGTATCACCAGCGAAGGAGCTAATACGGCAGCATACAAGCAAATTGACGAATTTTATCAAGCAGCCGGGACAGGTACAAAGCTGTTTGTCATTGTTTCCGATAAAGACGCTAAAAGTGAAGCGAAAAAAAACACGATTATCACTTTGCTGGATTATGCCAAAGGTGAAATTTCTCTTTTAGGGGTATGTATGCCAGTGCTAGAAAACGCGGAAACATTGGACGGGCTTTCAAAGGAAGTATTCAGCATGCAGGTTCTTGTTCAACTGCTTGCAGACGAATATTTGAAAAAGATTATGCCTTTTACCGCTATCATTGGCGGGGTTGGTTTTACCGGAAAGGCTGGGGAACTGGTAGATTTGAAAACTATGTCAAACTACCGTACACAAATTACTTTAACGGCAACGGATAATACAGGAGTTGCGGCAGTCGGGCAACTTGTAGGAGCTTATATGGCATTACCTGTTTACCGTAAAGTCAGCCGTGTTAAAAACGGAGCTTTACGAATGGTTGATGGGACGGCGTATCTCACAGACAAAACGACTATAGACGGGCGTGACAGCTTATTGCAGGAAGTAACCAAGAAATGTTATATCCTTTATCGGGAGTTTCCTGGACGTACGGGATATTTCTATAATGGTGATTATACGGCAACGCTTGAAACGGATGATCTTCGCTATATTGCCCGAATCCGGGTTATAGACAAAGCACTGAAAATTGCTTATAATACCTATGTTGGAGAACTGGATGACGAAATAGACGTTACCACTGAAGGCAATCTCGACCCGGCACGTGTATCCTATTTGCAGGAATTAATCTATAATCAGGTAACAGCTAACATGGAGGAAGCGATCAGCGGCTTTGCAGCATCAATCAATCCTTCGCAAAATGTATTGTCCGGCAAGGGTATTGATGTGGTATTAAGTATTACTCCGAAAGGTTATCTGAATCCAATCAACGTAACACTGGGCTTCGTTAATCCTGCAAATACATAAGATTTAAACACAATTTAAACGGAATATAAAACGACAGAACTATGGCGAAACAGGAATACGCATGGGAAGACTTCAAAGTCTTTATGGGCGGCAAATTTGTAACCGGACTTCGCGGATGCAAATACAAAACATCGCAGGACAAAGAGCCTATCTACGCGGCGGGAAATATGCCTGTAGGAATGGGACGGGGTAATAAGAAAAACGAGGTCAGCATCACGGTGCTGCAATCGGAACTGGAAGCGATTATTCAATCAGGCGGTGGGGATATTACGGATATTGCGCCGTTTGACATCGTAGCAAGCCACATCGCAAAACGGGGGTTACCGATTGTTACGGACGTAATCAAGGACTTCGAATTTACAGAGTTTGAGAAGAACTGGAAGCAGGGTGACAAGTTCATGGAAGTAGAACTGCCGGGCGTGTGTATGGAAATCAAGTATAATACAGTAAAAAACTAAAGCAATGAAAGAACTGGAAGAAAAAGAAGTAGAAAAGGTATTGATTGGTCAGGCTACAGAAGAACAGATTCAGGCGTGGAAGAAGGAACACGGAATTGTATATGCTATCATTGTGGACGGTAAAGTCTGTTATCTGAAAAAGCCAGGACGAAAAGAAATGAGTTACGCGGCTAGCATCGGAATTTCCGACCCAATGGGAATGGTAGAGGGTATTCTTACTACTTGTTTCATCGGGGGGTGTGAAGACTTTAAAACGGATGATGATTTGTTTCTTGCTACTGTTTCGCAGTTGGAGCACATTACTGAAACAAAACAGGCTGAACTGGTAAAGCTATAAGCGAGGCAGACGGGAGAGCGAAAGCTAATTTCATAGGGTATATCAATACGCAAATGGAATATTACCTGCACGTTGATACCTCGCATTTATCGGATAAGGAATGGGCGCAAAAGTATGCGCAACTGCTGGACATCATGCAACGGGAAAACGGAAATTAATCTTTCTTGAAACGTTCCCACCGTCTTTTTTGAGAGGGTGTCATTGGTTTCTCTTCTTCTTCCTTGTAAGTGATAGTCCCGTTAATGACAATCTTTTCATCATTCTCGCTTTCGTCTACGAACTGATAAGGTCCGTAACCTTCGGGAGCTCCGTGTTTATGATTCCATTTAAGAAACGGATAAACACAGGCGGCAACAGCGGAAATTATAGCAGGTACTAACATATTGAAATTGTTTTGATTCGGTTTACAAATATAGCATAAAGAAATGGCAAAAACAATAGAGTTCAACATAAAGTTAATCGATTCGGTTACAGGCGTGGCAAAAACTGTCACAGCAAGTCTGGGCGGTGTGAATACCGTTGTCGAAGAAATTACTCAAAGCGTACACCGCTCGGAGAACTCTTTGAAATCATTTGCAAACCGAATGTTCAATATCAACCAGCTTTCATCCGCTTTCTCCGGTGTATATTCGGCACTTGATTCCGTGACCGCCGGGTCGCGTTCCTTTGAAACGGGAATGGCGAAAGTAAACACAATGGCTGAAAAGGGACAAAAGGAACTCAAAGGGCTGACTGCACAGGTACGGCAGATAGCTAAAGATGTACCTGTTGCACGTGACATGCTTACAGAGGGATTGTACCAAACCATTTCCAACGGTGTACCGGAGAATAACTGGCTAGACTTTTTGAATAAGAGTTCACGTACTTCTGTTGGCGGTGTGGCAAATTTGGGAAAGGTAGTCACAGTCACAAGCACAATTATAAAAAACTACGCCTTAGAATGGGATAAGGCAGGATTGATTCAGGATAAAATACAGAAAACGGCAAAGCTGGGTGTCACCAGCTTCGAGCAAATGAGTGATGCCCTGCCACGTGTAGCGGGCAACGCTGCCACACTAGGGGTTAATATTGATGACCTGCTGGGCACGTTTGCAACTTTGACCGGGGTTTCCGGTAATACGGCAGAGGTATCTACTCAGCTCGCCGCCGTTTTTACAGCATTGGTTAAACCATCGTCAGAAGCGGAAAAGACTGCTAAAAAGATGGGTATTACCTTTAATGCGTTGAGCATTAAAAAAGCAGGGGGACTGATTCCTTTTGTACAACAACTGGATGAACAGGTTAATAAGTATGTCAAGAAGACCGGAGATTTAAAGGAGAATGTTTACGCGTCTTTATTTGGTAGTTCCGAATCCTTGCGCGCGATCATTCCCCTTATCGGTCCGCTTGCTTCCGATTTTGAAAGCAAAACGGCACAGATCAGGGAAAGTGCCGGAACTATTGACGCGGCGTTCGCCAACATGGACAACACAACGGATAGCCGGATACAAAAGATGAAAAACAGGTTTGAGAATTTCGGAGACAAGATTCTTAGCGCAACATCTAAATACTTGCCTTTTATGGACGCTTCTGTTCGTACAGGGCAAATCATCCTGCAACTTGCTCCGCTCTATGAAGTTTATACCAGAGTGATAACAAGTGCTAGGGTAGCAATCAGCGCACTGACAGCCCGGATAAACCTTCATGCAATCAGCTTACAGGTATCACAGAAATGGACGAAGATATGTGCCGTTGCGCAGGGTGTTGCAACCGTAGTTACCCGGCTTTGGAACAAAGCAACCGACCACGCTATTATAAACGGTTTGACACGTTTGCCGCTTGCTCTGACAGCTACCACCGTAGGAATGAAATTATATACTGCCGTGGCAGTTCCGGCAACTATTGCGACATGGGGCGTTACTACGGCAATTAAAGCGTTATCACGTGCTATTTATGCAATTCCGTTGGTCGGTTGGATACTGGCTATTATTGCGGCTATTATTGCGTTAGGCGTAGCAATATACAAAGGCTTCAAATACCTGTGGGATAATAGTGAGAAATTCAGGGAGATTCTTTTCGGGATTTGGGAAGTTATCAAATATGTATTTAACGCGATTTGGGAGGTATTCAAAAAACTTGCCGTAGCATATTGGGAATATAGTACGACCGTCTGGAATGCGATCAGTGGCTTCTTCTCTTCTTTATGGAAAACGGTAAGCGGGTTCTTTGTTGGGATTTGGACGGGGGTAGTCAGTGTGCTTTCGTCGGTATGGAATAGTATTTCAGGCTTCTTTGTCGGCATTTGGAACAGTCTTACAAAGGTGTTCACCCCAATACGCAACTGGATAACAAACAACATTGTCCTGCCGCTAAAAAATGCCTTCTCCGGGGTATGGGACTTTATAAAGGGAATGCTAGACAAGGTAATGAACAAACTTGATGGAATGTTAGCTCCTATCCGTGCGCTTTGGAATAAACTCTTTGGCGGTACTGCCGGGGCATGGGATGAAGGAACGGCAAAAGGACGTGCCAGTTACCGGGCAGACGTTGAGAAAAGGAATAAAAAACAGAGTATCACCCCGGAAGCAACCGGGATACAAGTGGCAGATATTCAGTCAGAAGTCGGGAAAGGAATTACAGGTACGGGCAATGGCGGCAGTATTGTAAACGGAAAGATTGACGCAACCAGCACCGCCGGAGCTGGCAGAACCGTAAACAATTATATAACGATAGGCAGTTTGGTTGAATCCCTGTCTATTCAGGCAAGTAATTTAAAGGAGGGCGTTGATGACATGCGGGCAATGATTGTAAGGACTATGCTGGAAGTGTTGAACTCTCAAAATGTAGCAGCGGGGTATTGATATGGAAAAGTACGAATTTGATAAAGTGAATTTGTTTGAGTTCTTTTTTGGATATAGGGCTTTCCCTTATCCTCTAATCATACTCGACAGGTTCAAGAAAGATGCTTCGGCGGGACAGGTTGAAAAGTATCAGTTTGAGAACCTGATGAACCGGGACAAAGAAACGCTGCTTTCAAAAAAAGGTGTAAAGTTCTACGCAAAGAACTCGCTGGGTAATATCATGTACATGCCCGTCACGCTTTCAACTGATAGCAAACAGGTGATTCTTGAAAACACGGTTATCTCCCTATCGTGCAAAAAGACAATCGTAGAAACGCCGCTGGTAGCACGCAAAGGAACGGTAAAAGAGGAAATAAGCATAGATGATTGGGAAATTACTATAAAAGGTATCATTATAGGAAAGAACTTCTACCCGGAAACAGAAGTAGAAGAATTAAAGAATCTTTTTGAAGAGAATAAGGCACTGGGTATTAATAATGTATTGACGGCTATGTTTTTGGACGATCAGGAGAAAGTCGTAATAAAATCTCTTGAACTCAACGACAGCAAAGGTATGGAACATGTACAGCCGTTTACCATGCAAATGGTTAGTGATACGGAATTTGATTTATACATAGAAGCATGAAAGTACAATTAAACTGCCGGATTGAAATTACGAAGCCTGACGGGAAGAAATTCTCATTCCGTTGCCTGAATGTCTGTGATACGGAAAAGAGTATTTATAAAATAGGGAGTACGGCGAAGTTTAAAATTCCCACGACTGCACGGCTGGTAAAGGACGGCAAATACATTGCATCCGAACAAACGGCGAAGAAACTGGAACGGGGCGACAGGATTGATATTTATTTGGGCTATGATGAAGATTTACGGCTGGAACATACCGGGTATATCTACCGGGTAAATTATACCACACCTGTGGAGATTGAATGCGAAGGGTTTGAATTTCTGTTACGCAAAGACTGTCCTACAAAGACATGGAGAAGTACGACGCTGTTGGAAGTGCTGCAGTATCTTGTGAAGGATACGGAGATCATACTGAAGGAACAACAGGTGCTGGAGGTGAAAACGGCAAAAGGGACGGTAAAGTATAAAAATTCCCTGCCTGATGTCAAGTTTACGAATTTCGTAATTAAGGCGGGGCAAACGAGATTACAGGTATTGCAAAAAATTAAGGATGACTACCGTTTAAGTATTAACTTTTTAGGCGCGGAGCTTTGGGCGGGTCTGACATATACACAGAACTTGGGAGAGGTTAAATATCGGCTTGGATGGAATACCATCAAAGACAATGAACTCAAATACCGCAATGCGGATGACGTTCAACTGAAAGTAAAAGCAGTTTGGGTGAAGCCGGACAATACACGGATAGAGGTTGAAGTCGGGGACAAAGGAGGTCAGATGCGCACGGCGTTCTTTTATGATGTTTCATCAAAAAAGGATTTGGAGCGCATAGCGAAAGAAGAACTGGAGAAGTACAAGTATTCCGGTTATGAAGGAAAGATAACAACGTTCTTACAGCCGTTCGCCATGCCGGGCATGGTAGCGGCTTTGGAAGATAAACGATATAACGAACGTAACGGCAACTATTATATTATCGGCACAAAGGTACGTTTTGGAACAGGCGGTGCACGCCGCACGTTAGAACTAGGAATTAAAGTATAAGAGGCATGGATGAAGAAGAACGTTTAAGACAGGCTTTAAAGTCTTTGGGAAATACTCCTTCTGGTGTTTTTCCTGCAACGGTGGACGCCGTTTCCGGAGAAGTCGCAGATGTCACCGCACTGGATGAAACGCAGTACTTCGATGTACAACTCAAAGCCGCTATCAACGGCAAAGGGGGAATGATTATCATCCCGGCAGTTGGTAGTACAGTACTGGTTGAAAGGATTAACGGAAGTAACCGTTTATTCATAGCCATGTTTTCGGAGATTGAGGAAGTTGTTTTTAATCAGGGAGAAAACGGGCTGGTAAAAATTGACATGCTGACGGATAAACTTAATGAACTGGTGAAGGCTTTTAACTCGCATGTTCATTCAGGAATAATAACAGCAGTTTCCGGTGGTTCAGGTGCTCCGGCTGTAGGCACGCCGGGAAATTCAGGGAAGCCGACACAGGAAGCCAGCGAATTTAAACAAGAGGATTATGAAGATACTAAAATAAAGCATTGATATGAAAGGAATCTTATTTGATGATGACATACAAATTCAGAAACAGATACTACCTGATGGACGTATAACAGGTTTCGTCATCGGTGAGGTGACTTATCAGAATCAATATACCATTTTGCTTGCAAATCCGGGAGAGTTTAAATACAGCCCAAAGACAGGCGTGGGAATAGAATCTTTCTTAGATGAAGAATCACCGGAAAATATGCTCCGGGAAATACGTACACAACTGGCGTCAGAAGGGATGAAGGTTCAGAAAATAGGTTTTAGTGAGAACGGTAATTTAGAAATTGAAGCAGAATATAATAAGTAATACGGCAATGGATATAACAACACTCATAGGATATGCCTTTTCGGCTCTCACAGGTATTGCCGGGTGGATGGTAGGAAGAAGAAAACAGCAAAATGATTTTATTTCTGATTTGCAGAGTTCTATAAACATGCTGGCACAGAAGAACGCGGATTTATTAAAAGAGATCATAAGCCTTCGCGAACAGAACGCGGAGCTGCTTTCCAATCAGGCGGAAATGAAAAAAGAAATGGCTGCACTTCGCAAGGAAAATGCAGGGCTAAAATCGGAGATTGAGGAACTGAACGCAAAACTTAGTAACGTTAAAACAATAACACGTAAACCATGACAGTAAAAGAATTTGTAAAGTGGATTTATCCTGCCGCAAAATGCGGAGAAATAGACCCGGTATTTGTAACGGCACAAGCCGCACTGGAATCCGGTTGGGGAAAAAGTTGCATCGGAAAGTGTAACCTGTTCGGAATCACCAAAGGCACAACATGGAGCGGTCCGGTTATTCTCGTAACCACATTTGAATACTTTTCCCGCCCGGACGTAAAGTTTAAAGCTCCTGAATGTGTGCTTTCGGTAACGAAACTATCGGAAAAGCAATACAAATACCGGGTAAAGCGGTTCTTTCGGGATTATCAGTCACTGGAGCAATGTTTATCCGATCACCTTGCTATTTTGAAAAAGCCGGGGTTTGCCGACGCTTGGGCATACCGGAAAAATGCAAGGCAATACGCGCGAAAGATACAGGACAGCATTGGCAGCAAGTACGCCACTTCACCGGATTATATTGCAACTATGGACAAGTTGTTTGTAATGGTTGAAAAGGTAGTCAGGGAGGAAGGCTTATGAAATACCTGATAGTATTACCATTGGCACTGCTCCTGTTTTCCTGCCGGACGCAGAAAGCGGGATTTGAACACGAACGGATTGATTCTGTCTATATCGAAAAACTTATTCCCGTTGCATTGCCGCCGGATAGTGCCAGTATCCGGGCGCTGCTTGAATGTGACGAAAATGGAAAGGTTGTTCTTAAATGGCTGGATTTGGCAAACACAAAGAATGTTGAACTGATGTTTCAGTTAGACAGTTTGGGTAATCTGCTGGCAAAAATGAAAGTCCCTCCGGACACGGTATATCTACCCAGCAAAGAAAAGTTGGTCTACAAAGACAAGATAGTTCAGAAGATCGAAATGGTTGAAAAGGAACTTAGCTGGTTCCAGTCCTTTTTCATTCGTTCAGGCAAAATACTATGGTGTTTAATTCCCATTTATATGCTGTTTAAATACCGTAAAAAGATATTCAGGTTATGAAAATTGAAGTACTCTCTAATCAGACATTATCCGACATCGCATTACAGGTTTACGGGGACATTGAAGGTGTTTTCTCTCTGGCGGTTGATAACGGATTGAGCGTTACGGATGAACTTCATCCGGGGCAGGTTATAGAGTATTACCCTGAAAAGGTGATTAACAAAGCGATAGTACAATATTATTCAGCCAGGGAGATTTATCCGGCTACGTTATCCAAAGAAGAAATAACGGGGATATTTGATAATACGTTTGATTCAACATTTAACTAAAGACATGGCACGCACGATACAGGAAATAAGCATGGAGATAAAGGCTGGCTTTATTGCGAACAGCGATATTCAGGAGCTTTACAGCCTTGAAGCCGGGAAGACATTTGACGAACAATTTTCAAGCGTAGGCATTGAGGCACTGATAATATTTATTGTGGCTTCTTCCATTTGGCTTTTTGAAAAGTCTTTGGACATCTTCCGGCTGGATGTTGAAAAGCAGATAGAAGACAGTTATGTAACCTCATTCCCGTGGTATTACCGTAAGGCATTGGAATTTCAAAGAGGGGATTCTCTGGTATTTAATGACAAAACGTATTCTTTCGCATATCCTGTAAAGGATGAAAATAAACAGGTGGTTAAAAACGTAGCTATCAGGCAGGTTGTTGATGACGGTGTTACCAAACTGAAAATCTATTTCAGTGATGCAGTCAAACAGCCATTAACGGGTGATCTACGGGAGTCATTTGAAACTTATATGCGGGAGATCGGGGCGGCTGGCACGCATTATCTTTTTGTCAGTGAAACACCTGATACTTTGCGCGTGCATCTTCGAATCTATTATGATCCGTTGGTGTTGGATAGCACAGGGGAACGGCTGGACGGTGGCGGCAAGCCCGTAGAGGAAACCGTAGAAAAATATTTGAACTCATTACCTTTCGGTGGCACTTTCTACGCTTCCGGGCTGGTTGATATGATACAGGCGACAGAAGGCGTAAAAGATGTGGAGCTGGACGGAACGACATGGCAGGGTACAAAAGAGAACCGTAGGAAGATAGATGCCGTTTCCGGAGCGTTTGTGTATGATAAGAAGGAAAATGACATTGTTTATTCAATAGACTGACATGGAAATACACTGGGATAAATGGGTAGTTGAAAGTTTGCCTTTCAGATTTAGAAAAAGTGTCATGGTTGCATTTTGTACGTTACTTATTGCACCTTTACAAACACTGTATAATGACTTCAACCAATACCGCAAAAGGATGAAGATAAAAGCCGGAGGAAGCCCGCAGGTATGTATGTTGCAAAAGATAGTGAAAGATTCACTGGATATTGATCTCGTAATTTCGGAAGGCAACGGCAAACCAGTAGATTTTATCATTCATACGTCTTTTACCGATGTAGACAAAGAAAGGCAGTTGTTTGCGTTGCTTGACAGGTATAAACTAGCCGGAAAGTCATACATGTATGAAAATGCGGAAGTGGAGTATTCACACCAGTGGGGCGGATTCGTTTGCGAAAGACAAACGTTACTTATTCAGTGGCAGGGGTATGTATGCGAAGTCAAAACGAGACAGATAAATTATATTTCGGCAAGAATAAGCAATGGGCGCATATATGTAAAAATGGACTATCCCCCTACAAGTAATATACGCGTAACTTATGCCATTTACCGGGATAATGGAAACAACGGGATTGAGGTAGTATGCAGTGCTGATTTTCAAATACAAAAAGGAGAGAAAAATGAACTGTCAAGAAGTTGGAGCGGTTCAAGTAACCTACTTGAAATTGAAGTTCAACAAGACATTTACAGGGATGATTATTACATATACAGAACACAATGGCAGTAATTTACACAGGTATGCAGCGTGCTACCGAACTGATGATTGATAAGACAATCGCGGGTAGCAGTTTAGAGGGGTATCCTCGTACTTATCGTTTAGGCGATTCTTTCGGCAATCATGTAGCAATGACAAATGTACAGTTGGCAGAAATGCCCCTTACAGACTATAAAGACAGGCTGGCGGCTTTTAAAACGTATGTAGAAAGCATAGAGAACGGCGTGATTATTGAACTAGAGGACGCTTACAGGGAGAATTTAACCGAATGTCCTATTAACCAATTATCTTAAAAACATGAGTGAAGTATCATTAAAACAGAGAGCGGAAGAGATTCGCGATGAAACTAAAAAAGGTGCAAATACTTCCGAACGGGTAGGCGGTGTACTGGTCGATACAGTGCAGGAACTGAACGATGTTAAAGCGAAATTAGATGAATTTATGGGATTCACATACATAGATAGTATTGAAATTCCTGCCGAAGGCGGTGAGGTTATTTTAGGAGTACAAACAACATGTAAAGAATGGGAGGTGAAATGATGAAAAAGAGAGATTAATATAAATGTAACAAGTCCTAAAGGAACTTGGAAAAACGAACCACAAGACAGTAAAGTGGAACTTTTTAAAATCAGTAGATAATAAGTAGTTATAACACAAAAGACACAGAATATGGCAAAAGCAAGTTGGTGCACAGTTGTTCCGGCATCGGGGCATGGCATCAAAACAATAGCAATTTCGGCAACAGCACATACGGGACGTACAGCACGTTCCACAACAGTAACAATACAAAATCAAAACGGCACGAAACCTAGTAAAGCAATTACAGTCAATCAGGCGGAAAAAGCACTTTATATCACTAAAGTAACATCTTCTCCCGCGTCCCTTCCTTCAACAGGAGCTATTTTGAACGTTACGGGCAAATGTAATGCAAAAATGATAATGATAAGGGAGGGATGGGGTGATATGATGGACGCACATGAGTTTAAAGTGAATGGTGTCTTACAAACTGACATTGACAACGATTGTACCACTCCCCGGTTTATAATCACTGGTGACCCCGGAACAGCCGCCGAATATACATTTGAATCAAAAATCACTGTAACACATAACACGAGTGCCAAACCGAGAACACTTGAATTTCATTTTGAAGGTTATAGTACAGACAATGAAACAGGCGCTCCCGTTGAGTTTAACTTAAATGTTGTTCAAGCCGGGACAGCTTCCACATTATCAACAGACAAAACCTCTGTATCATTAACCAATGCAGGAGCAACACAGAATATTGTTTTAACATCTAACGATGACTGGGTTGTATCATAATTATTAAAAAGAAAATCCAAGTAAAAAAACTTGGATTTTCTTTTTGGGATAAACTATGAAATTACCCAATCATCATTGGATGATAAAATAATATTTTGTGCAGTACCAGCTGCTGAAAGTGATACAGAAGAATTATTTGTTGACAATGAGGAAGCTGCACCAGCTTGAGTTACTTGAATATCAAAACTTTCAGAGTTTCCTTCTTCATTATCATTATTATATCCAACATAAGTGATACCAATAGTTCTTGATTTTGCATACGGATTATCTGGAATTGTTACTTTAGATTCAAAAGAATATTCCGTACCTGCTCCGGGGTCACCAGCTATCCTAAATAGTGGTAGAGTTGGGTCTGTTCTTACATCTGTTTGCGTAACACCATTTACTTTGAACTCTTGGGCAGACATTCGGTCACCATCTTCGGATAAAACGACTGATTTAGCATTGCTTTTTCCCGTTACTACTAGTACAGCCCCGGTTGCTGGAATAGATGCCGGAGTAGGTCCTGAAACTTTAAGCATGGATAGTGCTTTTGCTGCTTGATTTACTGTAATTGTTTTACTAGGTTTCGCGCCGTTTTGATTCTGAACTGCTACTGTTGTGGAACGTGCTGTACGTCCTGTATGTGCTGTTGCCGAAATTACTATTGTTTTGTTGCCATTGCCCGATGCAGGGGCAACTGTGCACCAACTTGCTTTTGCCATATTCTGTGTTTTTTGTGTTATAACTACTTATTATCTACTGATTTTAAAAAGTTCCACTTTACTGTCTTGTGGTTCGTTTTTCCAAGTTCCTTTAGGACTTATTGCAATTCAAATGTGGTGTATTTGAACAGTTACAGATTTATTTTCTACTGATTATTAATGTATTATAGTTGTGTAAAAAGGTCGTTCGAATTGGTAGAACACTGGTATATCAACACTTATACTTTATTCAGCAAGCATTAGGATAAAAATTGCCAGTACTATGCGTATAACCTACGTTTGTACAAAAATCGATGATATATGAAAATTATTAGGAATAATATTATTCCCTATGCTTGGATAGGATATGCTTGATTAAATACATTAATTGGGGGAAGTAAAAAAGCCCCCGGTCTGTTAGTAAAGACGCCAATCACATACTAACAAAATGCGCGATAACCCGCACAGCCGAGGGCAAAGACCTTTCGCTGCGAGTTATCGCGCATTTTAGTATGTGATTGGCAGGACAAAAGTAGTGAATTTATTTCTATTATTAATAACTAAAACAAATTTATGGGATTTAAGTACAAAGAACAATTCGGAGTAATAGTAATTTGCTCCGGTGAAGAAGAACAAAAGGGAGTATATGAGAAACTACGCGAAATGGGATTAAAGTTAAAAGTTGTGTGTGTATGATTGTTAATGTAAGTCATCAATGTAGTGACTATAATAGTTATAGGGCTGCACGAGTAAAATCGCTATTTAATTTGGAAAATGGATGCGACTGGAATCATACGGCAGAGTTGCCGGATATAACGGAAGATTGGCAGATCGGTCTAATAGTAGGTCCCTCCGGGTCTGGAAAAACCTCATTGGGAGCAAAGATATTCTCTGATTCGGGAATTTATGATTTGTATAACGATTGGGCGGCAAATAAGCCCATAATCGACGCCATTGCGCCGGATGATGATTTTAACAAGGTAACGAAAGCATTTGTCTCTGTAGGCTTGGGAGACGTACCAGCGTGGCTACGTCCGTTTAATGTATTGAGCAATGGTGAACAATTCCGGGCAGGACTGGCACGTTTGATTTGCGAACGTCCCGAAAATGTAGTAGTGGATGAATTTACCTCTGTTGTTGATAGACAAGTCGCCAAAGTGGGTGCATCTGCTTTTGCAAAGAGTTGGAGAAAAGGAAAGGGAAAGATTGTTTTGCTTTCCTGTCATTATGATATTGTAGAATGGTTGCAACCTGATTGGGTGTATGATACAAAGGAGGCACGGTTAATCCGTGACTGTCTTCGGCAACGCCCAAAGATTAACATCGACATCTATCAAACAACCGGAAAGTATTGGAGGTATTTTCAGCCGCATCACTATTTAAAACTGCCTTATCCTGTATGTGCATCTTATTACGTTGGTTGCGTGAATGGAGAACCGATTTGCCATGTCGCTTTTAGTCCTTTCTTTCAGTGCAAAGGGTATAGGGCAATGCGATTGGTTGTACTACCGGAGTGGCAAGGTGTAGGCATTGGAACAGCCTTTCTTAACGAGGTATGTAGGTTGCATTTAGAAGGAAAAGGAAGGCTTAACCGTTGTTATCCTACTTACTTTAATACTTCACACCCTCAACTGTGTAATAGTTTAAGAAGGCAACCGAAATGGGAACAAAGAAGTGCTACGTTGTACGGAGCGAACAAAACTAAAAATATAAATAGGCTTACTAAGGCGAAACAAGAGCCTAAAGGGGGATACGGTGGTCATTTTAGAGCGATTCAAGGATTTAAGTATCTAGGATAGCAAAAGAGCAAAACAGTGTTTAAACAGAGATTAAACACTGTTTTTTTATACGAGTGGTTTTGAAATGACGCACGAGTGGTTTTGCCGATTATATATTTCCATATTTATAGCCTCCTCCATAGAGATAGAATGTCCCAAATACTCTTCTAAAAGCATTTTTCTAGTTTGATTGGCCTGTTCGGTAATACTCCGAATCTTTTCTTCTACATTTTCTTCCATGTCATTACAATTTTAAAAGTTTACACTCGCATATATCGTTTTCTTTGGTCTTTATCTCTATGATAGCCAGATAACAACCATATTGAGCCAAATAAACCGGTATATCCATCTCTAAGTCCCGCAATTCGATACTGTTAAGACGGATATACTCGGTCACTACCTTTGCATTATTGATTAGTCCTTTGTACGTCTGATAGTTATTTGCAATTAAGGTAGTCCATTCTAGCCCCTTGAATATTCCCTTCGTGCCATCAAGCAATAATATCCGGGGATTGACTTTATTATACTGTAGTTCTCCGTTATCGTTGTAGGAATACAAAGGAATATAAGCAACGCCTCCTTTTGTACTGCAGGCGGAGAAAGGCAAAGTAATGGCATCACGTTCATATTCTATCGTGGCATCATCCACCTGGATATTTCCGTCATAATTTCCCATGACATTATCATCTTCTTTATACCGGAACCAGTTGTTTTGAGCAATGTTATCAAGGGTATATTTTAAACTTCTTGGCGTCACGCTCTTATAAGCCATAATCACACGATCCGTCCAGTCTACAGCTTTAGATTTGTTTGCAGACAGATTATCGAAGGGAATAAACTTGATCCCGTTTTCGCCATCCGGTAAGGCAAACAGACCGACAATTGAGGCAACAGCTTTAATGAAGTCTATTTGCTTGATGTCTGGGAGATTGGGAACTAAGGGAAATTTTTCTCCAAAAGATATTTCACCTCTAGCAGATAATGTAAGATTCAAATTTGTATTGGATCCTGCATCTGACGCCGAACTAAAATATCCTCTTCCACTCAATAATCCTAAAGATATAGTTTGTTCTGCACTGATATTAAAAGTACAATCAACATTAAACCCAACTGTCCACAAATTATCATTGACTTGGTATGATATAGGACGAAACGTCGCTATACTAGTTCTGTCTATCCATAATTCTACTGTCAAATAATCTATGCTAATAGTAGTAGACCTGAATACGGTCATAACTGTCCCTTTTATATGAGATTTATCTGAATCATAAGATATTTTATATGCTTTTACGGTTGAATTTTGTTGCTGATAATCTATAGTCTCTCCATATTTCCTTTGAGTATCATCACCGTTAAAGTTAATATTAAGCCCAAAATAATTCGCTACTCTGTTATCACGACCAATGCCGGTCCCAACTAAATTGATAGGATATTTACTATATAGTTCTTCACTATCATTCCTTGTCAAAAGAGGAATAATCATTTTGTTTATAACAGTAAGCTTGTCA
>ONZS01000501.1_pt1 | contig 35575 bp, 28 predicted proteins | sample 1670921 | NCBI WGS metagenome assembly ONZS01 (sample SAMN06348104, study PRJEB24527) | human gut metagenome | biome: human gut; feature: ankylosing spondylitis patient; material: feces | host: Homo sapiens | place: China | collected 2015-10 | reverse complement strand
AACTTCAAGTGCATTTCGCATAGTATGCAGGACTGCCTGTAGCTTATATTTGTCTGTGCTACGGCATAATGTAATACTGAATATTCAATTAAATCAAAGTCAGACAGCATATATGAGGAAAGCAGGTGCGCATACATCATAAGATGCACTTGAAGTCCAATTGTGATAGTTCTTAGACTTTTCCTTAACTACCCAGCTATCCACAGACACGGATGTCTGTGGAAGTTCGATATGGGACACGGATGTCCCGTATCGAACGGTAGCGGAAACTACCATTACGTATATGAAAAGTCTTAGAAATATCCAATTGAAGCTTCTGGCATCGTTGATGTATGCACACCTGCTTTCCTCATATATGCTGTCGTCCGTATATTAATAATATGTGCTAAACAACAACATTTTAAAGATACTTCTTAAGTATATCAGCCTTATCTGTCTGCTCCCATGGGAGGTTAAGGTCTGTACGTCCAAAATGTCCATAGCTTGCTGTCTGCTTATAGATTGGTCTTCTTAAATTAAGCATATTTATAATTCCATTTGGTCTTAAATCAAAGTTTTCTCTGATTATTTCAACAATCTTTTCATCGCTTAACTTACCTGTTCCAAATGTATCTACACAGATTGATGTTGGATGTGCAACACCGATCGCATATGAAAGCTGAATCTCGCATCTGTCTGCGATACCTGCTGCAACTATATTCTTAGCTACATAACGTGCTGCATAAGCTGCTGAACGGTCTACCTTTGTGCAATCCTTACCAGAAAATGCTCCACCACCATGTCTTGCTGCTCCACCATAAGTATCTACAATAATCTTTCTACCTGTAAGGCCTGAATCTCCGTTAGGACCACCTATAACAAAACGGCCTGTTGGATTGATAAATATCTTAGTATCAGCATCTACCATAGCTGGGTCAACAATTGCATCTATAACGTACTTCTTGATATCTTCATGAATCTGTTCCTGTGATACTTCTGGTGCATGCTGTGAAGATACAACAATTGCATCAAGACGTATAGGTTTATTGTTCTCATCATATTCAACTGTTACCTGTGTCTTGCCATCTGGTCTTAAGTAGCTTAATGTGCCATCCTTACGAACCTTTGTAAGCTGCTTTGAAAGCTTCTGTGCAAGTGCTGCTGAATATGGCATATATTCTTCTGTTTCGTTTGTAGCATAACCAAACATCATACCCTGGTCTCCGGCTCCAAGGTCTTCATCGTCCTTATCAACACCTTCCTTTGCTTCAAGAGCCTTATCAACTCCCATAGCTATATCTGCTGACTGCTTATCAAGTGCAACCATAACTGCACATGTGTTACCATCAAAGCCCTTTTCTGAGCTGTCATAACCTATCTCTACAACTGTATCACGTACAATTTGTGGGATATCTATAGAAGCCTTAGTTGTGATTTCACCCATAACCATAACAAAACCTGTATTAGTAAGTGTTTCACATGCCACTCTTGAATATGGATCCTGCTCATAAAGTGCATCAAGCACTGCATCTGATATCTGATCACAGATTTTATCTGGATGTCCTTCTGTTACTGACTCTGATGTAAATAATCTTTTTTCCATCGTACTAATCTTTCTCCTTCTAAAATAAACTTCCTTGTTATTAAGTATCTCCGATTATGCCTTGTACAGCCTGGCTTAAAGCATAATTCGACATGCTTATATCCTAATTTCGTATGGATGCATACTTATACTTTAAATTGTATGTCTTTAAATTGTACGTCCATTTTTACATACATAACATACATATCTGATATATCTATGCATAGAAAAAGGTCCCTTAAAGGGACCCGAAATCTGCTTCGAAATCCTCTCATTGTTCGAATAATCTCGCTCAGGTTGGCACCTTCCTTATGCTGTTCAAATGCAAGGGGTTGCCGGGCTTCTCAGATCCTATGTATCTCCACCGCTCTAAATAAGGGATATAATCATATATTTAATTATGATTACATTATGCTGCGCTGCACGCACCATCTGTAATCCATAAAAATATTACACAATATATTGTTACACGTCAAGTATAATTGACTTTTTAAACTATTAAATTTATAATTATTTCATATTTAAATGTAGGGTTCATAAAGTATTTTGTGCTCATATATGGACGGATTCAGGGTCTTTCCCAACCTATGAGTGCGCTCATGTAAATTCAGACCTTTTGACCCTGATATCATATGATATATACAAACAGTTCTATTACATTTGAAATTTAAGGAGAATGTTATATATGAATGACAATACTATATTTATATTTGATGCACATGCCGGAATGAAGCTTTCACGTGATATTATATTAAGCGATGGCTCTCTGCTTGCACCTAAAGATACTGTTCTTACGCCTTCGCTTATCGCTAAAATTTCAAGTCTGCATGTTCTTGAAATAAACATTTATAATGAGGATGAAGACTCTGCATCACAGGCTGAAAGAAATGCTGCTTTAGCCAGAACTGATGCTGACAATATCAACTATTATGAGCGTGTCCGTAACTCTGATGAATTCAAGCATTTTGAATCAGAATATAATGTTAATGTAGATTCCGTAAAAGATAATCTCAACTCATTCCTTACTGCCGAAAACAATATAGACACAGACACCATGGTATCTGAAACTATAAATATTCTGTCTGAAGCGCGTAATTCGCTTCAGATGTTTGATATGCTGCATGCCATGCGAAACAAAGATGACATTACTTTCGTTCATTCTGTCAATGTTGCACTTATCGCATCTATTATAGGTAAATGGCTGAACTTTAATGATGAACAGATTAAAACACTTACTCTTGCAGGTCTCTTACATGATATTGGCAAGCTGCTTGTACCTGATAATATACTAAATAAACCAGGTACATTGACTGACAATGAATATGAGATAATGAAGCATCATGTTAATCTTGGATATGAACAGATAAAAGATAAAAAGCTTCCTCTCCCTGTTAAAGAAGCTATACTGCTGCATCATGAAAAATGTGACGGAAGCGGATATCCATTTGGTCTTAAAAGCCCTGATATCCCAGCTGTTGCCAAGATTATCACTATCGCAGATGTATATGATGCCATGACTGCATCACGTATATATCGTGCACCTATATGTCCTTTTGAAGTTGTTAAAATGATGTATCAGGATGCATTTACCAAGTTTGATCCTATATATGCTATTCCATTTCTTAAAAATGTAGTTGCTTCATACATTGGAACAAACGTAAAGCTTTCAGATGGACGTACTGGCAAGGTAGTTCTTATAAATGACAACGCTCTTGACAAACCTATCGTACAGTGTGGAAATGATTATGTAAATCTTTCTAAAAACAGCGGATTAAGTATTGTTTCGCTGATGTAATTATATTATACAGGTGTCAGCAGGTCCAATACGGCTGCATTAGTGCAAATGTACATTTTTGACCTGTTGACACGCAAAATACTGAAGTTTCTTATTATTGTTTCTTGATGTATTGTTAATTTTTACTTTGTTTTTATTGATTCTTGGTGTGTTCTTAATCTTACTTTATTTCTCAGTTTTTATATTAAATGCCTTTATCCCTGGATACACTGCGGAACTTCCAAGCTCATCTTCTATACGCAGTAATCTGTTATATTTTGCTATTCTCTCACCTCTTGATGGTGCCCCGGTTTTTATCTGTCCCATATTCAAAGCAACCGCCATGTCCGCAATCGTCGTATCTTCTGTTTCACCTGAACGATGGCTTGATATAGCAGTATATCCAGCTTTATGCGCCATCTTAACTGCCTCTATTGTTTCTGACAACGTTCCTATCTGATTGAATTTTATAAGAATTGAATTCGCACAGCCTGAAGCTATACCTTTTTTTAATCTTTCTGTATTAGTAACAAATAAATCATCACCCACAAGCTGTACACGATTGCCCAATTTATCAGTTATATCTCTCCATCCGTCCCAATCTTCTTCGTTAAGCGGGTCTTCTATTGATATCACTGGGAATTTGTCGATAATTTTAGAGTAATAATCGACAAGTTGTTTGCTATCCCGCTTAATTGCAAGCATTTCATTGTTTGTATCAAGTAAATCATAAGTCATTTTTTGTTGTTTCATGTCTACATTTTCATGAACTTTTGATTGTCTTGTTGCATATTCTCTTGGGAACTCATACAATCCGCTTTCAGTATTGTATAATTCGGAAGCTGCGGCATCCATCGCGAAATAAATATCTTCGCCTGGCTTATATCCTGCTGTAATCACCGCCTCCATAAGAAGTTCAAACACTTCAAATGCATCAGCCACATCTGGTGCAAAACCTCCCTCATCACCAACAGTAACTGCGAATCCTTTCTTAGTAAGTATTTCCTTTAATGAATGAAACACCTCTGTTCCCATACGAAGTGCCTCTCGAAAACTTGATGCACCCGCCGGAACTATCATATACTCCTGAAAATCACTTCCAACTGCGTGCCTACCCCCATTTATAATATTCATCATAGGAACTGGAAGTGTCGTAGCCGCATTTCCACCTATAAACCTGTATAATGGCATATGAAATGATGCCGCCGCTGCCCTGGCGCATGCTATTGATACTGCAAGAATTGAATTAGCACCTAATCTGGACTTATCTTTAGTTCCATCTTCTTTTATCATAGCTTTATCTATTGCATATACATTAGATGCATCCATTGCAAGTACTGTATTGTTAAGTTCAACATTTATATGTTTTACAGCCTTAAGCGTACCTTTTCCAAAATATCTTTTCTGATCCATATCTCTTAGTTCAACAGCTTCAAAAGCACCTGTTGACGCTCCACTTGGAACCATACCATGTCCAACAGTACCATCGTTAAGCAAAACCTGCGCCTCTACTGTGGGATTGCCTCTTGAGTCCAGTATTTCCCTTCCAATAACCTTCTTTATTTCAAGCTTTCTATGTCTATGCCCCATCATCTTCAAGGTACTATTGTTAACTTCATCTGGTGGAATATGGGGATTATCAAGACAGCCTGCTTCTATCCCATCACTGCACTCATATGCTTCAGGTGAACAATATCTTTCTGCCATAGGCTCATTCATAGGTACACCACCGGCAAAGTCAGATTGTGTGTATACTGTACTGCTCTGCTGGCTATCCTTATTATCAGAATTTCTTGTTAAATCAGATTGCATTAGTGTATTCCTCCTGTCAATTATTTGCTTTATATGGTCACTGCCTTTATACAGCTTCTGCTTTATATAACCACTGCTTTTATATTGCTTCTGCTTTATATAATCACTGCTTTTATATTACTTCTGCTTTATATAATCACTGCTTTTATATTGCTTCTGTTTTATATAATCGCTGCTCATATATTATATAATTGACGGAATTGTTGAAAATATTCTTATAATGCCTGAATATACTTTAGTTTGGATTTACTTTGTTTTTCATTATCTTTAATTTTTATGATGTGCATACTTTTCTCTTGTTGCCATTCCTCCACGTATATGCCGCTCTTGTTTGTTGACATCAAGCACTTTCCTCACTTTCGCAGCAAGTGCAGGATTAATCTCTAAAAGTCTTGTTGTTACATCCTTGTGTGCTGTGCTTTTACTTACTCCAAACTGTTTTGCCGCCTTTCTGACTGTAGTATTGTTATCTATTATGTAATTAGCAATATCTATTACCCTTTCTTCAATATAAGTTTTCAAAAATAAAAACCCCTGCATATCTGTTTGTACAGTTTATGCAGGGATTATAAAAATATTCTGTTTTGTTATTTTATTACGGTGTAAATGTGAATTGTAGCGAATGATGCAATCTGAAAAAGATACATGCAGTAAAATCCATCTTTAATATTTACAAAATCTACATTTAGCGCTCACATTTTTTGACACTCACACTTATTCTTATCTTATAGAGCCTTACATTATTTCTTCAGCAAGCGTATGAAGCAAGCCTTCACAGCCAGACTTTACATCTTTATATGTTGCTTCAAAATCTCCTGTATACCACGGATCCGCTACATCAAGGCCTGAACCTGCAAATGTAAGCAGCTTATATATCTTTTCATCTGGATCTCCACCTGATATACGCTGCATATTTCTTATGTTCTCTGTATCCATGCCTATAAGATAATCATATTCCTCATAATCATCCAGTGTCATCTGCACTGCTCTATGTGGAATGACCGGTATTCCTTCTGCTTTTAATCTGGCAACCGTCCCATGGTGTGGGGGATTGCCTATCTCTTCACGGCTTGTTGCCGCTGAATTAATATAAAACTGGTCTGATAAACCAGCTTGTTTAACTAAATATGTCATGACACTTTCGGCCATGGTGCTGCGGCAGATGTTGCCGTGGCACACGAAAAGTACTTTTATCATTGTTGCATAACCTCGCATTTCTTGGTTTTTCTTGGTATTTCGGGCTTTGTGAGCCTTTGTAATTTTTTGCTTTCTGGCATAACCTGGTTTATTTTCGCATAATATCGTCCGCAAAAGGTGTAAAATAAGGTGTATGTTTTTCCATTTTACACCTTGCTATTTTCAATTAAAATCGTAATTACACAACCTGAATCCGGGCAACTTCTTCCCTGGCATCCTCAAGATTTACATGCGTATATGTATTCAGCGTTACTCTGATGTCTGAGTGGCCCATCAAATATTGCAATGCTTTTGGATTCATTCCGGATTTTGCCATATTTGAGCAATAGGTGTGCCGACATACATGAGGTGTAATGACAGGCATCTGTACTTTATAAGTATTATTATACTTCTGAATGATGTGTTGAAAATAATGCTCCCAATGCAGGGAATAACAGATACTTTCATTTTTATCAAAGTATAAGAATCCACTTTTTCCATCTACCATAGGTTCTGCTTTGGGCGGGTTTCGTTTTTCTATTATTTTCCGAAAGCATTCCTCTACATCCGCAGTCATAGGTATCTTTCTCGTTCCGCTGGTTGTTTTAGTCTCTTGTATATAATATCCGATTTTTGATTTTTTCTGCAATTGATGATCAATGTTGACCATATGTTCCTTGAAATCAATATCAGAAATCGTTAAACCACAAAATTCCGAGATGCGAAGACCGGTTTTAAATAAAATGTAGATTTCCTCATAATACCTGCCAAAATGAGGATCTTCCTTCACAAATCGTAGAAACTTACGTTCCTCCGCTCTGCTGATTGCCTCTCTTGTCACACTGTCATTCACAACCACTTCCATTAGCTGAAACTGAAATGGATTTTTCCTGATCAGGTCATCATCCACTGCCAATTGAAATGCCGGTCGAAGAACTCCTCGAATCGAATGGATGGAACTATAGCTTTTCTTTTCTACCTGCTGAAGATGTATCAGCCAACATTTTGCATCCGAAATCCGAACCGTATCAATCCTTCTTTTTCCAAATGGATCTTTCTTCAATAAATTGATAACTGTTCCGTATCCTGCAACTGTAGTAGGTCTGACACCGGTTTTTGTTGATGTATATTTTTCAACCAGTTCCAGTACCATCATATTTCCGCCATTTGTTGCAATCTGCTCAAAATGGTCCGCCTGGATTTTCTTCTCCATCTCTCGAAGCGACAAAGTACGGCGCTTTCCTTTCGGAGTTGCATCATTATGGTCTAAGCGCCAGCTATATACGCAGCGCTCCTTTCCCATCTCATCGACATACTTAAATCGATATCTGCCATCAGATAACTGTATTTCTCCATTGTGTAATATACGTTCTCTATGATCTCTCCTTTTTTCACTCATAATATTTTTGTCTCCTTCATCAAATGTTCATTTAACTTGGAAGACCGTCTCGGTTCATTCATTATACCACAAGACCTTCCCTTCGCTAAGATAAAATGAACATTATTTTCATTACTATTTTTTCTATTCTGTCACTTAAACTGCGCTGGCTGTATCCAGATAATCTTCAAATAATTTTCTTTTGAATCGGATATGCGAGCCAACTTCCAAAATGAAATCCGCTCCTTCATTTTCACCTGCGATCTGTCTTAATCTCTTTTCGCCAATTCCGTAATATTCTGCTGCTTCGGAAACATTTAAAGAATATTTCTTCCAAACAGGTATTGTTTTTTCTGTATGATTCATTCGCATTCCTCCTCCCCTCTGTTGGTATTCAACAGCGTTTTCGCTTTCTCCATTTTCATACTTGCAATCGCTTCTCGTTTGCTTGCGCCTCCAACATACATTGGTGTACACATTTCCAAAATACGGTCATAGATACGCCTTTTATCTAACATGGTCTCGCTTTTTATTTCTTTCAGTGGAAGATTGGTCGTGATGATCAAAGGTCGTTCCGAACGGATCCTGCGGTCTATGACACTGAAAATAATTCCTAATGCATATTCTGAATTTCGTTCCACTCCAAGATCATCAATAATCAAAAGCTGATAGGAAGCCAATGCATTGATATATTCCGTTTTGTCTGCCAGTGGAAATATATTGTCGATAATGGTGTTAAAATTTGTCATCTTTACCGTTACTTCCTGCTTAAGAAGTTCATTGGCAATACACCCGGCAATAAAACTTTTTCCAGTGCCAACCGGACCCCAGAATAAACAACCTATATGGTTTCTTTTCATTTTCTCCCAGTTATCAACATAATTTTTTGCCTTATGCATGACCGCATCTGACATATCTGCATTCTCAAATGTCCACTCTTCTATTCTGCTCTCGTCAAAACAGATGCTTGTATTTCTGTTGACTAATTCCCGGTGTTCTTTGTCTTTAAAATATTTTTGTTCTTCTTCATACGCTTTTCTGTCACAGGCACATTACCTGGAATGTTTCTTCATCCCCATAAATCCACCCTCTGGGAAAAAAGCTTCTTTCGCTTCCCCACAGACTTTGCAGTATCGCAACCCACCACTGCCTACACACACGGTATCTTCTTCTCTCATCACAAACTCTCTCCTTCCCCATAGCAATAATTTACTTCATAATATTTATTTCTTTTATATTTCTCAGTTACTTTACTAGGTGCCACATTTCCGGCTTCTGCACAGCCATTTTTACAGCTAGATGATGGTTGTTTTTCCAACTCTGTTGTAGCTATCTTTTCAACCGCCTTATTATCATCCAGTTGTAAACCAATCTCATCCGATGGAATTTTTACATATAAATGATTAGGTTTTGAAAATCCACCGGATCTGCGAACCAATAGTCCCACATCATCCAATTCCTTCAATGCTGTTTTTACAGAAGATTTGCATTTGTCGATTTGAACAGACAATTCCTCTATTGGAAATATCAGATAAACATTTCCATACTTGTCTATCCAGCTATTCTTTCTCGATATCCGTGCCCGGTCATACAAAATCATATAAAGAAATTTTGCATTTTGAGAAATGCGCAGCTTCAGCAAAAACTTCGGAAACTGGAAGTACTGAAGCATCTGCTCCGACTCCTTCATGTATTCATATTTCATTCTTTTCTCGCCTCGTTTCTGTTTCTAATTGTTGTAAAAATCATTTTTATGCCGGCTAAAAAATGTTCTTACACATATACAAAAGATGAAGGGCATAAATACAGCCTCTTAATGAAAAATTTTTATTTTTCCTTCAAGAAATACCCTTTCATTAATACGAAACGCTGAGAGGCATTTTTACAGCCCCCTGAGGAAATTTTTTTATTTTTTCGGTTAATTGAATACTTAAAAACAAAAAACACTCACCTATTCCAGGTGAATGCCTTATCAAAATTTCCTTACTTTGTTGTCTGTGACGCTTGCTCAGATATGCTTGCGTATCTGCTAAAATGTAATTGCCAGCAATTATATTTTCACGTGGGTATGGGGACGTAATCCCCATCAAGATCTGCTACTCGTAAGTAATACAAAATTGTCAAAATGACAATACTGTATTACACGGGTGGATCTTGCTCTGATTATAACGTATGAATTCATACAATAATAGGCCCAAATGGGCACTTTCACCATTTGGGCCTATATATTGTAAGTCTTTCGGATAAAAGAGTAAAAAGTAACTGTCCAAACTGTATGTTTTTATCATAGAATTGATTTTATTGGGGCCGGTATAGATTTGCTATATTTATTTATCTTCTTGACACAGACAAATAACTGATCCAAATTTATTATTAGAAATCACATTTTTATTTGTCACTTTCGCACATTTTAATATATACTAGATTTAGGAGGTGTTTTTATGCCGATATTAAATCAACCATTTCAAGGACAATTAGGTAATGTTCTTATAGACAAAATTGAAAACTATGATTATTCTAGCCTTACTATTTTTTCTGCCTTCGCCAAAAACAGTGGTGTACTCAGATTAAAATCCTCATTGGAAAAGTTCAAGAAATCAACTGGGCACATCAAAGCATTTATAGGAATAGATCTAGATGGTACTTCCTACGAAGCACTTTTGAACCTATTTTCTCTATGCGATGAATTGTACGTTATTCACTCCGAAAATATATCAACCACATATCACAGTAAAATCTATCTATTAGAAAATGCTACTTGTGCATGGTGTGCCATCGGATCAAACAATCTAACCGGAGGGGGATTATGGACAAATTTTGAAAGTACTTCAATCCAGGAATACTCATTACCTACACAAAAAAGTGAACTAGACAATATTTATTCAATAATTAATAAATATTCTGATGATTCATATATTTGTTCTACTAAAATCGAATCAATAAACGACATTAATACTTTGCTAGATTCCAATTACATAAACAAAGAGGTTTCACAAAAAATCACAACAATCAAAAAAAGAACAATAGAAAAAGCAAATCAAAAAAAGAATCATCTATTTGGTTCTGAAAAAGTATCTATTCCTATTAGCATAACTAAAGAACGACCAAGGAAATTGTTCTCTAAGGCAAAAACAACTACAGATGTCGATTTTATTGTTGATTTGCCAACTACTACACCAGCATTTACAAATGAACAGTTTTGGTTTGAGATGCGTAAATCCACTGGTGGGTCGAGAAATATTCTTGATTTATCAAAGCTTGGACAAATTGTAGAAGGCTCCGTTATAGGAACTCCATATGAATATACAGATCCCCATCGTATGTATGGAGGAGTTAAATTCTTTGAAATTGATCCAGAAGATACTACCAGAGAAAAAGATATTACCATCAATTACTTGGGAAAAGACTACTTTCCTTCCACAATTAAATTTGCTCCTAATAATGGTAGTTGGAGAATTCAATTAAAGGGCAAACCAACAGATGGTACTGATGAATTATCAAAATTTGGAAACCGTGGAGATTTTGTCTTCAAAATTCTTGTTTTTGAAAAAATTACCCCTGACTACTATGTTCTCTCACTCCTAGACAATAGTGAATTAGATAATATTAAATCACTCAGTCGCGTATGGGGAAAAAACGGAAGTGGTGCTGCCTCTAAAGCATACGGAATGTTATAATATTTTTATGGAACAGTGATTAAAACCACTGTTCCACTTCTTTTTTCGTATAATATTTATCAAAAGTACTTGCGATCTCTTTTATTTGCTCTGTAGATAGACCATACATAGCTCCTACTAAGCAATCCAACTCTGAAATAATCTGTTTTCGACTTTTTTTTGTGCTGTCACAAATATCGTTATTCTCAAATAAAGCACTCACTCTTTTATCTTTGGCATATAAGTACTTAATTCTCGCATATACATGATTTCGTATTGTATCCTCTTTATCCTGAAATACAATTACTGATTCATATATTTCTTTCTTTGGTACAGGTATTTGTTTAATTATAGTTTGAGTTAAGTCTAATCCTGCCATCTTCAATCTGACTATATAATCAAATATTATTGAATTAAACAAGACAAGTATTTGTAGCATATCATCAATATTGTCTAACTGAAGTATTTGTATTGACTGGCATGTAGGTATTAAAGGTAACAATGTTGCCAGCATAGTTCTTCGATTTGTTGCAGAAGTCAAGCTTCTCCATGCAATAATATAGCCCTCATGAAAGTTTTTTGAAAGATTATCCCAAATTTCACTTTTAATATAAAATCTCGCTTCAGGATATTCCGTGCCTGTAACATCGTCGATTGGTATTGCTGTAGCCTTATTCTTATATTTTTCGTTTTCATTCATACCCTTGAATGTAGCATAATTTCCCGTATAAAGTTCAATAAACTTTCCTTCATAAATAGGTAAATAGCCCATTTTTTTCTCACGTAATATATGCTGTGAGTGATTAGTAAGATGTACTAACCTTCCGAAACGACAACCAGTATATTCATTTCCAAAGGTAGGATTATTATTATAAACACTACATAAAAAATCTAATTCTTCATTACTTGTTATATTCGGTAACATACCAGTTTCAGGATTTAACACCCTAAGCATTTCATTTGATATTGTTATTTTATCTTTAACATAGAATTCTCTATAATCATCTATATCTACTGCTATTTGTAAATCTTTTTTATTATCATTGCTATAATATACAACAGAAAATTCCTCTCTCGAATCAATATTAAAAATCTTTTTTCGATTCATAAACATATAAATTTCATAGATTTTTTTAGAAGCCATACTATGTTTCATAAATTCACTATAGACCGGCATTTTCAATAATGAGCTTTTTACAATCATTCCTACAATACCTTTTTTTGATATATGTTTTAATGCATACTCTGTAAACAAAGCGTATGTATTAAGTTCACCCACCCTTGTATCAATAAATACCTCCTGCTTTTTTATATCTTCCTTTGCAATCTTATAGTCTTCTAGAATTGACCGATAAAATTTTTGATTTGTCTCAAGAGCATTATTTACAACATTCTCTCGATTTTTCTTAGAAGCTATCAAATGTATATCCATGTAGTGAGAAAGGAATTTTTTTTCTTCAAAGCGAATTTTTTCCCAAGGTGGATTACCAATTACAACGTCATACGACTCACTAATATCAATAGCTAAATCAGAGTTATAATACCTTCCACTTAAGGCCATAGAAAACGCTTTCGTAGATTTCTGGGAATTACTCACAGTTAGCAATGGATTTCCTAAAATAATATGTTGCGCATTATTTCCTACATGTTCTTCTATTAACCTAGACCTTGTAATCATAATTGCAATCGGATCAACATCCACTCCAACCAGTTTCACTTTAATACCATAATCTTTACATACTTTATATGCTGCAATCAAAAATGCTCCTCCGCCACAAGAGAAATCTGCTACGCTAATAATATTCGGATTAGTTATACAATTCACCAAGTATTCATCTATAGCTTTTTTAGTAATTTCATAAGCAAATTCTTCCTGTGTATAATAAGAGCCCAACGTATCTCTACTATTCTTTCCTCCTGAAAATTCAACAAGATTATTACACATACGATAATCAACCGATAAATATGCTTGATATACCGCATTAATATCAATTTGAGTTTCATCATCTATAATCCTTGCAATTTCTTCAGCGATATTTTCGGTTGCAGGATAACTAAAAAGTAAATTCAAATTATCTTTTGATTCCAATCCTAAACTTATCGCTCGTTCTTTTACCCTATCAACTTTTCCAGTTGTATTCTTTATCGCCACTAAAAGAAATGCCACATATGAATATACCGTAAACAACTCTCTTATTTCTTCCCAGTTTTTTTCTTCACTGTTCTGATTAATATATGCAGACACTACTTGTCTAAACTGATTTACCATACTTCTTTAATTCACCATCCTCGTAAATAATAAACGGTTTATCCTTAAAAACACCACAATGAATCAAATTGAACTTACTTTTTAACCACTGATCAATATCTAGTTGTTTTCCATAAACACTTTCAAACGATTCAATCAGTTCATCGCTGTTTATCTTCTCTTTAACAACACCTGTTGTCACTGAATATCCCATTTCATGCAATAAGTAGTTATGAATAATTAAATCTTTATATTTTTCCAATGTATGTTGCATCATAAAAAAAGATTGACATATTTGTTCTACCAAACTTGTTGGACTTATTTTCAAATCTTTAGCCACATATTCTAGCATACCATCACACCCCAAAGAAGCTTTTGATGTTCGTGATCGTTTTAACATGCAGGCATCATCAAGAAGTTTTGCAAGATATTTATCAAATTTAGTAATATCAACCTCCTGAACTGTCTTTATTCTAAAAGCGCATTCTCCAACTGCTTTAGACAAAGCATTTCTTTCAACTTCATTCAAAGAAAACTCAGACAAAATTATTTCATCACATTGACTTTCTACTTCCAATTTAAGTAATTCATTCAGTATATCACTTTTAAATAACTCCCATGCTTGTTGATTCAAATCAATTTCATTTCCCACCTGTGTAACATCAATATATTCAAGGTTATTTGGTCTAGATTGTAAGTGTTTACATTTCAAATCCACACACAACCTTGCCTTCCTTTCTAATACTGTCGAGCACAAAAGAGTCGGCTCTACAGGAATGCGTCCTATATACCCTGCTGCAATGGTTAATTTAGGAGATATAGTCCTTACATAATTGGCAGCTAACCTTGAATTAAGAAATGCCATATGTGCATATTCATTACCTTGTAGTATTCTTATTCCTGGTCCTGAAGCAATAAAAATTTGATTGTTTAGCAATAATCTTACATTTAATCCTGCAGTTCCTGTATCACTAAACACTAACTGCGTTTTTCCAAAATATTTTATATTTCTTAATGCAGACCCTTTCTGTTTCTTGATATATTCTCCATTTTCTCCCCACTTTACAACGCTGTTATTTAATCCTTCCCAGCGACAATATCCTCCCCCCTTACTTACTGGAATCCATTCTTTTTCACCAAAATGTTCCCAAAAATACCCTACTAATTCTTTAGCATTTCCGGTCGATGTCCCTTGCATTGGAACCGCTGAAGAACTATATTGTTCCTTATCCTCATAATTCATATCTAATGCATTGTTATCAGAAAGGACAAAACCATTCACCCCATTTAATTTGTCTTGATTAATTTCAAATAAACCTTCTTTTGTTATTAATTTTTTTATCTTATCCGACAATGACTCCACAGAAAGATTTATAATTTTAACACATGGAACTCTTTTTTGATTTTTCTTTTCAAATACAATCAAAGAGACATTTGATTTTTCTCCACTTAAATCTATAAATGCGCCTGAACCCAAATTCGCAATATATCGAAAATAATATTCACTCACATATTTTTCTCTAGCTTCTGAAAATGATTTCAAATACATCCATGCATTTTGTGATACAATTCCGCAAACACCATCCGCACATAAAAGATTACCTATGGCTTCCATAAACGCAACACAAGTATCACAATTTGCTAAGGGATAATTCATCTTCAAAAAATTCTTTTGTTCCTTAGACATACCTTTTATTGACGCAAATGGAGGATTTGTTACTATTACTTTAGCGTTACCTAATGCTTTATCATGTTCCACAATATCTCCACTCAAAATATTACACACTATCCTATTATCTTTTGCCAAAGAACCAACAGTGACATCTTTTTCCATTGCACAAAAAATATTAGGAATTATCTTTTTCCATACATCAAAAGATGCTTTACCACCTTTCTCTCGAATTATAGAAAGTGCTTTTATTCTAATATTCACCACAGCAATTTTGGCAATAATATCATCAATATCATACCCATATAGCTTTTTTGCTTGAGATATGACTGTATTCTCAACATCAACTTCTGTACATCCAGCACACAAAAATTCTAAACATTCAACAAGAAAATTGCCTCCGCCCAAACACGGATCAAGTATTTTTTTTGCTAAAGACAATTCTTCTATATGGTGAACAATAAAATCTATCATATATTTTTCTGTAAAAAACTGTGTATTACTATAATCACTATTATCAATAATTCTATTTGAATATTGATAAGCCCACGAAACAACACTCTCCACTTCCTTGTTATTTTTATATAATTTGATAAATTCAACTGCCATATCTAGAATTTCTTTGTCAATCTCATATGGATTAACCTTACCTGAAATATCAAAAAAAATTTGATTGATAATCTCTAATTCACTTTCATTTGTTCCGATATAAGTTGAACATAGAACCCCTGAAAGAATTGACAAAACATATATCTTTTTATCAGATTCTATAAATTCATATTGCTCTGCCTTTTTATACATGCATTTTAATACTTTTTTTAAATCAGTTCTCACAAGTGAGTATGACTTTTTTTTCTCCATTATTGGGTTCCTTTTTCGTGCATCCGCTGGTCTTACAGCATTTTCAGGAACCACCCACATATTTCCTATCATTTTTGCGCCATTAATCCTTCCTTCATGGCACAAGATTTGCACTCTTCGTTTACTAATATTCCATTTATTTGAAACATCTTGTATAGACAAATAATCCATAAGTATAATCTCCTTATATATCAAATCTTCTTTATTATAATCTCACCCGCGAATATTATCAACATTTTTCTCATCATTTTCATACTATCACTTGCCTAAATATATAAAAGAAACGAACCACTCTAGAAATGTTAAGTCGTTCCAGACATTGACATTTCCAGAGTGGTTCGCTGTAAGGTAACCAAGGAAACTTATGGCAAATTCTCTCACATCATGCTTATGTGCATTTGGAATTTCTCATTTTAGCTTGTACCTAAAGTCATTAATGGAAGGCCCTGTTTTAGTGAGGTAAGATTTGCAATTAGGATACTTCCGCAAGAGGAGCCTGCATTCTACAGTAAACATGTTCACTTAATCAGTAAGTCCTTTCCATACTATATTATTCAATTCCGAAACTGTTAATTCTCCAGATTGGAATTTAGTCCACGCTCCTACATAGTCAACATTACTGGTTAACGCTTTTATTTCAAATTCTTTATTAGGAATATATTCTGTTGCTATCACTTGATTAATTTTCATAAGAACATTTTGAAGCATCTGAATTTTAAATAACTTCATTTGGATTTCCTTATACAAAATATAACTATCCGACAAACCATCCGTTCCAAAACTCCAACCAATGTTTCTCACCTTTTTTAAGAACCTTTTTCTGTTTTTATCTGCATGTACGCTAAAATCATATGCAGGCTCAGTGTTTATTAATTCTAGAGAATTAGATGTAATATCATATTTTCCCAAATGTTTTACAAGGTTTTTAAAGTAATTTCTTTTATATCCAAATTCCTTTAAGTCAAAAGTAATTAATTTACCTTCTTCAATATTGAATTCAGAGATTCCATTTGAATAAGTCTTTGAGTAAAACTTACCTTTCTTTGGAATTCCTTTTACTTCTCCTATATGAATAGCGCTTAGTTTTTTAATTTCTTTTCCATTCGCATCAGATTCGTTAATATAATCTGGCTTTACGAAAATATATGCCTTTCCATAAACAGCCATGCTATAAAGGACTCTATCAATAGATTGACTAAACTCATATGAAAAATCATAATGCCTACCGTTTCTAAATAATTCTACAATCTCTTTATCATCTGGAATGATTATATAGAAATCTCTTCTATTAATTTTTTCTTCGCTTAACGAATACTCATAACCTGAAAACAACTCACTGTAAAAACTATGCGAATAAATGTTATCAATGGGACGTTTATATACTTTTTCCATCTTCCTTTTTATTCTTAATATATTATTCATTCAAATCATCCTCCCACGAAAATCTAGTGTGAAATCTCTTTTCCTTAGGGAGTAGCGGATTAATACATATAACCCAAAATACTTCGGATGGATCTGTCGTAAATCCCATATCTAAAAAATTTGAGCAAAATGCTTTAATAATTTTACTATCAGTCTTTATCTCTTGTCTGAACATAACATATTCCGTTTCAATAGTAGCAGACTCTCTTATTGCATTTGCGACAAATTGATTCCACTTTGTTTCAAGGATATCTCTTGCCCCTATACCAAAAAGGAATTTATTTCTCCGTGATGCAAATTCGATTAATTGAGCTGCAAGCTCTGTTGACTTCTCCTCATCCTCTTTTACATTAAGTACAATTTTTGAAGCTTCTTTTACGATACTACACCATTCTACATCTTTAAAAAATTCGCCCCACAATATTCCAAGTCCACCAATTTGTGCCCATTCAACAATCGGAGACGTAAACATATAATATGCATATTCTACTCTATATAAATCTTTGTTCTTTATAAAATCCGTTCTGATATACTCCTGGTATAAAAGCATTATCTTTGTTAAAATCTCAAAATCTTTTTCAAATTGCTTTTTATCTGAGTTGACAATAGCCTCAACCGTATCTTCTGCAATATGGTTATAGCACTCACCTAAAAAGTCAGGATATTCTTCTCTTCTATCCCAATTTTTAATTGCAAAAGCACTTGAACATTTTAGCAACATTTCTGGAAGTTCTTTTTTACATTCCAAAAATTTTTCTTCTACTCCTGCTAATCTACTGTCATCCCATTTATCTGCAGAATCCAAATGATATTTATTTAAATTCTTTTCTACCTGATTTGCAAACTTAAAGAAATTTGACAACTTAGACTCATATTCATAGAATCTCGTAAGCATAATGCACGCTTCATAATACATATTTTTTTCAACAAAAAAACTACTCAATGAATATGCCTGTTCGACCCCTTCTTTAACCATATCAAATAAGGTATTTACATAAACAAACTCCTCTTTTGCCACATACTGCTTAATTAACCAATCAGGAGTGATCCGATGTCCTTCTGCATAAACCTCAGTTATCATCTTCTTATATATTTCTATATAATTTCTTCCCCTAATTGCCTTTATAGAGTTGTATCTCTTTCCGGTGTCAATTCCTTTTATAACCGATTTGCTTATTGCATTAATATCAAGATTACTAAAACACTTACTTGACTCCAATATTATATCCAAATATAAAAGAGAAATATGTTCGACAATTCCTGCAAAGGCAACATTTTCTTCTATTTTAGTGTTATCTACAAAACTTTGAATAACACTTTTTAGCCAATCAATTTGTCCTACATAGTAATTTGCCTCTTTTTGTTCTATTGCGGATTTACAAACTGACTCAAAGACTGAAAAATAACTATATAAAGTCCCCCAGTCATTCCTTTTAATCAAATAATTTACACATGCATGATTTATTGACATTAATTCATCTTCGAACCAATAAAAATCAGGTTTTTCCTTTGGTCTTAATGAGGTTCCTGTTCTTAACGCCATTGAGGTTTCCGTGTCATTAGCAAAATGCCACTTCTGATATACTCCTTTTCTCCTAAACCACAATGAATCTCTCGAAATATGCCTCTTAATAAGCCAATACTGTTCAATAAGGTCTAGATTCGTACACATAAAATTAAGAATAGATGAGCTATCTGCCGAATCAGGATTACATCCATATTTTTGAATAACTTTTAGTAATTCAATTCTATCTGATGCAATCTTACAAAAGTGATTTTGATAATTTGCATCTGATGCATACAGTTCTCGATTAAGACTTTTGGTAATCACTCTTCCTAATGCAATATAAGCATCATCTGATACTCTAAATACATCTGACAACTGGTATGTTCTATTTCCAGTTATTCCAAAAGAAATAACGACCACTATTGACCATATAATTAATGTACCGGCAGATACCCAACCAACGTCATATCCCATTAATAATTCAACAAGTATAATTGTTCCATATATTATACAACTACTAATGGCATTTAAACACTTTACCGTCAACCTATCATATTGAAAAGCAATAGCTATTTTTTCTGGAGCATTAGCATATCTTGTAGAATATATACTTGAAATATTAGAGCAATACAATCCTAAAATAACACCTGCAACGCCTAATTCTCCAATAAGTACATCTGACAAAATATTACTATTTATAACCAGTATCACGCCAATGCTAAGTAACAGCTTATCCAACAAACCAAGAATTGTTGCTAATATTATTCCCTTAATAACACCAGAAACAAATCTCTCCAAAAGAAGTCTGTTAAACGACCAATATTCCTTAGATGACTGTCTTCGACTTTCCAAAGTAAAGCGTATCTTTTTAAGTTTAAAAATCCAATTTAATAGTATCTTTCTTATTTTCCAATATCTTTTAGTTTTCAATAGTGTCTATCCCATCTTCTAATTTCACAATAGTGCAATAGATTGCCATGTCTCACAATCTCTCAAAACATCAAGTATGTTTCCCATTGATACGCTCGTCCACATTTTATAACATTCAAGAGCGGTCTCAATATCCTTACTCATAATACACTCTAACATCTGAATACTTCTTATCAGTATTATCATATAGGTGAAACGAGTATCCTCTCAAACGATAAAACCCAATTGTTTTTAATACTTTCTCTACATCTTCACGAGATGTAATCTCCATTCCTGCATCTGCATAAGATTGCACTTGTTGTTCTATTGTTAATATTTGTTTTGGATACTGATACATAAAACACCCCATAAATAAAAAAATCCCACCGGGTTGCGCATGAAAAATCAGAGGCGTGGTGGTTTCTGTTAATATTATACAGTTTCCGATGTTGCTGTCAAGATTTCTTTTGTAAAAAATCAGCAACTTCCTATTTTTTTGAGATTATGCTTGCATTTAACATTTTCTAATTTTCAAAACATATCTTTTGTAGTTCCCTACATTTTAATTACCGATTCGATCTTCCAAAGGTATAAATAAGGTGTAAATTGTTCGTCTCCATCTCAGAAATCCTACAAAATCAAGGCTTTCTCGCCATACTTTAAACATTGCCGTGGCAGATGAAAAGTACTTTTATCATAGTTTTTCTCCTTAATATAATAACCTCACCAGACAACAATCCAGTGAGGTCATATAATCACGCTTTCTTTTTAGTTACAAACTCAATCTTAAGAGCCATCCACATACCATCCGCTAATCTTTTAAGCAAATTAACAGAAGGATTTCGTGTTCCATTCTCAAGCTTGCTGATATCTGCCTGATTAATACCAGTACGTTCTAGTACATAATGTATCTGTGCTAACATCTCAGTATCATCCAATACTCTTGTCAGACCAACAAGTTTTTCATCATCCCAGACGGTAAGCACAGTTGAGGAATTCATAAGAGCCTTATACAGTCGATCTGGATAATTTCCTGATATCCAATGAACCGATAGAAATAACTTTTGAATCTGTTCTTTCGTAAACTTTTTTCTTCTGTATATATAAGCATAATCTATTTCCCCCTATCTGTTATGATCACATCTCTGGCATTGCAGCATTTCATTTTCAACATCATCTTTATAAAAAACACCTGACCATTGGCAAATATTCTGCAAAATAGGCACAACAGATTTTCCTTTTTGTGTCAACATATACTCTACCCTTGGTTGGATTTCATCATAGGATTTTCTTTCAACAACCCCAACTTCTATCAGGTCTTTTAATGTTGCAGCAAGTAATGTATCCGTAATATTGCACATTTCTCTTCGAAGTTCACTGTATCGAAGCTTTTCGGCTGCAGATAACACACTTATTATGCGTGATTTCCATTTTCCACCAAATATTGCCAATCCATATTCAAGTGGGCAACGTATATCATCATCTAATTTTTTCTCATATTTTGCCATTAAAAATCACCTTCCAGCTATTATTTAGTTTCATTATAACTTGATGGTGATTCTTTTTAAAGTTACTATGAAATTTATTAGCAGCTCTTTGTTATATTTCTTTCTTATTCCCAGCACCTCCGATTTACGCTTTAACCCCTCTTCTACCTCAATACATTTGTATTATTATTGCAAAGCACCTCAAAATGATTTCGATGCGTTTTTATAAACCCTTCTTTTTGCAGCTTTGATATCTCAGTAGACATTGCTGCGCGGTCAATGCAAAGATAATCTGCCAGCTGCTGCCTGTCAAAAGGAATGTCAAAGGACAAGGACGAATGTCTGATAGATTCTGCTGACAGGTATGACAATAATTTCTCCCTTGTTGTCCGCTTGCCAACATGTGTAATCTTATCATTCAGAATCAGTATCTTATTTGCCAGTACACTGACCAGGTTGCGAATCAGCTTCTGATGATGCCCACATGCAGTTGGACAAGTAACCAGAAGCTTCTGTATATTTAAAAAAACAATCTCACAATCCTCATCTGCTACCACACTGATGTTCAGAACAGCACCAGGGCTTGCCGCATATGGTTCTCCAAAAAAATCACCAGCATGACATTTAGACAGAATATTCCGATGTCCCCAGAGATCCTCCTGAATAATAAGAACACAACCTGACAATACTAATCCCATTACCTGTGTAGAATCTGCTGCTCTGAAAATATAAGAATCCTTCTCTTTAGAAACTGTTACTGCCTCTACACAGTGCAATACAGATAATATCTCATTATCAGTAAGACCTTTAAAAAAAGGACTGTTTTTTAAAATAGGTAAATATTTTTTCAAAATCTCACCTCCTGTTGGAAATCAAACATACAAGTTGTATTTATTATAATATGATTCTAACAGAAACAAAAATAAAATTCTATTAATGGAGGGTAAAATGATAAGAAAAATTATACGTATTGATAAAGAAAAATGTAACGGATGTGGTGCATGTGCAACTGCCTGCCACGAAGGTGCCATTGATATTATAGACGGAAAAGCCGAGCTGGTAAGAGAACATTTTTGTGACGGATTGGGGGATTGCCTCCCAGAATGTCCTACAGGAGCTATTTCATTTGAGGAAAGAGAAGCACCTGCATATGATGAAGATGCTGTAAAAGAAGCACAGAGTAAAATAGCTGCTCAAAACCATGCAATGTCACCTCACACCGGCTGTCCAGGATCTAAAATCATGCAGATACAGCGAACAAAAACGCCTGAGACCGCAAAAACATTTTCAGGTGCAGATTCGATATCACAACTTGAAAACTGGCCGGTACAGATCAAACTTGCACCTATCAGTGCACCATATTTTAATGGTGCAAAACTTCTGATAGCCGCCGATTGTACTGCTTACGCTTATGCTGGATTTCATCAGGATTTTATTCAGAATAAGGTAACACTAATAGGTTGTCCGAAATTAGACCAGGTTGATTATAGTGAGAAACTGGCTGCTATTATTCAGAATAACAACATTCAAAGTGTGACAATCGTAAGAATGGAAGTTCCATGCTGTGGTGGTCTGGAGATGGCAGTAAAAAATGCACTTCAAAATAGTGGAAAATTCATACCATGGCAGGTTGTAACAATAAGTATTGATGGAAAAATTATTGATTAATAAGGAGATTACTGGAATGAATAAAAAAATGTTTTGTTTTCAGTGTGAACAGACAGCCGGATGTACTGGCTGTACAGGAAATGCAGGTGTCTGTGGAAAAAATGCAGATACAGCCAAATTACAGGATGAGCTGACAGGTGCATTGATTGGTCTTGCAAGAGCTGTAGACAGTGCATCAGCTATTTCTAAAAGAACCGTACAAGTCATAATTGAAGGTCTGTTTACAACAGTTACAAATGTAAGTTTTGATAATGCAGCAATCGAAAATATGATACAAAAAGTCAGAGCTGAGAAAGAACGACTGGTCCCTGACTGCAGCAAATGTCAGTCACCATGTGGTAAAACAGGCGAATACGACATGCAGCAGATGTGGAATGCCGATAAAGATATCCGCTCTTTAAAATCTCTTATTCTTTTTGGTATTCGTGGAATGGCCGCCTATGCTTACCATGCAAATGTTCTGAATTATGAAGATGATGAAGTAAACCGATTCTTCTGCGAAGCATTATTTAAGATTGGTTACGAAGAAAGTATAGAAACACTGCTTCCTACGGTACTTAAAGTAGGCGAGATCAACCTTAGGTGTATGGCACTTCTTGATAAAGCAAATACAAACAGCTATGGAATGCCAGAGCCCACTGATGTTACACTTACCATCGAAAAAGGACCTTTTATTGTCGTGACAGGTCATGATCTTAAAGACCTGCAGCTTTTACTTGAACAGACAGAAGGAAAAGGAATCAACATATATACTCATGGTGAAATGCTCCCTGCCCATGCCTATCCACTCTTGAAAAAATTTCCACACTTAAAAGGAAATTTTGGAACTGCATGGCAGAATCAGCAGAAAGAGTTTGATCATCTTCCAGCTCCGATTCTTTACACTACCAACTGTCTGATGCCGCCAAAAAGCAGTTATGCTGACAGAGTATTTACAACAGAGGTGGTTGCTTTCCCTGGCGCTGTTCATATTGATGAGAAAAAAGATTTTACGCCAGTTATCAAAAAAGCACTTGAACTTGGTGGCTATAAAGAAAATCAGACATTAAAAGGTATCAATGGAGGCACGAAGGTGACAACCGGATTCGGTCATTCAACTATACTGTCACATGCAAATACTATAGTAGATGCTGTAAAATCAGGTGCAATCAGCCATTTCTTCCTGGTTGCCGGATGTGATGGTGCTAAACCGGGTCGAAACTATTACACAGATTTTGTTAAACAAACTCCTTCTGACAGTATCATCCTCACCCTGGCATGTGGCAAATTCCGTTTCAATGATCTTAATCTTGGAGAAATCAATGGTCTGCCACGACTGATGGATATGGGTCAGTGTAACGATGCTTATGGGGCGATTCAGGTTGCCCTGGCACTTGCGGATGCATTTGGATGTACTGTAAATGAGCTTCCGCTCTCCTTCGTTCTTTCATGGTACGAACAGAAGGCAGTCTGCATTTTGTTAACGCTTCTGCACCTTGGTATCAAAAACATCCGTCTTGGTCCTTCTCTACCTGCGTTTTTGTCTCCTAATATTCTGAACCTTCTTGTGGAAAAATATGGCATAGCACCTATCACCACACCAGAAGAAGACATCAAAGCGCTGATAAACACTCCATAACACCAATAAAGCCAATAAAGCCGATACAGGAATAAAAACCCTGCCTCGGCTTTTTCTTTTGTCATTCTCCAGGACACAAAATATCCTCATTCTCATCATATTTTCTTCACTATTCCCACCTACACTATAGATAAGATGTAAGGGGCAAAAGTAACAATCTCTATATCAACTATAGAAATAATGAATGAAATAATGAATGAAAGTATGAATGTAAGGATGAATGTATATGATTAATTTTAAAAGAATAAATAAATCCTGCGTAGCTGCAGTTATTCTTGCCATGTGTCTTATGACATCGGGCTGTGGTTCACAAAACTATACAACCAACAACAAAAATACTGATACCACCATAGCTTCCAGCATTACCGCCCAGGATACTAATGTAACACACGCAGATGATGCCGATAACTACAAAACGGAAATAACAGGTGAATTCAGCATTACATCAACTGATGGTTCTACATTAACACAGAATGATTCCATATATACCATAACACAGGCTGGCGAATATACCGTTACCGGACTCTTATCAGAAGGACAGATTGTAGTTAATGCTGACGATAATGCCGAAATCACCATTGTATTGAATGGTACATCCATCACATGTTCTAACGGTTCACCTATTTATATTAAAAATGCTGATAATGTAAAAATCAAATCTGAGGAAAACACTTATAACTGTATAGTTGATGCAAGAGCTGAAGCTGACGACAATTCAGACAATTCTTCCAGTGAAAATGGTAATGCTGCCATCTATGCAGCATGCGACCTTAAATTGGTTGGAAAAGGGGCATTATCAGTAACTGGCAACTATAACAACGGTATCCAGAGCAAAGATGACATTTCTATTAAAAATGTTACCATCAAGGTTAATGCTATAAATAATGCTATAAAAGGAAACGATGAGGTAGCTATAGAATCTGGTGAAATAATAGCTATATCCAGAAAAGGCGATGGCATCAAAACATCAAACAGCAGTCTTTCAACCAAAGGAAAACAGAAAGGAAATGTAATAATATCTGGTGGAAATATTGATATATATGCTGCCTGTGACGGCATAGATGCTGCATATGGTGTAGATGTTTCAGGTGATGGAAATCTGAATATATATACAGATACTTATTCTGATTATAGTGAAGCCGTGGCTGCTGACAACTCCGGTTCTTCAGCCAGCAGCGTGGGAACTCCACCCGATATGAACAATACTCAGAACAATGGTAACATGGGCAATCCTCCTGATATGAATAACAGTAGCAGCAATTCTGGCAATAATCCTGACATGAAAGGTAACTTCAGCGGTGGAAACAGAGCTGCTAATGGTATGCCAGGCAATAACAGCTCAGGAAATTCATCTAAAAAGTCTTACTCTACAAAGGGAATCAAAGCCGAGAGCGAGATAAATATATCTGGTGCAGCCATTAACATAAGTTCAACTGATGATGGTATTCATGCCAACTCAGATTCTGGTGTTCTTGAAACCGGCGAAGATGGCAAGGGTATAATATCTATATCAGGTGGAACTATCACAATCTCTACAGGTGATGATGGAATACATGCAGATAAAGAGCTTAATATAACTGATGGATATATAAATGTTTTAACATCCTACGAGGGTCTTGAGGCTATAACAATCAACATCAGTGGTGGACAAAGCTTTGTATATGCAGCTGATGATGGCATTAATGCATGTACCGGAGATGGCTCATCTACTCCTCTTATTAATATAACTGGTGGATACGTTGATGTAACAACCGGTTCTGGCGATACAGATGGTATAGATTCTAACGGCAGCTACACACAGTCTGGCGGTATGGTTTTTGTGAAAGGCGGTAGTTCATCAGGTCAGGTATCTGGTTCTATTGATGTTGACGGAAATATTACTATAACTGGTGGAACATGTATAGCTTTAGGCGGTATATGTGAAACTCCTGTAAATTCAGTTAATGCTTACGTATTCAGCTCTGTATCCTTTAACGCAGGAAGCTACTGCGTAAAAGATTCCAGCGGTAATGAAATAATAAGCTTTACATTAAACAACAGTTACTCAAATGGCTGGATATGCACATCTGCTCTTACAACAAACACTGAATACACTCTTTACTGCGATGGTTCTTCATTAGCAAGCTGGACACAATCCGCCGGAACCATGGGTGCATCCAATGCCGACGGCTTTGGCAGCAATCCTGGCGGTTTTAATGGTGGTGGCCGTGGAGGTAACATGAATGGCGGAAAAAATATGAATGATAACAGAAATATAAATGGCAATAATGCACCAAATAACAATAATGTACAATAACAATTGCAAACAATAGTTTGATTGAATCATTCATTTTTCGTAAATTAAGTCAAAGTCAGACAGCATATATGATGAAAGCAGGTGCGCATACATCATAAGATGCACTTGAAGTCCAATTGTGATAGTTCTTAGACTTTTCCGTTACTTCATAGCTATCCACAGACACGGATGTCTGTGGAAGTGAGATATGGGACATGGATGTCCCGTATCGAACGGTAGCGGAAACTACCATTACGTATATGAAAAGTCTTAGAAATATCCAGCCATAATAAACTCGCAAAGCGTGTTTATTATGGCTACCGCGGCAGTCGCCAAGGTCATATCAAGAATATGACTTTGGCTCGTTGCTCGCGTAAATTGGAGCTTCTGGCATCGTTGATGTATGCGCACCTGCTTTCCTCATATATGCTGTCGTCCGTATATTACGAATATATGACTTCATCTAAATCATCTGTCTGCTTTTAATATGTAATATGGTGTAAAATCATACTCTAATGTATCTGGCTTTTCTACCTTCAAAACTTCCCATTTTGAAATGCATGGATGTGTTTTAGCATACATATCTTTTCTTTCAGCTTTCTCATATTTAAAGCCATGTGTTATCATGAAAATATTCCATCTTCTATGTTCAATTCTTTCAAGCTCTTCTCGGTTATCTGTAAGAGAATATGCATGTTTTTCATAAATAATCCATTTTTTAATATCCTGATGCAATGATTGTGCTATACTTGATTCCCTGTCAAATATGCCCTTATTATGCCATACCTCATCTATTTCTTCTGATATTTTCTTATTCTCTTTAAGTTCTATTGAATCTTTCTTAAGACGTTCCTCTATATCTTCAGATAACATAAACTTATCATCCACAACAATATTTTTATCTACTTTATATCTGCTTATTATTTCATACAACATATTGTATCTATGATTAAATATCTTTGCATCATTTACAATATCACGATTAGTTATAGAAGCATATGAAAAAATATCTTTATTCTTGTTTATTGTAAATAGATTCTTCTCACCATAAATATTAGCAAAATCATTGTTTTCCTTAGCCCTGACAACTATAGGAATATTAATACAGCTATCACCCTTATTGTATAACAGCTGCTTCAATTCAATAAGTGTATTAGACATTAAATGTGTATCACTCATTGCCACAATAAGATATGTAAATAATTTGTCGTCATTACATTTTTTAAAAATACTGTTAAACTGCAATGTTCTTGCATCTGTGTTAAAAAATCTTAAACATACCTTTCCATCTATACCAAATTGATCTGGTATTGTATCAAATGGAAATTTCAATTCATAATATTCAATACTTTTACCTTCATATATATCTTCTTTTATGAACTTCAATCCCTTCAGGACATCAACTGAAAAATTCTTCATGAAACTTCCTATTATTGATTCCATATCCTTATCAAATACATCTATGCATATAGTAGACTCTGCTGATAAAACCGACATATTAAGTCCTTGTATTAATGCACTCTGGCCAAAATCTCCAAATCCAATGATTCCTATATGAACATCATAATCATCACCCTTATTAGCTGTATATACAGGATGTTCTTTATACATTTTATTGACAGCCATTTTATTAACATCTACTATGTCAAGATCAAAAGTTCTTGTATCTATTTTATCATAATACTGTCTTATCAGTTCTGCCATTGAATTGTCATTGCAGCACAGATGAATCTGCAGATACTCTTTATTTTCAGATGCATTTATATTTTTTTCAAAGCTCTTTGTAAATGCATTTAAACATTCAATATTTTCTATTGAATTATCATCACACAGAAAAACATCACTGAATTTACATATATCAAGCATTTTTATTACACTTTCAATATGCATATCCTGATACTTCTGCACAAACTTTACACCTTTGTTTATATATTTAAGCTTCTTATCATCAGAAAGTATGGTGCTTTCAACCACTGTAACACGACAATCTTTAGTCAATGCATCTATAAGAGGAAACTTATATTTTCCTTCACCAATAACCAATACGCGCTTTTTATTTCTCTGGCTAAACAGTCCTCTGACATAGCTGGCTGGTTTTCTGATAAGAACTGCTAATGCACCTATTGTACAGAATGGCGCAACAATAACAGCAATACAATACACATATGTTATTATTCCACTTAATATGCCACCACCTGTTGCCTGCATATACGCAATAGCTTCTTTCTGCTTTATATCCGGATCTATCTTATACGCTTTAATTGCATTTTGTATGTTTAATGTTACTTTAAGAAACGGATTATCTACATTATGGTAGAAAAATATACCTTCAATCACACATATAATAAATACTGCAAGTGCCGTATACCATAGATAATCTTTGTATTTATTTCGCTTCATATTAATCTCCATTTCTGTGTATGAAAATCAACATTTTCATACCCTCTCCTTAGTTTTAAAAATCAAAAAATCATTTTTAATTATATTAATTATGAGTAGCCTTTTCTGGTTTAGCAGTAATAACAAACGCATTCACACTACCCTCACATAAAACAAGTATCTTTTCAAGCTGTGCTATTCCCTGCTCTCTGTTATATCTTGTACTTACGTAATAAGATATTCCATCAACTATATGTTCTTTCTTCGCTTTAAAATAATTCAGCTTATTTGGTGGCAATATTTCTTTATCAACATCAACTTTTCTTGCAACTGAATTTATAACTACTGTTTCTTTAACTGCTGCTCCCTTTTCAGCAAGAGGCTTACCATCTAAGATAAACTCACCAGGATTAATACCGCATATTTTAAACATACCTTTTATTTCTGCAAGCTTGGCATCAAATCCATAGCTTGTACCAACAAGAATAAGATACTTTTTGTGTTCCTATTCTTCAATCAGTAGTAACTCTTTTCAAATTTCACCTTGCATATGTCAATTCTTCATTTCCCTTATCGTAATCAAACCTACCATCATTCTTTTCTTCTATCGCCTTAATAATATGATAAGTGTATTCGTTATAAGGCGTTGGTATTCCAAATTCTTCTCCCATACGCATAAGTGCACCGGAAAACATATCTATCTCGGTATGTCTTTTAGCATCTATATCCTGAAGTGTAGAGTATCTTGCTGTTGGCGGCACTGCACTTCCACGTGACGATGAATTATCAATAACACTTAAATCTATTCCTTTTGCCTTAGCTATTGTTTCAAGCTCATGTCTTAAACCATCGCTTATAGCCTTCATATGTTCACTATCCCTGTAACATCCGACACCTGCACCAAGTACTGCCTGTGGAAGATTATTACTTACATTAAGTCTGAACTTACTCCACATTTCTTCTTTTATATGCTCTGTCACTCTGTAGTTAAGCCTGCTGGCTGCAAAAAGCTCATCTATCAACTTTATCCTGTCACTCACAAGTGTCTGTTCTGATATTTTGTCTGATGCAGATACTTTATCTGCTGTTTCCCCAAAAATAATTCCTATTGTTGTATCAGGATTAAAGTAATATCCCCTGCCATCTCTATGAGAGGCAACCTTTATAAGTGAATATACAATATGTGACATGCCTATCCTGTCTGCAATGATATCTTCACTGTCAACACCATTCATAAGACTCATAACTATAGTATTTTCTCCAATAGCTGTAGCAATGTTGTCAAGTGCTCCTTTTAAAGCTCCATACTTTAACGAAACTATCAAAAGGTCAACGCCTGTATTATGCGCTTCTTCGGGTGTCCACACCTCTGGTCTGTATACTTCATCGTTTATAAGACAACCTTCTTTTCTCAGCCTTTCTTGACGTTCTCCCTGTGCTATTAGCCCCAGCCTTACATCCTTTAAGCCTGCAAGTCCCCATATAACATATGAACCTACAGCTCCTGCTCCTAATATAGCAACGGTCTTTATCTTCATGATGTTCTCTTTCCTCTTTTCTATAAAATATATTTCTAGTTATACATATGGATACATTTCTGAATATACTTGGCCATATACTTATATTTCTTACACCAAAAATATCTTATTCATATTTATTATATTTGCAATCTGCTGCTTTATCAACCTATTATTTCATACTATTATTTTCAATACTGTTATTCATATCCTATTTTATTTTTTACCTATTGTTCATACTATTATTTTACCAAAAAAGCGGATGTCTGAATAACAAACATCCGCTTATATTTTATAACTGATATGATGTAAACGTCATAAGACAAAAAGTCTTTCTTAACCTACATGATAAGATTTTTTAACGCTTACTTAGTATGCAACTCCATTAGATACTTCAACATAGTAAATATTAACTCCGCCATCCTCGGCTATAAGATAATATTCACCTGCAACTGGCACTCTGAATGAAACTGACTTAAGTGAATTTCCTGGAATCTTTGATGTAGATGTAATATCCTTTCCATTCTTATCAACTATCTTAATAAGTCTTGATTCATCTGTGCTTGAGCTTGTTGCATATACCTTCACCTTAGCTTCTCCAGCTGTTTTAAACGCAATAGCTCTTCCACTTGTACTGCCTTTACCAGAAAGCTTGATTCTTCTTGTAAAGTCTATTCCTTTATATTCCTTTCTGCTCTTATCTACTGTAACTGTTGCTTTGCTTCCGGCAACAATCTTAAAGCCATCAACAGTAAGTGTTGATTTTAACTTTCCTGTATTTACATCATTAGCATTTAGAACAAGCTTGGTACCGCTTACAGTCGAATCTGTCTTTGATTCTGTAGCTTTAGTTGCTTCTGTTGTTTTCTCTGTTGCCTTTGTTGCTTCTGTTGTTTTTTCTGTTGCCTTTGTTGTTTCTGTTGTTTTTTCTGTTGCTTTTGTTGTTTTCTCTGTTGGCTTTACTTCACCAGATGTCTTGCCTGTAACACTTATAACCTGATTAGCTACACCAAAATGTGCTCCAAGTGTTGAATAACTTCCCTGTGTTTCGTAAAGTCCCTTCATATTAATAGTTCCATCAGAATTTCTTAACTGCTTGTCTACATTACCATTAAGATTGATAAAATCAACAGCATTTTTAAACATTCCTGATACTTTAGATGGATTATCAACTACTGTACCCTTCTTGTCGCCACTAACAACTGGTGTTGGTAATAATCCTGATAATCTGTAATACTTACCTGTATTATAGTATATAGAATCACTCATATTACCTGTAAATTTATCTGAGTCTATAGCATTTGCTGAAACAAGACCTACGTACACTGCCTTATTTGATGCTCTGTAGCATAAGAAGTTGCCCTTCTTTGCTGACTTACCATTGCCCCATGCTGTGGCATTCATGATTGTAAGACCTGATGGATTGTTGTTGTCAGTGAATCCTGTTGCCCCATTGTTAAACGAGAGACAGTTAAGTACAACATGAGGTGTACCTACACCTGAACCACCGAGCTTAAAGCCATTCATATCTCCGTTAGCATAATGAACTCCGTTAGATAATGTTCCATTGCCGAATGAAACACAGTTTCTTATAATTATCACACCGATAGGACCTGTAGCTGACTTAGCGAAAAGATCCCATCCATCATCAGAGTTGCAATATGATATACATCCATCAAATACATTGCCTTCGCCGCATGTAAGCTTTGCTGCAAAACCATCTGCATTTTCACCTGTACCACCCTGGTCTGGATAATCACAGTTATCAAATGCTGTACAGTTGATTATAAGGTTGTTTGATGGCCATAAATCTTTAGTTGCTGCTGTTGTGTCATATCTTGATATCTGAAGTCCTGAATCTCTGTTTGCTTCGAATACACATTTTTCAAATATGTTGTTGTTACCAGCAAGTAACACGCCGTTATCACCAGCTCCATAGAAGTTGATTCCCTCAAAATACCAGTAATCTCCATCTACAACAACACCTCTGTTTGCGCCATCAAGTGTCTGTGCTGAGAAATCAAACTTAACCTCTGCACCATCAGCTGCTTTTACAACTATATAAGCGCCGCTGTTTCCATTCATGGCATTATTAATAACTATCGTATCTGTAAACTTGTAAGTTCCAGCCTTAACTATGATAACATCTCCTGCCTTAGCACTGCTTATAGCTGTAAGAATATCAGATGCTGACGAAACATACTTTGCATTCTTAAAATCTGAATCTTTCTTTGTACTTAAATCTGTATATGCACCTGAATATGAGAGACTTGTCTTATCATAACTGTTTTTAGTATCTGAACCTGCACCTGTAGTTTCCTTCTCAGTTACCTTTGTTGCTTCTGTAGCTTTAGATGTAGTAGCCTTCTCTGTAGTCTTAGTTTCTTTTTCTGTTGCCTTAGATGTAGTAGCCTTTTCTGTAGTCTTAGTTTCCTCTTCTGTTGCCTTTGTTGTTTCATCTGTAGAAGGCTCTGGAGTTACTATGTTGGCATTAGTTCCACCAACAGCCACAAGCTCTGTGTTTTTATAATTCGTAACAGCTGCTTTTAAATCCTTATCTACAACATAAGCTGTGTCGTCTTCATCACTGAACTTCCAGTCAATAACACCACCGCCAAGGCTTCCTGCTCCCTTAGAAGATGTAACAAGTGCTGGAACATCCTTTGCTGCTACAAGGCTTCCTGCCTTTACTCCAAGATCCTTAGTTGTATCAAAGTTATCGTATGTTGTGCCACCAGCTACTGTCTTGTATGATGATGGTACCTTTTCACCTGCAGAAGCAGCCAGATATGCATCGAATGTTGCTGCATTGGCAGCTTCACCTGTAACTGATGCTGCATTAGCATATATGATACCTGTTGCTCCAACTATTTCGTTGCCATAAGCTTTTATGATGCCGCCGTTCTCACCTGAGAATGTACCTTCGCCTAAAGCATCAGAACCCTGATTAGATGAAAGCATAGGATACTTGCAGTTTCTGAAGTAGTTGTTCTCTACATATACAGAAGAACCCATAGTTGAACCTACACCATACTTTGCGTTACCATCATAATAATTGTTATACATATGTACTGACATAGTTCTTACTCTGGCATGTCTTGAGTCTGAATGATCAAACCAGTTATGATGATAAGTAATGTAGTTAGGACCACTCTCGCTCTTCATACCACACAATGAACATTTACCTGAATCATAGAAATGTACATATGAAACTGTTATATACTGTGAATCACCCTTTATATCTATAGATCCATCACCTTTAGCCTGGTCAGCATCCCCACCAACCTTGCCATAGTAAAGGTCTACGTTATGTATCCATACGTTGCAGTTAGCTGTATCTAGTGAGATACCATCATCCATAAAGTTAAGTATTGAGAGGTTTCTCATTTCTACATTACCTGCATTTCTTAAAAGGAAACCGAAGCCGCTTATGCTTGCGTCCTCGCCAACTCCTTCAAAAGTCATGTTAATATTAGAATAAGCACTTGCTCCTTTTATCTGCACACCCTCAGATGAGCTTGAAAACTTATCCATACCCGAATCTGTAAGACATCCTATTACTCTTACATCAAGTGCCCTTGTTTCTACACCCTTACTGGCACTCTTTGTATATGCATCAATAATTGTCTGGAGTCCTGTGTACTCCTTCTCGCCCTTTCCTTCCATAATGCCTGCTTTTACAGTTTTAGCATTATCATTAGTTACATAAAGAACGATTGAATCACTCTTAAGTGTTCCATCTTCGTTATATGCTCCTGAACCTGTCTTGTATTTTGATTCAGAAGAAAATGCAAAGCCTGATCTGTCATATGAGCTTACCTTAAGAACATCTGTAACCTTAGCCTTAGCTGTTACTTCTTTTCCATTCTTTACTGGTACTACCCTGATAACATAGTCTCCTGCCGAAAGGCCCATGGCATCTACCCTGTAGTAACTCTTGTACCTTCTTATAAGTTCATTGTCGATTCTTGCATATGCTGAATCTGACTGTGAAGCCTTTTTGATATATGCTGTATATCCATCGGCTTCCTTGTCAATAGACCACTCAGCGTAAGCTGATTCAAGCCAGCCCTGCGCTGTTCCATTGAACTGTACTGTTCCAACCTCTGCCTTTGCGGTAGATATTGTAGTTGGAATAATGACACTTACAACCATCAATGCTGCAAGTATCCATGCCCATCCTTTGCGGGCCCCCTTGCTAATGTTAGCTTTCATGTTTTACCTCCTCATGCACATGTTTGTGCAATATGCTTTAACATATGATGTCTTACTTGCTAATCTTAGCAATATCACACAAAAAAGTACATAGGATAACATAGTAAATTAGTACCATTTATTAAAATTATGTTTCATATTTATTAAAAGTTTGTTTCCATATAAATATATTCTATATTGTTGTTTAATTAAATATTAGTTGGTGATGAACGGACGACAAATATAAGCTACAGGCAGTTCTGCACACTATGTTCAATGCCAGAAGCTTTGATTGGATATTTCTAAGTCTTTCCATATAAACTATGATAACTGACGCTACCGCTCAGACGCGCCGTCCATGGCGCGGCTTCGCTGCTTCGTACATCCGTGTACGAAGCTAGCTGGTTGACTAAGGGAAAGACTAAGAACTATCACAATCAAACTTCAAGTGCATTTCACATAGT
>ONZS01000493.1_pt1 | contig 35978 bp, 29 predicted proteins | sample 1670921 | NCBI WGS metagenome assembly ONZS01 (sample SAMN06348104, study PRJEB24527) | human gut metagenome | biome: human gut; feature: ankylosing spondylitis patient; material: feces | host: Homo sapiens | place: China | collected 2015-10 | reverse complement strand
GGAAGTCATTCTTTTGTCTCAGCGCTTGGCGCTCAAGTATAATACCACATCACCGCCCGGATGTCAACACTTTTTTACTTCTTTTTTCAGGTTTTTTCGTTCTGGCTTAAATCGGCTTCATCCTCTTGTATTTTTCAGGCAGGGCTTTTCGTCTGTTATAATGTATTATATAAAGGGCAAAGTATAGACGACGACCTTTATTACGCCAAGGAAAGCTCCCGCTTCCCTTACGCAAATTGTCAAGAGGTTCCGTCTCAAATTTTGTTCCGGAAATTCTCCGTTATTTTTGGCGAAAGCTACAAAACACAAAATGTAGTGGTTCTTCCATTGACATATCACTAAATAGTGATATGATAGTATCAATGAATCACGAGACTTACGGGTGTCTCTTGCACAAGGAGACACCCGTTCACACTGTATATGCGACACAGGAGGAGCGCTATGAAGATCATCAAACGCAACGGTGCTGAGGTGCCTTTTGATATTACCAAGATCATCACCGCTGTCACCAAGGCCAGCGATTCGGTGGGCGGCAAAGCCCGTCTCACCCGGGAGCAGATCACCGACATTGCCGCAGCCGTGACCGACCAATGTCAGGCACTCAACCGCGCCATCAGCGTGGAAGAGATACAAGATATGGTGGAGAACCAGCTCATGGACATCAAGGCCCATGACATCGCCCGCCACTATATCACCTACCGCTATATCCAGAGCCTCAAGCGCCAGACCAACACCACCGACGAGCGCATCCTGAGCCTTATCGAGTGCCAGAACGAGGAAGTTAAGCAGGAGAACGCCAACAAGAACCCCACCGTCAACAGCGTCCAGCGCGACTACATGGCCGGTGAGATCTCCAAGGATCTGACCGCCCGCCTGCTGCTGGACCCCGAGATCGTCAAGGCTCATCAGGAGGGTCTCATCCACTTCCACGACTCCGACTACTTTGCCCAGCATATGCACAACTGTGACCTCATCAATCTGGACGATATGCTTCAGAACGGCACGGTCATCTCGGGCACCTATATCGAGAAGCCCCACAGCTTCTCCACCGCCTGCAACATCGCCACCCAGATCATTGCACAGGTGGCCTCCAACCAGTATGGCGGCCAGAGCATCAGCCTGACCCACCTTGCCCCCTTTGTGGACGTCTCCCGCAAGAAGATCGCCGCTGAGGTCGAGGCTGAGATGGAGGGTCTGGATGTTTCTGCCGAGCGCAAGCGCGAGATCGTGGAGCGCCGTCTGCGCAACGAGATCAACCGCGGCGTCCAGACCATCCAGTATCAGGTCGTCACCCTTATGACCACCAACGGTCAGGCACCCTTCATCACCGTCTTCATGTATCTGGGTGAGGCCCGCAACGCGCAGGAGAAGGCCGACCTTGCCATCATCATCGAGGAGACCATCCGTCAGCGCTATCAGGGTGTGAAGAACGAAGCCGGTGTCTGGATCACCCCCGCCTTCCCCAAGCTCATCTATGTGCTGGAGGAGGACAATATCCACCCCGGCGACCCCTACTACTATCTGACTGAGCTGGCTGCCAAGTGCACCGCCAAGCGGATGGTGCCCGACTACATCTCCGAGAAGAAGATGCTCGAGCTGAAGGTAGACAAGAACGGCGAGGGCCACTGCTACACCTGCATGGGCTGCCGCAGCTTTCTCACCCCTTATGTGGACCCCGAGACCGGCAAGCCCAAGTATTACGGCCGCTTCAATCAGGGTGTCGTGACCATCAATCTGGTGGATGTGGCCCTCAGCTCCGGCGGCAACTTCGACAAGTTCTGGAAGATCTTTGACGAGCGTCTGGCGCTCTGCCACCGCGCTCTGCAGGCCCGCCATAAGCGCCTGCTGGGCACCCCCAGCGATGCTGCCCCCATTCTGTGGCAGTATGGCGCACTGGCCCGCCTCAAGAAGGGCGAGAAGATCGACAAGCTCCTCTTTGGCGGCTACTCCACCATCAGCCTCGGCTATGCCGGCCTGTATGAGTGCGTGAAGTATATGACCGGCAAGAGCCACACCGACGCTGGTGCAAAGCCCTTCGCCCTCAGCGTGATGCAGCACATGAACGACAAATGCAACGAGTGGAAGAAGGCCGAGAACATGGACTATTCCCTCTACGGCACTCCGCTGGAATCCACCACCTACAAATTCGCCAAGTGCCTGCAGAAGCGGTTCGGCATCGTGCCCGGCATCACCGACAAGAACTATATCACCAACAGCTACCATGTCCATGTTTCTGAGCCGATCGATGCGTTCACCAAGCTGAAGTTTGAGAGCGAGTTCCAGAAGCTGTCCCCGGGCGGTGCCATCAGCTATGTGGAAGTCCCCAATATGCAGGACAACCTTGAGGCTGTGATGAGCGTGCTGCAGTTCATCTACGACAACATCATGTATGCTGAGCTGAACACCAAGTCGGATTACTGCCAGTGCTGCGGCTACGATGGCGAGATCAAGATCGTTGAAGACGACGGCAAGCTGGTGTGGGAGTGCCCCAAGTGCGGCAACCGTGACCAGAACAAGCTGAATGTCGCCCGCCGCACCTGCGGCTATATCGGCACCCAGTTCTGGAATCAGGGCCGGACACAGGAGATCAAGGATCGGGTGTTACACTTGTAATGAACTACGCAACCATTAAATATTATGACATCGCCAACGGGCCGGGAGTGCGCACCAGCGTCTTCGTCTCCGGGTGCCGCCACCACTGCCCCGGCTGCTTCAACGAGGTGGCATGGGACTTCGGTTACGGTGCCCCCTTCGACAAGCCCGTCCGCAACGAGGTGTTCGCCTCCTGCAAGCCGGACTATATCGCGGGCCTCTCCCTGCTGGGCGGTGAGCCGATGGAGCCAGAGAACCAGCGGGAGCTGGTGACTTTCGTGCAGAATTTCAAGGCTCTCTACCCGAAGAAGACCGTCTGGTGCTACTCCGGCTACACATGGGAACAGCTGACCGGCAAAGTCCCCTGTCACGCACGGTGTGAAGTCACCGACGAGCTGCTGCGTCTGCTGGATGTGCTGGTGGACGGCCGCTTCGTGGAGGCTGAGCACGACATCTCCCTCCGTTTCCGGGGCAGCCGGAACCAGCGTCTGCTGGACGTACCCAAGTCCCTCGCCGCCGGGCAGCCGGTGTGGTGGCAGGACGAGAAGGTCTTCTCCACCCATACGATGGAATGATAAAAAGAGCGCAGACCTCTCCACGAGCCGAGTGGCTCATCGTAGAGGATCCGCGCTCTTTTTCTATCTTTTTGTCGAGGCTTATGATATAATAGTTCTGCCGTCCTTTCCACTTCCAGTTTACTGGAAGGGAGGTGAGCCGAATGAATGGAGTTTTATCTTTCCTGACATCTGTCGCAGCGGGTGTAGTTTCTAACTGCATCAGCAAGTGGCTTGGCAGATTGTTGAACAAGGACTGCAAGCACTAACAAAAAAATCCCCTTGGAGTGGCAGCTCTGAGGGGATTTTCTTTTGGTGAATCCTTATGAACGGAGTCACTTTATCTTTCCTGTCTCTAGTATATGCAAAATCCCGGAAAAGTCAAGCAGAACGCAGAAAATTTACAGTTCCGGACCTGCTCACCGCGAGTTGACCATCTCCTCGATGACCTGCAGGAAGGCCATGCCGTACCGCGCCGCCTTCTTCTCCCCGACGCCGGTGATGTTCAGGAATTCGTCCATGCTCAAAGGCTTGCTCTGGACCATCTCCCGGAGGGTGGCGTCGCTGAACACCATATAAGCCGGGACATTCTGCTTTGCGGCGAGACGCTTGCGCAGGGCATAAAGCGCCGCCAGCAGCTTTTCGTCGGCCTCGCTGAGGTCGGTGTTGGCGGCAGCGCGGCGGGCAGACAGCCGCCGGGAGTTGGCCGCAGCACGCTGCTTCGCGGCAGCGGCCCGCTCTTCCACCTCCTGCGCATTCTGCTCGGCAAAGAGGCAGCAGGAGCAGTTGCCGCACTTCTCGGGTGCAGCCTCGCCGAAGTAGTTCAGCATGAACCGCCGCAGGCATTTTGGGGTAGTGGAGTAGAAGGTCATATACTTGAGCCTCTCTTCCGCCTTGCGGGCAGCTTCGGCCTTGACGTCGGCGGGCAGGCCGTTGTCAGACTCCATCTCTTTGTCGATGAAAAAGCGGATGGTCCGCACGTCAGTGCCGGAGTAGAGCAGGATGCAGCGGGATGGCAGACCATCGCGGCCCGCGCGGCCCGCCTCCTGATAGTAGCTCTCAAGGTCCTTGGGCATATTATAGTGGATGACGAACCGGACATTGGGCTTGTCGATCCCCATGCCGAAGGCGTTCGTCGCCACCATGATCTGGATGCGGTCGTAGAGGAAGTCGTCCTGATTCTTCCGCCGCACCTCGGCGTCCAGCTTGGCGTGATAGGCCGCCGCCCGGATGCCCCGGCTCTGAAGCAGGCGGGCCGTCTCATCCACCTGCTTGGTGGTGCTGCAATAGACGATGCCCGCGTTGTCTCCCTCCCGCAGCACGAGGTCCAGCAGCTCCTTCGGCTTCTGGCTGGGCAGGGCACGGCGGGTCTCGAAGTAGAGGTTGGGCCGGTCGAAGCCTGTGGTCACTTCGTAGGGCTGATGGAGGTCGAGGTGACTGCGGATGTCGTCCCGCACCCGGGCCGTGGCGGTGGCTGTGAACGCGCCCACCACCGGGCGGCTGGGCAGGCTGTCCACGAACTCCTTGATGCGCAGATAGCTGGGCCGGAAGTCCTGCCCCCACTGACTGATGCAGTGGGCCTCATCCACCGTGACCATGCTGATAAGCTTTTCCTGCGCGAACCGCTGGAAGCCCGGCATCTCCAGCCGCTCGGGGGCGACATAGATGATCTTATACCAGCCCTCCCGGGCGCGGTGGAGCATCAGGGCCTTCTGGTTGTCGGTGAGGCTGTTGTTGAGGAAGGCCGCCGCAACGCCGGCCTGCACCAGCGCGCCCACCTGATCCTTCATCAGGCTGACCAGCGGCGACACCACGATGGTGATGCCGGGCAGCAGCAGGGCCGGCACCTGATAGCAGATGGATTTGCCCGCGCCGGTGGGCATCACGGCCAGCACGTCCTGCCCGTCCAGCAGCCGCCGGACGATCTCCTCCTGCCCGGGGCGGAAGCTGTCGTAGCCAAATACTTTTTTTAAGATAGAATGCGGGTCTGCCATGTGCTCCTCCTGCTTTTTGGTTCCTGTAACTGTACTATTATAGCACAGCCCGGCCCGAAATGGTATCAAAATGCTCTTCTGCTGTCGTTTTTTGAAGGTATTTGCTGGTCTTCCTAGCTTTTTGTGCGCGAAAATGATATAATAAGAGTACATATCTCCATCTCCGGCCATTTTTTGCTTTGCACAAGGCCGGGCAAGCACGATAAGGAGCTTATTATTATGCAGCAGAAACTCATTACCTTTGCCGTCCCGTGCTACAACTCGGCGGCCTATATGCGCCATTGCATCGAGACCCTGCTCTCCGCCGGGGAGCAGGCCGAGATCATCCTTGTGGACGACGGTTCCGTGAAAGACGAGACTCCGGCCATCTGCGACGAGTACGCCGCCAAGTACCCCACCATCGTCAAGGCCATCCATCAGGAGAACGGCGGCCATGGTGAGGGCGTCAATCAGGGCATCCGCAACGCCACCGGCCTCTACTACAAGGTCGTGGACAGCGACGACTGGCTGGACACCGACGCCCTCAAGAAGGTGCTCTCCCGCCTGCACACCCTCGTGACCCGCGGCACCGCCCCCGACCTCATGATCTGCAACTACGTCTATGAGCACACCGAGGACGGCACCAGCCATACCGTGCGGTACACCAACGTCTTCCCGCAGGAGCGGCTCTTCACCTGGATGCACGTGGGCCACTTCCGCCCCGACCAGAACCTGCTGATGCACTCGGTCCTGTACCGCACCGAGGTACTGCGTCAGTGCGGCATGGTGCTGCCCAAGCACACCTTCTATGTGGACAACATCTTCGTCTACCAGCCCCTGCCCTTTGTCAAGACCATGTATTATATGGATCTCGACCTCTACCGCTATTTCATCGGCCGCGCCGACCAGAGCGTCAACGAGAGCGTCATGGTCAAGCGTGTGGACCAGCAGCTCCGCGTCACTCGACACATGATCGACTGTCAGGACCTCGACGCCCTCAAGGGCGAGAAGAAGCTGCGGGCCTATATGCTCCACTACCTCTCGATGATGATGGCCGTCAGCGACATCTTCCTGCTGCTGGACGGCAGCGCCGAGGCCAAAGAGAAGCAGAAGGGCCTGTGGCAGTATCTGCGCGAGCACACCAGCGCCGCAGTCTACCGCTCCATCCGCTTCGGTTTCGGCGGCGTGACCAACCTGCCCTTCCCCAAGGGCGACGACATCGTGCTGGGCGGCTACCGCATCGCACGGAAGATCTTCAAGTTCAACTAAATTCACGATTGTTGCATACAACGGGGCCGCCGCCTGCGCAGCGGCCCTGTTTTTTCGCCTTTTTTAGCCATTTGTTAAGGATTCTTCAATTTTACCGCCTGAAAAGATGTTGCTTTTTAAGCGATGAGATAGTATAATCCTGTATTGTGCTGTGTTTTCAGGGTTTTTGGCAAGCAGCCCGGGAACACGCCTGACTGAGAAAAAGGAGGAAAGGGCAGCAGCTTCTGTGCATTCGCTGCCCGCAATATCGCATGGAACAGCTTCTCATCTGCCTTTCCACAGCGCTCATCGCAGGTCTGCTGATGTCGCGTCTGGCAAAGGCGGCCCATTTGCCAGCGGTCACGTCCTACCTGCTGGCGGGCCTGCTGCTCGGCCCCTTCTTTCTGGGGCGGCTGGGCCTGAGTGGGTTCGGCATCGGCTTCGGCACGCTGGAGCAGGTGGACAGCCTTTCCCTCATCACGCAGGTGGCGCTGGGCTTCATCGCCTTCGTCATCGGCAACGAGTTCCGGCTGTCAGCCCTTGAGAACATGGGGCGGCAGGCCATCACGGTGGGCATTTTGCAGGCCATCGTGACCACGGCCTTCGTGGACGTGGCGCTGGTGGCGCTCCACCTCATCCGCCCCGACATCATCTCGATGGCCTCGGCCATCACGCTGGGCTCCATCGCAGCGGCCACCGCCCCCGCCGCCACCCTCATGGTGGTCAAGCAGTACAAGGCTGACGGCCCTCTGACCCACCTGCTGCTGATGGTGGTCGCCATCGACGACGCCGTAGGCCTTGTGCTCTTCTCGGCCTCCTTCGGCATCGCAAACGCTCTGGAGCAGGGCCGCATCGACGCCCTCAGCGTTCTGGTGGAGCCTGTGGTGGAGATCGTCTTCTCTCTGGGGCTGGGCGCCATCGCAGGCTTCGCCCTCAACCAGCTGGAGATCTACTTCCACTCCCGCTCCAAGCGGATGAGCCTCTCGGTGGCCTTCGTCCTGCTGACGGTGGGCCTGTCGATGGTCACGTTCCGGATCGGGCCGGTGCACTGCGGCTTTTCGCTGCTGCTGGTCTGCATGATGACGGGTACGGTGTTCTGCAACATCTGCCCCACTTCCGATGAGCTGATGGACCGCCTCGACCGCTGGGTGTCGCCCGTGAACATCCTCTTCTTCGTCCTCAGCGGTGCAGAGCTGGATCTGAACATCCTCTCGGACCCGCTGGTGCTCCTCATCGGCGTGGTGTACATCCTCTTCCGCTCTCTGGGCAAGATCTCCGGCTCCTACATGAGCTGCCGGGCCACCCGCTGCAGCCCGAGCATCCAGAAATACCTCGGCATCACCCTGCTGCCGCAGGCCGGCGTGGCGCTGGGCATGGCTGCCGAAGCCGCCGAGCTTTCCGACGGCCACATGGTGCGCAATGTGGTGCTCTTCTCGGTACTGGTATATGAGCTGGTAGGCCCCACCCTCACCAAGCTGGCGCTGACCGCCGCCGGGGAGATCATCCCCGAGGGCCGCACCAGCGCCCGCACCACCAACAAGCCCGAAGTTCCGGTATCCCTCGACTGAGTTTTCCGCGTACTATAAAAGGCACTCCGAAGCGCTTCGGAGTGCCTTTTCGTTTGTGCTTTATCTCAGGATGACTTCGCCGTTCTCGGCGTCCACGGTCAGGCTCCCGCCTGCCTTCAGAGTGCCGTCTATGATGCGCTCGGCGGCAGGGTCTTCCACCGCCTTGCGGATGACGCGGCGGAGGTCGCGGGCACCGAACCTGCCGCCCTGACTCTTGGCCACGAGGGCGGACAGCGCCGCCGGGGTGTAACGGTAGACGATGCCCTTCGATTCCATGCTGGGCTTGTACTCGTCCAGCATGAGGGCTGCGATGCCCTCCAGCGTCTGCTGGCTCAGGGGCTTGAAGGCGATGACCTCATCCACGCGGCCAAGGAACTCGGGCCGCAGGAACTGGCTCAGGGCCTTGCGGGTCTTTTCCTCGCTCAGCTGCTCCTCGCTCTTGTTGAAGCCGAGTCCGGAAGTGCTCTTGTCGCCGCTTCCGGCGTTGGAGGTCATGCAGATGACCGTGTTGGAAAAATCCACCGTCCGGCCCTGCGCATCGTTGATCTTGCCCTCGTCGAGGATCTGGAGCAGGATGTTCATGACGTCGGGGTGGGCCTTTTCGATCTCGTCGAAGAGGACGACGCTGTAGGGGCGGCGGCGCACCTTTTCGGTGAGCTGACCGGCCTCCTCGTAGCCCACATAACCCGGAGGCGAACCGATCATGCGGGACACCGCATACTTCTCCATATACTCGCTCATATCAAGGCGGATGAGGGGGTCAGGGCCGTCAAAGAGCTGGTTTGCCAGCTGCTTGACCAGCTCAGTCTTGCCGACGCCGGTGGGGCCGACGAAGATGAAGCTGGCCGGGCGGCGGCGTCCCGACAGGTCGGCACGGCTCCGCTTGACAGCCTGCGCCACGAGATGGACAGCCTCGTCCTGACCGATGATCTTCTTTTTCAGCTCCGCTTCCAGCCCGGCCAGCTTTGCGAACTCCGTCTCCTGAATTTTCACCGCCGGGATGCCCGTCCACAGCTCGATGACCTTGGCCACATCGTCCATCGTGACCCGGATCTCACTGGCCGCAGCCTGCTTTGCGGGCAGCTCGGCTTCCAGCTTTGCGATGCGGGTCTTCCTCTGGGCCACCTGCTCGTAGTCGATGGCCTCGTTGACGTCGGCAGACTCCATCTCCGCCTCCTCCTGCTTCAGGCCGTCCAGCTCCTTCTGCATCTCGAGGTATTCCGAGATGACCGGATGGGCGAGGTTGCAGCAGGCGCAGGCCTCGTCCAGCAGGTCGATGGCCTTATCGGGGAGGTAGCGGTCGGTGATGTACCGCTCACTGAGGGTGACGATGGCCGAGAGGACATCCGCCTCCACCTGCACATGGTGATGCTCCTCGTAATACTTCTTGATGCCGTTCATGACGGCCAGCGTATCGGCCACACTGGGTTCCTCCACCCGGACGGGCTGGAAGCGGCGCTCAAGAGCCTGATCCTTCTCGATATACTTGCGGTACTCGTTGAAGGTGGTGGCGCCGATGACCTGAATTTCGCCTCTGGACAGGGCAGGCTTGAGGATGTTGCCCGCGTTCATTGCGCCCTCGCTCTCGCCCGCCGAGGTGATGGTATGAATTTCATCAATAAAGAGGATGATGTTGCCCGCGGCCTTGACCTCACTGAGCAGGCCCTTGACCCGCTGTTCGAACTGGCCCCGGAACTGGGTGCCGGCCACGAGGCTGGTCAGATCCAGCAGGAAAATTTCCTTGTCCTTCAGGCCCACGGGAACATCGCCCTTAGCGATCCGCTCCGCGATGCCCTCGGCGATGGCCGTCTTGCCGACGCCCGCCTCGCCGATGAGGCAGGGGTTGTTCTTCTGGCGGCGGCTCAGAATTTGAATCGTGCGGTAGATTTCGCGATCGCGGCCCACGATGTCGTCCAGCCTGCCCTCCCGGGCCTTGCGGGTCAGATTCTCACAATAGGTATCGAGGAATTTGCGGCGGGGCGGCTTCTTGCCGTTTTTCTGGGCCTTTTTGCCGTTTCCGGCTTCGCCCTCCGCCTTGACGCCCAGCGGGAAGGTCGCGCTGGAGCCGGGCACGAGGTCGTCATCTCCCTCGCTCTCCCCGTCCTCCGTCGGCTGGCCCATATTCATCATGAGGGAAAGGGGATTCGCGTCTCCCATCTCGTCCATCATGCTCTCCATCCGGTTTTCCATGTTGTCCATGTCCTCGTCGGACATCCCGAACTGCTTCATCAGGTCCTCGACGGGCTTGATGTGCAGTTCACGGGCACAGTGCAGGCAAAAGCCTTCATTTTTCATCTGGCCGTTCTCCATCCGCTGGACGAAGATGATAGCCGGACGTTTCTGACAGCGACTGCAGACCATATAGGTTCCTCCTAAGCTCCCCTTTACAGGAAGGGGTTGAACAGATTGAATGCTTTATAGTAAAGGCTGCTGCTCATGACCGTGTCGTTCAGGACGGTCAGATTGCCGCCCGTGATGACGATGATGGCCCACACCACGCACAGCACAAGGTAGATGTCCATCGTGCTGGCGATGCAGCCGGTGAGCCAGCCCAGCCAGCGGTTGACGGTGCCGATGACCGGCAGCCGGTTGACGAGGCCCAGCACGGTGACCAGCATACTCACCAGCATCCGCAGCAGGGCAAAGGTCACGAAAAAGAGCACCACCGAGATGACCGGCGTCAGCAGCGGGGCCAGCACCTTCTGGACGATGACGTCCGCCAGCACCACGGCGTTGTCGCTGAGCACGGCTGAGATGGAGCGCTCGCAGGCCTCCACGATGGAGGCGCGGAAGCTCTCGGGCAGAAAGCCCGCGTACTTGTCCGCGATGCCGGTCAGGTCAACGACCCCTCCGGCAGAGATGCTCTCGGCGATCTGGGTGCGGAAGCTCCCGGCCAGAAACCGCTGGAACACCTCGACGGCAGCCCAGCCCGAAAAGACCCGGGCACCCACGAGGCTGAAGACGTTCCCACCCAGCTGGACGCTGGACGCGAGGAAGCCCTTGCGGGCGTAGCGCACGGCCAGCAGCAGCCAGACCACGGTACATACTATATCAAAAAGAAATGACGGATTCTTGAACATACCTTATTTTCCTTATTCTATCATGGATTGCCCGAGGCACTGGTCTCCGCCTCGGGAGGAGTCAGCACCTGCACGGTGTTGCCGCAGAAGACCAGCAGCTGCTTCCGGTCGGCCAGCAGGCCCTGCGGCCGGGAGGAAAGGCTCTGCTGCCACTGGGAGGTGCCGTCGGTGGAGAGACACTCCACGCCGCTGTCGGTGAGCAGATAGAAGCTCTGCCCGGCCCGGACGATGCGGTTGGCCGCCTGCACCTGCGCTGTGCCCTCCACGTTCAGCTCACGGTCCAGCATCACCGCCTGACAGAGCTGGCCGGAGGCCAGCAGCAGGGCGGCATTGCCCGAGGCATCCACCGAGATGTCCCGGAGGGTCTGGCCGGTGAAGTCGTAGGCAGCTTTTTCGCCGCCCGATGCGTTGTAGAGGACGGCGCGGCTGTCGCAGAGGGCCAGTACACTCTGGGCGCTGGGCCAGCTCAGCCACTGGGCCGCGCCGCTGCCGCTGCCCACAAGGACAGGGTCTCCCTGCGCCAGCGTGACGATGTAGAAATTCGTCACCATCTGCCCGCCGCTGACCGTCACCGCCGCCACCGCCAGCCGCCGCCCATCCGGCGAAAAGGCCATCCGCAACGGCGTGCCGTCGGTGGTGGTGAGGCTCCAGCTCAGCTGCTCCTCCATCGAGGAGGAGTAGATCCGCAGTCTGGCGGCGCTGCCGGGGTCTTCGGTGACGACGGCCAGCGTGCCGTTGTCGGCCATCGCGCAGAGGGTGATGCTGTTCTCCATCGTCTTGGTGTAGAGGTTCTGGGTGCGGCTCTCCACCCGCAGCTCATTGCCCGAGCGGTTGTAGAGCACGAAGCGGTTCTTGCCCGCCGCCAGCGCTGGCCGGGCGTAGCCGCTCTGGATGGCGTTGAGGCGGGTGCCGGTGCGGGACCAGACCACGCACCCCTCTTCGCCCAGCTCCACAAAGCTTCCGTTCAGGGCGGCAAGCTGCTCCACCTCCATGACGCCGGTCTGCTGGGGCCAGCCCGTCCCCGGAAAGAGCAGGATGCGGGCCGTGTCGGCCCAGTCCTTGGCCATTGCCACCGAGCTGCCCACAAAGCCGGTGGCGAACAGAACCACCAGCGTCAGCGCCGCGACGATGAGCGCGGTGCGCCGGATGCGCCGGCTCCGCACCCGGGCGCGGGCCTGCTCGAGGTACTCGACCCGGCCCTCCGAAAGCGGCTCGTCCGACGCGGGCCGGAAGCCTCGACGCTTCTTTCTCATACGTTCCTGTCCCCTTCCTGCAACGACAGTGCTCCCAAAGGGGGCATTTCCCCTCCGGGAGCACCGGTCGTGTTTGTGTTAATCGTAGTCCACGCTCTTGAGGAAAAGCCCCTTTGCCGCCAGCGTCGGGCCTGCGTTTTTCCGGTCGCAGCTGGCGAGGATGCCCGGCACCGCCTCGGGCGCAAGACGGCCTGCGCCCGCCTCGCAGAGGGTGCCCGCGAGGATGCGCACCATGTTGTAGAGGTAGCCGTCTGCCGTCACCGTGATGTCGATGTCGTCGCCCCGGCGCTCGACCTCACAGGCCGTGATGGTGCGCACGGTGTCGCCGTGGGCGGCTGCCGAGCTGCCCGAAGCGCAGAGGGCAAGGAAATCGTGCGTCCCCACAAAATACTGTGCCGCCTGCTGCATCCGGTCGGCGTCCAGCCGCCCCGGCACCTTGGTGTAATAGCGGGAGGCGAAGGGCGAGTCGATCGGACTGTTGTGGATGCGGTAAAGGTAGGTCTTTGTGTGGGCCGCATAGCGGGCGTGGAAGTCGTCGGGCACCACCCGCGCCTCCAACACCCGGATGTCCGGGGGAAGATGCTGATTGAGGGCCAGCGGCAGCTTTGCCGCCGGGATGCGGGTGTCGGCGTGGAAGTTGAGCATGAAACCCAGCGCGTGGACGCCTGCGTCGGTGCGGCTGCAGCCCTTGATGTCGGGGCGGCTGCCCAGCACCGCCTCCAAGGCGTCCTGAAACGCAGCGGCCACGCTCCGCCCGTTGGGCTGCACCTGAAACCCGCAGTAGTTGGTGCCGTCGTAGGCAAGTTTAAGCAAAAAATTCATATTCGCTCTCCTCGTAAAGGCTCTCCCTTTGGGAGAGCTGGCGCGAAGCGCCTGAGAGGGCAAGGATGCCGGGAAGCATCCCATATGCCCTGCGATGCTATCGCCCCAACAAAGGCTCCTGCCGGTCGCTGTGCAGCGGCTCTCTCTCCGCTGGCTTGCCCTCTCCGTCATCGCAAGCGATGCCACCTCTCCCAAAGGGAGAGGCTTTGCTCAGAAGTTCGGGAACACCAGCCTCGACGCCAGGATCACTGCAAAGCAGGCGAGGCAGACCGCGAGGTCGATGTAATCCTGTCTCGTGCAGCGCAGCACCTTGAGGCGGGTGCGGCCGTCGCCGCCGCGGTAGCAGCGGCACTCCATGGCCATGGCCAGCTCGTCGGCGCGGCGGAAAGCTGAGATAAACAGGGGCACCAGCACCGGCACCAGCGCCTTGATGCGCTCCGTCATCTTGCCGTTGTCCAGCTGTGCGCCGCGGGCCTTCTGGGCGTTCATGATCTTATCGGTCTCCTCGATGAGGGTGGGGATGAACCGCAGCGCGATGCTCATCATCATCGCCAGCTCATGCACCGGGAAGTGGAGCTTCCCGAGGGGCTTCAGCAGCTGCTCGATGGCATCCGTCAGGACGATGGGGCTGGTGGTGTAGGTCAGCAGGCTGGTGCCTGCGATAAGGGCCATGACACGGACGGCCATCAGCACAGCATACCGGATGCCCTCCGCGTAAACGGTCAGAAAACCGAGCTGAAACACCGGGTCGCCCTCGCCTGAGACGAAAAAGAGGTTGAGCACCGCCGTAAAGACGATGATGGGGAAGATGGGCTTCAGGCTCTTGACGATGAGCCGGAAGGGGATCTTTGCCACCGCATACATCACAGCGAGGAAGACCAGCGAGAGCGCAAGGCCCAGCGGGTTCGACGCCGCAAAGAGCAGCACGATATACAGGATGGTCAGCACCAGCTTGAGCCGGGGGTCAAACCGGTGGACAAGGCTGTTGCCCGGGAAGTGCTGGCCGATGGTAATATCTCTCAGCATCCGGCTGCACCCCCTTCCTGCGTATTTTCATTCCGGGGCAGGACGAGAGTCTCTCCCGCATCCCGCCGGGCCTTTGCCGCCAGAATGGTCTTGACCGCGTAGGGGATGGTGTAGACGTCCGCCGGGACATCCACCCCCATCTCCCGCAGCTTGAGGAAGATCTTCGTCACCTGCGGGACGGAGAGGCCCAGTTCCAGCAGCTCCGGCGCACGGGCGAAGACCTTTTCCACCGTATCGTACATGGCGATCTTCTTCCGGCTCATCACCAGCACCTTATCGGCGTACTTGGCGATGTCCTCCATGCTGTGGGAGACGAGAAGCACGGTGGTGCCGGTCTTCTTGTGGTAGTCCTTCACCTCCGAGAGGATCTCGTCTCTGCCCTCGGGGTCGAGGCCCGCCGCAGGCTCGTCCAGCACGAGGATGCGGGGCTTCATGGCCATGACGCCGGCCACGGCCACGCGGCGCTTCTGACCGCCGGACAGCTCGAAGGGGCTGCGCTCCAGAAGTGCCTCATCGAGGCCGACGAACCGGGCCGCCTCATGGACGCGCGCGTCGATCTCCGCCTCGTCCAGCCCCATGTTCTTGGGGCCAAAGGCGATGTCCTTGTAGCAGGTCTCCTCGAACAGCTGGTACTCCGGGTACTGGAACACCAGACCGGTCAGGAAGCGGAAATCTCTTATCTTTTCCGGCTCGGCCCAGAGGTCGCGGCCATCAATGATGATCTTGCCGCTGGTGGGTTTGTTCAGTCCGTTCATATGGGTGATGAGGGTGCTCTTGCCGGAGCCGGTGGCCCCGATGATGCCCACGAAATCGCCCTCTTCCACCTCAAAGCTCACGTCGTCCAGCGCAGTGACCGCGTTCGGCATACCGGGATTGTAGACATAGCTCAGGTGTTCTACTTTGATGATGCTTGCCATGTTTCCGCCCCCCTTATTTCAGCAGCTCATACAGAGCCTGTGCGCATTCGCCGGTGTCGATGATACCCTCAGGCAGGGGGATGCCGGCCTTGACCAGCTCATCCCGCAGCTCTGCGGCCTGCGGCACATCGAGGCGGAGAGCGCGGACCTTCTCGGTCTGGCTGAACACCTCTTTCGGCGTGCCCTCCATCACCACATTGCCCCCGCTCATCACCAGCACACGGTCGGCCTGTGCGGCCTCCTCCATGTAGTGGGTGATGGACACGACGGTAATGCCCATGTCCTTGTTGAGGTGGTGGATGGTCTGCATCACCTGCTCACGGCCCCGGGGGTCGAGCATGGCGGTGGCCTCGTCGAGGATGAGGCAGTCGGGCCGCATGGCAACGACGCCTGCGATGGCCACGCGCTGCTTCTGGCCTCCCGAGAGGTTGTGGGGCGCCCGCTCCCGGAACTCGTAGATGCCCGCCATCTTCATGGCGTCATCGACGCGGCGGCGCATCTCCTCCGGCGGGACGCCGAGGTTTTCCAGCGCAAAGGCCACGTCCTCTTCCACCACCGTCGCCACGATCTGGTTGTCGGGGCTTTGGAACACCATGCCCACGGTCTGGCGGATGTCGTAGAGCTTGTCCTCGTCGGCGGTGTCCATCCCCTCGACGTACACCTTGCCCTCCTCCGGCAGGAGGATGGCATTGAAATGCTTGGCAAGGGTAGACTTGCCGCAGCCGTTCGCGCCCAGCACGGCCACGAACTCGCCCCGCCGGACCTGCATGGAGACGCCGTTGAGCGCGTAGCCCGGCTGCTCCGAGTCATAGCGGAACTTTAAATTTTCTGCTGTCAGTATCGTTTCACTCATTTGTTTTCTCTTTCTGGTGGTGCGCCCCTCCGAAAGGGGCTGTACCCCATACCCTCTCAGTCTCGCATTCGCTCGCCAGCTCTCCCAGAGGGCGAGCCACTGGCGTGCCGGTCAGGCTCACGCGAGATGAGCAGAGTTCCAATATTCAGAAGCTGCATCGCCCTGCTATAGAGGCCAGCAGTCGCTCTGCAAGGTGCTTTGTCCAGAAGTCGCTGCCCTCGTAAGCAAGGCCCGCTCTTCTGCGCCATAATATGCTCTCAGCAGGCAGCACAAAGCTGCCCGGCCTGCCAATGGCTCCCCCTTTGGGGGAGCTGTCACCGAAGGTGACTGAGAGGGTCACTCCTCCCAGATCGCCGTCGCGCCGCAGGGCACGACGCCGCCGGTAGCGGAGACGGGCAGGCCGATCTCGTCGCAGGAGGTCGTTCCGCCGAAGCGGGGCACCAGCGTCGTCTTGAGCATATATTCCATGACGGCGGGCGACAGGCCGGTGGTGTAGCTGTTGACGGCAAAGAAGAGCGGCTGATCGCTCAGGACCTCCTCGCACTGGCTGATGAGGTCGTAGATGCAGTCTTCCAGCTTCCAGATCTCGCCGCCGGGGCCGCGGCCATAGCTGGGAGGGTCCATGATGATGCCGTCGTAGGTGTTGCCCCGCCGCTTCTCGCGGGCGACGAATTTGGCACAGTCGTCCACCAGCCAGCGGATGGGACGGTCTGCAAGGCCGCTGGCGGCGGCGTTGTCCTTGCCCCATGCCACGATGCCCTTGGAGGCGTCCACATGGCAGACGGTGGCCCCGGCAGCCGCACAGGCCAGCGTGGCGCCGCCGGTGTAGCCGAAGAGGTTCAGCACCTTGATGGGGCGGCCTGCGGCGCGGATCTTCTTTGCGTACCACGCCCAGTTGACGGCCTGTTCGGGGAAGACGCCGGTGTGCTTGAAGCCGGTGGGGCTGACGATGAGGGTCAGCTTATCCTCCCCTTCGCCGCAGCTGATCTTCCACTTCTCGGGCAGACGGCGGCGGTACTCCCACTCACCACCGCCCTGATTGGAGCGATGGTAGACGGCGTCTGCCTTGGCCCAGAGAGGGCTTTGCTGGGGCGTCTTCCACACCACCTGCGGGTCAGGCCGGACCAGCAGCGTCTCACCCCAGCGTTCCAGCCGGTTGCCGTCGGTGGCATCCAGCAGCTCGTAGTCTTTCCATGTATCTGCAGGGCGCATATGCGTCCTCCTTCCTGCTTTTTGTCTGTAGCTTAACCCTCGAGCCCCTCGAGGATGCGCTTGTTGATCTTTTCCACGATGCGCTTGGCGCAGCAGTCGATGGCCTCGAGGTCCTGCCCCTCCACCATGACGCGGATCTTCGGTTCAGTGCCGGACACCCGCACCAGCACGCGGCCCATGCCCATCAGCTTCTGCTCCTCATTCTCGATGAAACCGGCCAGCACCTCGTCCGCCTTGTAGGCGGCCTTCTGGGCAGCATTGGCCACGACATTCACCAGCACCTGCGGGTACTGGGCATAGATGCCGTTCAGCTCGCTCATCTTCTTGCCGCTCTCGGCCAGCAGCCGGAGCAGCTTGCCTGCGGTCAGCTCGCCGTCGCCGGTGGTGGCATGGTGGAGCAGGATGACGTGGCCGCTCTGCTCGCCGCCGATGGCGTAGCCGTTCTCCCGCATATTCTCGAGGACGTAGCGGTCGCCCACGGCGGTCTTTTCGGTGTTGATGCCCTGAGACTCCATATACTTGACGAAGCCGAGGTTGGACATGACCGTAACGACAGCGGTGTTGCCATCCAGACAGCCTTTGTCCTTCATCGCCATCGCCAGCAGGGCGATGATCTTGTCGCCATCAAGCTCCTGCCCTTTCTCGTCGCAGGCGAGGCAGCGGTCGGCGTCGCCGTCAAAGGCGATGCCGCAGTCGAAGCCGCCCTCGACGACAGCCTTTTCCAGATTGTCCAGATGGGTGCTGCCCACACCGGCGTTGATGTTCCTGCCGTCGGGGCTGACGCCGAGGAAGGTGCACTTTGCGCCCAGACGGGGGAACAGCTGCCGGGCCACCTCGGCGGACGCGCCGTTGGCGCAGTCGATGCAGATGTTCAGGCCGGACAGGTCGCCGCCGATGGACTCATACAGATGCTCGACGTAGTCCTTGATGCCGTCGATGCGGCGGGTCACCCGGCCCACACCGTCGCCGGTGGCCAGCGGGATGCCCGCGCACTTGTCGTCGATATGGGCCTCGATTTCCTCTTCCACATCGTCCGGCAGCTTGTAGCCGGTGCCGGCGAAGATCTTGATGCCGTTGAACTCCATCGGGTTGTGGGAGGCCGAGATGACGACACCGGCGTCAGCGTTGTACTTGCGCACCAGATAGGCTACGGCGGGGGTGGGCACGACGCCCAGACTCTCGACGTCCGCACCCACGCTGCACAGGCCGGCCGTCAGGGCAGCTTCCAGCATATCGCCGGACTGGCGGGTGTCCTTGCCGATGAGGATGCGGGGCTTGTGGCCTGTGCTGCTGGTCAGCACGGCGGCAGCACCGCGTCCGATGAGCATCGCCATCTCGCAGGTCAGATCTGCGCCGGCCACGCCGCGCACACCATCGGTACCAAAATACTTTCCCATAGTAAATACCTCGCTTAAAATAAGCTCTGTTGTCCATTGTCCTCGGCGCTGCCGCTCTCAGGCGCTTTCAGGCCGAGGTGTTCGTAAGCAAGCCGGGTGGCACAGCGGCCCCGCGGCGTCCGGGTCAGGAAGCCCATCTGCATCAGATACGGCTCGCACAGGTCTTCCAGCGTCACGGCCTCCTCGCCGAGGGCAGCGGCCAGCGTTTCCAGACCCACCGGCCCGCCATTATACATCTCGATGATGGCGCGCAGCAGGCTGCGGTCCAGTTCGTCCAGACCCAGTGTATCCACGTCCATCCGCTTGAGGCTCAGCAGCGCCACCTCCTGATCGATGACGCCGTCGCCCAGCACCGTGGCAAAATCGCGGACCCGCTTCAGGAAGCGGTTCGCCACGCGGGGCGTGCCCCGGCTGCACTTTGCCAGCTCGTAAGCGCCCTCGGGGGTGATGGGCTGGTCAAGGATGCCCGCCGACCGGATGATGATGCGGCTCAACTCATCGGGGCTGTAAAGCTCCAGCTTGAGCAGCACGCCGAAGCGGTCCCGCAGCGGGCCGGTGATCTGGCCCGCGCGGGTGGTCGCGCCCACCAGCGTGAAGCGGGGCAGATTGATGCGGATGCTCTGGGCGCTGGGGCCTTTTCCGATCATGATGTCCAGCGCGTAATCCTCCAGCGCCGGGTAGAGCACCTCTTCCACCTGCCGGGAAAGGCGGTGGATCTCGTCGATAAAGAGGACGTCGCCCTCCTGCAGATTGGTCAGCAGGGCAGCGAGGTCGCCGGGCTTCTCGATGGCCGGGCCGCTGGTGATACGGATCTGCACCCCCATCTCGTTGGCGATGATGCCGGCCAGCGTCGTCTTGCCCAGACCCGGCGGGCCATAGAGCAGGATGTGGTCCATCGGCTCGCCCCGGCGCTTGGCCGCTTCGAGATAGATCTTCAGGTTCTGCTTGACCTTTTCCTGTCCGATGTAGTCTTCGAGGTGCTGGGGGCGGAGGTTGTTTTCCTCGCTGTCCGCCGCCGTCATCCCGGGCTGCATCATTTTTGCGCCGTAGAGCGCGGTTTCGTCCTGCATCGTTTACCTCCTGCCCGCCATGCTGCGCAGCGCCAGCTTGATGATCTCTTCCACGGGGAGCGTGCCGTCGATCTTGGAGACGGCCAGCGCGGCCTCGCTCTGGCTGTAGCCCAGCGACACCAGCGCGGCGATGGCCTGCCCTGCCCCCTGCGCAGCGGCGGTATCCGCAGCCGCGCCTGCTACATTCTCAAGGTCGATGCCGCCTGCAAAGCCCTTGGCCACCTTATCCTTCAGCTCCAGCACGATGCGCTGGGCCAGCTTCGGGCCGACGCCGGACGCGGCCTTGAACGCCTTGTGGTCGCCCGCCGAGATGGCCAGCGCCACACGGTCCGGCTCCATGACGCTCAGGATGGCCAGACCCACCTTCGCGCCCACGCCCGATACCGAGGTGAGCAGCTCAAAGCAGGCCTGCTGCTCCTCGCTGGCAAAGCCGTAGAGGCTGACGTCGTTCTCCGTGACGCTCATCACCGTGTAAATGGTGGCCTCCTTGCCCACGCCGGGCAGCGCACCGGCCACGCTGGCCGGGCACTGGGCGTAGTACCCCACGCCGCCGCAGCAGATGACCACAGCGTTCAGGGTCTTTTTGATGATCTTTCCGGTTAAGCTGTATATCATATCTCTTTCTCCGCTTGGCTAAACCTCTCCATTGAGCGATAGACTGACAGGTTCAAATCGGGCCGGGCACTCTCCGCACGAAGCGGTTGAGCTGGCTGCCGTTGGTGTGGCAGAAGGTGATGGCCATCGCCAGCGCGTCGGCGGTATCGTCGGGCTTGGGGATGGCGGGCAGATGCAGCAGGACACGGGTCATCTCCTGCACCTGCTTTTTCACGGCCTTGCCGTAGCCGGTGACGGCCTGCTTGACCTGCATGGGGGTGTACTCGTAGATGGGAAGCCCCGCCTGCGCCGCCGCCAGCAGGATGACGCCGCGCGCCTCGGCCACGCCGATGACGGTGGTCTGGTTGTGCTGGTAGAACAGCTTTTCGATGGCCAGCGCCTCTGGCCGTGTCCGCTCGATGACCTCCCGGATGCCTGCATACACCTCATCCAGCCGCCGCTCGAACGGCACACCGGCGTCCGTGCACACCGCGCCGAAATCCACCGGTGCAAAGCGGTTTCCCGCATAGTCCACCACGCCCCAGCCCACGATCGCGTAGCCCGGGTCGATGCCCAATACTCTCATTCTGCGATACCTTTCCTATTGTAATCATCTTATTATAGCACAGCTGTAAAAAAGGGGCAACGATAACCTTTTCACTCCCCCAGCCTGCGGCGGAAAGATTTTTTGAAGATTTTTGCAAAAAAGGCTTGATTTTTATTCCATCCTATGCTATCATAATTGAGCTGACTACAGCAAAACAGAATATGGACGGTTAGCTCAGCTGGTAGAGCATCTGCTTGACGTGCAGGAGGTCACAGGTTCGAGTCCTGTACCGTCCACCATACAGTTCGTACTCGAACCCGATTCTTTATGAGAAAGGGTTCGGGTACGTTTTTTGTTTATCGGAGGTTCTGCGGAAGGACTACTCGGAACAGTGAGCAGGAACGAGTAAAGGCAGGGCATCACCATAGCGGTGGTGTCCTGCCTTTTGCTTTGCATCCCCCTATATTGCGCGTTTCGGATCAATCGCTGCGTGCGTCCGTACATGGCCGGTACGCACGCAGGAAAAAGGGCAAATTCTTGCATATAGAGGGTGTTCTTTCGGCTGGCGGTATGGTATACTCGGCCCAGCAGATCGGAATTTGTAAAGGAGCACAAAGATGACAGAAAAAGAAAAAATGGAGCATCAGATGCTTTATGACGCAAATTATGATAAAGAATTAGCGGCCGAAAGATTAGAATGTAAATCGTTATGCCAAGCCTATAATCACCTTCCCATTAAAGATTTAGAGGGAAGAAGGGACATGATAAAAAAGATTCTGGGTAAAACAGGGGATAATATTTATATAGAACCCGATTTTTGGTGTGATTATGGGCGCAGAATCGAAGTAGGAGAAAATTTTTATTCCAATCATGGGTTAGTGATCCTTGATGCTGGAAAAGTAACATTTGGAAATAATGTATTTATAGCTCCCGGCTGCGGTTTTCTCACATCAGGACATCCGATTGATTTTGAAAGAAGAAATCAAGGATTGGAATATGCATATCCAATTTCTGTTGGAAATAATGTCTGGTTTGGCGCAGGGGTACAGGTTATGCCGGGGGTTTCAATCGGTGATAATGTAGTCATCGGCGGAGGCAGTATCGTGGTTCATGATATTCCTTCCAACAGCGTGGCTGTCGGCAATCCATGCAGAGTCATACGTAAAATAACAGCTGCGGATAGGCACAGAAACTGGGACAGATAACTTCCAGTTTGTCGCAACCTCCTCAGCAGGGTTCGGGGCAGGCACGCCCCCAACAAGAAGCTGTCCCAAAGGGGCAGTCCCGCCGTTTCTCGGATCAAACCGTACCGACCACAGCAATGATATGCTCGCATCAGGGTCCGCCTGCTGTTGAGAATGCTCCACCACAAAGATCCCGGGTCATTCGACCCGGGATTTTTTGCGCCGGCGGGGGTGCCTTATCCAAACCGCCAGTTTTCCGTGCCGAGGGTGCAAAATCTTGGCCAGAATTGCCGTTGCACCGCCGGGGCTTTTGGATTATACTGTTGACTTGTATTCCGTTCTGTATTTTCTTGTTTCTTTCAAGCCAAAGGAGGCCTCCCTACGAACTATCTGTTTCAATTCACGCGCATCCTTGCGTTCTGTTTTCTGGGCGAGATCTGTCACGCCCTGCTGCCCCTCCCCGTCCCGGCCAGCGTCTACGGCCTGCTGCTTCTGCTGGCGGCGCTCCGCCTCGGCATCGTGAAGCTCGAGCAGGTCAAGGAGGTGGGACTGTTTCTCACCGGCATCTTCCCGCTGCTGTTCGTGCCCGCCGCTGCGGGCGTCATGGAGCTTTGGGCCGAGATGGGCGCGATGCTGCTGCCCATCCTCATCGCCATCGTACCGGTGACGGTGCTCGTGCTTGTGAGCGCAGGCCGCACCACACAGGCCCTCACCAGCCGCCGCGCTGCAAAAAAGGAGGTCGAACATGACTGAACTGCTGAACGGATTTCTCTCCGGTTCTGCCGCGTGGGGCGTGCTGCTGACGCTGGCCGCCTTCGCGCTGGGCACCCTCATCAACAAGGTCACCGGCAAGGCCATCTTCAACCCGCTGCTGCTGGGCAGCATCTTCGTCATCCTCTTTCTGAGCCTGCTGAACATCTCCTACGCCGATTACAAGGCCAGCGCCGCGCCGGTGAATTATCTGCTGCTTCCGGCCACCATCAGCCTCGCCATCCCGCTGTATGAAAAGTGGGACCTGCTGAAGGAGAATGCCGCCGCCATCATCGCGGGCATCTCGGTGGGCACGCTGGTCAGCCTTGGCAGCGTGTTGGCGCTGGCGCTGGCCATGGGCCTCACCCGGGAGCAGTACGCCACCCTCCTGCCCAAGTCGGTCACGACGGCCATCAGCATGGATGTCGCCGCCGAGCTGGGCGGCATCGCAGCCCTGACCGGTGCCGTCGTCATCCTCACCGGCATCGCGGGCAATCTGCTGTCCGAGGTGGTCTGCAAAGCCTTCCACATCACCGACCCCATCGCCAAGGGCATCGGCATCGGCACCTCGGCCCATGCCGTGGGCACCAGCAAGGCCCTTCAGATGGGCGAGGTCGAGGGCGCGATGAGCGGCCTGTCCATCGCGGTGGCCGGCGTCCTCACCGCTGTGCTCTGCCCCTTCTTTGTCAGCTTTATCCAGTAAGCCGCCAAAAAAAAACAAGTCCTCTGTGCTGTGGTGCAGAGGACTTGTTTTTTATATCATGCATCCCGCTGGCGGGCCGTTTCTTCGATGACTCTGGCCGCCTTTTCGCAGATGGACAGAGGTTCTGCGGCCGGGCGGGCCAGACAGTAGCCCTGCAGCAGGTCCACGCCCATCTCCAACACCCTGCGCAGGTCATCCATCGTCTCCACGCCCTCGGCCAGCACCTGCACGCCGCGGGGGCGGGCGTATTCGATGAGGGCCTTGAGGAACTGCTGCTTGTCGGGGTCGGCATCAATGCCCCGGATGATGGCGATGTCCACCTTGACATAGCGGGGCGCGATGGTCAGCAGGCTGCTGCCGTTGCTGTAGCCGCTGCCGTAGTCGTCCAGCGCAAAGGCGGCGGGCGCACCGGGGGCATTCCGCTTCCGCTCCAGCGCCTGTTCGTCCATCTCCTCCTCCTCGGTGATCTCCACCACCAGCTTCGAGAGGATGGCTTTGTGGGCCGCACGGAAGTGCGCCCAGTCCTCATCGTTCAGGCTGACGCTGGCGATGCTGTTGACGAAGACGAGGACATCCGGCTCCACCTTGCCCGCTGCTTCCAGCGCTTCATAGCACTCGCAGGCGCGGAACAGGGTCAGCTTCTCGATGTCATACAGCCTCCCCATCTCGCTGGCCAGCTCCATCACCCTCTGGGGAGAGCTCAGAGCGGGCAGCCGGGGCCGCATCAGGGCCTCATAAGCCGCCACATGGCCGTCCCGGGCCGAGAAGATGGGCTGGAAGTAGTAGTCCACCTGCCGCTCCCGGACAAGGATCTCGAAGTCGCTGCGCTGCTTCATCGCGTAGATGCCGTCGCGGTAGTGCTCCATGTTGAACTCCCGGACTTCGCCCTTGGTGGAGTGCTTGACCTCGTACATCGCAAAATCGGCGTATCGCTTGAGGGTGTCGAGGTCGGCGGCATCGTCGGGATACCATGCTACGCCGCCGGACATCCGGATGCACAGCTTCTTGCCGTCCGGCAGGGTGGCGCTGCTCCGGGCAAAGCCCTCTTCCAGCTTCCGGATGTCCTTCCGCACGGCCTCCTTCGTCTCATAGCCGTAGAATAGCAGCAGGAACTCATCGCCGGAGAGCCGCGCTACCACGGTGCCGCTGGGCACGCCCTGCTGCAGGCTGTGGGCCGTCTTGCGCAGATAGATGTCGCCCCAGTCGTGGCCGTAGGTATCATTGATGGTCTTGAGGTTATCGAGGTCCGTCATCATCAGGGCCGCACAGCGCATCATTCTGGGCTTCTCAAACAGCTCGCCGCAGACCCGGAAGAAGGCCTGACGACTGTACAACCCGGTAAGGGCGTCGTAATCGCGCTCGTGCTCAATGCGGCTGCGCTCGGCTACGGCTGCTTTGTAGTTGTCGGTGCTCAGGGTCACGATGGCGTCGGCCAGCCTGTCCAGCTCCCGGATGCCGGTGCGGGAGAACTCCGGGACGGCCTGATGCCGTTCCTGTGCATCCGCCAGCTCCTTTGAGAGCTGGGCGAGCGGCTGGGCCAGACCGATGCTGACGAAGAATGCGCAGCCCAGACCAACGCCCAGCGTCAGCAGGATCGCAAAGCTCACGAGATTCGTCACCGACCGGGAGAAGCGGAAGAGGTCGTTCCTTCCCACCACGCCGATAAGCAGCCACCGTTCGCCCGAGAAGGGGGCATTGCGGTTGTAGAGGCTGATCTGGCGGATGCTGACGACCTGATCGGCGCCGCCGCTCGGATAATGCCAGTAGCCCTTGGCGCGGTGGAGGGTCAGCTCCCATCCTTCCTTCTGCAGCGCGGTCGTCTGCTCGCCGGTGTTGGCAGTGACATGGATCTGCAGCTCCTCGCCCCGCAGGTCGGAGGTCGTGGAGGCCAGCAGATAGCTTCCGTGGTGGTCGTTCTGCAATTCGTCCCACGGGAGCTTGGTGTCCATATAGCTTTCCAGCATCTCGATGCCCAGAATGCCGTACACCGTGCCGTCGTCCAAGATCAGGGGCTGCGCGTAGGCGATGGCCTCCCGGTCGTCGCCCGGCAGCGTATAGGGCAGGGTCGTCCAGCGGCCATAATCCGCCGCAGCTCCGGTCTGCTCCCCGCTCTCATAGGCAGCTTGGAAGGGCCGGACATAAAAGACATCCTCTTCCTCATCCAGATACTGCTGCGCAGGAGTCCACGCCTTGTCCGTGGTGATGCCGAAGGCCTGCACCAGCTCTGCCGGAGCGCGCTCGAACATCACGTCGGAGTTGTCCGCCGAGGGGGTGGCTTCCGGGTCGAGATCCCGCAGATAGACGCAGGGCAGCCGGTCGCCGGAGGTGCGGCCGGTAAAGTCGCGGGTGTTCAGGATGAGGAAGACGCCGCTGACCTGCTTGGCGCGGAGCGACTCGAGCAGCCTCGGAGCGGCCGCCTGCAGCAGGGGCAGGCTCTCGCCGCCGGTAGAATCCAGCGTATCGAGGGAGATCGTCCCCTCGTCCAGCATCTGCCGGGCCGTACCGTTGATAAAGCTTGAAAGCTCCATCAGGTCCTGTGCCTGCTGGAGCTGTAGCTCAATGTACCGGGCACGGTTCTCCACCTGCTTGTCGAGGATGTCCACCGCGTTCTCATCCAGCTGGAGGGTGACGCCGCTGGCCGCGATGGCCGAAGCCATCAGCATGACCATGATGACCAGCATGGCCATCAGCGCCACAAAGATGGTGACAAAGATGGTGTGTTCTTTTCCTTTTGCTTCATCTCGCATCAGAAGCTTCATGGTCTCTCCCTTCTTCCGCTCGTCTTTGTGCCGTCTCAGCCCTCGTACTGGCTCAGGGCATCGCAGAGGCTCTGATACCATGCCTCGAAATACTCATCGGTCAAAAACTCCGCCTCGGCGTCGGCTGCGCTCTCGCCTGCGGCGATGCGCGCGACGACGGTGGCACGGTCGGCTTCCGCAAGGTCTCTCATACTGTAAGTCAGGGTGCTGCGGGCCTTGGTGCCGCCCTCAAAGGCGCGGGGCGTGTACATCTCGCAGCTGTTCACGGTATCGACGGCCTGCGTCAGGATGTTCTCCATGTTTCCGGTCAGGATGAGGCCGCTGCTGCGGATGGCGTCCATATCGTTGGCGGCGCGAGTCACGGGCAGATAGCCGGAGCCTACCGCGAAAGCAATATTATTCTCCGGCTGGGTCAGCCATTTGAGGAAGACCACGCTGGCCGCAGCCTCGGCATCGGTGGTCTTTGCCACAGCCATCCCGGCCCCCTGCTGGACAGTGACCTTCTCACCGTCGGCAAAGTGGGGCGCGGGCAGGACTTTCAGGGCGATGCTGTGGCTCTCGGTGTCGCTCTGCATCACCCGGGACGGGAAATAGGTGGCGCTGGCGCTGGAGCCGACGTAGGCCAGAATGTTGCCGATCTTAACATCGTCGCTGCGGAAGCGGCCGCTGGCGGAGAACCAGCCCCTGACGTAGGGCAGATAGTAGTTGTCCCACAGCTTGCGGGCGGTGGCCTCAGTCAACCCCACGGTCATCTTTCCGCCCTTGACGTCGAAGAGGGTGTCTCCCAGCTCCTTTGCGCCGATGAGCATATAGTTTGCCATCGCGTCGCGGCCAAACAGGGCCTTGCCGTCGTCGGGCGTTTCGGTCTGGGCGTCCGTCCAGTTGTAATAGGCCTCGGCAGTCCTGACCAGACCCTCGATGGTCTCAAGGTCGGCGTACTCTGCACCGGTGGCATCGGCAAAGGCCTGCCAGTCGGTGTCGTTCAGGAACAGAAGCTCCACGGACTTTGCCACCGGGAATATTTTGATGCTGCCTTCGTCGTCGAAGTCGCCCTCGGTCAGGTAGCTCCCGATATAGGCCGCCCGCTCCTCGTCGGTGAAGTAGGGCGCAAGGTCCACCAGTTCGTCCATCTGATCCATCGCATAGGCGGTGTCCGCATAGGCCATGAAGATGTCTGGCATCTCCTCTGCGCCCACCTTGCCCTGTGCTGCGGCCATCACCTCTGCCTCAAGGTCATTGACATCGCCCTGACTGCAGTTCTCCACGGTGATGTTCTGTTCCTTGCCGACGGTCGCATTGAAATCTTCAACCAGCTTGTTGAAGCTTTCCAGCTGGTCGCCGTTGTAGTATGTCCAGACGGTCAGCTGCACCGGCTCGGCGTCCACCGGTCCGGCGCTCTGCGAAGCCCTGCAGCCTGCGAGGCTGAGCACCAGCGCCGCAGCTGCCGCGAATGCTCCCAGTCGGTGCATCCAGTTCCGTTTCATCATCTTCGTTCTCTCCATCATGCAGCGGTATTTCTTCCCCAAAGATACCTTTATCATACCACCACCCGGCGGGGCCTGTAAACATTTTTCGATAAAATCAGCAATATCACGACATCCCTCCCCCCGCTTTTTTTCCATAAAAAAGCAGGGCAGGCCCGCGCCGCCCAAAGCCACCAGCTTCTGGCAAAAGCGCAGGCCTGCCCTGCATTTGATCCTTCTCTTACAGCTTGCTCAGCTGGGGTCCCTGAGCGGTATCCTTGACGGCCCAGCCCATCTCGGTCAGCTGGGCGCGGATGGCGTCGGCGGAGGCCCAGTCCTTCGCCTTCTTGGCGGCGGCGCGCTTCTCTACCAGCTCCGTCACTTCGGCGGGCACCTCGTCCTTCTTCCGGTTGTACATCAGGCCCAGCACGCCGGTGATCTCGTCGAAGGCGGCGGCACCGGCCTCAAGAGCGGCCTTGCTGGAAGCGGCGGACAGGGTGTTGATGTCCTTCACGAGATCGAAGACTGCGGCCAGCGCATCCGGGGTGTTCAGGTCGTCGTCCATCGCGGTGCAGAACTTGCGCTTGGCCTCCTCGGCCTTCTCCTTCAGGCTCTCGTCGGTGCCGAACTCGGCCTTGCTGAGGGCAAAGTCGAGGTTCTCGCGGCAGGTATAGAGGCGCTCGAGACTGTTCTTGCAGCTCTCGATGAGGTCCACCGTGTAGTTCAGCGGCATCCGGTAGCCGGCGGTCAGCATGAAGTAGCGGATCGGCTCGTAGCCGTAGAGGTTCGCCACATCGCGGACGGTGAAGAAGTTGTGCAGGCTCTTGGACATCTTCTGATTGTCCACGTTGATGAAGCCGTTGTGCATCCAGTAGCGGGCGAAGGTGCAGCCGTTGGCGCACTCGCTCTGGGCGATCTCATTCTCGTGGTGGGGGAAGATGAGGTCCTGACCGCCGCAGTGGAGGTCGATGGTCTTGCCCAGATGGGTGCGGCTCATGGCGCTGCACTCGATGTGCCAGCCCGGGCGGCCCATGCCATAGGGGCTTTCCCATGCAGGCTCGCCGGGCTTTGCAGCCTTCCAGACCGCAAAGTCGGCGGGGTCTTCCTTCAGGTCGTCTTCCATCTGGCTGCGCAGCTCGCGGTTGCCGCTCTCGAGGTCGTCCAGCTTGAGGTGGCTCAGCTTGCCGTACTCGGGGTCGCTCTTGACCCGGAAATAGACGTCGCCGTTCTTGGCAACGTAGGCGTGGCCGCTCTCGATGAGGTCCTTCACGATGTCCAAAATCTGCTGGATGTGCTCGGTGGCGCGGGGCTGGACGGTGGGCTTTTTGCAGTTGAGACCGGCGGCGTCCTTGAGGTACTCGGCCTCGAAGCGCTGGGCGACCTCCTTCATGGAGGTGCCCTCTTCCTGTCCCTTCTTGATGAGCTTATCGTCGATGTCGGTGATGTTGGAGACGTAGATGACCTTGTTGCCGCGGTACTCAAGGTAGCGGCGCAGGGTGTCGAAGACGATGAGCGGGCGGGCGTTGCCGATGTGGATATAGTTGTAGACGGTGGGGCCGCAGACGTAGATGCGGTACTCGCCGGGCACCTGCGGCACGAACTCTTCCTTCTGGCGGGTCAGGGTGTTGAAGATCTGCATAGCTGAAATACTCCTTCTTGTGGGACAGGCCGGAGCCGCGATGCCCTCTTGCCTGAAAAAGCAAAAGCCTCCAACGCTGCGCCAAAAGGCACAGCATCGAAGGCGGTTCTTTCTCAAGATCGCGGTTCCACTCCGGTTTGTCGCTCAGGGCCGGTAACGGCGGCCATCCGCACTGCGATACTCAAATTTCCCGCAGCGTGCTGTCCGGGCGCACTTCACACAGCGGTCTGCAAACAGGCTTCCAGCCAACGGCCCGTTTTCTCTGCTCAGACGATGCGGCGCTACTCTGCCCGGATAAACGCATTTATCCTTTTACAGTTTTATTATAATAGCCGCCGGGGCGTAAGTCAAGCGTTTGACTCCCTCTCCCGGCTGTGCTACACTGGGCAAAAACACAGCCCGGAGGTTTTTTGTCATGCAGCTCCTCACCGAACGCCTTTTCCTCATCCCCCTGCAGCCGGACGGGATGCGCGCCCTTCTGGCCCGCACCACCGACCCGGAGCTTGTCCAGCCCTACACCGATATGCTGGATCTCTCCCTCGCCCACCCCGACCAGTGGGTCTGGTACACCGCATGGGGCCTCTATCAGAATGACTCCGGCGACTGGGTGGGCGACCTCTGCTTCAAGGGCCTGCCCGAAAATGGCCATCCCGAGATCGGCTACGGCCTCCTGCCGGAGTACGAGCATCAGGGCTATGCCACCGAGGCCGTCCGCGCCGCCTGCCGCTGGGCCTTCGCCCAGCCCGGCGTCACCGCCGTCGAGGCCGAGACCGACCCCGACAACACCGCCTCGCAGGCCGTCCTCCGCCGGGTGGGGTTCATGCCCACGGGAACGATGGGCGAGGAAGGGCCGAGGTTTATTCTGCGCAAAGACGAACTTTCCCTCTAAGCCTGCCTTATCGGGTGCTTTCCGGGTAGCGCCTCGGCTCGTCCGTCTCACCCAAAAGGTAATCCACGCTGACGCCGTAAAACCGCGCCAGTGGTACCAGCACCTCTGCCGTCAGCTGCTGGATGCCCGTTTCGATATAGCTGTATTTGCGCTGAGTGATGCCGATGGCATCCGCAGTCTGCTGCTGGGTGTAGTCGTGGTCCTCCCGTAGGTCTTTCAGTCTGTTCTGGTTCATCTTCATCCGTCTCGGCCTCCTGCTGGTAGGATAGCCTAGACGGATTTTATCTATTGATTTTTAGACGAATATTATCTATAATAAAATTATGCCGTATATTTTTCTTGCTGTGAGGTGTATTATCATGAAAAGAAGAACTTTCTTGCGTCTTTCCTCCGCCGCTCTTGCGTCGCTGGGGCTGTCGGCCTGCGGGGCGAAGTCGGCTACATCAGAAATAGCCGCTGCTGTTTCCAATAGCGTGCCCCTAGTTCCTTCTGTTGCAGACTCTATTTCAAGTGATAATAACGATGCCGATCTTGAAGACAATATTTCTTCTGGCATCGGCATGACACTGGAAACTGCCAAGGAATTCAGCAGTTATAGTAATCGCCCCTATTTTATTCATCGTACGAATGGCCTCTTCTATTCAGTCGCTATCACTATGGAAGCTGATTCTTCCTTTGTCGCTTTTTTGGATTACAATGCTCTGGCCAGATATTCCCAGTCCAATTCTTTAAATCTTCATCTCTTAGATGGTGATGAACTCGTCTATATTTCCTCTTCTGGCTCTATGCCAAATTCTGTGTCTTTTTCTCCTATTAATGAGATTGGCAATACCATTCCGTCCGTTCTCTGTGTTAACAAGCAAGGTATAACAAGTCTTGTAGGCCTCAAGCAATACAGATACCAAGCCGACATTTCACCTAACGAAGCATATGACGCGCCCCATCATGCAGGAAAAAATAATAATACTTACCAATATTATTATTGGACTACTTTTAACAGCTATGACTTAGCAAATGGCCCTGATAAAACGATGCTGTTTACCGACAAGCATCATGTCACACTAGACGGTGCTTCGATCGATGATACAATTACCAGTCTTATGGGATTTGACAATCTGCTTCAAATCGCATATCCTGCTGACTTTAGCACTGCAAAAGACGAGTATCTGCTTCGCGAATTTAATTTTGCATCTGATGAACCACTTGATTCCTCTCGCTTTTATCAATATGGACTGGAAAACCCTCATAAAGTCGAGTGGTATGAAGGCACGACATATCACGCTTTTAATCTGGAACCCTCCTGTGCATATTTTGTTTACGATTCATCCGATTCTGCCTCTTGTCCACTCTCTCTTACTCCGAACGGTTACGCAGTTGTGGATCTAACCTTCCTTGGAAACCAGTCGCAATCTTATATTCTTAACTGCAAAGAAATTCTAGGCACTCCCTGTCACGCCTATCTCTGCATCCAGTCTTAAATTTAATTTCCACCCCTTTACAACCCGTCAAACTTGTGCCATAATTTATTTTATTAAAGGGAAGCTGTCCCCGGCGCGGCACTTTGGCGGCGCGGGGCAGCAGAGAGGGGTAAACTGCCATGAGCAAGATCATCATTCCGGCAAACTACACGCCCGCGCTGAACCTGTACGACACCCAGCGCGCCATCGGCACGGTGAAGCGGCTGTTCGCCGACACCCTGTGCGCCACGCTGAGCCTCTACCGCGTGTCTGCGCCGCTCTTTGTCGAGGCCTCCACCGGCCTGAACGACGACCTGAACGGCGTCGAGCGGAAAGTCACCTTCGACACCAAGGACAGCGGCATCGAGGTGCAGGTGGTCCAGTCGCTGGCCAAGTGGAAGCGCAAGGCCCTGAAGGACTACGGCTTCCGGGTCGGCAAGGGCCTCTACTGCGACATGAACGCCATCCGCCGCGACGAGGACATGGACAACCTCCACTCCATCTATGTGGACCAGTGGGACTGGGAGAAGGTCATCCGGGAGGAGGACCGGAACGAGACCTATCTGAAAAATGTCGTGCGCTCCATCGTGTCGGCAGTCTGCGCCACCGAGATGAACCTGCACGCCATGTTCCCCCAGCTGCAGGATCTGCCGCTCCACACCCCCAACGTCACCTTCATCACCTCACAGGAGCTGGAGGATAAGTACCCCGACCTGACCCCGAAGGAGAGGGAGAACGCCTTTGTCAAGGAGAACGGCACCACCTTCCTGATGAAGATCGGTGCCCCCCTCAAGAGCGGCAAGCCCCACGATGGCCGTGCACCCGACTACGACGACTGGGACCTGAACGGCGACCTGCTGTTCTGGAACGAGCCGCTGCAGTGCAGCTATGAGCTGAGCAGCATGGGCATCCGCGTCAGCCCCGAGAGCATGGACCGCCAGCTCACCGCCGCAGGCTGCGACGACCGCCGCACGCTCCCCTTCCACAAGGCTGTGCTGAACGGCGAGCTGCCCTACACCATCGGCGGCGGCATCGGCCAGAGCCGTCTGTGTATGCTGCTGCTGGGCAGCGCCCACATCGGAGAGGTCCAGGCCAGCGTCTGGGACGCCGCCACCCACGAGGCCTGCAAGAAGGCAGGCATCCCGCTGCTGTAATCATGGCTCTCTCTTTGGGAGAGGCGGAAAAGGCCGCTGTACCCGCAGACAAGGTACATCGGCCTTTTCTTATGTCCGGAATTTCAGGCCCACTTTGCTCTTCTTACCGTTGCCGCCCAGCCACCAGAGCAGGAAGGCATACAGCAGGTCTGTCCCAAGGATGATGGCGAACCATGTCAGCGTCTCCGGGATGGTCTGGTCATACACCCGCATAAAGGGATAGGGGCCGTCAATGGTTCCTGTAATATTTCCGTGCAGATCATACAGACCGTATAGGACGGTCGGGACCAGCGCCCACCAGACCTGTCCCAGCGACAGGCGGGGCAGACGCTCGAAGAGCACCAGCGACAGGATGGCCAGCACCGGGTTGAGGAAGTGATGGTAGAGCATCGAGTCGGTGAAGAGCATGATGTACCAGCCGTTGCCGTCCTCGTACATGGGAGCCAGAATGATGACCACCGTCAGGAAGGTCATGGCAAGGCAGCTGGTGGAGATGAATTTGAGCCGCTTGAGCCAGAGGGGCAGTTCCCGCCCGGTGAAGACGCAGCCCAGCTGCCACAGCCCCACCAGCAGACAGACCGTGCCGTTGAAGATGTTGGACAGCTCGGTGTACATGGTGAACATGATGGTGCCGCCCAGCGCCCAGCTCATGGGGAGGGCAATGGTCTCGAAGTACACGATGAGAAAATTCAGGGCTGCCGAAGCCAGCTTCCGCCCGGCGATGAGGATGTTTTTCAGCATCTTTCTCTCTCCCATCTGTAATTTATCGCAAGTCAAGAAATTAGTGCAACATTCAAACAGCATATTTGCGATATGCAATTCAACGTTGTTGCTGTTGCATTAAAAAGTTGAATTGCTATAATGTAAAAATATCAAAAGGGCAGTTGCACATTTTAACCTCTCAGTCTCGCTTCGCTCGACAGCCCCCCTCCCGAGGGGAGCCTCTGGCGAAGAGGAAAAGCTTTCCGGTATGCCAAGGCCTCTCCTCGGTAGGAGAGGTGGCACGCCGCAGGCGTGACGGAGAGGTTAAGTGCAACAGCCCTTTTATTCTTTTATTTTGCCGTATTGATGAAGCTGCGGTTGTCCCACAGATACTTGATGCCGGAGATCGCGGTCACAGCAGCCACGCCCCAGCACAGCACAGAGGCCACATCGGCGCACTGCTGACCCAGCACATTGCCGGTCAGGGAGACGGTAAAGTAGTAGAAGAGGATGGTCAGCATCTGCAGCACGGTCTTCACCTTGCCCCACATATTGGCGGCGATGACCTTGCCGTCCTTGGCACCGGCGGCCACCATGCGGAGGCCGGAGACAGCGAACTCGCGGGCCAGAATGATGCAGAGCACCACTGGGCTGCATACGCCGTCCCGCATCATGTAGATGAAGGCCACTGTGGTCAGCAGCTTGTCGGCCAGCGGGTCGGCAAACTTGCCGAAATCCGTGACCATGTTCCACTTGCGGGCCAGATGACCGTCGAGGAAGTCGGTGAAGCTGGCCACGGCAAAGACCACACCGGCGATGAGGTAGTAGCGGGGGTTGTAGCTCGGCGTGATATACTGGCCGAGGGAGACGAAGATCATGAACACCGGCACCAGCAGGATGCGGGTCAGGGTGAGCTTATTGGGCAGATTCATACAGAATTATCCTCCGATCTGTTATTTTACGACAGCACCATACAAATCGTAAAGGTCGCTGTCCTCCACCAGCACGTCATAGAACTCGCCGGGGTAGAGCGGCTCTTCGCTGGACACGCAGACATTGCCGTCCACCTCGGGGGCGTCGGCAGCGGTGCGGCAGAGGTAGAGGCCGCTCTCGTCGTCCACGCCGTCGCAGAGGACGCGGACGGTCTGGCCCACCTTTGCGGCCTGCTTCTGGGCCATGATGCCGGTCTGGATCTGCATCACCAGCTCGGCGCGCCTGTCCTTGACCTCCTGCTCGATCTGACCGTCCATCTTGGCGGCGACGGTGTTCTCCTCGGCGGAGTAGGCAAAGCAGCCCAGACGGTCGAACTGCACCTCTTTCACAAAGCTGCACAAGTCCTCGAACTGCTCCTCTGTCTCGCCGGGGAAGCCCGCGATAAGGGTCGTGCGGAGGGTGATGTCCGGGATCTCACGGCGCAGCTTGCCGATGACCTCCAGCAGCTCGGCGCGGTTGGAGCGGCGGTTCATGTTCTTGAGGATGGTGTCGTTGCAGTGCTGGATGGGCAGGTCGAGGTAGGGCAGGACCTTCTCGTTCCGCTTCATGGCGGCGATGAACTCGTCGGTGATGCGCTCGGGGTAGGCGTACATGATACGGATCCACTGGATGCCGTCGATCCGGTTCAGCTTGTCCAGCAGCTCACAGATGCTGCCCGGCTTGCCCCAGTCTTCGCCGTAGGCGGTGGGGTCCTGCGCCACGATGATAAGCTCTTTGACGCCCTCACCGGCCAGCCAGCGGGCCTCTGCCACACAGTCGGCCATCTCACGGCTGCGCAGCGGGCCGCGGATGCCGGGGATGGCGCAGTAATGGCAGCGGTTGTTGCAGCCCTCGGCGATCTTTAAGTACGCATAGTGGGCGGGCGTGCCGATGACGCGCTTTCCGCCCAGCGGGAAGTCCTTCTTGAGGCCGTAGCTCTCCAGATGCTCCTCACCGCTGAACAGGCGGGCCACGATGGAGTCGATGGCCTTGTTGGAGGCGCAGCCGACCACGGCGTCCACCTCGGGGATCTCCTCCTCGATCTGGCTGCGGTAGCGCTCGGCCAGACAGCCGGTGACGACCACCTTCAGGTTCGGGTTCACCTGCTTATAGGAGCAGGCCTCGAGGATGTTTTCAATGGCCTCGGTCTTGGCGCTCTCGATGAAGCCGCAGGTGTTGACGAGGATGACGTCCGCCTCGCCGAGGTCGGCCACCGTCTCGTGGCCCGCAGACAGCAGGATGTGGACCATGACGTCCAGATCGACCTGATTCTTCGGGCATCCAAGGGAAATACACGCAATTTTCATTCGGATGATACTCTCTTTCTCTCTTGAGGGTCTGTTATAACGACTTGATGTGGTGTTGCGGCAGGGTTGGTTTTTTCTTTAAGATAGCTTGCGCGCTGGTAGCGCGGGGCGAGTTTTTTCTTGCGGTCAAGTGGCTTGCGCTCCGCGCGGGCCAGAGGCAGGGAGGGGTGTTTCGACTCCCCCCTCCCTACCTCTGGACTCCACTCTCCCCGCAACGAGTTAAGGGCTGCTCGCCCTTAACAATTCCAAAGAGGAAGTCGAAGCCCAAAAATGCTAGCCGCTTCGCTAAACGC
>ONZS01000477.1_pt1 | contig 37440 bp, 24 predicted proteins | sample 1670921 | NCBI WGS metagenome assembly ONZS01 (sample SAMN06348104, study PRJEB24527) | human gut metagenome | biome: human gut; feature: ankylosing spondylitis patient; material: feces | host: Homo sapiens | place: China | collected 2015-10 | reverse complement strand
TGATGTATGCACACCTGCTTTTCTCATATATGCTGTCGTCCGTACGTTAAGAATGCGTGCTAAACAACCATACTACTTCTCATTCACAACCGCATTATCCATAACTATATTCTGTGCTTTCTTTACAAGCATTGCCTTTACTATTGTATTCTTGTCAAACTTATCTGTGAATGTTGTTACCTGTGAATAACCACTGTCCTTTGCAAACTGTTCAAGGTCATCTTTATATTCATATTCTGTTATATCAAGTCCTTCTTTTTCTGCTATTGCCTGATATATAAGCTGCTGGCCTGCTGATGCCTTTACGAACTCATCAAAGGTTTTACCATAAAGATTCTGGCAGTATTCATCATTAGTCTTTCCCTGAAGAGTACTATAAAAACTGATTGATTCTTCAAGCTTTGATGTCTGCTGTGCAAGGAATTCTTCAGGGTATCCTGTTACCTTACATACATCAAGAAGCTGTGTAAGAATAGCCTCATTCTTTGCTTCACTCACCTTTGTATCTATAGTTGATTTAACATCGTTCTTAACATATTCCTTATATGAATCTACTGATTCAAGACCAAAGTTCTCTTTTACAAACGAATCTGTGAGCATAGGAACATTTGGCTGCTGTACGTAGCTCATGGTTAGTTCAAACACCACTCTCTTACCTGCATAATCAGTATACTTAGAGTTATCTGGCATAGTTACTGTTATAACCTTTGTCTGACCTGCTGCCATACCATATAATTCATCTGCAAGACTCGTTCCTGCAACTGGAAAAGCATCCTTTCCAAGAACCATACTATAATCAGAACCCGTGAAATCATCTATTGCAAGTCCACCTGCTGTTCCTGAGTAACTAAATGTTACCTTATCTGACTTCTGAGCCCCACGGTTAACATCTGTATATGTAGTTACATCATTCATCTGCTCAGCTATCTTGTCATCTATAACCTTGTTAGTTATGGATGTGACATCAACATCGGCTACTATTCCCTTGTAGTTTCCAAGCTCAACATAATCTGTAGGACTATATCCATAATCAACCTTTATTTTACTATTACATGCTGTAGTCATAAGCATAGAAACAACCATAGCTGCTGCTACTGCATATTTAACGCACTTTCCTTTTAATACTTTTCTCATAACCTGTCTCCATAAATATATATTATGCCGGATTGCCGACTTATAAACTATACCATAATACAGCCTCTAAAGCCAGTATTACATAAATGTTTCACAATATTATCACAAAAGCCGCCATACAGGATATAAAGAGTTATCTCATCCTATATAGCGGCTTAAATGCTACTAATCAGAAGATATCCAGAATCTGACAGATATAAATCTGATATATAACATTATATTTATCTTTACACTAATTAATCTAATGATTAAGCAATCTTAGACTTAGCAACTTCTGCTAACTTAGCAAATCCTTCTGCATCATTAACAGCCATCTCAGCTAATACCTTTCTGTTGAGGTCAATGTTAGCTAACTTTAAACCATACATGAACTTGCTGTATGAAAGACCATTCATTCTTGCAGCAGCATTGATTCTTGCGATCCATAACTGTCTGAACTGTCTCTTCTTCTGCTTTCTACCCTTGTAGCTCTCTGTAAGAGCTCTCATTACAGACTGCTTAGCAACTCTGTACTGCTTAGATCTAGCTCCTCTATAACCCTTAGCGAGCTTTAATACTCTATTATGCTTCTTCTTTGCGTTCATACCGCCTTTAATTCTTGCCATTTCTTAATTTCCTCCTAAAATAATCAATCACAGACACCCATATCTTATAAATATGGCATAATCTTCTTCATTGTCTTTACATTAGTTGCATCTGTCATAGCTGCATGTCTAAGATTTCTCTTTCTCTTAGTAGTCTTCTTTGTAAGAATATGGCTCTTGTAAGCTTTCATTCTCTTTAATTTACCTGTTCCAGTTACTTTAAAACGCTTTGCAGCTGCTCTTTTTGTCTTTACCTTTGGCATAATAATCCTCCTAATTTAATTCTCATATGGAATAATATTTTAACGTTTTTCAGTTAAAAACATAGTCATGCTCCTGCCTTCTAACTTTGGAGCCTTATCTACTACTGCTATATCACTTAACTTCTCTGCAAAATCTTCAAGTATATGCTTGCTTGAATCAACATGAGCCATCTCACGTCCTCTGAATCTGAGTGATACTTTAACCTTATCGCCTTTCTCTATGAACTTCCTTGCTGCGTTACACTTAGTGTTAAGGTCATTCACATCTATGTTAGGTGATAAACGAACTTCTTTGACTTCTATTGTTCTCTGTTTTTTCTTAGCTTCCTTTTCTTTTCTGACAAGCTCATACTTATACTTGCCATAATCCACAAGCTTACATACAGGTGGCTTTGCGGATGGAGCTATCTTTACAAGATCAACCTCTGCCTCTCTTGCTAACTTCATAGCATCCTTAGGAGACATAACTCCAAGCTGCTGTCCTTCTTGTCCAATAACACGAACTTCCTTATCGCGGATCTGCTCGTTAATCATTAATTCGCTAATAGTAGTGCACCTCCAAAATCAAAAAAAGTGGATAGTCAGACTATCCACTTTTTAATCATAATGCATCTTAATTGCTGTTTATCATGCATATTCTTAAAAATATAAACCCAAGTCGCCTTCATGCGCTAAGGTGAGAGTGGATACTCTGCTTCGTTTAACAACTACTAGAGTTTAACACTAATAGTTATAGCTGTCAACTATATTTTTAAATATTTCAAATATTTCAAATTTCTTATTTTCAAATATTTCAAATTTCTGCAATACAAAAATGATACATTATTTTATTTTTTATCTTACAACTGACTTTCTTCTTAATACTACGAATGCAAGACCTGCACATGATACAACTGCGAATAATACATAGAGTGCTATATTATACACATCACCTGTATTTATTGTGTTATCTGATGACTGTCCGTTTCCTGTTGCTGCTACATCTTCATAGCATATAGCGTATGTAGAGAACTTATCTGTTGTAAATGTAATAACTCCGTTTTCGCAGCCTGTTTCAAGTGCCTCTGCTACACCATCATGAATTCTTACAACTGTATATTTTCTTTCTACAGATGAATCTGTATTCTTAAGACTTTCAGGAATATCAAGCTTAACAACAACTCCAGCAGCTGTTTCTGTTACTGATACTTCTTTGAGACTTCCAACTTTCTTTAATAATGTAAGATCAAGATATGCTCCAACTACACCATTGTTAAGAACTTCCTTAACCTTATCCTCCACAAGCTTCTTATCGCTTTCTGATACTGTAGCTGTTACATCTTTGACCTCCATAGATACCGAAACTGTACTTCCGTTTTCTATTTCTTTCTTTTCCTCTTCTGTGAATGTGATTCCGCTCACTGGTACTTCGGCTTTTATATTGATGCCAGCATCAGCCTTAATTACTGCATTTACCTTATCTGAATCTGGTGTGCTTGGTGTATCACTTGGTGTGCTTGGTGTATCGCTTGGTGTGCTTGGTGTATCGCTTGGTGTGCTTGGTGTATCGCTTGGTGTATCGCTTGGTGTGTTTGGTGTATCGCTTGGTGTGCTTGGTGTGTTATCTCCTGGCTTATTATCTCCTGGCTTATTATCTCCCGGTTTATTATCATCAGGCTTAACATCTGAACCAGTTACTACCTTACCATCTACAACAAGCTTTATATCTGAGAATGTTACATCTGCCTGTCTTGCTACAAATAAACCTACATATACATAATCTGCATCTATTGATGTAAGCTTGAAATCAAAACCACCTGATATAGCAGCATTATCGCCAAATGTACATGCGTATCCATCACTGTTACTCTCAATCTTAAGTGCATATGTCTTACCAGCCTCTACCGGATTCTCTAATTTACCACCATAGCCTAATGCGCCATCTTTTCTCTTAAAGCAGTTAGCTGTTCCCTGCTGGATACTTCCTGCTGCAACATAATCTCCAAGAGCTGACTTATCATTAACATCAATATACATAGCATCTCTTGCCATAAGACCAAATGCCACCTGATTGTGTTTATTAATGCTGTTTACTGTTGCATTAGCTGTTATTACAAAGTTACTATCTGCTGGTACTTTATAATAATACATTGCCATTCCATCTGTTGTTGATGATATCTTTCCCTTACCATTAACAGCAATGTGAATGCTTCCATCTTCATTGCCCTCAAGTATAAACTTATCCTTAATAAGATTTGGGTCTCCGCCTATATCTCCAAATATTGAACCCTTGAAAACGCCTGCATCTTTCCATAATTCACTCTGCTTAAGTTCTCCTGAATATTCAGCTTCCTTATAATCAGGATTAGACTTAAGTACATCAGCCTTAACAGGTGCTTCCTTAGCTGTTATATGTTCTGATATTCCAGCCACACCAAGTTCCTTAATTGTCTTAGTTACAAGATAAGCATTATATGTTCCACCATAAATGTTTGTATGTGTATTATCAACGCTTGTAGCCTTAGATGATGTCCATGCATGAAGGTTGACTGTCTCATCTGGTCCTAATGTATCATATAACTCTTTTGTCATCTTAGTCATATCAACAACTGGTATATTAAGTTCCTTACCAAGATTCCTTATAGACTGGGCATAATCTCCACCCTTGAAATCACCACTATCCTTTGTGATATGAAGATTACTGTCAGACCATTCTGCTGTAGCAGTTCTTCTTACTATAGGTGTACAGAGAATAACTGTTGTACCAGCTGCCTGCGCAGGCTTAATATAGTTTTCATATAATGAGTTAGCAAATGAGCCAGCTGTCTTATAATCACCATTAGGATCTGTATATCTGTCTGCTTCTGCCTTTTCATCATTATGACCAAAGCCTATAAGAAGATAATCACCCTGCTTCATACCGGCTGTAAGTTCTTTATACTCCTTATCATTAACATAGCTCTTAGAACTTCTTCCTGATAAAGCTATATTCTTCACTTCATATGTTCCATCAAGATACTTATCAATCTGTGTACCCCATCCATATCTTGGATAATAATAATTATCAGCAAAAGAACTTACTGTAGAATCACCTATTATCCATACTGTAGGCTTGCTGCTGTCTTTATTAACTGCATCATCAGCCATAGCCATAACGCTCCAGCCTATGCTCATAACAAGCAGAAGCAAAGCGCTAAGCAGACAACTTATACGTTTTCTGTTTCTTTTCTTCATCATAAATAACCTTCCCTTTCTTTTCTGGACAATCTGTCCTTTTTATGGAATTATAAAGTATGAACCAATGTCAAGGTCAATATCTTTTTGCACATTTAATAATGCATTGTACATAAATCCATACATTATTATATTTCAAAAAACATTCAGGCAAATAATATTCAAGCAAATAATATTCGAACGAATAATATTCAAGTATTCAAAAACCAGACACACAACAACCTAAGTCATTGTGTATCTGGCTTTATTCAATGCCAATCAATACTAATCAATTCTAATCATCACTAACACTAGTATCTATAACTATTATATTATTTATTAATCAGCCTTTTCTTTTTTCTATCTTCATACACAAGAAGTACTATTCCAGCTAATGCCATTGTAAATGCCACACTATATCCCATCACGTGATATACATCTGCTGTTTTTACATCATCTTTAGAAGCATCTGGATTTTTATCGTCAGATGATATAGCATTGTCATCTTTCTTACTGTCACTACCTGACGTAGCTCCATCATCTTTCTTATCGCTGCCACCCTGTTCTGGTGCTGGCGTTGGATCTGGTGCCGGAGTTTGGTCTGGTGCTGGCGTTGGATCCGGTGCCGGCGTTGGGTCTGGCGATGGTGTTGGGTCTGGCGATGGTGTTGGGTCTGGTGCTGGCGTTGGGTCTGGCGATGGTGTTGGATCCGGCGCTGGTTTCTCACTCTTATTAAGTTCTTCATTCTTAGCACTTATTACACCTAAAAGGCTCTGGCCTTTTGTTGTCCAGTACACTGCATCTTCTGTGAAGCTGCCATTTGCATCTGCTGCTTTAGCAGTAAGCACTCCATTCTTATCAACAACAAACACCTGCTGTCCATCCGGATTAACACCCGCTACTCTGGATGGTGATTTAACAGCCTTTGAAAGTGATATATTCATATTCTGGATCTGCTGTGCAAAGAGTTCTGCTGTTATAAAACCACCAAGCTTATTGCTATGTGTGCTGTCTCCTGCTGACATAACCTGTGTACCATTAACAGACTTGCCATTAGCTGCCTTTTCATCTGCTTTGTATGCTTCCTCATACATATTCTTTGTTATCTCAAAACCATCAATAAGTAATACATCCTGTTCCTTTGCAAGCTGTTTAACTGCTTCAACATATGCATTATTTTTAGTTACAAGTGTTCCTGTTTCCGTATCTGTTGAATCATGATGTGGTTTGATAGTACCATCACTAGTATAATAAAGTCTTGATACTGGTGTTACAAGAACTGGTATTGCACCTGCTTCCTTTGCCGCATCAACATATTGCTTAAGATACCATTTATAAGTACCACCACAATCATATGAATAGAATGTATCTCCATACTTTGAAGTAAGTGATGATGGTGTTGCCACTTTAGTTCCTGCTGTTACCGGATATATTCCGTTGGCATCTGGCTGTCCAAGTGGTACATATCTATCTTCAATATATCCTTTTCCATTGGCACAGTCATTGTGTCCAAACTGTATAAACAGATAATCACCTGCTTTAATATTGGCTTTTATCTTATCTAATGAGCCCTCATTGATAAAGTTTCTGCTGCTTCGTCCTCCATTGGCATAGTTCTGCACCTTAACCTTTGAAGCATCAAAGAACGCCTGTAAATATTCGCCCCATGAACCTTCAGCCTGGGCCTTACCGCTCATATACATACCTGATGCTGAATAATCCTTAACAGTTGAATCACCTGCTAAAAATACATTTACTCCATCACCAAGTTCTATATCTGTTGAACCTGTAGGATCTTCATATCCATCTCTTACATATGCCTCTGCCTTATATTTTACTGCTTCTGACTTAACACCACTTAAGTTCTCTGGCACAACTTCAACTTCAATATGCTTTCCAATAGCATCCTTAGAAATCTTATATGTATTATCCGCATTGGCAGTTGACGATTTTACAAGTGTTCTGCTGCCATCCTCATTAACAATATACCAGTGGATTACTGATGCATCATTTTTATCATTCTTCTCTCCAAGCGAGTATATAACAGTAAGAGTATGTCCTGGATATGGTGCATTGATATCTCCATTATCAACAAGATATGGTTTCTTTACAAATGCTACTGTGCTCTCACCAGCCACATAAGCATCAGGTGTCCAGCCTGAAAGATAATCATTCACAACATCTTTCTTTGCAACACTTTCATCTGTTGTAACTCCTGTTACTCTCTTAGAAACATCTACTGCTGTTCCATCTGTATAAACCGAATTATATTCTGTATAACCAGCCTTCTCCGGCTTATTGCCAGACATTTCAAACCAGCCTTCATCCTTAATGTAACTACCATTTATCTTAGTATTAAGGAATGTTACTTTTGCATCCTGACCCCAAGGTCTTCCAAGATATCCTGCACTTACCTCAAGTTCATCACTGCCTGTTATTGTACAGTTTCTAAATACATAGCCAATCTTAGTTGCTGCAGCAGAGGTTGGCTTATGTGCTGTAATATAACCACCTGTAGAGCCAGCACTGTAACCTGCGAATCTAAGCTCACATCCATCAAACACTGCGTTTCCATCACCAAATATGTAATCTGTATTACCCTCTATATGGCAGTTTTTAAAGTACATATTAGTTGCTGAATTGCCAGTATATAATGTATCCTGGCTTCCAAGAAATGCACAGTCTGTGAATTCAACCTTATCAGCTTCTATAGCCATGGCTGTTGCTCTTTCTGTTGCTGCCTTTGATGTAACATCTGTTGCGTAGTTTCTGTCTGGATTCTTATTTTCTGTAGGTGTTACACCATCTTCTATTTCTTCATCTGTTAAATAACGGTTAAAAGAAGCTTCAAACGTGATTCCATCAGCACTGAATCCTGTTGCTGTATTTTTAAGCAGTACTGAACAGCCCCATTTTGCTGCAGCTGCCTTCTCGTACTTGTCATACGCATTTTCAGCATTATAATAACCTTTAGAATCTATGCTGTAATACTCATATCCTATTCCATAATACCATGTAAGAAGTACTTCTTTGCCTGATGACTTTTCATCATTTACAAGTCTGACATATGGAGTTGATATTATAACCTGTTCTCTATATGTACCAGGTGCAATATGAATAGTAACTCCATTATTCTCATCAGGAGCAGGTGTCATTAATGATACTGCTGATACTGCTTCTTTTACTGTATTATAGTTTACATTTCCTTTTTCTTTATATCCGACATATATATCAGATACTCTTTCAATCTGTTCCTTATCTTTAGTTGACACCATTAAGATGTCTTTAGTTACATCCGCATCATTGACTACTATATGTGTTGTTGTTCTATATCCATCAACTGCTGCTTCAACTTCATATGAACCATTTCTTAAAGAAACTTCATATCCATCTGATGTAACCTTTCCTGTATACACATACTTGTCATCAACATTGATAAACTTAATATCTGTAACTGCTGCTTTAGCATCTATATCTGTAAATCTACCTGTTACCTTATATAACTTCTTAGCAGAAACGCTTATATCTTTAGAGTAATCTGTCTGGCCTGTAACCTCTTTGCCATCAGCTACTTCATAATCATTAACTCCACTAAGCTCAACTGTATACTTAACATCAGGCTCAAGTGTTGCTTTGAAAGCTTTGTTATCATCAAGCTTAAGAACTACATCATCTGCTAATGAAGATGGGTCTGCTACGAGCTTAACTGATAATCCCGATGTATCATAATCTGCTGCAAATCCTGTAACCTTTCCTGTATATGTATATACTTTCTTTTCTTCTACCTTTAATGTAACTCCTGTCTTGCCTGTCAGAGCTTCATCTACAGTTGTTGTAACATTCTTTGTATCAACGGAAAATCCATATCCTGCTGCTCCGGATAAAACTGCTGTATAATCACAACCTGCTGCAAGTGTAGCTGTAAATGTATTGCCTTTTACATCTGCATCATATGTGATATCGTTAACATCATCCTTAAATAAAACCTTCAGACCGCTTACCTGTACACCTTCTATTGTTCCACTGACTTTTACTCCCGGAATTCTTACTACCCTGTTATATACAGGTTTTCCTGCTGCTGCATCTGTATATACCTTATATGAACCACTATACTTAGCTACGAATTCATACTTAGCTCCCTTGTTAGTAAAGCTTGCTTTTTCTACCTGTTCATTATCTTCACCAAGATACTTAAAAAGAAGTGTTCCATTAGCAGCATTGCTTGATGCCATGTATACAACTATCTTATCTCCGGCTTCTACATTGTTAATAGCAATGTATCTTCTTCCTTCTCCTCCTGTACCATTACAGTAGTACATACCGGATGCTGTATATCCATCATCATATGCTGTTGTTGCTAACGCATTGCTTCCATAGTTTTTGCCTGATGCCGAGAATAATCTGTCATTGGCATTATGATTGATTGTAAGATCACCAAATGTTGTTTCTCCGGCAACGAATTTACCATCCTTTGAAACATTGTCACAATTCTCCCAGTCAGCAGCAGTAATATGATTATTATACTTATCTGTATCTGCTTCCTGTACTGTGCCCATGTCCCATACGTCAATCTTTCTTGTTGACGCTTTTGATTCTGCTGCAAATGCAGTTACGTCTATGCTTGTAACAAGCATAAGTACTGCACACAAAAGACTGCTAAGACGTCTTTTAGTTGTTTTGCGCATATTGACCTCCCTTTCTGCCTTTAAAGGCATTATAACATTATATATCTGCATGGATACTGTCAGGGTCTGTTTATAAAACCTTTTTGATATCCATAATACAAACTATAAAGTATGAACCAATGTCAAGGTCAATATCTTTTACATATTTAATAAAGAATTGTTTTTATATGCGAACATAATATCTCATAATTCACTGTTTTTCATGCCGTACAGGAACACTCATAAGAATATACATCACATGATCATCACTATCATCATCCTTAACCTTTGTTATAACTATACCTGTTATATCGCCATCAAGGACAAGATTATGCTCTTTCATATACGCAAGATGACGCCCTATCATAATCTCCTTAATCTCATCCTGTGAATAATCATATATACTGCTTAACCTTGCCGGCACCTTTGATATACCCATAACTGACGGCTTAGGAATATACTTCTGTGCATATTGGTTAATATGAAGATGATACTTTTCAAGATGCTCTTCCTTAATCGAATAACCACAGCTTACAGTAAAACGTCCTGCTTTCATCTCACTCTCAGGAATTATGTATATATGCTGTATTTCTGGTGAATTGTATAAAAACTCGCTTAGCTGCTCCAGTCTTTCTGGCTCCTGAAGCAGCTTTCCGCCATTCTTATATAAAACATAATACATAGGAAGACTTTGTTTTTCATATATATCTGTATTAGCTGCCGCCTTATTCATAAGCACACAGTCATCCTTAAGCCTGTGTCTTAAATACGTCATATAGGCTATCTGCCTATCCATCTGCTGCATGTGTTCCTGACACGCCTCTATAGTTTCACCAAGCGTATAATTCTGCATCTTACTTATCTGCTCATGCGTAAAACCATACTTTATATGCATTTTAGCATTGAGCACACCAAAAACTCCGTCATCATCATAATACCTGTATCCGCTGTTCTCATCCCTCACAGCAGATATATAACCCATATCCTCATATCTTCTCACCGTATTTGTAGATACACCAAGAAGTTTTGCAAGATCACTTATCTTATACCTCATATATCTTTTGCCTCTTTCATTTGTACACATTTCTTTATATCATCATAATATCAGTACTATAATACTATTTCAATACTGTTTAAAGACAACATTTCCATAATCCAGACTATATCATGCCCGCTTACATAAGCTCAGCTATGCCTGACAGTCTCACATATCTGTCTGATATACGGTACCATGTCGGAAAATCAACGACTCCTGTCTGTGGCATATTGTTAATCCTCTGAAACTGTCTTACCGCTTCTGCTGTCTGCTCTCCATATATTCCATCAACTGACAATGGTGGTATAGCCTTGTAATAATCTCCTATGAGATTCAGCTGCTCCTGAAGCTGTCTTACTTTCTGACCCGATGACCCTATATCAAGATTGGCACCAGGCCATGATGAAGGAATACCCTGTATCTGCTCTGCTGTATTTATATACATATCATCGCCATAATAATATCTTAATATATCGATTGATGAATATCCCTGGTCACCAAGATACTTACTTCCCCACTGTGTCATCCAGTTCGGACAGCTTGATTTTTTTCCATCACAGTACTGTGTAAGTATTGGCTGCTTAACATTCGGACGTGAAAGATAATTATCAAATATTTCATCTACTACATTTGATATACTCTCAAATATATTTCTGCCATTCACCCATTTATGATCAAATGCTGTTGAAGATGTTATAGTAAAATTATAACTCTGGTTTCTATACCATTCTGTATACACCCTGTTCAATGTAAATGACATGATTGCAAGTATATTAGCCTCTAACGTCTGCCTTGGCCATGTTGAATATATCTCGCTGCTTGCAACATTTTTAATATAATCCTTATACCTGACATAATAATCAAGCGCCGTTGAATCAGTAGGAACACCATCATGCACAACTATAGTTTCAGGAATAACAACACGGCTTAGTACTATCTCACCAGACTGGTTAAGTGGCTTTATCTCACTCTCTGGTATCTTGGCTGGATAGTTTCCATACAGGGTATTAACCGGAATAACTATATTATCTTCCGCAACTGCATACTCATTTTCATTAAGATATACATCCTGTATACTCGTTTCCCCTGAAAAGACATCTATTCCGGATATGTTAGTCTCCTCATATCCGTTGGCACTGACATCAATCGTATATTCTGCAAATGGCTGTTTTTCCCCTGGCTCCATGCTGTACTCTATCGGTGGTGCTAAAAGTTCATCAAGATTAACCGCCCCCTCTGAATCCGTTACAAGTTCATTTATTATCGAATCCGGATTACCTGTGTATGACAGAGTGATTCTTGCATTTGCAAGCGGTGCTCCCTGCTGTTTATCATATACATTTATGTGCATCTTCCCTTTATCTATCATATCCTGTGGTGTTTCCATAGTATGAACATACACCATTATACCCCCATTCTGTATACACCTATATACAAAAATCAATATTTTTTCATTATTATATGTATCTTTATATATTTTTATGAATAAAATAAAATGATAATTCCCTTAGGAGCGGATATGTCAAAATATAAAGTAGCTCTTGATGCAGGTCATGGTGGCAGCGATCCTGGTGCTGTTTATAATGACAGACAGGAAAAAGATGATACCCTCGACCTGGCTCTTGCCGTCGGCGATATTCTTAAAAAAAATGGAGTTGATGTTTTCTATACAAGAACTAACGACGAATATGAGACACCTTTTAAAAAGGCAACTGATGCTAACAACTCAGGCGCTGATCTTTTCGTGTCAATACATCGAAACTCTTCTGAAAAGCCCAACCAGTATTCTGGTGTTGAAACTCTTGTATACAATGATTCAGGATTTAAATCAGAGGTTGCAAGAAACATAAACAACCAGCTTGAGAATGTTAGATTTAAGAATCTGGGAGTTGATACCCGGAAAAATCTTGTGGTACTTAAGAGAACTAAGATGCCAGCTGTCCTTGTTGAAGCAGGCTTTATAAATAACGAAAAAGATAATTATATATTTGACCAAGAATTCGATAAGGTTGCAAATGCTATAGCTGATGGAATACTTGAAAGTATTCCGGCCAGTGCCCGTAATAACAATAATAGTCATAGCAATAACAACAATAATAAAAATGATAATACAAGCAATAATAGCCGCAATGATAATATCAATAATAATAATAGAAACGATTATAATAACAGCAATAATAGTAATAAAAACAGTTTAAGTCCTGCTAATACAACAGACAGCATGGCCGTTACCAGTTATATAAGCAACGGAGCTGACTGCGGTTGTAACTATGATGATAACACAGATAACTCTTACTCACCACAACCTCTTTACAGAGTACAGACTGGTGCATACAGGAACAAAGAAAATGCAGACCGTATGTTAAACTCACTGCTCATTGACGGATTTCCTGCATTTATAATATATGAAGATGGCTATTATAAAGTACAGGTTGGAGCCTATGCACATTTGGCTAATGCCATTAAGATGGAGCAAAGACTAAGAAGATTCCATTACAATACTTATATAACAACTTAACAACGAAAGACTAAAAGCAGGCTCTGATTTAAACTGACTAAAAGCTTATAATAGCAGGAATATATACCATGAAACCAGGGGCAAAAGGTCTAAACCCACATGAGATTGCTCATAGATGGATGAAAGACCTTTTGACCCGCCCTGATATTCGCATATATTTTATCTTTTTACTCTGCCTTTATATCCCCGGCTGCCTTTAAACGCATATTGTGTCTATGGTATTTTACATCTGTTTCAACATCATACTTAATATTATCCATATCCTGCATATCCAGCTGAATTGATGCATTTATATAATTGTTATTTATCACTGCTGTCGAAACTGTCATATATATACTGTCATACAAGTTTTTTTCACCAGTAAATCTTACTGATATATTGGCAAGCCTGGTATCTGAATCTGACTTAAACGCAAACTCTGCTCCGGTCAGTCTGCCATCATCGTCCATATCCATAGTAATAGTTGTGTACACACCCTCTGCATACATATTAAACTTTGACTTTATCTTATCAATAGTTATTCCATGAACATTCAGAAGAGATATATATGGAAGAATGGCTGAATCCTTATACATTTCTTCTACAAATGTATTAAAACCTGCTATAAGTGACTTATCACTTATAGTTATAGTACATCCTTCATCGGATATTGTGCCAATTGCAGTCATAGAACCATCATTCTTGTCAGACTTATTATCATTACCAATATTATCAAAATTATCTTTTACAGCCACTTCATAACCATTCATAATATGCGAAAGTACTGCCATTAACATAGCTTCTGTCTGTCCTGAATCTATCTTTGCAAGACCATATGGTAATATATCGTTTTTATCGACAACAAGTGTACCATCTTCTACCTGTGGCATAGAAAATGTTATATTGTTATTATCTGTAACAACACTATATTTATGGCTGTTATTCGTTGTATCCGGTCTATAATCCGTGCCATCATATGTGAATTCTGATACCGTTATATTACCTGTATATGTATGGTTGCCCATTGGATCAAGCTGCACCACTTTATCAACAAAACCTCCAAGAACCTCTTTGAGTGTATCTGCTGACTGTTTCATAGTCTTAATCGTCTTTTCTTTTGGTGATGCATAAAGATGTGGAATACCATAACCTGCAAAAACTCCTGCAAATATAGCAGATATAAGTATTCCTGCCATTATATGCCTTATTTTCTTTCCTTTTTTATTCATGCCATCCCTCACACTCTCTGGTATCGTACAAACTCATAACATAAATCAAAATACGTATGTTCGTCACTTCTTGCTGTGACTTTCCACCCATCAAGCTTGTCAAAGTCAGCTATATATGTATCTGCTTCATATGTATAATCAACTCTTGTTATATGCGCAGTATCGCAATATGGAATAAACTGCTCATATATCTGTGCACCACCTATTATATAAACATCATCTGAATTATACTGTTTTAGTTCCTCTAAAACTTCATCAACACTGTGGCACACCATTGCATCTTTTGCTTTATAATTCATATTGTTAGTAAGGACTATGTTCTTTCTTCCTTCAAGTGCAGACTGGTTAGGAAGGCTTTCATATGTCTTTCTCCCCATAACAACAACTTTTCCGTATGTTTCTCCACGGAAAAGCTTCTTATCCTCCGGAATATCCACAAGAAGCCGTCCGTTATTACCAATCCCCCACTTTTTATCAGCAAGTGCTATTATATTCATAATATATACTTATGCCCCTTTCTTTTTTCTGACATCATCTCTTATTCATAACACATATATATACATAGCTTTGCACAACAGATACACCAGCTGCGCAGCGGTTGCACAAGCCACACACAACAGATGCATACCAGGCGATACACCAGCTAAAGTTTACCACCAACCCATGCAGGCACATATCCTTTAACCTTTATGCCATCCTGTGTATATTCTTCACTTTCAAGCTGTCCATACTCTCTTATAAGCTGAAGCTTTCCTGCCTCATTATATGGAAATACCCTTTCTATCTGGATTCTGCTCTTAAGAATAATATCCTGTATATCCATCAGGAAACTATCAAGTCCCATACCAGTTTTTGCTGATATATTCTCTACATAATCAGCTTTACTATCTTTAAGTATAGGTATCTCATCGAATTCATCACATTTGTTAAAGAGTGTGATAACCGGCTTATCACCTACATCCAGCTGTTTAAGGGTATCGTATACCGTTGCCATGTGTCTCTCATAATCATCATTAGAACAGTCAACAACGTGTACTATCATATCTGCATATTTAGCTTCTTCAAGTGTACTCCTGAAGGCCTCAATAAGATTATGCGGAAGCTTTCTTATGAATCCGACTGTATCTGTTAAAAGCACTTTTTCACCATTCGCAAGTTTAAGTGCCCTTGTCGTAGGATCAAGTGTTGCAAACAGCTTGTCTTCTGATAACACACCAGCATCTGTAAGTCTGTTAAGAAGTGTTGACTTTCCTGCATTAGTATACCCTACTATGGCAGCCACAGGTGTTGAACTGTTCTCTCTGTTCTGCCTTTGTATATCACGATGGCTTTTTATTTCTTTTAATTCTGCTGATAAGTGGGATATTCTGTCACGTATTATTCTTCGGTCTGTTTCTATCTTCTTCTCACCAGGACCTCTTGTTCCTATACCACCACCAAGTCTTGACAGTGTTGTTCCAAGACCTGCAAGTCTTGTTGACCTGTACTTAAGCTGTGCCATCTCAACCTGTATCTTGCCTTCACTTGATGACGCTCTTGCTGCAAATATATCTAATATAACCATAGTTCTGTCCATAATCTTTGTATCAAGAACATCTTCAAGGTTCCTTAACTGTGCAGGAGACAGCTCATCATCACATATAATACCTGTTGCTCCAAGCTCCTGTATCATAGCTCTTAACTCTTCAAGCTTTCCTTTTCCTATATAAGTTGCAGGATGGAAGCTGTCTCTTGGCTGTATCATCTTTCCAACTGTAACTGCCCCTGCTGTCTTTGCAAGCTCAGATAGCTCCTCAAGTGATTTCTCACAATCATCTGCCGGGTCAAGCTCCACACCTACAAGTATAACTTTTTCCTGCTCTTCATCTGTTACATATATCGCCATATGTTCCTCATTTCTATCATTTTTATTATCACATTACTTATTCATTATGACATTTATTCATAGCATTATTTATCCGTTATGTCATCTATTCTTTGTATTATCACATACAACATATTTTATAATGCACTGTCATTACTATCTTTAGCTGTCTGCTTAGATGTTTCAGCTCTTGATGATATATAATCACTCAGATAATTCGATACTTCCTTTTCCTCTGAATATCCTAGTATATTCCCTGCTATATCACCAGCTTCTTTCATACTCCATGATGCAATCTCTTTTCTTACCTCAAGCACACGGCTTACACCGACTGAAAACTCATCAAGACCAAAAGATAAAAGCAGTGGTATCATGCGTTCATCTGCTGCCGCCTCACCACACATACCTACATCAATACCTGCGTTATGCGCACATTCTATTATTCTTTTAATGCTTCTTAGAACTGCCGGATTAAGTGCCGAATACAGATATGAAACATTTTCGTTACCTCTGTCAACAGCAAGCGTATACTGCGTAAGATCATTAGTTCCTATTGAGAAGAAATCGACCTGCCTTGCAAGAACATCTGCCATAATAGCCGCTGCTGGTGTTTCTACCATAATACCAACTTTAATATCAGTATCATACTTAATATCCTTCTTATCAAGATCCCTGCATATTCCTGCTATAATCTTTTTAACCTCGTTGACCTCTGAAACCGATGTTATCATAGGTATCATAATTCTGATATTACCGTAAGCACTAGCCCTTAATATAGCCCTTAACTGTGTCGTAAAAACATCTATCCTGTCAAGGCAGAATCTTATCGCCCTGTATCCTAAGAATGGGTTAGTTTCTTTAGACAATCCCATATATGGAATATCTTTATCTCCGCCGATATCAAGTGTTCTTATAGTAAGTTCCCTTCCATCAAGAAGAACTGCTGCTTTCTTATATTCTGTAAACTGTTCTTCTTCTGTTGGAAGCTTGCTTCCATTCATAAAAAGAAATTCAGTCCTGAACAGTCCCACACCTTCTGCACCATCCCTGACTGCCTTTGCAGCATCAAGTGCATTGCCTATATTAGCAGCCAGCATCACACGTCTGCCATCTTTAGTAACTGTTTGTTTATTGATATATTTCTTAAGTTCTATAACACTCTCATCGTACTGTTTTTTCTTTCTGGCGTATATCTTTTTAGTTATGTCACTTGGAGATACAAACACTTCACCATATGCACCATCAACTATTATGTCTTCTCCATCCTTAACCTCACTGCATATACCCTTTACACTAAGAACTGCTGGTATCTCCAAAGCTCTTGCAAGTATCGACGCATGTGAGGTGTCTCCACCTTTTTCAGATATAATGCCTGCTATATGCACAGTATCCATATTCGCTGTCATAGATGGATGTATCTCATCAGCTATAATAATCGTGTTATCAGGAAGCTGCGTAAGATCAATACTCTTAACACCAAGAAGTATTGCTGTCAATCTCTCCCTCATATCTTCAATATCTGTTACACGCTGGGCTATAGCCTCGTTATCCATACTTAGAAACAGCTGCTTCAAAGATTCGCAGGCCTCATAAAGGGCTGCCTCTGCATTAATATTATTCTTCTTTATAATATTACAAACCTCTGACGTAAGCTGTATATCACCAGCTAAATATTCCTGGTTCTTAAGAACAAGTGCATTCTTATCATCGCCGTTTAACTTAGCTGTCAGCTTCTCTATGAATTCGTCTGTCTCCTTTATGAATGTGTCCACTCCATCCTTGTATCTTTGAAGTTCTGCATCTACATCATCTATTTTATACTTTTTTATCTCGCACCCTGTATTTTTTAACACCAGTGCCTTTCCTATACCTATTCCCTTAGATGTACCTATTCCCCTAAGCATACATACCTCCTTGTTTTGCGAAGCAAAATGCGACTGCTCTTGCAGGAGCAGAGGTATTTACCTCATTGTTTTGCGAAGCAAAATGCGACTGTTATTTATTAAATACATATTTGATCATATTTGTAATAGTTTCACTTGTATTCCTTGAATACACAACCTCCCTTGCCATAACAGGTTCATCTGTTATTATATTATCAATACCTTTATTAGCAAGATTCTTTATAGATGTATCGTTATTAGCTGTCCATGCATATACCTGTTTACCAGTATTATGTATGGCATCCACTGTTCTCTTTGTAAGGAATGAAGCGTTAACACTAAAGAAGTCTACGTTGGTATTCTCATAAAATCTTCCATATGCAACAGACAGTATATATCCAGTCTGTATATCCTCATCCATGCTCTTAACTGCAAGAAGCGCATCATAATCAAATGAAGTTATAACACAATTCTGTTCCATGGAATATTTCTTTATAAGCTCTATAACCTTTCCAGCTGCTATGCTGCTATCCGCTGATGACTTTATCTCAACATTAAGCTTTATACTGACAGGACTGCTTTTAACAAGCTTTAACACCTCTTCAAAAGATGGAACCCTTTCACCCCTATATTTTTCTGAAAACCAGTACCCGGCATCAAGCTTCTTTACTTCCTCATATGTCATATCTGTTATATTCTTGGCCACACCTGTTGTCCTATATGCTGATGCATCGTGCATAACCACTATATAACCATCGCTTGTCATCTGCACATCAAGTTCAATATAATCAGCCATATCATCTATGGCACGCTGGAAAGCTGCCAGTGTATTCTCCGGTGCTTCCCTTGATGCACCCCTGTGTGCTGTTATCTTAGTATCATGGAATATAGCAACTCTCTCAAAAGGGTTGCTGTTAAATGTTAACACCACATATAACACATCCAGGACTATCGACATCACAAGAACAAATGAATATATAATCCTGTTTATCCTTGCACTTCCTTCATCTATATCAACAAACTCAAAATTAATATCCGAAAGATTCTCATACTTGTAATACATATATGATATCATAGAGAATGAACAAGGTATAGATAAAAATACAAGAAATAATCTTACTATCGTCCTTAATGTACTAAGCACAGAAAGATACACCGCACTACCCATATAAGCAAGATCAAGCAGTTTAACTCCGGCAATCAGTACAACAGATATAATTATATAAAATGTATAAATAGCCGCTAAAAGTGCAAGATTATATAGTACAACTACACCCACTATCTTCAGTACATTATTTTTAACAATGCTTCTGCTTTTAGCACATGACTGTCTGAAGTTTTTTCCCTCCATCATGTATATGTTAAATGAAAAAATATCCCGTATAACAAAGTAAAACAGGCATATTATGATAATTGCTGTCACAATAAATATAACAGTTCTGTTTCGTTTTACCTCACTTTTTATAATATTTTTTACACTTTCGCTAAATATAATATTGCCAGTAACTGTCACATTAATAACTATTATAGATATCAGAAAATATAAAAAAAGCGGTATGCTCTGAATCCTCAACAGCTTTTTAAGCCGCAAAAAGGCATTATATATGTTATCAATAATAGATGCCTGTATACCTTTTCTCTTGGTTTCAAAACATACTGCAAGATATGCCATTTCATATAAGCAGTAAACTATGAATCCTATAACCCCTAAGAGGCAGAATATGATTATTACAGGATTCATAAACGCTTTCGCTATATATTCATTTGTAAGATAATTAATCCCTGTTATTCTCATGCACAAACGGATAACGCCCGTAATAACAGGATAAAACACTGCTAATGCAAGGAGCTTATATGCAAGTTCAAACAACAATACATGTCTTTTACTGCTTTTTAGCAGTTTCATGTTATTTCTAAGACTTTCTAACATATCTCACCCCGAAATCACCTATGGAATCTGTTAAGAAGATTACTGCAGCCTGATGCATGTTTAACTGCATCTCCCATTCTTTTGTTTAATAAACGCTTTGTAAAATGATATGAAAAATCACATACATATGACACAACAAGAACAACTGAAATCACTGTAACCGCTGACATACGCATAGAAAATACTGCCTGTTCTACAAGCCTGTTAAACACTCCGAATATAAGCACTGCCAGAAATCCCCAGCCAATTGTGCTCTGAAGGCATATTATACCCTTATAATTAAATCTAAGGTGATCATAGTTCCACCATACTTCGCCGAACAGCTTTAACATAAGCTTCGCCGTCATATACTCAAATATTGTTGCACATACAGCACCAAATATATATAATGCAATATAGTTGTTTTGTATAGGTGCAAATATATTGAAAGCTATATATGTTCCAAAACCGTATATTACACAAAATGGCAGCTTTGCAAACCCTCTGTTTTCCCAGTAGCCAAGCTGCTTTCTTATAACTATGCACTCCATTGCCCATCCAAAAAAGCTATATATAAAAAACCAGACTGCAAGCTGGTTAATATTCATTCCCCTGAAACTGAAATCCAATAATATATTACGCATAACACTCCTTAAGTTACGTTCTGTTTCATATCTCTTACAACATAATCTGCTCCATTGATATTATAATATCAATGGAGCAGTTAATTATACATTAATTCATAAGTTCATCAAGCGTTGCCCTTACTGCTTTGATAAAATCCTGTGTATTAAGTGTTACAGGATTCTCTAATGTTGTTATAAGTGCAAGATCCTTTGTCATCTTACCATCTTCTACTGTCTTGATACAAGCCTTTTCAAGTGTATCTGCAAATCTTACAAGTTCAGGAATAGAATCAAGTTCTCCTCTCTTTCTTAAAGCTCCTGTCCATGCAAATATAGTAGCTATAGGGTTAGTAGATGTTTCCTCTCCCTTAAGATGCTTATAATAATGTCTCTGTACTGTACCATGTGCAGCTTCATATTCATAGAAGCCTTTAGGTGATACAAGAACTGATGTCATCATGGATAATGAACCAAATGCTGTAGCAACCATATCTGACATAACATCGCCGTCATAATTCTTACAAGCCCAGATATATCCTCCCTCTGAACGAATAACTCTTGCTACTGCATCATCTATTAATGTATAGAAATATTCAATGCCTGCTTCCTTAAACTTATCAGCATAATCATTATCATATATTTCCTGGAATATATCCTTGAATGTATGATCATACTTCTTAGATATTGTATCCTTAGTTGCAAACCAGAGATCCTGTTTAGTTTCAAGAGCAAAGTTAAAACAGCTTCTTGCAAAGTTCTCTATAGAATCATTAAGATTGTGCATACCCTGTATGATACCAGCACCCTTGAAGTTATGTATAAGCTCTCTTGTTTCGTTACCCTGTTCGTCTGTGTATACAAGCTCAGCCTTTCCTGCTGCTGGAATCTTCATCTCTGAAGCCTTATATACATCACCATATGCATGTCTTGCTATAGTTATAGGTTTCTTCCATGTCTTAACATAAGGTTCAATACCATTAACAATGATAGGTGCCCTGAATACTGTACCATCAAGAATAGCTCTTATTGTTCCATTAGGGCTCTTATACATCTCCTTAAGGTTATATTCTTTTACTCTTGCTGCATTAGGAGTGATTGTAGCACACTTTACCGCAACACCATACTTTTTAGTAGCCTCTGCTGAATCTATAGTAACCTGATCGTTAGTATCATTACGATGAACAAGTCCAAGATCATAATATTCTGTGTTAAGATCTACATAAGGAAGTAAAAGTTCATCCTTAATAAGCCCCCATAACACTCTTGTCATCTCATCTCCATCCATCTCTACGAGAGGTGTTGTCATTTTTATCTTTTCCATACCGCAATCCTTTCCATAATGGCAATTATGTCCAAAATATATAAAAAATCTGCCTTTAATTATAAAATATTTTCATGATTTTGTAAATGCCTCATTTCATTCTTGTTATATTACCAGCAATATCTATCTTCCATATCTGTACACAACTATCATTGCTATAATCCTTAAGACTTTTTATACTATAGCTTCCAACTGTGTCATACCATGCTTCATCTCCTGATGTACGCCGTATAAGTGTATCAAAGTACATTGTTGATGCTGCCTTTGTTATATTACTCTCAGAGTTGCTTTCAGGTATTACTTCTTCCCATATTGCATAAAACCTTGTATCTTTTTTTATTGATATTTTATCACCTGGATCATAAGTGTTTATTCCATCTGACCAGCCAGTTAACTCAAAACCAGGCTTCGTTACCTCATCTTTATCTGGCAGTGTGATTTTACTTTCTTCCCACTTCGCATAAACAGTTTCGTTACATGCATATGGATAACTGTAAATATCGGCTTTACCTTCACTGTTATACCAGTAATCATTCACATCAGCCATTTCTTCAATATTAAGACTGATTTTCCAGCTGCCAAAACTATCTGGCCCATACTCTGGTCCGAAGTACCTGATTCTTATACTGTTAACCTTATTAACATAGACATCTACATAGTTATTATCATTTGAATGTGGTAAAAACCATATTTCCTCGTTATCACTGTCACCATCAAGAGTACTCCACTCAACATTAACAGAAACCTCTTCATCTGTACTGTTATAACCATCATAGTAAAAATACAAATAGCCAGTATATGGTCTTGTTAATGTTACTGTTGAAATAATAGAATTATCAGCATTAGCATCTGAATAATTATAACTTTCATTTAATATACTTCCCAGACTGACTTCATTTCTTTTTTCTTTCAACATATATCCTTTAAACTTATTAATCTGGACTATATCAGATAATAACAGTCTGTCATTATAGTTATCATCATCATAAAATGAAGCTTTATATTTCTGTTCAGGAACCGTTATATCAGGCAATCCCTTCCTGTAAGATACCATAACTGATTGTGTTCCCCTTTTTGTTGCATCCTCCTGCGATAATGTCAATATGAATTTTCTTGATATATCAACATATTTTTTACAAGCCTTTGTCACTGTATATCGTAACGACGAACCATCTGCATATGTATCTGGAAACTCATATAACGTGGCATCCCACCTTGAATCCTGTTTAATATCTTCAACTCCAAAACCAAACGATGTACCATTATCTACATGCCACAGAAAGTTCTCCCAATAGCCATCAGGTGCTTTCTTTGTTGGTGTATGCCAGTATGTGCTTGAATATTCACCCCATGAACCATCCTCATTCTGATACCTCACATATATCTCCTGGTCATTCTGTATTTTTAATCTGGCTACACTTATATAATTAGTTTTTGCACCACTTACTTTATAGGCAAAGGATGTTCCATCATCAAACTGCTCTGGCATCCTGTATAGGTTTGAATTCCATTTTGAATTTCCAGTTATATTCTTAGTATCAAATGTATACGTTGAACCACATAATACATTTTCAGTTATTGCTGAAGTGTCATCCCATCTTTCCCACGTACCATTCTGATTCTGATATCTTATGTATACAGTCTGCTTATATGATTTTATAACCTCTTTCTTCTTAGTATGAATATAAATGCTCCGGCTCCTATTCATAGTCCAGTAGTTATCCCATCTTTTACATGCTTCATTCCATGTGGAATCATACCATTTTTTGTCACCTTCCTGTATATAATCAAGTTCATATCCATCTTTAAGATATATCCATGTAGGAACCAATGTACCTTCTTTATATGTAATAGTCTGTCCATCTGAATACCGCATATCAAGACCACTCGTGCTGTGTCCTATAACATCACTGACTCCAGAATCCCATTCGATGTTAAAGTTGCATGCCCATCCTAATGTGATAGTTAATGGTTTTCTTTCACCGGAATATTTATCTCCATCATAATTGATATTACAGCCAGCTTCAAACAGGTAACCGCCAAGCATTTCCTTAACATTGTTGTCTGGATTGTCCCAATTGTTATAGTTTTTATAGCCAGTGAAATCCACATTGAATATACAGCCTTCTTTCGAAATATTGTATACACGAAGATACGGCGTATATCCACGACAGTTCACATGTTCTGTAAATGTTCCTTCATGCGGTGCCTCATTATCACTATAAAAAGGTATATCATCAAAATATATCTGTTTATTCTTATCATTCATATATACCCATTGTAAATCAGCTGTTCCACCGGCAAAATCAATGGTTATCTGTCTTTTAAAATCATCATCTGTATAACTTCCTGCTTGATACGCATATGCCAGACCTACAAATGATAATAATAACACCAATACTGATAATATATATAATAAAGTCACTCTTTTTTTGTCCTTCCTAGGACATGCTGCCATATATATGCCCCCTTTATTCCACTATTCCAAGACATGTAAACACAACGGAACCACATCTATATATACCCATAACACCCTGAAACATAGCTGTATCCGCGTTAAACAACGGACTCCCCATTGCATAAACCAGGCAATCAAGAATTTCGGTTTTATCTGAAACTGTATAATATCCTTTATATGTATGATAACCACAATGCTCATCATACATAACCCTTGTTGTCATAACCTCTATAGGATATGGACATTCCACTGTACTTCCTGTATTAACATCCTTTCCCATCTGTGCTTCACTTGCGTTTTCACCATATTGCAGTACGCCATTAGCTATATAGATTTCATATCCATAAGGACTATCTGTTATGGCTGGTTCCTGCTTTTCTTCTAGTTCTGGTTTATCTTCGGGCTCTGGCTTCTCTTCGAAATCTGGTTTATCTTCAGGCTCTGACTTTCCTTCTGAATCTGGTTTATCTTCAGGCTCTGACTTTCCTTCTGAATCTGGCTTCCCATATTCTTCTTGTTCTTTTATATCTATATCTATTCCTGAATCTGCCTGTTCATTTGATTCTTCTGGCTCTGCAAGGTCTGATTCTATTTCTTTTTCAGTTTCTTTTTGTTCTGCAAAATCTGATTCTATTTCTTTTTGTTCCTTATATTCTTTTAGTTCTGCAAAATCCGATTCTGATACTGTTGCTTTTTTTGTCTGTATCGTTTCAACTGCAGCACTATTTTTTTCTGGCACTTTGTTTTTAGCATCCGCATTCTTCTTAACAACGGCTGCAGCTGCTAATAAAGCTCCAATCGTCACTGTTATTAATATTATTTTCAATAAAATATTTCGCTTCATTCTTACTTTTTCCTTCTTTATATTTATCTTATATTTGTTTTATATTTGTCTTATATTTATCTTATATTTGTCTTATATTTTTTTAGAATAATATGCTTATGGGTACTGTCAAATATCATCGTTCGTCCACTTTGTCTTATACTTTTTATAAAATAATATGTACACAATCCTGTTATATCTAAGCATGACATGCACAACATGTCTTATATAAGCGGATTGATATTGTTAATATAATATTAAGTGTCTTGTGGAAATTAATATGAATCAATGTGACATTACGTTATATATTCACATCAGATGAATAGTTTTTATTAAGATTACCAGATTAAATATTCTTTATGCTGTCAATAATATCTATAGAGTTATTATCCTGATTTTGTCATCTTGTGTTTATATCAGGAATGTCATATATATTCTTCCAATCAATCATCTCCTGTCTTTTTGTTACCGCGCCATAACTTTATTATTTAAACTAAACATATCATATATATACTTAATTGTCAATATCATGGGTATTATTTTTTTATTATTTATAGAACACGCAATAACGCATAATATTATTACATTTTCTTGTATTAAATACTCTGGTTTGTTATAATTACATAATTGATTTATAAGATATATGTGTCAGAATTTCCTTTTGACCCCATATCTTTATCTCACAAACAACATTTAGTTTATGAAAGGACGGTTTTGTAATATGTGCGGTTTTGCTGGATTTACAGGATACCTTGAGAATGGTAAAGATGTTCTTACTGATATGATGAATAAAATTATCCACAGAGGTCCCGACAGTGCCGGTCAGTATATAGATAACAAGGCATATATGGGCTTTAGAAGACTTTCAATCATCGACCTTGATAACGGAAGCCAGCCTATGTTTAACGAAAATAAAAAAATTGTCATCACTTTTAATGGTGAAATATATAATTACCAGGATTTAAGAAAAGAGCTTATTGAAAAGGGACACACTTTTGCAAACAACTCCGATACAGAGGTTCTTATTCATGCTTATGAAGAATATGGTGAAGATATGCTTAATAAACTTCGCGGTATGTTCGCTTTCGTTATCTGGGACAGCGAAAAAGAAACTCTTTTTGGTGCAAGAGATTTCTTTGGTATTAAGCCTTTTTACTACACAATAGTTGATGGAAATATAATATATGGTTCAGAGATTAAGAGCATACTGGCACATCCTGCTTATAAGAAAGAAGTTAACGATGTGGCTCTTGAGAATTATCTCACTTTCCAGTACTCAGTACTCCCTGAGACATTCTTTAAGGGTGTATACAAGCTTATGCCTGGACACTGCTTCACTTTCCATAACGGACAGATTAATATAAAAAGATACTGGGAACCTACTTTTGAGGCTGATGAAAACAAGTCCCTGGATGATTTTGTACAGGAGATTGATGATGCCATGCATGATTCAGTAGAACATCACAAGATTAGTGATGTTGAGGTTGGCTCATTTCTTTCCAGCGGTGTTGACTCAAGCTATGTCGCTGCCACCTTCAATGGTGATAAAACATTTACAGTTGGTTTCGACTACGAAAAATATAACGAAATAGATTATGCAAAGGCTTTATCTGAAAAGATTCAGATAGACAACTATTCAAAGCTTGTATCAAGTGAAGAATACTGGGCTGCTATCCCTAAAATCCAGTATCACATGGATGAACCTTTAGCAGACCCTGCTGCCATCGCACTTTACTTTGTAAGCCAGACTGCTGCAAAGCACGTCAAGGTTTCTATGTCTGGCGAAGGTGCTGATGAATTCTTCGGTGGATACAACATTTACAAGGAACCTCTTGATACTGCAGGTTACAGAAAGCTTCCAAAGGGTCTTCGTAAGGGACTTGCTAATGTAGCACAGGCTATTCCATTTAAATTTAAAGGTAAGAATTTCCTTATAAGAGGCAGCAAGGATATTGAGGAGCGTTTCATCGGTAACGCATTTATGTTTAATGAAAAAGAACGCGCAAAGATATTAAAGAATCCTACTGGAAAGTACGACCATAAAGAGCTTACAAAGCCTTTCTATGACAAGGTTAAGGATAAGGATGATGTTACGAAAATGCAGTACATTGATATCAACTTCTGGCTTATTGGTGATATTCTGCTTAAGGCCGACAAGATGAGCATGGCACACAGCCTTGAAGTACGTGTTCCTTTCCTTGACAGAGAGGTATTCGATGTAGCAAGGACTATACCTACTAAGTATAAAGTAAACAAGTCCAACACAAAATATGCTATGCGTATGGCTGCTCATAAGTATCTTCCAGATATGGTAGCTGAAAAGAAGAAGCTTGGATTCCCTGTACCTATAAGAATCTGGCTCAAGGATGACAAGTATTACAATATGATAAAGAAAGCCTTCACAAGCGAAGCTGCAGAAAAATACTTTAACACTAAGGAGCTTGTTAAATACCTTGATGATCACAAAGAGGGAAAAGCCGATAATTCAAGAAAGATATGGACAGTATATATGTTCCTTGTATGGTATAACGATTTCTTTGGTGATTCTGAATATGCAGCATAGAAATATTGGTGTTTAATTGAATATTAGTTGGTGACGAACGGACGACAAATATAAGCTACAGGCAGTCCTGCACACTATGTTCAATGCCAGAAGCTTTGATTGGATATTTCTAAGTCTTTCCATATAAACTATGATAACTGACGCTACCGCTCAGACGCGCCGTCCATGGCGCGGCTTCGCTGCTTCGTACATCCGTGTACGAAGCTAGCTGGTTGACTAAGGGAAAGACTAAGAACTATCACAATCAAACTTCAAGTGCATTTCGCATAGTATGCAGGACTGCCTGTAGCTTATATTTGTCTGTGTTGTGGCATAATTTAATGCTGAATATTCAATTAAATCAAGGGGACGAAACAGGGCGGAATTGTGCACTTTGCGCACAATTCCGCCCATCATGCCTCTCCCCTCTGATTTAGACACACATTCATTTTCATAAATTAAGACAACGTCAGACAGCACATATGAGAAAAGCAGGTGCGCAAACATCATAAGATGCACTTGAAGTTCAATTGTGATAGTTCTTAGACTTTTCTTTCTCTACCCAGCTATCCACAGACACGGATGTCTGTGGAAGTGAGATATGGGACATGGATGTCCCGTATCGAACGGTAGCGGAAACTACCATTACGTATATGAAAAGTCTTAGAAATATCCAATTGAAGCTTCTGGCATCGTTGATGTATGCACACCTGCTTTTCTCATATATGCTGTCGTCCGTACGTTAAGAATGTGTTCTAAACATCAACTCTGTTTTACAGATGAAGCACTCTTTCTTTTATCTCCTGTGTACGTCCCTGGTTCCAGAACTGTGTACCAATATATCCACATGTTCTTCTAGCAACATTCATCTTATCCTGATTACGGTTTCCACAGTTAGGGCATTCCCAGATAAGCTTTCCGTCATCATCTGTTATTATCTGAATCTGTCCTGTGTATCCACATACCTGACAATAATCGCTCTTAGTATTAAGTTCAGCATACATAATATTCTCATATATAAACTGCATAACTGAAAGAACAGCAGGAATATTATCATTCATATCGGGAACTTCCACATAACTGATAGCTCCTCCAGGTGACAGTTCCTGAAACTGTGCTTCAAACTTTAGCTTGTCGAATGCATTTATATTTTCTGTAACATGTACATGATAACTGTTAGTTATATAGTTCTTATCTGTTACACCTTTTATCTTACCGAATCTCTTCTGAAGATTCTTGGCAAACTTATATGTTGTTGATTCCAGTGGTGTTCCATAAAGACTGAAATCTATATTAGTTTCTTCTGCCCATCTGTTACATGTATCTCTTAAATATGTCATAAGCTTTAAGGCGAATTCTGTTCCCTCAGGAGCTGTATGTGTAACCCCCTTCATATAATAGGTACATTCACATAAACCTGCATAACCTAACGAAATAGTTGAATATCCACCATAAAGAAGCTTATCTATAGTTTCGCCCTTCTTAAGTCTTGCAAGCGCTCCGTTCTGCCACAGGATTGGTGCTACATCCGAAGGTGTTCCTTTTAATCTGTAATGTCTGCACATAAGTGCTCTTTTACAAAGCTCAAGTCTTTCGTCAAGAATCTTCCAGAACTTATTCATATCCTTACCTGATGAACATGCCACATCAACAAGATTAAGTGTTACAACACCCTGGTTAAATCTGCCATAGTACTTAGGCTTTCCTGTCTCAGGATCATTATATGGAGTAAGGAACGAACGACAGCCCATGCATGGGAAGCAATGTCCATCACCATTCTTATCAACCTTAAGTTTTTTCATAATCTTCTCTGATATATAATCAGGAACCATTCTTTTAGCTGTACACTCTGCAGCAAGTTTTGTAAGATTCCAATACTTAGAATCCTCTCTTATGTTGTCCTCTTCAAGAACATATATAAGCTTAGGAAACGCTGGTGTGATCCACACACCCTTTTCGTTCTTGACACCCTGGATTCTCTGCTTTAACACTTCCTCTATAACAAGTGCAAGATCCTCTCTTGTCTGACCTTCTGGAACCTCATCTATATACATAAATACTGTTACAAACGGTGCCTGTCCATTCGTAGTCATAAGTGTGATGACCTGATACTGTATCATCTGTACACCACGTTTTATCTCATCTCTTACTCTTAGCTCTGCAACCTCTCTTACCTTTTCTTCACTTGCTGCTATACCTGTTGCTTTGAATTCTTCAGCAACCTGCTTCACAAACTTTTCCCTGCTTATCTGTACAAATGGAGCGAGATGTGCAAGCGATATACTCTGTCCACCATACTGTGAGCTCGCTATCTGTGCTATAGCCTGTGTCGCTATATTGCAAGCTGTTGAAAAACTGTGTGGCTTTTCTATCATAGTTTCACTTATAACTGTACCATTCTGCAACATATCTTCAAGATTCACAAGGCAGCAGTTATGCATATGCTGTGCAAAATAATCTGCATCATGGAAATGTATAAGTCCTTGCTCATGTGCATCTACAATATCTGCTGGAAGTAAGAATCTCTTAGTTATATCCTTACTTACTTCACCAGCCATATAGTCTCTTTGCACGCTGTTTACAGTAGGATTCTTGTTTGAATTCTCCTGCTTGACCTCTTCATTGTTACATTCAAGAAGGCTTAATATCTGTTGGTCTGTTGAGTTGGACTTTCTTACCAACGCCCTCTTATATCTGTATGTAATATACTTTCTGGCAACTGCAAATGCACGAAGATTCATAATCTGATTCTCTACAAGATCCTGAATCTCCTCTACGTTAAGAGATCTGTTCATCTCCTCACATATGCTCTCAACATTATCTGATATTGTCTCAATCTGCTCATCAGAAAGTCTCTCACTATGAACCACTTCCTGATTAGCCTTAGAAACAGCCGCCATAATCTTGGTAATGTCAAATGTTACCTCTGAACCACTACGCTTAATTATCTTCATTTTAATTAAACCCTCCCATTCATATATGCCAGATATTTTAATGTAAATGTCAAAATTCACTTTCGACATACATATCACTATGTAATCTGCCTATCACAAGAAATTCAATAGACAGCCTATAGACAATGTAATGCACTATACAAGTGTCCTGGTTATCACCTGTATAGTGCATTAATAATCACTATCTTTGAACAAATTAAATTTTACTACATATTGGTGCTTTCGTCAACTCACCATACTATATATAGTATTAGATACAAACACGCCTCTATGCCTTATAACTACTGCATTTGGGAAAATACATCCATTATAAAACTACTAAAATATTTTAAATAATTCTATAAGTATGATGTAAGCATAGCCATCTTAAAAAGTCTTATTATGACTGCATAATAAGACTTTTAACTTTAGAACACAGCTAACATATGCTAATCATCTTCTCTTGCTGATCATCTTTACTGCATAAGCATATTGACAAGTGTAGCAGTTATAACACTACATTCTATCTCATATTCTGCCCATTGTGATGCTGCTTTCATTCTGTTTACCGTAAACATGCCTTTAACTTCATCCTTACTTCCAATAAGACAATGAATCGTAGAATATATATGTCTTTTTCTCATCTCATCTGCGAACTCTGGTGCGACATCTCTGTTGTTATTAACAAAGCTGGCTGCTATATACGTCTTATCTCCCATAAGTCTCTTAAAACCATCTGAGTATACATATGACATATCTTCATCCTCAATGCTTGTACCAACTGATATTTTCCTGACTAAATCCTTGCCTTCATATATGCTTATATTATCTACCTTGTACAGCTTCTGCATATGTTCAAGCATAGCCATAACCGCAGCTTTTTTATCATTGTTATACTGTATCATAATGTCAGTAAGGTATCTTAGCTCGCGCATCTCCCTGCCATCATTGATTATCTTATCTTTCTTGTTAATAGAATTTTCATAAGCCTCCCTGTGCATTTCATCCCTGAAGAATACATATCTGTCTCTTCCCTTTTCCTTTGCCACATACAGACAAAAATCTGCTTTTTTAAATAACTCCTCGTATTCATGACCATTATTAGGGCTGAACGCAACACCTATGGAGGTTGTAACCTGGAAGTTCTCATAATCGTTCTTAAATTCCCACTTAACCTGTGTTCTTATGGCTCTTAGCACGCCTCTTAAAGCATAGTCATCATTGATGCCTTTAAGGACTATCATGAACTCATCACCACCGATACGTCCTACTATACCATCTTCTCCAACAACCTCTTTAAGCTTCTTTGCCACTCTTGCAAGCACCTTATCACCATAAAGATGCCCATATCTGTCATTAACCTGCTTGAAGTAATCTACATCAAGAATAACTATACTTACCCTGTCAACCGTATCCTGCTTAACAAGCTTAGCCGCATATTCTGTTATGGTTTTCTTGTTATATACCTTCGTAAGTGAATCCATAGTAAGTTCATCAACAACCTCAACTATGTTTCCCATGCTGTTAACTCCATCTGCAAGAACAATTCTTCCTGTGACAATATTCTCACCAGTATATTTAGTATGTATAGTACCTATAAACTTGACTTTTTCGTTAACCTTTCCCATAGTTCTCATACTTGTAGTAAGCTTCACACAGAAATCTGACATATATGTTTTCATGCAATTGACAAGGTTATCAAGCTCTATAATATCTTCAGGTACTACTATTCCATCAGCCATATACTCACGCCATTCATCTAGTGGCATACGAACTCTGACTTCTCTTGTGCTTCCCTCATACCTGACTATTTTGATATCTCCACTCTGACCAGAATATGTAAATACATATTCCCCAGTAAGTCCCATAACCAAACGTTCTCTGGCTATATCATCACATATCTTGTAATTAGTCTCCACTATACTGTCTATATCCAGCATCTCAATATCAATATTACGCAGCACAGAATCACCTTCAAAAGCAATAAGCTTAATAAGGTTAAGCCTGTACTCACCATTGCCATTCTTAAATAAAAAACACTTTTCTGTTTCTACACCATCAAACCCGTCAATAAATTCTATAAAACTTTCTTTTTCCCCTGGATTAACAAACTCTGTCAGGCAGCCATATGTAACATTACCAAAATATTCATTGAATGCCCTATTTGTTACACTTGTCAGATAAAATCTATCTATAACAGCTTTTCTTCTGTCAAGTCTGTGTGCTGCTATATAACTGTCGTTAAAAGCAGCATCCTGTTGTGAATGCATAATATTTCTTCTCCTTAATACCATTATATACGACAAACCATGTTATATATTATAATTTATTCTTAACAAATATGCAATGTTTTTACAGCCTTTTTTGTAACATTTTTACCAATTGCTGGTACTTTAGTACCAATACAAAATGTAGTATTTTAATTTAAAATTCACTATGATATAATACAACATGTTGTTATTAATTATTGAATATATCAGCTTGATAACAATATTAATATGTGGAGGTTTTTATTATGGAGCGTGTAAAGTACAGCAAAGTAGAGGTGAAACACGGAAACAGCGTGAAAAAGTTTCCAGTATATGAAATCTATCTTGATGACATGATTGTGACGAAGGTATCATCTGAAATGGAAGCAGTCGAGATGGTATCCCGCTGGCAGGAGATTTATAAGTAACAGATTGCTACTTTTAATGATTATATATTGTATTATAAAGCTGCCACAATAAGATTACATATTGTGGCAGCCTTGTTTATTTTCCCTTTTCCTCTTTCCTTTTCCTCTTTCCTTGTTCTTTATGTTTACACTATTCTACAGTTTTTAAGGCTTCATCCATAGGGATTTTTTTAATCTTTGCCATCATAAAAAACGATATAACAACATATACTGTTATGTTAAGTATAAACATGACCGGAAATATATGCGGAGCATAATAGCACGATATCCAGCCTGACATTTCCTCCATAAACACTCTGAACAGGTAGTTCATAATAACAACTGATAATCCTATACTCAAAGCTACTGACAAAACAACTACTATTGTCGTTGATGTTACATAAAGTCTGCTTATCTCCCTGTTAGAATATCCCAGTATCTTTACCATTGATATTGATGTTGTATTCTTCTCTACTATAAGCTTTGTAAGAAGGAACATAAGAACTGCAAACAACACAACTGCAAATATCTTTACAAGATTAAATGTCTCACCCATAGAACGGTCTAACTGTCTTGATACCTTTGTAAGGTCATCAAGTGTTATCTGTGTTGCAACGTATTTTTCGTCTATATCAAGAATATTATCTGAAAAATATCCGCTATAATAATCCTCTGACTTATCAAACACATTCTTAAATGCTGCATCTGACATAAATATTGCAAAGGATGATGGATAATCATACATATCTTTTACTGTAAATTCATATTCGTTATCATCATACTTTTCTTTAAGCGTTATCTTGTCGCCTTTTTTAATCCTGAACTTGTCAGCATATCCATTTGTTATATACACTTCATTATCTTTAAGAGAGGCTGTGTTTATATCTGCATATATGCTGTTGTCTTTCACACCATATACAAGCACATCCTCACTCTTTAATCTTCCCTCTATAGTAGCCAACGTCTTTACACAGTATTTTTCAGCAGCATTATCATCTACATCGACTAAAGCTTTAAGTACATACTGATGCTTTGCTATAAGCTTATCTGTTATCTCATTCTGATAATGTGTCAGCATAGGACCAAGCATAATCCCGAACAACAATAAAACATTGGCAAATAATATTCCAATAAACAATGTTATATAATTAGGCATATTCTGTATTATTATTCTTAATCTGAATCTGTTAAAAAATCCGAAAGCAGGCAGTCTCATAGCCTTTTTCTTCTGTTTTCCTGAAAGATCTCTTCTTAAAAACTTAAGTGGCGAAAGCTTTAATCTGCAGCCTATTATTACAATATTGATAACAAGCATTATGATAACTGGCACAACTGTCGTAAGTAAAAATGCATCTGCATTCCATAATGTATGATATGTTGGAAGTGAATAGCTTCCATAGTAAGTAGCTACAAAGATATCCTTAAATACCGTATATCCAAGAATATTTCCTACAAGTGCACCAAATATAGTAACAATGATCGGAAGAAGAATATAATGTCTTAAAAGTTCACCTCTTGTATATCCTGATGCCCTTAATGTTCCTATAACATTTGCCTCTTTTACTATAGTGTTATTAGTTGTAACTGCAAAAACAAATGCCATGATAACTATAAGTACATATAAAAGCACTATCATCATAGACCTGTCGCTACCTATATCATCTCCTGTAAAATGTATAGCCTGATTAATATACTGTGGTATGTAATTAACCAGTATGGCATTTGCTGATATTGTTTTCACAAAATCATCAGCCATAAGCTTAGCCTCTTTATCATCTTCCGGCTTATTATCGTAAAGCCATGAATAAACATAATGGATATGTGTATCATCATACGCATCAAAGCATTTCTGCGACACAACACCTACACCAAATTTAAGTGAATCAAACATGGTATCTGAGTTATCTGAAAACAGACTGCTATAGTCAGAAAGTGCAACAAGACCAGTTACTTTAAGTATACGCGAGCCTACTGTTAATGTATCCTGGACTTTGATATCATTATTTACCGCATACATCCTGTCTATCGCAATCTCATTAATGTCTTCTGGCAGACTGCCCTCCATAAGATCCACTTTGTCAATCTCTTCCCTGTTAACATAGAATCTGAGCGTGCTCTGACTGTCTTCGTCGTTTTTAATATTATTATGCCTTACAACAATCTCTTCTTTATAGAAATTCTCATATATAGTAACATTTTCTTTTTCAAGTTTATCTATAACGCTTTCTTCAGCCTTTGAATAAAGCTCAAAATTACCATCTTCTATATTATACTTTTCAAAGCTTTTATTATATGTATCATACATACTTCCATCAGCAATCAGAAAGCCACTTATAAGCCCGATTACAGCAGTCATAAATACAAATATAACTATGTATTTGGCAAGTTCTCCCTTAAGCTCTCTTAAAAAACGCTTATTCAACGGATTCCTCATAGCAAATAACCTTACCTTTCCTTACTTGTTCCGTTTTTAAACTTTATATAAAATCTTTTACATTATTTTTTAGATATTACCACTCAAGATTTCTGGCATCTATTTTGTCACTTGAAAATTGTGCTATCAATCCATCTTATACAGATATTACCACTCAAGATTTCTGGCATCTATTTTGTCCTTATTGACAATATTATCCATAATCTCTCCGTCCCTTAGCTTTATAACTCTGTCTGCCATATTCTGTATAGCATCGTTATGTGTAACCATTATTACTGTATTTCCATATTTTTTATTTACATCTTCTATAAGCTTTAAAATCTCCTTTGATGTATGATAATCAAGTGCTCCTGTTGGTTCATCACATAGAAGTATATCCGGATTTTTAACTATGGCCCTTCCTATTGCAGTTCTTTGCTGCTGACCTCCCGATAACTGGTTAGGCAGCTTATATCTATGTTCAAAAAGTCCAAGTGTATTAAGCAGTTCATCTATATCAAGTGGTGAATCACTCAGGTAAGCTCCAACTTCTATATTTTCCTTAACATTAAGATTAGGAATCAGATTATACATCTGAAATACATATCCCAGATGTTTTCTTCTGTATTTTGTAAGTTCACTTTCTTTCATATCCTTTGTTTTTTCATTGTTAATACTTACGTAACCTGAATCCGCATCATCTATCCCACCTATTATGTTAAGCAGCGTAGATTTACCAGAACCTGATGGACCGAGCAATACACATATTTCTCCTTTCATGACCTCAAAGTTGATTCCTTTAAGCACCTCTACTTTAGTAGAACCACTGCCATATGACTTCTTTAAATCTTTTACAGTAAGAAACATATTGCTTCCTCGCTTTCCTTTTTATATTTATGCTGCCTTTTTATGTGACAATTTTTCAGCCTTTTTCAGCTTTTTTTCAATCTTTTTTCAGCTTTTCTCCAGCTTTTTTTGCCTTTTTTCGGCCTTCTAATGTTGTCTTTTTTGTAGCTTAGCTAGTTAGATAAGGCTAACTCTACGTTAATATTATAATATCTTTGCGCTGAAAAATAAACATTGCAAATGAGAATATATATCATTAAGCAGGATATCTGGGAAATTATGGACATTTAAGTAACTTGTTGTTTAATTGAATATTAGTTGGTGACGAACGGACGACAAATATAAGCTACAGGCAGTCCTGCACACTATGTTCAATGCCAGAAGCTTCAATCGGCTGTCTCTAAGACTTTTCATATAGGTAGTTATAGGTGACGCTACCATTCGGACGCGCCGTCCATGGCGCGGCCTCATTGCTTCGTACATCCATGTACGAAGCTAGCTGAAAGCGAAAGAAAAGTCTAAGAGTCAGCACGATTGAACTTCAAGTGCATTTCACATAGTATGCAG